>Ga0055584_100000837_pt1 | contig 29531 bp, 22 predicted proteins | sample OSDHelmetaG_FD_58716 | JGI IMG/M metagenome (GOLD analysis project Ga0055584, IMG submission 58716) | Pelagic marine sediment microbial communities from the LTER site Helgoland, North Sea, for post-phytoplankton bloom and carbon turnover... | ecosystem: Environmental > Aquatic > Marine >... | reverse complement strand
AACCTCATCCGACAAAAAGAAACTGCTTGATACCCCGGACTTTTGCCGATGTTACGAAAAATGAGCATTGATTGCAATCCCGTTACTCTCGTGTTCCGTAGCTCGCCTTACTAATTTATTCAATAAAGGAAAGCGTTGTTGCAGCTCTCCTTCTATCGGATGCCAGCTCCAAATCATCTGTAGGTATAGATCAGCAAGAGATAGGCTTAGGCCGCCCAATGATCCCGTTCTATCGACGAAGTCATTGACGATTTTCCAATTGTGCAACAAAGACGAATGAGCTTGATCGGTCAGGCTTTTTTCCGCTTTCGGGTCCGTACAAAACCACTCAGGGTGATAGAATTGCAAATAGCGTGGGTAGATCGAAGTCGCTAAAAAACTTATCCATTGCAAGCACAATCCACGATCCGCATGGTCAAAGTGTGGTACCAAATTGGTTTTAGAAAAGAGATCGCAAAGATAGAGTTAAATAGCAGCGGATTCCATCATTGCCTGGCCATCGGGCAGCACCAAGGTTGGCACCACACCTGCTGGATTAATCTGTAGATATTCGTCTGTACGGCTTTCATCCTTACTCAAATCAAGCCAGATCATTTTGTAATCCGCCCCAGCCGCTTCTAACACCGCCTGGACGACCTGTGACCCCGCTTGTTTTGCGCCATAGAGCTTGTACATGCTTATAACTGTTCCCCATTTTTACAACCTGACTATCTCCCAAAACCTCAGCTGATTCAAACGCCTTTTCAGCTGTGAGCCAGCTTCGTGGGTAAAGTTTGGTGTTTATTGTTTAGAAATCGAAACAAATATTTTAAGAAGGGTTACGAGGAACAACGGAAAATCGCAACTGGTGGGGCACGCGAACAAATGAAATTCAACAAGTTTCGAGGATGGTTAGCTGCTGTCGTCATGACGACGCTGTTCGGTGTCCAAAGCTTTAGTTCAGCTCAAACCCCTCTTCTTGAAGCTGGCAATGCCATAGTCACGGGTTTTTCTGGCACCGCCACGATGACAGAGCAAGGCCTTGAACGCCACCTTGAGCAGGATTTTGAGCAAGTCGTCATTGATTCCTCAGCCCCCGCTCTCAGAATTCTGGACCTCAGCCGTTTGCCTAAAAAATCAACTCATGAACCCGTTGCAAACCAAACGAAATTCCAAGTCCCCTCTAAAGATATCGGCCAGGTGTTTGCTGTCACCCTAGACCATGCCGAGCAGCCTAACATCTACGCTGCCGCTACTTCTGCTTTCGGATTGCAAATTGTTGGTACGATCATCGAAGAAGGCGAAACGTCCGGTAAGTTAGTACGGCTATCCACCGGACAACCTGAAGCCCGCTGGGCAGAGGGGCAATTCGGCGCTTTGGCGGGCGGTGGCCCTGGCAGCATTTGGAAAATCAACGGTTCAACCGGTGAAGTTGGCCTCTTCGCCAACATTTCTTCAAATTCTGGCCCCGGGTTCGGCGGGCTTAGTTTCTCACCCATGCACCGCCAGTTCTATGTTTCCGACTTGGACGATGGCTTGATCCATCGCCTTTCACAACAAGGCAAAGTACTGTCCAGCTTTGATCACGGTATTGAAGGCCGTGCGGCTGCAGGGCTGACACCTGTTGTGGATGACAGCCTCGACCGGATAAATATCGAAATTCCGTCTTTTCATAGCAATGATCCAACCACCTGGGGCCTGACGGCCAACCAACGAAGAGTTCATGCGCTTGCTGTTCATCGCAATCGCCTTTTTTATGCCGTTGCCAACCAACGGGAGGTTTGGTCTATCGGATTGGACAAAGAAACCGGTGATTTTTCCGGGACCGCTCGTTTAGAGGTAGCAGCAGCGGAAAGAACGGGCGTGACGATCGCTGACATCGAATTTTCAGGGAATGGCGAGATGGTTGTTGCGGAACGTAGAGAAACCAAGAGCCCACGCGACTACCGTTCCTTCGTCACAGAAGATCAAAGTGGGACCCAAGCAACACTTTGCCAATTCCAACCGTCAACGGGGTCAGACGCCCGCTGGATCGAGGTTGGACAATTTCGAGACCCAGCACGCAGCAGTGAAGGCGCCGTCGCCATCGGTCTTGGCTACAATCCAACGGACGGAAAACTCGATCCTACTGCCTGCGGCTCCAGCCTATGGATGACCTTGTCACCACAAGCCCAACAAGCAGGCATTGCCGTTGTAAGCAGCACCTTTGAATTTCGGCAAAGTGGCACTGCTCCCTTTAGTTTTTCAAATTCCGCGACCTTGTTCGACCCGCTGTCAAAAGGGCAATTGGGCGACATTGATATCTATGAAGGCAACTGTGTGAAAACATCACAGCCAAGCTACAGCGATCCTGATCTTGAGCTCTCGTTGACGCCGTCGGCAGCACAATGCACTCCTGGAGAGATTTGTTCCTTTACGCTGCGCGTGAAGAACCACGGGCCCGCTGCTTTCACGGCGCCAATTTCATTAAGAGCAAAAGCGACACCTCGAACCTTTTTCGAAGAATTGCATGATGAATTGGATTGGACCTGCCAGCGTGAAGACAACGAAATCCTTTGCCGCCTCGAAGACGCCCACCTAGTTCCAGGAACGTCGATCATTCTGCCAGTTTCCCTGAAACCTGACGATAAAGGAAACAGCCTGGAAGTTTGTTCGGCACTCATTTGGTCAGATATGAAAATCGCAGGCTTGGATCAAAGGTTTTTGGACGCCAAGAAAAGCTCGGTGAGAGAACTGCAGCAAATGCTCAAACAAAAAGGCTATGACCCTGGCCCTGTCGACGGTGTCATGGGGAACAAAACACGCAATGCGATCCGCAACTATGAACGCGACAACAACTTGCCGGTCACTGGTAAGAAGAGCGAAGATCTGATGATCGAACTGGGAGGTAACACTGCAAAAAACGATGAGATCTTTGTGTTGCCTGGCGGCGACCGCTTATTTGAAAACAACCAGGATTGCGATGCCGTTTACATTTTGACTGATCGCCACAAGGAAACATTGTCAGCACTACATGAAAACAATCTTTCTTCCTGGCACCGCGATTCCAGAAGCGCCATTCATAATCCGAGAGTGACCAGAATTCACCGTAGCAACAATTCCAGTTTGCACGAGAACCCCAGCAGCCGCTTTCGTAATCCAAAGCGGCTATCAGAACACAAGCACACGGTATCTCGCCTCCATCGCACAAAACGCTCTCTTTGGCATGTCAAAGGCATGAGTGAAGCTCACAACCCGCGCCTGTCGAGCCTGCATCGAAAATATCTTTCTGCCTGGCACCGCGCTCATTCGAGCAAACTGCACCATCCAAAACTCTCTTCTTTTCATAGTACGAGCCTGTCGTCAGCCCACCTCAAAGACAAGAGCAAGATACATCGCAAACTCCTGTCAGGACTGCACCAAACTGCTGCTTCTAGCTGGCATCAAAAAGGCATCAGCAAAATTCACAGTTCCAACCAATCGGCGGAGCATCAAGTTGCACGATCCCAATTCCACCAAAGTGGCCAGTCTCGCAACCATATAAAGCACCAAAGCTTAGCACACTTAAGAGCTATCTCTTTGATCCACACCAAGCACCGCTCTTCCTGGCATAAAACTGACACAACGGCGATACACCAACCCGAGCTGTCTTCCGCTCATAACCCAACTGTTTCTTCTTTTCATTTGCAATCCAGCTCCAGATTGCATGCGAAAAACTCCAGTGAGTTGAGTGAGTTCGTTGCTTCAAGGGGCAACCAGGACGAAAGCATAACCGGTAAATCTGGTTTCAGAGAAGCCAGAGTTCATCAAACCGCAAAGTCGAACAATCACAGGAAAGCCACCAGCCAAGTCCATTGGACAGCCGCTTCTCGCAAACATAGCACCTCAATCTCTGCTTTTCACAAAAAGGCGCGTTCTTTCAATCACAAGACAGGAGAGAGCGCCTTTCACAATCGTCTGATTTCCCGCGCTCACCGGTCACACGACTCCTCTGCTCACGATCAAAAGAACAGTGTGTTGCACGAAACAAACCGCTCGAAAGGCCACAACCGTCTACTTTCAAAGTTCCACCAGGATCAGAAATCCAGGTTCCATCTTCGTGGACAAAGCACCTATCACAAGAGCCGGGTTTCCGCAGGGCACAATAAAAAAGTTTCTAAATTCCATGAAAAGAACCGCTCAGACAATCATAGTTCGAGCACGAGTAAATATCACAATGGCACGGTGTCTCGGTTACACATCAAGCGTGGTTCAAATTGGCACAAACAAGCATCGAGCGAAATCCATGATCCTCAGGTTTCCAGCGTTGAAACTGGCATAGCGAACGGCCATGAACGTAACCTATCACGGTTCCATCAGAGCTTCCGCTCTTCACTCCACAAAGCAAATTCCAGTCGGCTTCATAAACCACGCTTGTCGCAAATGCACCTTCGGTACGATTCCGCCTGGCACAGATCTTCCACGTCGGTTTTCCGCATTCCAACGCAGCCGATAACACCGTTACCAGGCGAGATTGATCCGCTGCAACCAACGACGCCTACATTCCATCTGCCGAGTCAATCGCTGCAAAACGGTACCAAAATTAAAATCCATAGAACTTTCCAATCCAGGGCTGAGTAGGAGTTCTTCTGAAAACAGTTAATAGGTGCCCTATTAAAGCGCTGAAGCGATCAGAGAATCCTTGCCTAAGCAGAGTCGGCGCTTTATCACCGAGCTGTTATAGAATCCATGTCGGGGCTTATGGCTGAAGAACTTTCAATTGTTGTTCCGGTCTTGAATGAAGCAAAAAATCTCTCCATTCTAGTCGACCGTCTTTCCGAAACTTTAAACAAAGAGCGGATTGATTGGGAAGTTGTGTTCGTTGACGACGACTCACAAGACGGCAGCCGTGCCGCTCTCATTGATCTCGCCAATCAAAACTCACGCGTCCGCTTCATCACCCGTATCGGCAGACAAGGCCTTTCGTCCGCCGCCATTGAGGGGATGTTATCCAGTTCCGCTCGCCATCTCGCGGTCATGGACGGAGATTTGCAGCACGATGAAACCCTGTTGCCAAAGATGCTTGTCGAACTGCAAAGTGATGAAGTCGAAGTCGTTGTTGGCAGTCGTTTTGCCAAAGGCGCTTCGCTCGGAGAATTCTCAAGCACACGCGAAAAAATCAGTAACCTTGGCAACTGGTTGGCGAGGCTGACAATCAAAACTGAACTCAAAGATCCTTTGAATGGCTTCTTCATGATCAAACGTGAAGCTTTTGAGCCCACGCTCTACGACCTCTCTGGAACAGGCTTCAAGATTCTGGTCGATATTCTGGCCTCTTCCCCCCGACCGTTGAAAGTCAAAGAACTGGGCTTCAACTTCGGCAAGCGGATTCATGGTGAGTCCAAGATTGATAGCCTGGTCGCCGTCGAGTTTCTAACCCTTCTTGCTGAGAAGTGGTTGGGTTTCTTGGTTCCTGTGCGTTTTCTATTCTTTACAGCCGTCGGTGGATTAGGCGTCTTTATTCACCTTGCCATTTTGAGCCTGCTCTTCAAGACACTAGGATGGCAGTTCTACAGCGCACAAGCCACCGCCACGCTTCTGACCATGGCGATTAACTTTAGCCTCAACAACGTGCTGACCTACCGTGACAGACGCTTAAGCGGCTTCGGCTTTATCAAAGGCCTGCTTTCTTTCTATCTCGTTTGTTCTGTCGGGGCGCTCGCCAATTTTCAGTTCGCAGAATTCCTCTTTAGCGAAGGCATCCACTGGATCCTCGCTGGTCTAGCCGGTGCCATAGTCGGTGCTGTTTGGAACTACGCTATGACTTCAACCTTCACTTGGGCCAAAAAGAAAAAGCAAAAGATATGATTTCTAAACTCACAAAAGGAAATTGGCTTACACTCGCCGTTTTTGCCATTCCCTTGATTCTATCAATCGCCGCTTTCTCGAATGTCATCAAAGGCGATTTTCTCTGGGATGATATCTCCCACCAAAAATCCCAGATTGATCGCTATAAGTCTCCCGCCGACATTTTCACCAAGTCGTTTTTCGCAGGCGGAAATCTGATCCACCAGCAATCGCCTTACTATCGCCCTGCCATCGCGACAACGTACAAAATTGGTGAAGCTTTAAACAATTTGGTTTTCGATGAGAGCGTTGAAAGGATGGGCGCCCGACGAGCGATCATTCCCCATATTCTAACATTGATCACCCACCTTATTACCGTTCTGTTGGTCATGGTCCTGACTTGGCAGTTGATCGGCAATCATGCTTGGAGGCCCTTGGCTGTACTCGCGTCTGGGCTGATCTTCTCGACCCATCCCATCCACGTTGAATCGATATCTTTCATCGCGGGACGCACCGATACTATTTCCACACTGTTCCTTGTTGCCGCTCTCATCACGACTTGGAGGTACCGGGAACGAGGCCGAGTTCATCTCCTCATTCTAACTGCTGTTTTCTATCTGTTTTCACTCTTTTCAAAAGAAACAGGACTGGCCGTCCTCTTTATTGCTCCGGCCATGCTGTGGCTCTTTTCTGGCTCCTTCGCTAAAACCAATGAGGCAGATGAAGAAGAGGACGAAGAGCCAGAAATCGACCTTAGTAAGATTGGCCGCAATCAACCCTGCCCCTGTGGCAGTGGTAAGAAATACAAAACCTGTCACGGCAAACACGGCGCACCCAAACTGGTTTTATCTCGTCATAAAAAAGTTCGTACCAAAGACTGGCAACCGCTTTGGTTTATCGGGACTTTAGTGCTCGTCACTATAGTCTATTTTGTTGTGCGTTCTTTTGCCGATCTTGTGTCTTTGGATTTCCTTGGCAAAACCGGTCCGGTCGACGCACTGGCTCGCATGATTGCCGGTGCAGCATTCTACTTTGGCAAATTGCTGTACCCTCTGCCTCTGGTCCATATGCATTGGGACATTCCGGGGTTCGCGTACAGCGCAGTCATGTTGGGCGCTGGGGTTGCGTTGACTGCTGCCGCAATTTTCGCGTTCCGAAAAGGGCACGCGATTTTCCTGTTCTCTGTCGTTCTTTTTGTCTTCACGCTTGGTCCTTCACTGCTTTCTGTACTCAATGAAGCCTCAACAACGCCGGTTTCCGAAAGACTGCTGTATACCCCGTCGATTGCGCTTTCTCTCTCATTGGCAGGGCTTATCGTCATCTTACAGGGCTATGCCCGTCATGCCGTTCTAGGCCTGGCTGTGATCATCAGTCTGCTTTCGGTCTGGGTCATTCGAGAACGAAACTGGGATTGGCAAAGCCAAGACACGCTTTGGGCTGCACTGATCCGGTTCGAAGAAAATCGCTTACCCAAACGGACTAAAGTAATCGAGCAGGCCGTTAGTTGGCGGGCTATGGGAGCGTCATATCTAGCCCGCGCTGAATACTATGATGATACCAAAACAGACTTCCTCGACAAAGCTGAGCATGCCTATGGTAAGGTTGTCGAATTGACAGCACCCGGCGAGCAGCTCAACATTCGCGGTCTGATCTCTACTGCTGACACGCATTATCGTCGTGCCGCGCGCTTTATCAAAGACGAGGACACCGCTAACGCTGCTGAATACTACGGTAGAGCAGCAAAAGCATACAAGGCGGCCCTTAAGTTCAGCCGCGGCACGAGAGAGGTTGAAAAGTTCTATGTCGAAGCGACGGTCCTAGAAGACCAAGAGCGGGAAAAAATCACAAAAAAAGTAGACCTCAACAAACTCTTCGAAGCGCGCGAACAACTCCTCGTCCTGAGACGCGTAGGCTATCTGCCGCTATGGGTAACGGAATACATGTCCGTGGTTGATCATAGAATTGGCGTCGGTTATCACCGTGAAGGCAAACCGGAAGAATCGAAAAAATACTTGGAATCAAGCGATCAGGAAGATGTACATTTAGAACGCCTGAAAAGAGGGTTACAGTAGATGGCTAATCTCTATCCCGTTGTCTTAGCCGGCGGGATTGGCACCCGACTTTGGCCCCTTTCCCGAAGTGCTAGGCCCAAGCAATTTTTGCCCCTTTTGAACGAAGAGGCTTCGCTTTTTCAAGACACTGTCGCTAGGTTGTCTGAACTAACAGATCAACCATCAACGATCATTACCAATGAAGAACACCGTTTTCTCGCCGCAGAGCAGCTGCGCGAGAAAAACCTAGCCCACAAAGCAATCATTCTCGAACCCATTGGCCGCAACACCGCAGCGGCGGCGGCGGTTGCAGCCTTAGAAATTGTCAAAGACGACCCCAGCGGCTTGGTGCTGCTCGCTCCATCCGATCATGCCATTTTGAAAAGAGAGCAATTCAGCGCCGCTGTGGAAGAAGCCGAGCAAGCCGCTTCTCAATCCGATTTTGTTCTCTTTGGGATCGAACCAGATCGGCCAGAAACAGGCTTTGGCTATATCAATGCACCTTGGTCAAGCCCTTGTAGTGCTTCCACCATTAAGAAGTTCGTCGAAAAGCCACCGCTTGAAACTGCTGAAGCCTATCTCAAAGAGGGCGGCTGGTATTGGAACTCTGGCATTTTTGTTTTCTCGGCTTCTCGCTACCTCTTGGAACTTGCGAGACTTGAGCCAGAAATCTACACCGCCTGTAAAGCCGCCGTCGATAAAGCTGATACAGACATTTGGTTCTTACGCTTGAATGAAGAAGAGTTTGCTAAATCGCCCTCTAAATCTATCGACTATGCTGTTATAGAACACAGCCCGAGCGCCTCAGTCGTGCCGATTGAAATGGGCTGGAGCGACCTTGGTTCCTTTGAAGCCCTCCACAAAGCGCAACAAAATAAAGATAAAGCCAACTCAATCGTCGGCGACGTCATCGCTAAAAACGTAACCAATTCCTATTTACGTGGCGATGGTATTTTGGTTGCCGCCGTCGGAGTTGACAATCTCATGGTGGTTGCATCGGATGATGCCGTTGTTGTGTCATCCTTGTCGAACAGCCAAGACGTTAAAATCATCGTCGAAGAACTGGAAGCCCTAAACCGGAGTGAGCAACACAGCCATTCTCGCACTTACCGCCCCTGGGGTTGGTATCAATCCTTGTCATTTGGTGATCGTTTCCAGGTCAAGCGTATTCAGGTCAAACCAGGAGCCAAGCTATCTTTACAGAGTCACAAACATCGCTCAGAACATTGGGTCGTCGTGAAAGGAACCATGCGCGTCACCCTGGATGACAAAACTTTCGATCTCGTCGAAAACCAATCCACATATGTGCCGTTGGGAACCATCCACCGTCTAGAAAACCCCAGCGACAGTCCCGCCGAGTTAATCGAAGTGCAGTCTGGAACATATCTAGGCGAAGATGACATCGTGCGCTACGAAGACATCTACGGAAGATCTAAGCCAGAAAAGAAGAACTGACCTATGCCCAGCGACCAGCCCGCCTTTGACTTATGGCAAAAACCTACTCCTTCTCTGGAAGAAGTAAAATCCTGGGCCAGAGACCTTTTTGGGCTTGAAGGTGAGTTCGAAAAACTCCACGGCGAGAGAGACCTGAACTACAAAATCAGCACCGGAGAGCACGGTGCATTTGTACTGAAGCTTTCCAGTCTTGATGAAGACTTGTCAGCCATCGCATTCCAGGTTGAAGCACTTGATTACATCGCCCACCGAGACCCTGAATTAGCGATCCCACAATTGCTTGCCAGCCTGAGTAACCTTCCCGTTGAAACCGTTGAGTTGGCATCAGGCGATCATTGTTATCTGAGGGTATTGACCTTTGTTGAGGGCGGCCTTCTGGAAAACACACCACCAACCAAGCATCTAAATCGATCCATCGGTCAACTGATGGCCAGGTTGGATAAGGCTTTGACCGGTTTTTTCCATCCCGCCGCTGATCAAAGACACCCTTGGGTACTCATGAACGCAGCGGACCTGTTGCCCTTCGCTGAGGCCATTCCTGACGCAAAGGTTAGGTCTCAGGTAAGCGGCATCCTTGAGAAAATGCGGGATGAAACGGAGGAACAACTTCGCGGCTTGCCACACCAGGTGATTCATCAGGATGCACATCGAGGCAATCTGCTTGTTGATCCAGCAACAGGCACTAAAGCAGCAGCGGTCATTGATTTCGGTGACATGGTGTACGGTCCTAGGATTGCCGAGCTGGCCGTAGCTGCCGACATTTTGCAAATCGACAGCCAAGACTTGTGGCAAGACGTCTGCGATGTCGCCGCTGGTTATGATGATGAGCTAGCGCTTTCTTCTGAGGAAATTGATGTTCTCTATGATTTGATCCTTGTTCGCTACGCCATGACGGCTGCGATTGCTGCCGAACTCAATCGGTCTAGCCCAAAAGACAACTATCTCGCGAAGTCAGAAAGAAGCTGCTGGGCTCTGCTGGATTACCTATTGGAACTGGGCCCTCATGAGGCCAATCAACGTCTTCGTAGGGCTTGCAACTTTCCCTCGCCCGCTCTGGAAGCCGTACCAGAAGAAGTTAAAGGCCATTTGCTTGAGCAACGCTTCGAAACTTTGGGAAAACACCTCAGCCTTTTCTACAAAGAACCTTTGCATTTCGAACGCGCCAACGGTGCTTGGCTCTACGGCACAAATGGCAAGGCCTATCTAGATGCCTACAACAACGTGCCAACGGTGGGGCATTGTCACCCCCGCGTCGTGAAAGCGATCCAACGTCAAACCGAAGCGCTCAACACTAATACGCGCTACCTCTATCACCAGGTCAATGATTACGCCGAGCAGTTAGCGGCCACATTTGCGCCGGAGCTTTCCACCTGTCTCTTTACGAATTCAGGCAGTGAGGCCAATGACGTCGCCTGGAGAATGGCGAAACACCTAACCGGGAATCGCGGTGCCATTATCATGGAAGACGCCTACCATGGCATCACTGATCAGATTTCAATCTTTTCTCCTTCAGGTCCCAAGCCTTTAGAAGACGACAGCCATGTACGCCACTTGATGGTCCCTGGCATTGATAATCAAGATACCGCAGCTTTTTTAAATCAAGTTGATGATGCCATTGCTTCACTCCAAGAAGCAGGGTTGGGTGTGGCAGCATTCATGGTAGATTCCGCCATGCTCAGCAGTGGCATTCCAGATGTACCGGCCGGGTACCTCTCCGCCGTTGCAGACAAAATAAGAGCCGCTGGCGGCCTGGTCATTGCCGACGAAGTGCAAGCCGGTTTCGCAAGATCCGGCATTCATCTTTGGGGACACGTTGCAAACGACTACGTCCCCGACATTGTAACAATGGGTAAGCCAGTAGCGAACGGCTATCCCATGGGTGTTACCGTCACCAGAAAGGAGCTGTTGAAGTCATTCGGCGATGCAACACGCATTTTCAGCACTTTTGGCGGTAATCCCGTCGCTTGTGCTGCTGCAACGGCAGTTTTGGATGTGATCGAAGAAGAAGGTATCCTAGAAAACTGCCAGACGACCGGCGCGCACTTAAAACAAAAAATTCTGGGGCTTAGAGAAAATCACGCTATCATTCATGATGTCAGAGGTCACGGACTGGCTCTGGGCGTCGATCTCCGTCTTAACGGCCGCCCGGCTGGAACCGAGGCCGACTTCGTCCTGAACCACATGAAAGATCGTGGCGTATTGGTGAGCAGCGAAGGGCCAGATGGTAACGTCCTCAAAATCCGCCCTCCTCTTGTTTTCTCCCCAGACAACGCTGATCAACTGGTCGAAGCACTCGACCTCTCATTAGGTGAAATTTGATGCAAGTAACTGTCGCGCCTTCAAGCTTAGGATTTGACGAAAGCCGCCTGTCTTACATCAAGGATTGGATGCAGCGCTACGTCGACCAGGAAATATTTCCTGGGTCTTCAATTGTCATCAACCGCAGTGGCAAAACTGTCTTCGCTCATAAAACAGGCTTCAGAGATGTCGAGGCCCAAAAGCCTTGGGAATACGACAGTCTTTGCCGTATTTACTCTATGACGAAGCCAATCGTCTCCGTCGCCCTCATGACATTCTATGAGCGTGGTTTGATCCATCTCGACCAACCTTTGTCAGATTTTGTGCCTGAATTCGCCAATCCTCAGGTCCTCGTTAAAGATGCGACCAGCCTCGATCAAACAGAGCCTGCGGAGAACTGTCCAACACTGCATCAGCTTTTCACACATACATCCGGGCTGACCTACGGCTTTAATGGCGGCGTGCTGGGAGAAGCTTACGAGAAGCACGACTATAACTTCATGCCCCATAAAGACAGCCTGGAAGCAGCAACAAAGAAGTTGGCTGAAATGCCGCTGTTGTTTGAGCCCGGCCAGCGCTGGAACTACTCCGTATCAACAGACGTCTTAGGGCGTGTTCTGGAAGTCGTTAGCGGCAAACCTCTCAATGAAGCTTTACAGGAACAGATTTTTGATCCGTTAGAGATGAACGAAACGACATTTGGTGTTCAAGCGGAAGATACTGATCGTTTCGCGACCCTCTATGGCCCACATCGCGATGGCGGCATGCGTGTACTGGATCACGCTGGAAAATCTCCCTACATGGCTGAGCGTGTGAAAACTTTCTCGGGCGGCGGCGGATTGATCTCAAAGCTGTCCGACTATCTGTCCTTCGCAGAATTTCTGCGTCGTGGAAGCCAAGGAGAGACGAGTGATATTCTTTCTCCGCATACGATCCGTTTGATGACATCAAACCAGTTGCCGGGTGACATCGCTTCCATGGGACCAGCAACCTTCTCCGAGACGCCTTTCACCGGAGTCGGTTATGGTTTGCTTGGCTGGTCGACTTTGAACCCTATCCTTGCTCGAATTTCTGGATCCGTTGGCGACTATGGTTGGGGTGGCATGGCCAGCACCTACTTCTGGGTTGATCCCAAAGAGGATATCTCTGTTGTGTTCTTCACTCAGCTAGCGCCGTCCAGCGCGACAACTAGTCGAAGAGAAATGCGTGCCTCAGTCTATCAAGCTCTAGCCTAAAGGGTTCCTCGATCTAGATTGACTTAGCAGTCCCGTTCTCCACCTGAAAGTATGCCTCCTTGACCCCTTCTAACTCTCCTGTTTCAGGCAACCGTGCCTTGGGTATTTTCTGTGCCTGTGTGATCGTTATGATTTGGTCGACTTGGTTGGTGGCCGCGCGCGCCGGTGCTCTTTCGCCAATCACGACCTACGACATGGCGGCTCTCAGATACGGTGTTTCCAGCATCGTGGCACTTCCCTTCCTGCTCTACTTCAAACCATGGAAAACTCTGTCCGTGAAACGGATTGCCGTTCTGGCGTTCCTTCTGAGCCCGGTTTACATCTTGTTGGTGTTTGGAGGGTTCAATTTTGCACCTGCTGCCCATGGCGGTATTTTCATGAACGGTGGCCTTCCCGTAATAACGCTGGCATTGGGTTGGTTTCTACTGAAAGAGCGCGCGACTTCGTTTCAACTCGCCTGTGCGGTGTTGATCCTGTTTGGAACGGTGTTAGTGGTTGCTGACACTTCCCATTTTTCTTTCCGTGAATCTTGGCTTGGGGACCTCATGTTTGTTGGCGGTGGGATATTCTTTGCTATCTACATGGTCATCAACCGTCGTTGGCAACTCAAGAACATCCACGTTGTCCTTTGTGGCACGATTGTAAACGCCGTTTTCTATATCCCGGTTTGGTACTTCTTTCTGCCTAAGGGCTTTCACGAGGCAACCCAAGCTCAAATTTTAGTACAGACCTTCTATCAAGGCATCGTGCCCAATTTGATCGGGCTGTTAATGGTCGCGACAGCGGTTCGACACATCGGTTCGACGGCAACATCCGCCTTCATGGCTGGCGTACCAGGCTTGGGTGCTTTGCTGGGGTTTTTGGTTTTGGGCGAAGCCATGGGCTGGATCGGTTGGACGGCGATCACCATCCTGACCATTGGCATCTTGTTAATGAACTATGCTGGGCAAAGGAAAAGCAGCTAGCTCTACTCTGCGGCCTTCGCCAATGAAGGTTCTAATCGAGAATACCCATCTCTGGATTGAGGCACTTTGATACCGAGTATGGAACTAGCAACCTGAGTTCGCAGGATTTGAGCCGTGCCACCAGCAATGGTAAACATCCGCGCGTCTCTAGCCATTCGTTCCAAAGGCAGGTTACGGGAATATCCCATGGCTCCGTGAATTTGCAACGCATCGGTTGTCACTTTCAGCGCTGTTTCTGACGCCAAGATCTTCGCCTGAGCCGCAGCGCACATATCCGGAAAGCCATCTCCCGCCTCGATTGCGGCTTCATGGAGCAAGGCACGAGACGCCTTCAATCCAATCGACATGTCCGCCATCATCCATTGCAGGCCTTGGAACTCCGCAATCGGGCGGCCGAACTGCTCTCTCTCCAACGCGTAACTCAACGCTTCCTCATAGGCACCTTGCGCAATGCCGAGCGCCACGGTCCCTGCCCCAACGCGTTGGGCATTGTAGGCGTTCATCAAACCGGCAAAACCACGCTTAATTCCCTCGGGAGGAACGACAATCATGTCTTCTGGAATTTCCATATCCTCGAAGATGATTTCGGTTTCTGGGATACCGCGCAGCCCCATGGCTGGTTCGCGTTTACCAATGACTAAACCTGGCGTTTCGCCTCTAACGGCGATGAATCCCGCAATCCCCTGACTGATACCGCCTTCCATCAACTGCGCAAAAATCAAATGAAATTTGGAAACACCGCCACCGGTGATCCACTGTTTCTTGCCATTGATGATATATTTGTCGCCACGCTTCACAGCTGTGGTCGTCATTTCGGTCGCGGCACTGCCGGCGTTCGGCTCAGTAATACAAATCGCCGGTTTGTCGCCAGCCAAGACAAGGTCAGCGCCCAGCTTCTTCTGCTTCTCACTACCATATTCCATGACGGCGCCGATGCCCCCCATGTTGGCTTCAACTGTAATTCGCCCCATGGCACCACAACAGCGCGCCATCTCCTCGATAACCAACGTCGTATCGTGATAACTTAGTCCTCGTCCACCGTAAGACTTTGGGATGGTCATGCCCATAAAACCCGCTTTTGCAAGTTTATCCACAGAAGCCCATGGGTAGGCTTCGCTACGGTCTACCTCCGCTGCTAACGGACGAAATTCGCGCTCTGCTAAGTCACGTGCTGCTGATTGCAGTTCTCGTTGTGCTTCGGTTAATTGCACCGTTTTTTAACTCTGGTTGTTACTTCACAATCATACAAAGTGATCAAAATTAATACTAATGAATATATTTTACATTTAGTGTGCAATAAATTAACGATATAATCATGAATATTCGCCAACTTAAAAGTCTGGTCACCTTTCACGAAGAAGGTAGTTTTGCTGCCGCCGGTGAGAAACTGGGCCTTAGTCACTCTGCGATTTCCGTCCAGATGCAACAAATGGAAGAAGAGTTGGCAGCCGCGCTCTTTGACAGAAGTTCTAGGCCAGCGCAGCTCACGCCGCTCGGGCTGACGATTGCGCATCAAGCCGCAAAAACACTCGAGCAATTTCGATTAATCGAAAAAACCGCCGCCGGAGAAGTTCTTCAAACTTCCATTTCTATTGGCTTTGTCCCCACGACCATGCAGTCCCTTCTACCCGCAGTCTTGAATCAACTCAGAAACGATCACCCTGATCTCCAAGTGAAAGTCAAAACGTCCCTTTCAGGAGAACTCGCGGAAGCCGTTAGCCGTCAGGAATTGGATTTTGCTTTTCTGACCTCACCAATCGTTGCAACCAAAGAATTGACGGTTAAAGAAATCGCGGATGAACCATTATACGTCATCGGACCGGCTTCATGTATCGACGCCGCAACAGATGCTGAATTAGCGCAAATGATGCCCTTCATCTCCTTCAATAAGAAATCCTGGCTTGGCCAACAAATCTCTGCGCGTTTGCAATCACGTGGTATCTTTGTTCAAGAAGTAATGGAGCTCGATTCAATCGACACCATTGAGTCTCTCGTGGCGCAAGGTTTTGGCGTCTCAATCGTCCCCCAGCGCCTGCTGGCGAATCCTCTATCCAGCCAACTCACCAAGATCTCCTTTTGCGACCCAGCCGAAAGTAGAAAGCTCGTATTGGTCAGCAACAACGGTAACCCAAACCATCAACTAGCCAAAATTATCGACCGATTGAGTTCAGAGTTGATAGGAAATCACGCAAAGTAGACAAACGATTGCTTGAGTATGTCTCAAATCAAATCTTCAATCGAAACTATTTGATTGAGTGATTAGAAAGAATAGCTACTCTGCTAACCAAACAAGCGATTGTCAGGAAGGCAAATGTGTTTGAAATCCCTGTTCACAGAACTAGCGGACCTGTTTTCAGGGCCCCAGAGCATCGAAGCTCACGCACGTGAAGCGCTTCTTGAGGCCCAGTTCGACTTGGTTCCACCGAAAGACACCAACCTTCTTGCAAAGCCTTTTCTTGAGGTGATGGCGCGTGTGGATGCTCTTCCGATTTGCGATCTGATAGCCAAACTGCCCTTCAATTGGGCGCCACCGCAAACTTCGCACGACCCGTTATACATCAAACATAGCGAGGCGAAAGCCCATGTGGAATTGCTTGGTCCCGGAGGATTGGTGAAATCAGACAGAGTTCGATTGGGTTTGTATGGGATGTTGCCCAACGCGGAATATGGGAACCGGACACATCCAGCAGAAGAAACATACATCATACTTGCTGGGGATTCGTACTGGAAGCATGACAATGCACCTTACAGTCTGCTCTTGCCAGGAGAGCGCTCTTATCACCCTTCAATGATGCCTCATGCTTCTCGTACTAAAGAGACTGCGTTTATGTCAGTCTACGTGTGGCAAGGGGACATTTCCGTCGACAATTATGAATACCACGGGATTCCAGTCGACTAAGCGAAACCCCTAACAACACGGCCCCTTTTATTGTGATCAGTGGAGAGACTTATGAAAACGATGTTTAGACGTGTTTTGACTACAGCCTCATTACTTCTATGCTTTTCGACTGATGCACTGAGTTGCGGACTAGTTAATTTTGTGGCCATGCCTCTTGATCAGAACTTAAGAACTAATCCGATCAAAGCAGCCCTAGAAACGGCCTATCCAGGCCTTTCTGTTAATGACGCCAATGGTTTCATTAGTTTCCCAAACGGTGAACAAGTCGCTCTGGGCGAAACAAGACACCAGATGGATCCTTTGCAAAGACTGGCGAACCCAACTGTCCGCGAGCAATTCTTGTTTGTTTATCCGCTTGGTCATGATCTGGAGAGCCGCAAACTTGAATTTAATGACCCAGGCCGTCTTCGCAATGACGCCTTTTTCCGCGCATTGTATTTTGGCGACAAAAAGTCCGCGCAGGCGACCCTCACAAGAGTGAAGTACAAAAGCAAGAAGGTCTCAAAACGCTTTTCGGTCACGACAAAGAACTGTGTGGCAGTTCAACTGGCTGCCGCTTTGAAAGAAGCAGCTGGTTCCGCTGCTTTTGAAACCTACTTCCGAGAATCCGGTGGCAGTTTCTCCTGGAGGCTTATTTCCGGTACAAAACGCTTGTCCGTTCACAGTTTCGGTGCGGCAATCGATATTGATCCCAAATTGGGCCAATACTGGAAATGGAGGAACCCGAAGCCAGGAACCTCTCATGTTTACAAAAACAAAATTCCCTTAGGACTCGTAGAAATTTTTGAAAAATATGGTTTTATCTGGGGTGGGAAATGGTTTCACTATGACGGTATGCATTTCGAGTATCGCCCCAAGCTAATCTTGCATAGCAGATTGGTCAGCTAACAAACTGTTGGCTTAAATCCAAAATTTGCTAGCTGAGCTCTTCAGACCGCAGGGCGATCACTCCTTAAACGTCAATAGAACGAGCAATCAGCTCCTTCATGATCTCGTTAGAGCCACCATAGATCATTTGGACTCGGGCATCGGCGTAAAGACGAGCAATCGGAAACTCGTTCATATAGCCGTAACCGCCATGAAGCTGGAGGCACTCGTTCATGATTTCGTTCTGAGTTTGCGAGCCCCAGTATTTGGCCATGGATGCTGTCGCGGCGTCCAGCTTGCCAGCTTCCAAACGGGCAATACAATCGTTCACGAAAGAGCGCAGCACTTCTGCCTTCGTTTTGCACTCCGCCAGTTTGAAACGTGTGTTTTGGAAATCCATCACGCGCTGGCCAAAGGCTTTGCGATCCTGCGTATAACGCACGGTTTCACTGATCGCATAGTCGATGGATCCAAGAGCGGTGATACCAATCAGCAAGCGTTCCCACGGCAGTTGCTTCATGAGCTGGTAGAAACCCTGTCCCTCTTCCGTGCCCAGCAAATTGGTCATCGGCACTTTAACGTCTTCAAAGAACAACTCCGACGTATCGTTGCCTTTCAGGCCGAGCTTGTCGAGATTGCGGCCTCTTGTATACCCCTCCGCTCCATCGGTTTCGACTGCGATCAACGACACGCCTTTGGCACCTTCGCTTTTGTCAGTCTTAGCGACAACAATAACCAGGTCCGCCATCTGGCCGTTGGTGATGAAGATTTTAGAGCCGTTTATTCGATACTGGTTACCATCTTTGACAGCCGTGGTTTGCACGGCCTGAAGATCAGAACCGCAACCTGGCTCAGTCATAGCAATAGCCGCCACCATTTCGCCAGAAACCAACTTAGGCAACCAGCGCTCTTTTTGTTCGGGCGTGCCGTAGGCCACGATGTAGTGAACAACAATTGACTGAATCCCGTAGCCCCAAGAAGAGTCACCCTTGGCGGATTGTTCGTAGAGAGCGATTGAGTCAAAGCCCAAGCCGCCGCCTGAACCACCGTATTCCTCCGCGATAGCACCGCCCATGAGACCAGCTTCACCGGCCTTGTTCCAGAATTCTCTGTCAACAATACCGTTTTCAACCCAGCGATCAATATTTGGCGACAGTTCATCTTGATAGAAGCGCTTCACGCTGTCCGCAAACATGTGGTGTTCTTCTTGTGCCCAGGTGGCTGAGGATGACAAAAGGTTCATTTCTATTCTCCTTCGTTCGGTTTTTCGCTCCTAGAGCGATCCCAATATTTCATCTGTGTCAGCACCCAATTCACGGGCGCCGTGTTTGATTTCGCTTTTGGTACGGCTGAAACGCGGTGCGGGGACTGGCTGCATAAAGCCATCCACTTCGGTGTAGGTGCCTCGTTCCCTGTTGGCTGGATAGTCCGGTGCTTCCATGAAGTTCAGGATCGGTGCAAAGCAAACATCGCTGCCTTCCATGATTTCACACCACTCAGCCTGGGTTTTGGAAAGGATAACGTCAGCAAGCCTCTCACTGAGTTCTGGCCAAAGTGCTTGATTGTTTTGATCAGCAAAAACCTTTGGGTCAAGACCGGCTTTTTCCTTCAACAATTCATAGAACTGAGGCTCGATAGAGCCAATGGAAACATATTTGCCATCAGAGCATTCGTAAACATCGTAGAAATGCGCCCCACCATCGAGAAAGTTGCTTTCGCGTTTTTCAGCATCCCAGAATCCAGAAGCTTCAAATCCGTGGAACATCCACATTTGTTGCGCGGCACCGTCGACCATAGCGGCGTCAATGACCTGGCCTTTACCCGATTTTTGGCATTCCAGCAAAGCGGCCAAGATACCGCTCATGAGCAGCATTCCGCCGCCGCCCATATCGCCAACCAGATTCAAGGGCGGCACTGGCTTTTGATCCTTGCGGCCCATGGCGTAAAGCGCGCCAGTGATCGAAATGTAGTTGAGGTCGTGACCAGCGGCCTTAGCTAAGGGACCTTCCTGCCCCCATCCAGTCATGCGGCCGAACACCAACCGGGGATTACGCACCAAGCAAACATCAGGACCGATGCCGAGCTTTTCGCAAACGCCCGGGCGATAGGGATCAATCAGGATATCTGCCGTTTCAACCAGCCTTAGGAACTGTGCAACATCTTCTGGATCTTTGAGATTAAGAACAACGGACTTCTTACCCCTAAGGCTTGCATCCTTGCGGCGCTTGGGATGGCCCTTAGCCGCTCTCTCAATCCGGATGACCTCCGCGCCCATATCTGCCAACATCATGCCAGTCATGGGGGCCGGGCCAATACCGGCCAATTCAATCACTCGGTAGCCGTCAAGCGTTCCCATCGTTAAACCCCTATACGGGCTTTCGCAGCTTTGTATTCTTGCTCCATACGAAGAACCAAATCTCGGGCTGGCAGAATGTCATCGATTGTGCCAACACCTTGACCAGCGCCCCAGATATCTCTCCAGGCTTTCTTGGAAGAACTTCCATCACTGGAGAAATTCATTTTGGTTTTATCGACCTCTGGCAGGTTATCTGGATCTAACCCAGAGTTCGTAATCGAGCCTTTCAGATAGCTGCCTGATACACCCGTAAAATAAGGCGTGTACACGATATCGGCGGCACTACTTTCGACGATCATATCTTTGTAACCCTGAGCGGCGTCGGCCTCTTCAGTGGCGATAAAGCGGGTTCCTATATAGGCCAAATCAGCACCTATGGCTTGAGCCGCCAAGACGTCATCGCCCGTCGACATAGCGCCAGACAAGATGATTGTGCCGTCATAGTCTTTGCGGATTTCCTTCACCAAAGCGAAGGGACTCATTGTGCCAGCGTGACCACCAGCACCGTTACAAACCGCAATCACACCATCGACACCAGCCTCAATGGACTTCATCGCGTGACGATGGGTGATAATGTCGTGAAACACCAAACCGCCATATGAATGCACAGAATCGATCACTTCTGGCGGTGGTGGGCGGAGACTGGTGATGATTATTGGCACCTGGTGCTTAATACAAGTCTGCATATCATCCATCAGCCGATTGTTACTCGCGTGAACGATCTGGTTAACCGCATAAGGCGCAACAGGCTGATCAGGGTTTTCTTCGCTAAACTGAGCCAACGTGTCCTTGATCTCGGTCAGCCATTCATCCAGCAGTGCCTGTGGCCTTGCATTTAAAGCTGGAAAAGCACCGATGATGCCCGCCTTGCATTGCTCCATCACGAGTTGTGGATTGGAAACGATGAACAAAGGGGATCCGATTAGCGGAATTCTCAGTTTTCCTTCAAGGGCTTTGGGCAGTGCCATTTTATACTCCAGATTTATCTATTGGCCAGGATGCTAACATAAGGGCTTCCCGCGATGCCATAAGTTTATTTTTGTTTCGGAATAGATTTATCTCTCTTTCAAAAAAGACAAGCGATTGAACTTAATAAGAGGATCAACTATGTCTTCTTGGATTTTTTAGAGATGTTTTAGGAACCTCCCCATGTTTCAATCAAAACCAGGCTTGATGGAAGAAATTCGCAATCGTTTTGCTCAGGTGGATTCTTGTCCGGTCCAAGGCAAAAGGATTTTCTTCGAGAATGCAGGCGGTGCACTGACCCTGAAGTCGGTTGTTGAAACATCTCAGCATTATGCGGCCGTTCCGGACAACCAGGGCAGAGACAACGTCGCTTCTCACGAGTTGGTCCGCGTCATCAGCGAAGCAAGAGACAACGCCAAACTCTTCCTTGGCGCGTCATCGGGCCAAGTATTCACGGGCGAAAGCGGCACAGAGCTTCTGTTCCGGATGATCTCTAACGCTGTTCTGGAAACAGAAGCCGGCGGGAACGTCGTCGGTACTACTTTGGAGCACCCCGCATCGCGCAGCGCCGCGCAACGTTGGGCGAAAGTCGCCAACAAAGAGTACTTGCCTGTTATCCACAATGATGAAACAGGCACTGTAGAGGCTGAAGACTATGCGAAAGTCGTGACACCAGATACACGAGTTGCAACGATCCTGCATACTTCGCCCGTTACTGGGATGGGCGTCGATGTCAAAGCAGTTTCGGAAGCCATCCGTTCGATATCGCCAGACTGTTACATCATCGTAGACGGTATCCAACACGCCGCCCACGGCGGACTGGATATCGACAGCTACAACATCGATGGCTACGCTATCTCGCCTTACAAAGTATTCTCTCGCCACGGCTATGGCATGGCTTGGATTTCTGACCGCCTAAGCGCTCTCCCTCATGATAGCCTGATCGATGGCCCAGAAGGCAACTGGGAATTAGGCACCAGAGACACCGGCTCCTATGCCACTTTCTCTAACGTCGTGCAGTATTTTGAATGGTTGGGTGAGAGCTTCACAGATTCAAAGGATCGCCGCGACAAGATCTTGTCCGCGAGCAAAGCCATTCATGCCCATGAGAAAGTTCTAACCGATGCCATGTTGTTTGGAACGGGCAATCTGAAAGGTTTGGCTGATCTAGACGGCGTTGGCATCATTGGCGGCATCAACAATCCAAAGCGCGAAGGCCTGGTCGCAATGACAATTGATGGCATCGCAGCCGCCGACATCGTTACAAAATTGAACGCGCAAGGCATCCGCACGCATACAAGGAAAGCCGATCACTATTCTGGCAATATTCTGAACCCGTTGGGACTGGATTCTTGCGTTCGCGTTTCAATGTGCCACTACAATACTGAAGAAGAAGTTGCAGAATTCCTCACGGCCGTCCGGGACATGATTGCTGATAAGTAAGATCCGCCGAGATCTTTTGAGATTTAGTGGCCGAAGTAAGCTTCATTGAGCTTGGGATCTTTTGCCAGGGCTTCTGCTGTTCCGCTCATACGGATGTGGCCAGTCTCTAGTACGTGAAGCTTTTCTGCGAGCGTCAGCGCGAAATTCACGTTCTGCTCAGTGATAAGGATCGTAAGTCCTGTCTCTTTGTTCAACTTACGAAGCGCGTCAGCAATGTCATTACAGACCTTAGGCGCCAAACCAATGGTAGGTTCATCAATCAACAGAACTTTAGGGTTGGTCATCAAAGCACGACCGACCGACACCATCTGGCGCTCCCCGCCGCTCTGCGTCGAGGTCTCCTGATTGCGGCGTTCTTTTAGAACCGGAAAAAGGGTGTTCACCAGCTCAAGATTCTGCTCGATCGCCTCGCGAGCGGTATAGGCGCCAACGAGCAAATTGTCCTCAACTGACATGTAGGGAAAGAGGTTTGCGCGTTCTGGCGCATAGCCAACACCGAAGGAGACAATCTTTGCGGTATTGGCAACGGTCAGCTCCTCATTATCAAGCAGGATCGAACCGGTCGTCTTGGTCAGGCCCATAATGGAGTCAAGCAGTGTAGATTTACCAGCCCCGTTAGCGCCGATGATACCGACGATCTCTCCTTCATTCACGTCGAAAGAAACATCGTGCAGAGACTGAGCCATGCCGTAAAAAGCAGAGAGGTTCTTGACTTCTAGAAGTGCCATCTTTTACCCCTTACAAACCGAGATAGGCTGAACGAACAGCCTCGTCAGCGATCACGTCGTCATACTTGCCTTCTGCCACTACCGAGCCATAGGTGATGGCAACCGCGCGATCAATCAGTGGCTGCAGCGAGCGCAAATCGTGACTGACGATGACCATGGACATTCCAGCCTCGCGTTTCTGTTGCAGGAGATCGGTAATCTGGGCGATTTCACCAACTGTCAGCCCAGCAAAAACTTCATCCAACAGAATCATCTCAGGGTTTGTGGCCAACGTTCGCGCAAGTTCGAGTTTCCTCAAGTCACCCATTGAAAGCTCACTTGGCGCTTTGTCGAGATCGCTTTCCGCAAAGCCAACCGAGAGCGCCAGTTCAAGTTCTCTGTCTGGATCATATCTCTTCGTCAACATTTGCCAAATTGAGTTTGGCATAAGACCAACACGGATGTTGCCACGCACGTCCATTTCGGAGAACGGTCTGGGCACTTGGTATGTCCGTGAAATGCCACGGTTGATTCTCTGATGGGTTGGCAACGTTGTTAACTCTGTCCCATCAAAGGAAATCGAACCTGAATTTTGGCGATGCTCGCCCATGATCAAACTAAAGACGGTGGTCTTGCCAGCACCATTGGGGCCGATCAAACCAACTGACTCGCCACGTGCTACGTCGAATGACATGTTGTTGGTAGCCGTCAAACCACCGAACTTCTTGACCAAATTTGAAATCTCGAGATGAGCGTTCACGACTGACCTCCTCGCCTGGTTCTAAATCGGTCAACCACTTGCCAGAAGATCGCGTAAAGCCCCTTCGGCTGATACATGTACAACAAGAGCGCAATACCGCCGTAAACGAAGTAGCGCTCAGCTCCTGGCAACCATGGCCGCAATTTCTCAAGCAGGAGCGTCAGGAAGAAAGCACCAATCATCGGGCCAATAATCGTAGAGGACCCACCGATCAAAGCCGCAACAATGATGGTGAACAAGAAGTTGATATCAAACAAAGCGCGCGGAGCAATCGATCCATTGTAGTGAGCCAGGAAAGCGCCACCGATGCCTGCAACACAAGCCGAAACCATAAAAGCAAAAAGCTTGAGTTTCGTTGTGCTCAAACCACTGCCCTTCACGGATTCTTCATTCATCGCGATGGCGGACAATGCCGTACCAATTCTGGTCTTAAGTATGGCCCAAAGGACAAAAGCGATGACCAACATCAATGACACAGCCAGATAATAGCCATTAACGGCACCTCTGGTCAGCGTTTCGATGCCTGAAATACCACGTGTACCACCGGTGAGATCAGGTCGAATAACCTGCACCAACTGATACATGAGCTCCATAAAGGCCAACGTCACCAAAGCAAAGTAGCTGCCCTTGATCCGCAAAGCTGGCAAGAAGAACAAGGTGCCCCCGATCATCGTCACGATCACCGCAATGGGGATCGAATACATAACAGGCACATCAAATCGATATGAGAGGATTGCCGTCGTGTAAGCACCAATACCAACCAAGAACGGATGCCCGAATGAAATGTAACCGGTACGTCCGGAAATGAAATCCCAGCTCATAGCAAAAATCGCCAAATAACAAGCTTGGATGAGTGTTCTGAGGTTTCCTTTTGAGAAACCCAAAAGAGCAAAGATCTTTGGCAGCAAAAGCATGCCGATGATGAAGATAGCCCAGATAATGAGAGAGCGGAGAAGCGGCTTGCTGATCACGTCAAAGCTCCTCCCGACCAAAGAGGCCGCGCGGTCTGATAACGAGCACAGCGATGATCAAAATCATGGTGAAGACACCGCGTAATTCAGCGGCGAACAAGGTCGTCGTAATGATTTCCATAAACCCAATGATATGAGCTACGATCAGCGTACCGATGATGGAGCCAATGCCGCCCACAATGACAATCGCTACAGCGATAATCAGCGGAGCCACCCACATTGACGGACTGAGTTGCGTGTAAGAGGCAAAGAAAACCCCTGCCGCCGCACCGAGTGCACCTGAGATAACCCAGGTGGCAGCGTTAACCTTGTCCGGTTCTACGCCAGAGATAGCGGCACCCTTCTGATCCATAGACACGGCCTGCATGGCGCGCCCGATATGTGTCTTTTTGATAAATGCGTAGAGCCCCAGGATCAGAACCCAACTGCCCAAAGCTGCCGCTACATTATTGGCAGTGATAGAGACAGTTCCAAACTGCCAAACCCCATCAATAATGGAGTGGAGTATTTTAGTCGCGTCGCCAAAAACGAGGATGATGCCGGCTTGAATCACAACAGCCAAAATCAGGGTCGAAATCTCGATAGCGACGTGATCGCCTTTCAGAGGTTTTACAAGCAATCGGTACTTCAGTAGGCCAAAAACGGCGCCAACAACAATGGCGAGTAGGACACCAACCAGTTTGGGCATCTCCAGTACCTGTGCGGTGTAGAAGAAAGTGTAGCCGCCGACCATCAGCGAAACACCGTAGGCCAGGTTCAACACCCTGCCGACTGAAAAAATCAACGTGAAGCCAACAGCAATGAGTGCGTAAAGGCCACTCAGCAGTAGGCCCTGAATTAGAATTTGAAACATGGAATAGAACTAAAAGAAAACCCCGGGCCCATCAGAGCCCGGGGTGATTGAATGATTACTTCTTCACCCAAGAAGGGATGCCGAAATCTTGCGTTTTGAACTTGTCTGGATAGACCACACCAGCTGAACCGTCTTCATTCCACTGGATTACAACCATAGACGGAGCGCCGTCATCGTAGGGTGCTGTGATATCAAAACGTGCGTTGTGTGGATATGTACGCTGTGTGCGCTCCTCAATCTCGCCTGGCTTCCAGAACGCATAACGGAGCCACATTTCACCATCCTTTTTCAGGACAAGATCCTGGCCAAGCATCGCGTCAACCCATGAAGTATTGTTGAAGCCACCGGCCTCTTCAGCTGCTGCAAAGGCCTGCTTTAGGCCATGGTAAGCATTGAAACCGTTGAAATGTGGGAACTTAGGACGGCTTGTGTATTTTGCCTGGTAAGTGTCAACAAATGCCTGGCTGACAGGATCAAGTGCGAAACCAACGGAAGGCACAGGTGAAAGTGTGGAGATACCACCACCGGCTCCGCCTGTGTCTTCCCAGTATTCCTGACCAAGCGCGGCGACGTTAACACCCGTCATGCCCATAGGCACTTGCAGCTTCACGTACTGAGACGAGACAACCTGAGAGTTCACGGAAGAAATCAGATAAATAAAGTCAGCACCTGACGCCTGCGCATTTGAGAAAATTGGTGCGAAGTCGACTGTTGCAACGTCATAAACGATTGTGTCGACAACCTCGATACCCGCCACAGGTGCCAAAGCTTCGGCCACCAAGCCGTGGATTGCTCCGCCAAAGGCTGTGTCTTCTTGAAGGATGACAACTGATTTCCAGCCCATCTGATCAACCAAGACATCCTTACCGAAGTCGATGTAGAGCGTTGCAAGCGCTTCATCAGAAGCGATGTTCATGAAGTATGGTTTATAGTTGTCGTAGTCGGTGACCAAATTATCGATGATACCGATGTAGGATGTCCAAGTATCCAATGTTGGGATCTGGTATTCGACCATGCGCGGCAACCAGCCAAGCGACACGTCATCAATTGAACCCGAGATGATGAAGTCGACTTCTTCTGATTCGGCGAGATACTCGTAGGCCTTGATGCCCTCGGTAGGATCTTCACCTGTGTCAGCAGAAACCAATTCGATGGTTTTGCCACCCAGCACGCCACCAGCGGCATTAAGCTCTTCGATCGCAATTTCAGCGCCGCGTAGAGTGCTGAGGCCTGTGTCTGATGAAAGTGAGCCGATAAAACCGACTTTGACAGTATCTGCAAATGACGTCGTTGCCATAATTGCAGAGGTTGCCAGCGCAACAGCGCCCGCAAATAGGTTAGTCCGGAATGTCATGATTTTTCCTCCCTGGTTGCTTGGATACAGCAGGATATTTTTGCTCTTTTCGCTGTATACAGTATTCAGTACACAAAACTGAGCGAGAATCAAGAGGCGTATCATGCATAAACCAGTTGCATCTGGCGCTAATGACCTCCTTTGCGGTAAAGAACGGAGATGTGTGGCTTGCTCGGTATCAAGCCGATCCCATCATGGGCTTAGAATAAAGGGCACTTCTCTTTTGATGGAAAACCGACAAAAAGATCTGGATGCGTTGCGAGGATTGGCGGCTTTATTCGTCGTCACCTTTCACTACCTTTTAGCTTTCTACCCGTTCACCGTTTTAGGGAATCACAAAGGGGTTGCTCAACAAGCAGCCTGGGAAGCACTGTTCCACCTTCCTCCTTTTGGCCTTGCCACTGGCGGACACCATGCTGTGAGCATGTTTTTCATTCTAAGTGGCTATGTGCTGAGCTACCGTTTCTTGAATTCCACGCAATGTGATTGGACTACATTGATATCCAACGCCTTAAAAAGGCCTGTAAGATTGGGAGGTGTTGTCCTTTTCACCATAGGCTTAAGTGCCATTTTATGGAGTTTTAGCTTTTATCTAAATACCGAAGCCGGTGAAAGCGTTGCCGCTGGTCATTGGTTCTCCAGGGCTTGGAAGGGAGATTTAAGCCTGCAAACATTCCTGACGACATTTTTTCTAAATCCATTTAGTGAGGGAGAACTGTTTAGCCCTCCCCTATGGACGATCAAGATTGAACTCTACGGGTCTTTGCTCACCTTCGCATTCTTGATAGTGTTTCGATCATTCCGCTATCGCTTGATAATTGCTTTCATTCTGCTCCTGGTATTTCATGACAGCCACTATGCTGGGTTTTGGATCGGTATTATTGCTGCTGATACGATTGGGACTTTGAGGGGCCTAAAATTACGCCCCTACATAAGTTGGACATGCTTCGCGCTTTTCTTCTATCTTTCCGCTTATCCACATTGGATGTCACAGGCCAACTTGGCTTCTACTGTTTATGGCTTTCTACCCAATGATAAGGGCTATGGTGACGGATATCCGTTGGTCAGTGCCGTCGCTCTTTTCTGCTTTGTCCTTCTGACTGATAGAACCTCCATTTGGTTGGCCTGCAATTCGACCCTGCAACGTCTTGGGCACATCTCTTATTCTCTGTACGCTACTCACTATTTAGTTTTGGGCAGCCTGGCCTCCGGTCTCTACCTCATAACGTTACCGCACCTAGGACACGGTCTATCTTTCGTCTTAGTCTTTGCGGTAGGTTTGACTGTATCGCTACTTTTAGCAACCGTTGTTAACTGGTTCGTCGATCAACCTTCGCTTCGTTTGTCGAATCTCATAGGTAAGTACGCTCAGACAGCCTTGGTTAAAATTGGGGCGAAATTTGTGAAAACCTGAGCAGCTTCGTTAAGCTCTGGCACCAGGTCCATAGGCGCAATACATCGGTTCGTTTTCTGCAAATCGCTCTAGTCTAAGCGCTGATACGTCCATCTCTGGTTTTTTATCCAGCACGATATCAGCGACGGTCTCTCCAACAGACGGCGCCAGTTTCAATCCATGCCCTGAGAAACCAGTGGCCAAATACAAACCCTCTATGCCTGGCGCCCAGCCGAGAATTGGATGCCAGTCAGGCGTCACGTCGTAAGAACCACTGACAGAGCGCACAGGTGAGGCGTTTTTGAAATCAGGCAAACGTTCGCTCAATGATTTACGGATGCGTTTTAGGTGGGCCGCATCATTTTCAGCATCACTATCAACAATTGGAGGAACGACAGGCATTTCCGGCGGGTAGGCACCGGCTAGAAACTCCCGCCCCATATGGGGGCGAATGGCTATGTTAGAGTTACCGTCCGTCAAACAACATCCTAACTGTCGACCTCCTGGGGGCTGCGTCAGGTACATTGTGTCAATCCGCCTTGGTTCTACAGGGATATCGATGCCGAGCGGTTTGGCAAGCTCCCTAGCCCAAGATCCCGTCACATCGATCACAACGTCCGTTTCGATATTTCCGGCTGACGTCCTTACGCCTGTAATTTGGTCTCCGCGGGTTTCAAGTGCTTCTACTTTGACACCTGTAGCGACCCGAACGCTTGCTTCTTGCGCTGCGGAGAGCCAGGCCAGAACAATGCGGGTAATGTCAATAAAGCCGCCATTTGGGTCCCAAGCGCCACCAACGAGCCCGGTGGTATCGATGCAAGGTTCAATAGATTTGATATCCTTGGGGTCAACAAAGCGGGTGTCGATGCCAAGGCTTTGTGCCAACTCAATATTACTGTTTAGCGGTCCCAGCTGTTTCTCAACAACAATCAGCATGTAGCCCATGGGCAGATAACCGGGGTCGCCATAACCAACAAACTTGTCCCAATTCGTGAAGTAGTCGTACCCCCTCATGGCCATCTGCAACATTAAGGGGTTTGAGTAATGCAAACGGATCTGTCCAAAGGATCGACCTGACATGCCTCCAAGGGGTGCAAATTGATCCAAAACCAGGATAGTCGGCGCTGAATAAAGCGCTAAGCCATTGATGTTTGGTGGCCAAAGTTTGGTGGTT
>Ga0055584_100000836_pt1 | contig 29537 bp, 31 predicted proteins | sample OSDHelmetaG_FD_58716 | JGI IMG/M metagenome (GOLD analysis project Ga0055584, IMG submission 58716) | Pelagic marine sediment microbial communities from the LTER site Helgoland, North Sea, for post-phytoplankton bloom and carbon turnover... | ecosystem: Environmental > Aquatic > Marine >... | reverse complement strand
ACCATCGAGTAATAACGCGCCGAGTCCATACTCACGCTCATAAACGGCGCAGGATCGGCGCTGTCGGCCAGCAGCAATTCGGCGGAATTCGATTCAGCTCCCGCACCGACCGAAACTGACAGAGCATTTTCCGACATCGCGGCGAACGCATCGTCGACAAACTCGGCAAGTTGAGCCAACTCGAGTTTTACTGGCTTTCCGTCCGCCATCAGGTTTAACGCCGCGATCTGCGGGTCCATCATGGCCGCCAACATTATCAGAGCCTCAGCATTTTCTACGGCAAGCACTATGCTCGCATCAATTGACGTAGGCATCGTATCCGTATCGCTGGCCATGTCTATGCCTTCAAAATCGACAATATTCGCGAAAAATCCACGAAAGCTGTAAACGACTGGCGGAAGGGGTTGATTCAGAGCCTCACGTCCTTTGGCAACGCCCGCCTGCAACTCTGCAAAGTCCTTACATTCGTAGGGATCCGCTTCCATCGCATCAAGGCGACCTGCGTAGAACTCCCGTAATGCCATCGGGTTCAAGCCCAAACCAAACGACATGAATCCGCCCGGGTCAGACCCCAATCCGGGAACCGCTGCGGGAATCGTCGCAAGGCCTTTGGCGATGTCAGACCTGAGCTCGACAATCAGTGAGCCGCTCACCTGCTGTGCTGTCATGTCTGAGTAACCCATAACGATTCGAGGCGCGATACGAACCGTAGCCATTATTTCGGCAGAGCAAGCCTGCGTTAGCTCGGGCGCTTCTTCTCCAAATGCCGCAAACAGTTCCTTGTCGAAATCCGTCGCATTCCCGGTAAAAATTCCGGCGATCCGCTCATTGTCGATATAGCCGATTAAGTAATCGGAAAATCCATACTCTTTTCCGATCGCATCAAGCTTCTTGCTTTTCTTCATGCTATTCGCTGGCGTTTTCACACCGAGTGCCAGAGCGACTTGCGACTCGTCAAATTCGTTTGGGACAATCGTAATGACGGCCTGCTCGTCCAGGGTCGCAATGATCACTTTGAGCATATCGGCTTCAATATATTTGTACTTTTCACCCTTTGCTTCACCGACCAAAAGAGGCTCATCGGCCTTCTTTTCAATTTTTTCGATCGCCGCATCGAATAATTCCGACTTCGACAGTTCAAGCCGCAGCACGGGAAGCAGTCCGTTACCGTACAAAGCAAACGCTGTATTGCGATCGATTCCGGCACCGCGTATCCCTTCCAGGCTCATCAGGCTCAGGAACTCTTCTGCAACACCGCTAAAATGCTCCGCTTTATCCGCGCCACCCTCCTCTGCAGAAATCTTTCCGGCCTGCTCCGCAATGACGTAGCGCAAAATTTCCTGGTAGGACTGCAGGACCCCGTCGATAGTTGGCTCGAGCTTGTCCGCCAGCGCGGACGGCAGCGGATCGGTCGATGCAAATACATAGGGCGTGTCAGCCGGTATGTAACTCAAAATGTCGGCAGAGTTTCCGGATGCCGCAAAGGCGCCGGAGATAGAAAGCAGTATCGCAGAGAATACGACTGCAGCACTTTTGGCTAATTTGATCATGTTTACTTGTCCCACTAACGAATAACGAAATATTACGTATGCGCCGACTGCCAGGTCGTGTTGCGATTCACATACGAACGAACCCGCAGCCAGTAGCTGCGGCTCATTTCGATGACGAAGACGAGTAAAGTAGCGATTGCTGACGGTCTGCTTGTTTGCGGTGACTTCAAATCGATCCGCTTGCCGTCTTGGATATACAATAGCATAGCAATACACTGTGTCCATGCAAATTTTAGAAATCGGACCCAATGACTACGATGCCGTGCTCGCGCTGAATAGAGAGTCCGTCCCACACGTCAATCTCATCGATGCCTCCGAGCTCAAGTGGTTTGAAGATAACGCCGCCTCTGCCCTCGTCGCAAAAATTGATGATCGTCTCGCCGGCTTTCTCATCGGCTTGCGCCCCGGCGCAGAATACGCGAGCCCTAACTACCGATGGTTTTGCGATAACTACGATGATTTCGCCTACATCGACCGCGTGATAGTTTCTGCATGGGCAAGGCGACAAGGCGTAGCGGAGGCGCTTTACGCGGCGTTCAGATCAGCCCAGTCCGACGCGCCGGTGATGACCTGCGAGATTAATATACGGCCGAGCAACGAAGGGTCTATGCTGTTTCACGAACGAATGGGATTCCGCCACGTTAGCTCTCAGGAGATCGACGGTGGTCAGAAGGAAGTAGCACTAATGGAGAAGACGATTTGAGCAGCGAGCATCAGGGCGAACGTGAGTTTGACGTCATCGTTCAGGGCGCCACGGGATTTACCGGAACGCTGGTAGCGGAATATTTGCTGAGACAGTACGGTGCCGGTGGAGATCTGCGCTGGGCCCTGGCGGGCCGCAATGAAGAAAAACTACGCGAGGTTCGCGAAAGCCTCGGCTCGGCAGCGAGCGATGTCGACCTTATCGTTGCCGACAGTTTCGACAAGACGGCGCTGCAGTCACTGTGCGAACGAACTCGTGTAGTACTCACGACTGTCGGTCCCTACGCATTGTATGGCTCAGACCTCGTCGAGGCTTGCGTCAACTCCGGTACCCACTACTGCGATCTTGCGGGCGAGGTTCAATGGATTCGCAAGATGATCGACATGCACCATGACCGCGCCAAAGAGACCGGCGCAAAGATCGTGCATTGTTGTGGTTTCGATTCCGTACCGATGGACATCGGCGTCTGGTTCCTGCAGCGCGCCGCGCACGAAAAATACGGAAGTTATTGCAAGTCGATCAGTATGCTGGTCAAGGCGACCAAGGGAACCGCAAGTGGCGGCACGCTCGCCAGCATGATGAACCTGATAAAAGAAAGTCGCGAAGACCGCAATATAGCGCGGACGCTAATACACCCTTACAGTCTGAATCCTGAAGGTGAGCGCGAGGGTCCCGACAAACGCGATCAACAGCGCGTCATTTACCGTGACGACGCAAAGGCGTGGACTGCACCGTTTGTCATGGCAGGCGTGAACACCAAGGTCGTCCGGCGCAGTCATGCACTTGCAGGATATCCGTACGGGCAAGACTTTCGCTACGATGAATCGGTATTGAGCGGTCGCGGTTTTTCCGGTTGGCTCAAGGGTACGGTCATGACCCTGGGTCTCGGAGTGATCGTTTTCCTGGCATCCTTCACACCAACAAGAAACCTGTTACAGAGATTCGTATTGTCCAAGCCCGGCGAAGGTCCCGATCGCGAACTGCAGAAAGAAGGTTTCTTCAATTTGATGCAGATTGGTGTTCTCGCCGATGGAACCGAGGTGCGTGCTCGGATCACCGGAGATCAGGATCCCGGCTACGGCTCAACCAGCAAGATGCTAAGCGAATGTGCTGTCTGCCTGGCGAAAGATGAGCTTGAAGATTTCGGCGGCGTTCTGACGCCAGCCGCCGCAATGGGCGCGCCGCTGATTGATCGTTTGCGCAAAAATGCCGGGCTGACATTCGACCTGCGGGATTAGTGTCCTTCGGAGTAGTGAAGTGCAGGATCGTATTTCTCGCCTGCTTCAATTCTGACTGGCAGTCGATTTCCTGGCGACGCAACGGGGCAAGTTGAAAAATCGTTAAATGCGCAAGGCGGGCTGTAGGACTTATTAAAATCCAGCACTGTTATGCCATCTTCGCCCGGTACGGCGGAGTACAGAAAGCGGCCGGCCCCGTAGGTGTCATCTCGATTGGTCTGATCGCCAAAGACATAAAACAGGCGCTCACCGGACGTGTACGCCTCCAGCACATAAGTTTCTCCGTCGATATCGAACTCCACGACACCGGGCGACTCCGGGTGGTACCCGAGACCTTCGATTACCGTGCCGACATTTGCGATCCGTGGCTCATCGTAACGACGAAGTTTCGCCTGCACTCGCAGCGCCGGGTCGATATCGAAGTATGGCAGCGGCCCGAAGGATTCGACAAAGGGGTGCTCGAAATCTCGCAGGCGGATGCCGTATCGCCCCGCTCTCTCAACGACTGTCCAGGCAAGCGTGCCGTGAGTCACCATGACCTGATCGCCGGTCGTGTCGGCCGGAATCGACATTTCTGCAACGGCCTCGCCGCCGCTCTTTACATCGACCTCCGGCCGTACTTTCATTGACACGCCTACGTCGCTGACCGTGAAGATCCCGATTTCGGGAGCAGCGTTGCCACCAAATACGATGTCGTTGCTCGCTGCAGAACCAAAGGTATACGTCCCGGGTTCGGTCCAGTACAAGCCGATCTGATTCAGGAAGCCGGACGGCAATTTGAGCTGTTCGATTCGCCACTGGCGCCATTCCAGCACCTCTCGTGCGTGCTCAGCCTCATCGAAAGTCGCGCCACTTTCGCTACAGGAAGCGAGGTTTGCTGCCATTAGGGTCGCTGAAAGCCATACAGTTAGTCGTTTTTTCATGGATTGCAGTGTGCCATATCAATTCTCGATTGGGGTCACTATAATCCGCCGCCTGCTATCAGAGCCCCACCCAAATGTCACACATAACGAATTTGCGAAACATCGCGATCATCGCGCACGTAGATCACGGAAAAACCACACTGGTCGACCAGTTACTGCAACAGTCCGGCACACTCGGGCCTCGGGCGGCTGTACCTGATCGCGTGATGGATTCGAGCGATCTTGAGAAAGAACGTGGCATCACGATTCTCGCGAAAAATACATCGGTCAAATGGAACGACTATCTGATCAACATCGTTGACACACCGGGACACGCGGACTTTGGCGGTGAAGTCGAACGCGTTCTGTCTATGGTGGACAGCGTGCTGTTGCTGGTCGACGCGGTTGAGGGGCCCATGCCGCAAACCCGTTTTGTTACAGAGAAGGCTTTCGCCCAGGGCCTGGTACCCGTGGTTGTGATCAATAAAATTGACCGCGATGGCGCCAGACCGGATTGGGTTGTCAACCAGACTTTCGATCTTTTTGATCGCCTGGGCGCGACGGATGAGCAACTCGATTTCCCGATCATCTACGCTTCGGCACTTGAAGGCTATGCGAGCGAGGACTCCAGTGTTCGCGAAGGCAACATGGATCCACTTTTTGAAACCATCATCAAGCACGTACCTCATCCCGACGTGGACCCCGATGGACCCCTGCAGCTTCAGGTTTCGAGCCTCGACTACGACACCTACACCGGTCTTCTCGGAATCGGTCGAATCAGTCGCGGAACGGTGAAATCGAATGGCGCCGTCAGCGTCGTCGCACCGGACTCTTCGTCCAGGCGGGCCAGAGTGCTCGAACTGTTTGGCTTTGATGGACTTAAGCGGCAACGGGTCGAGTCGGCGAGTGCTGGCGACATTGTTGTATTTAGCGGTATCGATAATCTGCGCATATCCGACACGCTTTGTGATCGCGACCACGAAGAGGCGATGCCGGCACTCAGCGTTGACGAACCAACGGTCAACATGACGTTCCAGGTGAACAAATCCCCATTTGCTGGCCAGGACGGCAAGTATCTGACCAGCCGCCAGATCCGCGAACGCCTGGAGCAGGAACTCAAGCACAACGTTGCACTTCGCGTTGACGCAACCAGCGATCCGGACAAATTCAGGGTGTCCGGGCGCGGCGAACTGCATCTTTCGGTTCTGGTTGAAACGATGCGCCGGGAAGGGTTTGAACTCGCTGTCTCCCGCCCCGAGGTAATCATGCACGACGTCGACGGTGTACAGCATGAACCCTGGGAGCAACTAACCGTCGATTTTGATGAGGCCTACCAAGGCGCCGTCATGACCCGTCTGGCTGACCGCAAGGGCGAACTGCAAAACATGTTGCCCGACGGCAAGGGCCGCATGCGTCTCGACTACAAAATTCCAACACGCGGCCTCATCGGCTTTCGTACCGAATATATGACGGCTACGTCCGGTACCGGTCTGATCTACCATGTTCTGGATGAATACGCGCCGCGCGTAAAAGGAAACATCGCGCAGCGAAACAACGGCACGCTGGTTTCAATGGTTCAGGGCAAGGCCCTGGCCTACGCGCTCTTCAATTTGCAGGAACGCGGAAAACTGTTTGTGGGACACGCTGCCCCGGTATATGAGGGCATGGTCATCGGTATCCACAAACGGCAGAACGACCTGGTCGTTAATCCAACCAAAGCGAAGCAGCTGAACAACATCCGAGCGGCGGGAACCGACGAGAACCTGGTGCTCACGACTCCGCTGCGATACTCCCTTGAGCAGTCACTGGAGTTCCTTGATGACGACGAGTTGCTGGAAGTGACGCCGGACAATTTGCGTATCCGCAAGAAGTTACTCACCGAAGTCGACCGCAAACGAGAGTCCAGACAGAAGGCATCGTGACCGGCGACGCCGCAACGCTGGCGTTCGCCGACCTGCAGCCCGAGGATATCGTTTCAACCCTTGAGGACTTGGGCTTTGATTGCGATGGCCGCTTTCTGGCGCTCAACAGTTACGAGAATCGCGTTTATCAGGTTGGTATAGAAGATGAGCGCCCGGTCGTCGCGAAATTTTACCGACCCGGCCGCTGGTCCGACGATTCTATCCGCGAAGAGCATGAGTTTGCGATCGATCTCGCCAATCAGGACATCCCGGTCGTACCACCGCTCGAAATTGCCGGCGCGACCTTGAAGCATGCTGGTCCTTATCGCCTTGCGGTATACCCCTGTCGTGGCGGCCGTGCGCCGGATCTCGACAACTATGACCTCCAGACTCAGTTGGGAAGGCTCATCGCAAGGATCCACCTTGAAGGTGAAACCGCTTCCTTCCGACATCGTCCTCGCATCGACATCGACAGCTACGGCGTCGAATCGATGGACTTCCTTCTCGACAACGATTTCATTCCGGAAGACAACTGTGACGCCTACGTGGGTGTCGCAGAAATGGTCCTCGACGGCGTAGAAGCCTGCTTCGACCGGGCCGGCAGAACGAGCGAGATTCGACTCCATGGTGATTTTCACCCCGGCAATGTACTGGTCGATCAGGAGCGACTGCACATCGTCGACCTCGATGATTGCCGTCACGGCCCCGCCATTCAGGACCTCTGGATGTTTTTGTCGGGAGATCGAGAGGAACAGACTCCACAACTCGAAGCCCTGCTCAAGGGCTATCAATCGTTTCGACGTTTTGATCCTCGCGAACTGCACTTATTGGAAGCACTGCGAAGCCTCCGCATCATGCACTACGCTGCCTGGCTGGCACGTCGTTGGGAAGATCCGGCCTTCAAAACGGCTTTTCCCTGGTTTGACAGCCCCCGATACTGGGATGATCACGTTCTCGCCCTTCGCGAACAGGTCGCCTTGATGCAGGAGCCACCCCTCGAGTTGCGTGACTTCTGAGCGCCTCTATTTTGACGGCAATCTCCGGCGTCGCGGCCCAAACTCGAAGCGCTCGATCCAGCGAGAAAATGTTTCCCTGCTTAGCGCCTCAAGGGCGCCGACCGATCCGATAGTTTGCTGTCGGACCCTGTCCGGATCGACGCGACCCGCTTCGTCCTGCAAGGTGCTTCGATTCGCAGGCACCGTTAACCAACGTTCGATCAGCGACTGATCCGCCTCGAGATGGAATTGAAATCCATAGATATGCTCTCCCTGACGAAATGCCTGCACATTGCTGGCGCTCGATGTTGCGAGGTGCACGGCTCCCGGCGGCAATTGAATTCCGTCCTCATGCCACTGAAAAACCTCCTGCACCGTTGCGAATTTCGACAACACCGGATCCTCGGAGCCAGCATCAGTGAGTTCGATGTCGTACCAGCCGATTTCTCTTGTCGGGTTCCGAGAAACCGCCCCACCGAGTGCTTTTGCAAGCAATTGAGCACCAAGGCAGATCCCAAGTACTGATAATCGGCGGTCACAAGCCTCGCGAATGAGTTCAAGCTCCGTGATCAGGTTGGGGTGCGTCTCGATCTGGTGGCTGTTCATCGGCCCGCCCAATACGATCAACGCCTCATATCCGTCCAAACTGGGCCGGGATTCGGGCTCACGGCCAAAATTCACATAACGAATCCGAAAGCCGGCCTGTTTGAGCAGCGGGTCAAGTGTCCCCAAAGGCTCATAGGGAACATGTTGAAAAACTAAAATTTTAGGTCTGGCCATGGATTGGGACTGATTATTTGGAGAATCCGGGTAGCGAGTCTTTATACGCGTTGTCGCTGATATCGTGAACCGTATTTTTGATTTGCACTCGCCGGTTCCCCGAACTACAGTGGCTTAGAGTCAAATCCGGTCAAATTCCGTTGAACTATGCGGCCCGGAGACGCTCAGATACAGCAGTCACTCCTTTTTTTCTTCGCGGATTTCGACGACTTGATCGCTAACAACCACCTAATACGCTGCAGCATTGTCTTCGCATTACTCATGACCGGTTGCGCATCAAACGTCAGCGTCGATGCCCCCACTATTCCAGCTCCGCACATCGACAAACTGCCGATCGATGTCGCCCTGAGAATTCCCGCCGAATTCCACAATTTTGTTCACGAAGAGAGTGTGCTGGGCCGGGAGAGCTGGATCATCAGTCTCGGCTCGGCAAATGCAACGTTCTTTGAACAACTCTTCGGCTATATGTTTGACAACGTTATTATCCTCGGACCCGATGATGACGCGCTCGAGTACACGTTTGACGCCCTTATTGAACCAAAAATCGAAGGATTCGAATTTTCAGTTCCGAATCAGAGCAAGACCGACGCATTTGCCGTCTGGATTCGATACCGCATGCAGATCTTTGACAGCGCAGGCAATAGCGCTGCCAGCTGGACAGTCAGCTCCTACGGCAAAAGTCAGAAAGAAGGCCTGGGTGGCTCCAAGTCGCTGCAACGTGCTGCCGTTCTTGCCATGCGCGACGCGGCAGCTTTGATCCTGCTGCAGATGAACAAAGCGACAAAAATTGCGGCACTGGGCGACGGTCCGCTCAATCTGACCCATTTTGAAACGTCGGCGATGGTCGAAGAAACGCCGAGCAACGCACCTGCAGGTCTTTTCGCGATCGGAGGCATCGACAGTGATACTGAATAGGTTGCTAACAGTCGTTCTGGCCTTCAGCCTCGGCGGCTGCATAACGGCAAGCGTTGAAGGCGACCGTGCAGAGTCGACCGGTCTCCTGGACGGTGAATCCGTCGTAGTCATGGCAAAAAGTTATCACCAGGGCAACGAGACAGAAGCCGATTACATTCGTTGTGTCGAACGGGCGCTGGCGAGAGGCTCCGATTCACTTAACGTCATTCCCAATCAACAGTTCATAGACAACCTGTTTCCATGGTTCGAGCCGCGAACTGCGCCGGCCGACACCAAGGGTCTGGTCACACTCATGGGGCGACCGGGTGTCCCTCAGGCCGTCAAAAGCATGGGAGTGCGCTACATTATCTGGCTTGACGGTGGTACTGAACGCGTTACACAGGGCGGCAGTCTTTCCTGCGCTGCCGGGCCCGGCGGCGGCGGCTGCTTCGGTTTCGCATGGTGGCAGGATGATGCAGATTATGAGGCTTCTATCTGGGACCTCGCGGATTCCGAAGCTGCAGGTACGATCATAGCTGACTACACCGGAACGTCATTCTTGCCGGCGCTCGTCGTGCCAATACCGCTGATCGCCCGGACGCAGTCAAAAGCCTGTACCGGACTCGCGAAACAGTTGCAGATGTTCATCGTCAGCTCAGACACAGCCTGACAATACGTTCGAGCTATCGTGGCCGAGCTACCCGAAGCAAAGCTGACGCGTAGTATGGCGACGTTAATTCTGCGACGGTAACCGTTCGGCCCGATGACGGCGCGTGCACGAATTGTTGCTCGCCGACATACATTCCAACGTGCGACATCTTGCCCTCGAAACTAAAGAACAAAAGGTCACCAGCCTGTATATCGTCTCGACCAACGCTTGCCGATGAGGACCAAAGCTCGCCTGTCGTGCGAGGCACCGTTTTACCAGCCTGCCGGTAAGAAAACTGCACAAGACCACTGCAATCGAAGCCGCGGGTCGTTGTCCCCCCATATCGATAAGGCACTCCGACCTGGTCCAGCGCAACAGCGGCAGCTCTTTCACCTACGCGTTGAACAGCCGCGTGGTGGTTCCCTGAATGCGGGCGTACAGATGAGCCAACGGGCTGCGAGGAACAGGCCGACATGAAACTCAACATCGTGATTATTAAGGCAAAACTCGAAATTTTGACAGCAGCTTGCGTTATCATCGATTCCACTTGGAGCGGCGTATTGTCGAAGCTTACTCGACAGGGCCTTAATACAACATGAACTGCATCTCAGGATCGACGCCAGGATTTGCCTGTTGATTTCTGCGGCGCAGCTGGGGGCTTGAATTTTTCAATGGACGGAAATCACGACCTTGAATTGATTCTGCGGTCACGGACACCGATCGTCATCATCGAATCTCAGGATGAAGCTCGTGTTCTCGAGTTGCTTCAATCGATTACACTGCGACGGGCATCGACAGACTATATGCCGCTGTTTCGCTGGACTATCACGGATGGTCTGCAACGACAGGATATCTTGCTTGAACCGCAATCGATAAACTCCGAGCCAACTGACGTCCTCAAACATATTCGAGCTGTTTCGAAGCCGGGTTTGTACGTTTTGCTGGACTTTCATCCTTTTCTCGAAGACCCCGTTCATGTTCGTCTGATCAAGGACATTTGTATTCAGTTTCGCAGTATCGAAAGGCAGATCGTACTGATCAGCCACAAAGTTACGATTCCCAATGAGCTTGAAGTTTTTTGCGCGCGCTTCAATATGGCGCTGCCAAATGAGTCGGAACGAACCCGCATTGTGCAACAGACGATTGACGAGTACTCACGGGACAATCCGGGCAGTCCGGTGCAGGTCGACCCGAAGGCCTACAATCTTTTGATCCAGAACCTTGCAGGATTGAGCAATGCAGACACTCGTCGCCTGGCCCGCAACGCCATTTATATCGACGGGGCGATCAGTAAAAGCGACCTGCCTCAGGTCATGCAAGCAAAATATGAGTTACTGAATCGCGGCGGCGCCCTGCAGTTTGAGTACGATACGGCGACCTTCGGCGATGTTGGCGGCCTGTCGCGTCTGAAGGAATGGCTTTCACAACGCCGTCCGGCAATTCGTGGCGAAGAAAGCGCATCACATCTGGACCCGCCGAAAGGCATCTTGCTGTTGGGTATTCAGGGCTGCGGCAAGAGTCTGGCCGCAAAAGCCACGGCGGCCGTTTTCGGGGTGCCACTGTTGCGCCTCGACTTCGGCGCAATTTATGACAAATACCACGGTGAAACTGAACGCAAGCTCAGGGAATCGTTGAAAACGGCTGACGTTATGTCGCCCTGTGTTCTCTGGATTGACGAAATAGAGAAAGGCGTCGCAGGGCGGGAAGATAACACCGGAACCTCGCAGCGTGTACTTGGCACATTTCTAACCTGGATGGCCGAGAAAAAGAGTCATGTATTCATAGTCGCGACGGCGAACGACATAAGTACGCTGCCGCCAGAGCTGGTCCGCAAAGGCCGGTTTGATGAAATATTCTTCGTCGATTTGCCTACGCCGAAAGTGCGAGCCTCAATTCTGGCTATTCATCTTAGCAATCGTGATCAGGCCCTGAGGCGCTTCGATATCGACGGTTTGGCCACTGCAATGGAAGGATTCTCCGGCGCCGAGATCGAACAGGCGGTCGTCGCCGCGCTGTACGCAGCTCATGCGCAGAAACAGCAACTGGAAACGGCGCACATTCAATCGGAGCTTGAATTGACGAAGCCTTTATCCGTTGTTCTACGCGAACGAATCACTGAGCTCAGACGTTGGGCGGCTGGTAGAACAGTATCCTGTGATTGAGACAGATTTAACGTAACGTCGGATATTTTTTTCGCGGCTGTGATGCGCGGGCAATATCGCGTGCTAGAATGTGTTCATGGCTAATGAAAACAACAATATCAATGAGTTAGTCGCCGATGACAATGACCCAACTGCCGAATTAGAGGTTCTTCATTTCCGGAAGCCTCTGTCCGATGCAGAGGCTGATGCGAAAACGTATAACTCAGAAGAAGACGACGAAGGGCATCGGTCTGCCCGGCTGTCCGTTTCCGAGTTAGAGTCGGACCTTCAATCACGCGAGAAGCTCATCGGTCGCCTGCAGTTCGACCTTGAACAATTACATGCGAAAGGGCTTGGGCTTGAAGCCGAACTCGGCGCCAGAGAATCACAAACAGCTCAAATAAATAAAGAGCTTGTCTCATCGCACGAGGCTATCGAGCAAAAAGAAAAATCAATTGAGAAGCGCGATCGAATAATAGAGGATCTTGAATCCGAGATTCGCCTGCGCGATGAAAGCTACCGCCAGCTCGAGGATCGACTTGAGAATCTAATAGCCACGGCCAGCGAATCAGCGGAGAGCGCTGCCGACCCTGCAGCGGATGATCTAGCCTCACAACTCCGAAGAACTGAGGAATATGCTGACTCAATTCGACGACAGTCGCTCGATCTGAGTGAGAAGAATTTGCGCGCCGAGCGGGAGATCGAAGCTTTATCGAATCGACTGGCTGAGGTAACAAGGCAAAATGCGGATGCAAGCAGAAAAGTCTCGTCGGCCACATCCGAGATCGAAGAACTCCGGTCGGCTCTAAACTCGGCCCAGACTCAGCACGATGAGGAATCACTCATCCTGCGAGACCAGCTCATCCAGGCCGAGGAGATGAAAAACCAGGTCGCTACAGACCTTATTGAGGCTCAAAACCTCAATGATGAGCTCGAGCGGCAACTTGGCGGCGTGAATCAACAGTCGACCGAACGAATCGGTCAGCTCGAGCAGGAAGTCAGCGGTCTCACCATCAAGGTCAATGGACTCAGGCAGGAGTTGACTGCGAAAAGCGAGGCAATATCTATCTTGCTCGCCGACGTAGCGGAAAAGACCGAACGGATCGATACGGTTGAAGATATTGAAGAAGTTATCCAGGACATCGACGAGCAGTTGTCCGAGCACGGCTCAATGAAAATTCAGGTCGGGCAAAAGTCCAGCGCGGAGAAGGTTTCTCGGGTATTGGTCGGCACTGTCGACGATCGGACGTTGCGCTTTCCACTCTTCAAGAAACGCCTGACTATAGGGCGGACGCGAGACAATGATATTCAGATAAAGGCTGTGTACGTCAGTCGCCGCCATGCCGTGATTCAAACCGACGGCAACGTTACTAGGATAATTGACTGGGGCAGCAAAAACGGCGTTCGAGTCAATTCCAGCAATGTTTCAGAACACTTCCTCTCGCACGGCGACACAATAATAATCGGCAATGCCCGATTTCGTTACGAGGAGCGGAAGAAGCGCGATTCGGCCTAGTTCCAAAGGTTCTTAATACGAAATGTGAAAGCCTTCACGGTCTTTTTTTTTGTCCCGGTATAAAGTTCCTTAAATCCTATGGAACAATGACACTATCCAATGAACAGCACCGTTGCAGGGAAGCCACTATCGCTGTCAGAGACACAACAGGTCACTCGGCGTACCGGCGATCTGGTCACAAGAAAACTGTGGCTCCCGAAACTCCTGTACGACCTGCTCCCCTATTTCTATCTGACCTCCGGGTTCGCCGCCCTATTTGCAACACTGTATGTCAGTGAATGGTTCTGGATTCTGCCACACTACCTTCTGTTCTCCGCCGCTTGCATTCAAATGGGCGTTTCGGTATTCAAAAGACGTCGATCCCGGCAATCCGGGGAATCAATTGAGGATGCTTCTTGACCTCTAATCGCAGGTAGGCAACGATAGCGGACCGTCCGCAGCTCAAGTTCGAAACGCCTCAGTGAAAACGACCAACAGCCCCACCTCCCTTCGCAAGCACGCCACCAAAGAGGCCGCGTTATTCGCAGGCCTGTTGTTCATCGGTCTGGTCGTGGTTCCGATCATCATCTACAAGGTCGGCCAGACTGTTTTCGGCACTTACGGCGGAGTCGGTTTTGTTGATTTCTTCGGTACACTGAATGCGAAGATTCGAGACGGAGACACCGTTGCCTGGTTTCTGGTTCTGTCTCCCTATTTGGGCTGGCAGTGCCTCCGTCTTATGGCGTTTTTCTGGAAACTAACGGGCGGCCAGAACGACTCTTCCTAGGCGTTTCAGCCACGAGTCGAAAGCGTGATCTGCATCACATTATTGACAAGAAGGTCCGTCGATAGCCGCTATACTTTAGTAGAATAGCTCCTCGTGTCGATTAAGCACTGGCAAATGCGCTCAGTCGAATCTGTACCTAACCGACACCATGGCATTGACACATGTTCGCAAAACTAAAAAGCTGGTTTAAGAAAAAACGACCAACGGACGAATCAACTTCGGCCGACCGACTCAGGGTGAGCGGCAGCTATGTTGCTGCCGAGCAAACGATAAAGAAGGCTGACAAACCGGCCGCGTCGAAACAGGCTGAAGATCCGGGTTCAAAAAAGAATACTGCCGTTCGCAGCAAGTACATTCGGGAGGAAACCGGAACGCACGAGTCCCTGACGATTCTCGACAGCACGCTTTTGGAGCCGGATGATGAAGGCGATATGGATCCATACAATACCGGCAGCTTCGATCGCTCAAAAAACTGGAACAATCGTTTCCGGAAGTAACGCTTTCCCAAATACCCTCGCAAATACGTTCGTGATAGTCTGCTCTACCCAGACGAATGGAGCACTTGCTTGTCAATGCGAATCTCTTTCGAATTAGACGAAGACGACCTGAATCATTTTCGACTGATAATGCAGGAAGCGCGTCAGGCTGCGTCTCAATTGCAGCCAGAAGACATCGTCGCGTCGGCCGAGGGCTTGTTGGCCAACGTTGAGGAGTCGAAAGCGCCGGGGTTTATCGTCGATCGACTGATTAATCTCAAACTCATGATCAACATGATTTCCGACATAGAGTGGCGACTGCCGCATCAGGAAGCCGCGCGCGTATTAAATGCACTCGCCTACTTTGCCGAACCTGAAGATCTAATTCCGGATAATATACCCGGGCTGGGTTTTCTCGACGACGCGATTATGATCGAACTGGTCGTCAGAGAATTGAAACACGAAATCGAAGCTTATCGGGATTTCTGCGAATATCGCGATCGCCTGCGCCTGGAGCAGGGTCATTCGGCCAAAATCAGCCGCGAAGGCTGGCTGGACAACCGGCGCAAGGAATTGCAGGTCCGAATGCGGCGCCGTCGCAAGCGATCGCTAAGATCGCCCTTTTCGAAGTAAGGCGACGATAGATCAGGGCCAGTAGTACCAGCCAGTAAGCATCAATCCCGCCCACATTGCCGCCTGTCCCCAGTAGCGCGCGGGGTGAATTTTCAGAAGTCCGTAGAAACTCAAAGCGCAAACCGTTGTCAAACTAATGAAGATGGCGAGACTCGATAGAAGCGGATCGAATTCACGTTGCAGTCGAGGATACTCGTCTCCAAGGACCATAACGACGATAATTACGGCGGCCAGACTTACCGTGATCGCGAAGCATGACCCGAGTATTATGAGCGTGACGGCAGTGAGTGGTCGCATAAATTGTCCAATTTGGTCTATAAAACTTTATGGTTTTGCTGGAAATATGGTGAATATGCCCTTGATCACAGGGGCTGTGGCAACTAGCCTAGCCGAATTGGATCGATTGCAAAATAGTCGACGATTGAAATGGAGAAAACTTTGACGATTTTTGAAACACGCCGAACCCGTGCACTCGCGATAGTGTTGCTGGGCCTGCTTTCTCTGCCGGCCCTCAGCATAAGCGATAGCAACACCGAAGGCACCCCGTCGGCAGCAGACGAGAATCAGTTTCTCTATCCTGAGCAGCGCCATGAGAATATCGCTGAACTCGTCGCCCAGTTCGTTCAGAAGTCACATTACAATCAAGTCGCGGTAAATGACGAACTTTCGTCCAAAGTACTCGATTTCTACATCAAAAATCTTGACCGGAACCGCATGTACTTGCTGGCAAGCGATATCGCGTACTTTGAGCGCTACCGTTACACCCTCGATGACATCGTCAAAAGCAAACCGCTGGACCCCGTCTACGAAATGTTTGAGGTCTACCAGACCCGTGTCCGCGAGAGACTTAACTTCGCATTATCGCAACTTGAAACGGAACCGGATTTCACATCGGATGGCGAGTATCAGTTCGATCGCATGGACGAGCCCTGGGCGGCTGATACGACGGAACTGGATGCGATCTGGAAGAAACGGGTTGTAAACGACGCACTGTCGCTTGCGCTGGAAGACGAGCCTTGGGAAAAAATCCAGGAAGTGCTTGCCAAACGCTACAAGGGGTTTATCAAACGGCTTGATCAGGTAAACAACGACGATGTTTTCGAGCGATTCATGAATATGTTCGCCCACGCCGTAGATCCGCACTCAAGCTATCTCTCTCCGCGAAATGCAGACGAATACCGAATCGCTATGAGCCTGTCGTACGTCGGAATCGGCGCTACCTTACAAACAGAGGACGATTTTGTTCGGATAGTGAATATTATCCGCGGCGGACCTGCTGATTTCGACGGGAAGTTGAAACGTGACGACCGTATTACGGCTGTAGCACAGGGGAAAGAGGGTGAATTCGCCGACGTCATTGGTTGGCGCCTCGACGATGTCGTAGACCTGATCCGCGGCCCGAAAGAATCCATCGTTCGACTGCAAATAATTCCCGCAAATTCGGTTCCCGGCAGTCCCAAGCAGATAATTGAACTGACTCGTGGAGCGGTCAAACTCGAGGAACAAGCTGCCAAGAGCGACATCATCAAGGTACCCCGCGAAGGCCGGGAATGGTCTATCGGTGTGATCGAGGTTCCGGGTTTTTATCGTGACTACCGGGCACTGAATAGTGGCGATACGGATTTCACGAGTGTAACGAAAGACGTCAAACGACTGATCGGCGAACTGGAAGAACAAGGCATTGACGGACTCGTTGTCGATATGCGTGGCAATGGCGGCGGTCATTTGACCGAGGCAACCGCACTGTCCGGATTATTTATCGACAATGGCCCGATTGTTCAGCTGCGAAACTCGATCGACGTCGATCGCAGCCCGCCGCAGCGTCTTGACGATCCGGATCCGGTTTCGCGGGTGGCTTACAATGGACCTCTCGCCGTACTTGTTGATCGATTCAGCGCCTCTGCGTCAGAAATTTTCGCTGGCGCGATTCAGGACTATGCCCGTGGCGTCATTATCGGGCAACAGACCTTCGGCAAGGGCACCGTACAAAACCTTTATTCGCTCGACCAGTACTTTCGCAATGAAGACGAGAAAGGATTTGGTCAGCTGACGCTAACGATCGGAAAATACTATCGCGTCACCGGCGCCAGCACTCAGCACCGCGGCGTTCATCCTGATATATCCTTGCCGTCGAATATCGATACCGAAATTGTCGGCGAAAGCGCCAGAGAAAACGCCCTGCCCTGGGACACGGTCAAGACAACTCGATTCTCGGCCGGCACGCCACTTGGAGTGACCATCGAGTCGCTAACCGCGAACCACGTGGAGCGCTCGAAAATCGACCCCAACTTCCAGTATCAGATGGATCGAATTCAGGCAAGCAAGGAAATCCGTGATCAGAAGACGGTTTCGCTGAATATTGAAACGCGGCGCACCACGAGAGAACAACAGTTGAAACAAGCGCTGGACCGTGAGAATGAAAGGCGCGTGGCCTTGCAACTGGAGCCACTGGAAAGTCTGGACGAGATCGACGACGAAGATCTGCTGGACGTGCAGCTTGATCAGGCGGCAAAAATTGTAACGGATATGGCGTCAATGCTGGAGGTCAACGCGCCGCCGGCACAAACCGCGCAAATTCGGCCTTGATCTTAATGCGGCGCACTTGCGCATCAATCCCTTGGTGTTATACTCGACTATAACACCTAGAGGAGGGTCTCATGGCTAATCGGCAATTTCCGCCGAACCAAGCAAACACAGTTGTTGCGAATGCAGCGTTCTGCGTTCTGGCTGCCCTGTTCGCCTCTCCTGCTCTCGCCGCGCTAAATAGCCGTATCCCCTGTAGCGAAGCTGTCGAAGTAACATTTACTGCCGACGTCGAATCCATTGCCAGCCAGACCGTTGCGCACAATATCCCTGCTCCAGCGCTCATAAGGGAATCGTCAGAAGATGGCGTTTCGGTCGTACCAACGACCAGTTTACTGGCGCCGCGCGCCGAAGAGGCCATAAGGGATGCTTTCGCGGAGAGCGACAGCGCTGCACCTGCTGCCCCCCCCGCGGTTCTCGCGAAAAAAGCGCTGAACCCACGGATGGCAGGAACGGAATCGAAATCTGAGACTGATGACGATGACGATGACATCAATGAATCAGCTTCACCAATGACCACTAAACTTCCCGGCGTTTCCGACATCGCGATGTCACGCTACAAGAAGCAGATGTTTAGAAGAGATATCTAGAAGCCTAACGGCTCAGTGCATCTGCAACCGCAAAATAGTTTTCCCCGAGAAGCCCCACGTCCTTTTCCCGTACAACACCATTTCCGTCAATCGAATAAACCGTTCCTACCGATTCGGGTGCTGGGACAACATCGCTGTCGTTTCTGAAGGTGGCATGCTGAGCAATCATCTTGGCCCGTTTTTGCAGTACGTCCGCGAATTCAGAAACACCATTCATCGAATTCAGACGTTTCTCAATCCGTTCGACCATTTCGTCGCACTCATACTTGCTACCATAGTTAACAGCACCAACACTTCGTTCGGTGGACTCCTTGGCCAATGCAGCGAGTCCGTCTTCCTCAAAGTGCAAATACAATTGCTGCACAAACGAAAGAATCATGAAGTTGATTTTTCGCTTCGATGCTATATCGAGGCCCTCAGGATCAGGCGGATCAAGGTTCTGAATCTGCTGCAGTGCCCCTAGTAATTCGTTCTCTTTTGCCCGGACGCTCTCAGATCGAGCAACAACCCGCTCCATTTCGGCCTCCAGAGTCTTCTTACGGAACAACCTCACGAAGCTGTTCATCGCGCCCAGTTTATTGCGTGCTGCCTGCATACGGTCGTCCAGGAGCTGCAGGTTCATGCGTTGCTCAGTGATCTCGCCCTTTATGGACGCAGCCTGTTCGGCACGCTGCTCATTCCATTCCGCAAGCAAATGGCCATGTGCACGTTGTTCCCGTTGCTGCTTCAGTTGTTCTGCAAACATCGATAGTTTCGAAGTGCACCTGGCCGCGAGATGCCGTAATTGATAGAAAGCGACAACATTATGTACCCACTCGCGATCCGACAGCAGATTTTCGAGGTGCTCCATTTGTTGCTGCGCTCGAGCCGTGTCGCCCTGATGCTGCTTGATGCGGTCCTGAAGCTGATATTTCTCATCACGCAAAGCCGCGAACTCTTTCTTGAGTTCAGAGCGATTGCGAAACAGGTCAACTAACTTGTCGCTCTTGTCGCTGTCCCGCGCCTCATTCGCCTCTGGTTTGAATATTCCAGTCAGGTTCGTCACTTCGCGTTCTCTTTACATAATCAATTATTGCCAGCCATAGGCCTGGCGATCGGCTATTCCCAATAATGGCAACAGTTGTACGCCGATACATGGACTGAATCGACAGTTTTGATAATCGCTCAGGTGGGGTAGCTATGTAACGTGATCGATTAGGCGGTCGAGGCTATCGATCGAGAACCAGATGACCCTGATCCGAGAGGTATTCCAGCCATTTATTGAGGACGATATTGTATCGCCAGCGCCGGTCCAGTTCTTCACGATGCTCGAACGCAAGCCGCCTTAAAGCCTCGTGTCTTTGCTTCTCGCCGATCGCGAGAACTTCTGCCTGTTGTCCATCAAGATACATACGTATCGTCATGTCCGGATCAAGGAGCATGCCCTCATCCGTTGCCAGGCGATACGTCAGAGACAGTGTGATGGTGTAGCGACTGGTGTCAATGATCTCAACATACAGGTCACACTCGTCAGCGACACGGGATAAAAAGCAACCGTCGAGGCGCTCGATACCCGGAATGACCCGCAACAATCGCAGGTAGTTACTTTCGTACAGCGCCATCAATCCGACGAAGCTATTCGGGCGGACTACGGTCTGTGGAACCAATTGAGAATCAAGCAACATGCGGTCAATATAGCAGCAGAAAGCTTTAAATATCAGGGTCGTACTCGGCGCTCAACACCTGTACTATCAAGGATTCTGCTCGAAATCTCCTCGATCGAAAACTTCGTTGTGTCCACGTACGGTATCCCGTAGCGGCGAAAAATTTTCTCGGTTTCCCGAAGCTCGAATCGGACTTGCTGGACCGACGAATAGGTCCCTATCGGGCGGCGTTCTTTCCGTATCTGGCTGAGTCTTTCAGAATCGATTGAGAGTCCAAACAGCTTTTGCCTTTGTTTGGTCAGAAACTCCGGCAGCGTGCCACTCTCGAACTCCTCATCCGTTAGCGGGTAGTTTGCTGCGTACACACCGTACTGAAGCGCCAAGTAGAGGCAGGTAGGTGTCTTGCCTGAGCGCGAAACACCAAGCAGTATCACATCCGCTACATCGTAATTTCGGCTCATCCCGCCATCATCATTGGCCAGCGCGAAGTTGGTAGCCTCAATGCGCTTCATATACGCATCAATGTCACTCATACCGTGCGCCCGTCCCGGCTCGAAATTCGGCTGTTCCTTGAGCTCCTTGGCGAGCGGCTCGAGAAACACATCAAAAATATCGAGGTGCAGACCGTCGGCCTCTTTGAGAATCGCCCGGTATTCGCCTTGCACCAGTGTCGAAAAGACGATGGGTTTCGGCCCGCCTGATTTCCGTACCGCATTTATCGTGTTAACGGCTTCCCTCGCCTTGTCTTCAGTATCGATAAATGGCAAAGTCGTTTGCCGAAATTTCTTTGCTGAAAACTGCGTCATCAGGCTGTGCCCCAGCGTTTCTGCGGTGACGCCAGTCTGGTCCGAGAGAAAGAATATAGTGCGATCCGCCATTCGTTCGATTGTCCATTTCCTGAATCAGAACACAAGGGAGTAATTCTTGGAACCTTACGTTATCAAGCTCAGTGAGCTTGGCATGAATGATGTTGAAACAGTGGGCGGCAAGAACGCGTCTCTCGGGGAAATGATTCGCAATCTGAGTGATCTGGGCGTTTCGGTACCCGGCGGCTTCGCAACGACAGCCGCTGCATACCGTGAATTCCTGAAAGCAGATTCGCTTGATGAACGTATCAATGGACTCTTGGCCGATCTGGATGTAGACGATATTGAAGCGCTGACGACGGCAGGAGCGACGATACGTGGCTGGATCCTCGAAGCTCCTCTGCCGAAACGACTCATGGACGACATCGTCGCAGCCTGGGACGAGATGAGCAACGGTAGGGATATCACGGTCGCAGTGCGCTCATCCGCGACCGCAGAGGATCTGCCGGATGCCTCTTTTGCCGGCCAGCAAGAGACGTTTCTCAATATTCGTGGTCTGGATCATGTGATCGATGCAATGCACCAGGTCTTCGCATCCCTGTTCAACGATCGTGCTATCGCCTATCGCGTGCACCAGGGATTCGAGCATAGCCTGGTCGCTCTTTCTGCCGGCATTCAAACGATGGTCCGAAGTGATGTCGGTTCGGCTGGAGTCATGTTTACGCTTGACACGGAAACCGGCTTTCGGGACGCCGTTTTCCTGACCTCATCCTATGGTTTGGGAGAAACCGTCGTACAGGGTGCCGTGAATCCGGACGAATTCTATGTCTACAAGCCAGCTCTTGCGGCCGGCAAGCGCCCTATTTTGCGCAAGAATCTCGGCAGTAAAGCGATCAAGATGATTTACAGCGAAAACCCCAGGCCTGGCGAGACGGTCGAGACCGTCGACGTTGATGACGCCGACCGGCGGTCGTTTTCATTGACCGACGATGACGTGGTTGAGCTTTCGAAAATGGCGGTAACGATCGAAAAGCATTATCAGCGACCGATGGATATCGAATGGGGCAAAGACGGCTTCGACGGTACGCTTTACATTCTGCAGGCCAGACCTGAAACGGTACAGAGTCGCAGCGGCCGTACGATCCATCGCTACAAGCTAAAGGCGCATTCCAATGTCATTACAAGCGGTCGAAGTATTGGCCAGAAAATTGGAGCCGGTACAGCAAAGGTCATTAGAAACGTCGCCGAGATGGGAAGAGTTCAATCCGGCGATGTTCTGATATCAGATATGACAGACCCGGATTGGGAACCGGTCATGAAGCGAGCCTCTGCAATTGTGACGAATCGAGGTGGTCGGACCTGCCATGCAGCCATCATCGCCCGAGAACTGGGCATACCGGCTGTCGTTGGCTGTGGGGATGCAACAGAGCTCATCAAGGATGGTGTTGACGTAACCGTCAGCTGTGCTGAGGGTGATGAAGGTTTTATCTATGAAGGCAATCTCGAGTTCGAGCAGACGCAAATAGAACTCGACTCATTGCCCGACATACCGGTCAAAATCATGATGAACGTCGGCAACCCGGATCGGGCTTTTGACTTCGCAAGCATCCCGAATCGAGGAGTTGGTCTCGCGCGCCTGGAGTTCATTATCAATCGTATGATCGGTGTACATCCACAGGCCCTGCTGGACTACGACTCTCTGGACGATACTACCCGTGCTGCTGTTGACGATCAGATGGCAGGTTACGATGACCCGGTCAGTTTCTTTGTCGACAAACTCTCCGAAGGTGTAGCAACAATCGCCGCGGCATTTGCGCCGGAGCCCGTCATCGTGCGTATGTCGGACTTCAAGTCGAACGAATACGCCAACCTTATCGGCGGCGAAAAGTACGAACCTGAGGAAGAAAACCCGATGCTGGGTTTCCGTGGAGCAGCGAGGTATGTCTCTGAAAGTTTCCGGCCGTGCTTCGACCTCGAATGCGAGGCATTAAAACGCGTCCGCAATGAGATGGGACTCACAAACGTGCAGATCATGATCCCCTTCGTGCGCACGGTGCAGCAGGCAAAAGATGTAATTGCCGTGATGGCCGAGAATGGACTCGAACGCGGCAAGGACGAGTTGAAAGTTATCATGATGTCCGAACTGCCGACCAATGCGCTGCTTGCAGATCAATACCTGGAGCATTTCGACGGGATGTCGATCGGTTCAAACGACATGACGCAACTGACGCTCGGTCTGGACCGGGACTCTGCGCTGATTGCGGACACATTTGACGAACGAGATGATGCCGTCAAGGCGCTCCTGGCAATGACTATTTCAGCGTGCAAGAGGCACAACAAGTACGTCGGTATTTGCGGCCAGGGGCCTTCCGATCATCCGGATCTGGCGCGCTGGTTACTGGATCAGGGCATCGAGAGCATGTCACTTAATCCTGACACAGTGGTTGAGACATGGATGTATCTGGCCGGCCAGAAGGTCTGACGGAACTCAGAATCGATCGTACCCTGATCTGCGTTGCCAACGAATTCTCGGCAGCCAGATGCCAAGAATAATGCCGAGCAGCACCAGCATCCCCCCGGCCAAAAACCAATAGCGTGTCGTCTGGCTGGCTAGCTGCCGATTCTCCTGTTCGAGAGTGTCGGCACGAATTTCTGCTGAAGCAAGTTGATCCACCAGCAACTGGTTTTGTTCATTGATTCCCAGCACGTTTGCTGCTGTTCTCTTAACCTCTGCAAGCTCATTTTCCGCCGCGGATTTTTCGCGCTCAAGAGTTTCTATTCGGCTGATTGCAGCATCGTATTCGCCCTTGATCGCCGTCAACTGAGAACCCAGTGATGTGCCGCGTGAATTCGCGTTCGTCAGTTCGCTTGTAAGTATCTCAAGCTGTTCGCGCGCGCTTTGTTCGTTCATCAGGTAGCGGGTCAACACCCAACCTTCCGTCCCGGCCGGCGTACTAACTCTTGAATATCCCGTTTCCGGGTCGCGTTCGAGCACTTCCAACCGCATTCCGCTGTTGAGCATAAGCTGAATTGCGTTGCTGGTACTTGGACCGGTGCGAAGTGTGATCTCGAACTCATCGCTGACCCAAGCCGGCTCGCCATAGGCAGCGGGAACAGTCAGAATGAGGATTAACAGTGTCGAACGAAGGATGTTTTTCATCATGCCGCAACTATATGACAAGCCTGCTTTTCTCGCCAGTCTAAAAGTTAGCTAAATCAGTCGCTTATCGGCGACAGTTCGGCGATATTTTGTTCCCAGTTGCGGCCATCGAAATCTGTCACCTCAACTGAACGAACGGTGGACTGGTCCAGGCAATTGACATTGATGCTCAAACCATCCGGATGCGATCTCGGTACATAGAAGGACTTGATTCCGCATTGACGGCAAAAGCTGTGCTGTGCCACCCCGGTATTGAAGGTGTAGGTAGTCAGTGAGTCCTCGCCCGAGAGCAGGCGGAAATCCTTGTGTGCCAGGAACAAATGCAGGAAACCGCACATTGTGCAGATACTGCAATTGCATTTTTTGGCTTTGATATCTGCTGGTGCGTCGATCTCGAATTGCACACTGCCACAATGGCAGCCACCGCGATGAATCGTCATATCGACCCCCTCCTCCAAATTGCAATATGGTTATTGGCGGGCATCGCATACAGCCTTTCGCGGCTTAAGCCGCACTGTGACCCGAACTCGTCCAGCGACTCGATATCCCTGATGCCCATCGCCGCGTCTTGAGCCCGCAAGCTCTCATCAAAAGACGAATTGCTCGCCGCATTAAACTCACCCCCCTGACGAAACGGTCCGTAGAGACAAAATACACCGCCCTGGCCAAGTGCTTTGCCGACCAAAGAGAACATATTCTCCACAGCATCAACGCTCATAATGTGTGCAGTATTTGCCGAATAGACCCCGTCGAAAGATGCGTCTTTGAGATCCGCAGTCATCACATCCAGCGATATCGGTGGCAGCAAGTTTGTGAGCTTCGATTCGCTAACCCATGCGGTGATGCTGTCGTGGTTTTCGTCAAGATCGCTTGTTTGCCAGATCAGATCCGGCAGTTCACGGGCAAATCGAACCGCGTGTTGCCCTGTGCCAGACCCAATCTCGAGAATCGATTCGCAAGGCGAAAACTCCTTTCTCAAGACCTCGATAATAGGGCTGCTGTTTCGCTCGGCGTACTCCGAAAAACGTCTATTCGACATTTCCAGTCACGCTCTCGTCGCCGCTCAGCGCAACAGGATCAAGTAGATGCTCACGATACCAGCTGAGTTCTTCAATGGAATCACGTATATCGGACAACGCAATATGAGCCGAGTCCTTCCGGAATCCCTTCGCAACGCCAGGGGCCCAAAGAGAAGCCAGAATTTTCAGGGTACTGACATCAAGGTTGCGATAGTGAAAATACTGCTCCAGAAGCGGCATTTCCCGAGCGAGGAAACGACGATCCTGACAAATACTGTTGCCGCACATCGGTGAGGCGCCCTCGTCTACCCAATCCTTGAGAAACGCAAGCGTCGCTTGTTCGGCCTCGGCCGCATCTGTGCTACTCCCCAGCACGCGGGCGGTCAGCCCGGACTTGCTGTGGTGACGAGTATTCCATTCATCCATACCGTCCATGGTGGCGGCGGACTGGCGAACGGCGAGCACTGGACCCACCGCAAGCTCCGTCAGGTACTTGTCTGTAACGACCGTGGCGATCTCAATGATCGTGTCGGTCTGCGTACAAAGTCCGGTCATCTCCAGGTCGATCCAGATCAGATTGGTCGATCGGTCCGGCGCATTATCAGGCATATTCTCAAAGACCTTTGCTATTCGAACCCCTAGTTTACATGGCCGAAGAGTGCAAGGCTGCCCGCATGGCGGCATACTTCGGCGATGAATCAGGAATGGGCAACCGTTATTGCCACCTACAGCCGCCGCATGGGCCTCCGACTTGCCAATGGCGAAGAGGTTAATGCGCGCATAAAAGGCAAACGAATAAAGCCCGTCTGCGGCGACACCGTGCTAGCCGAGACGATCGCGAACGAGAAAGACTGGCTGATCACCTCTATCGGCGAACGACGAAATGAATTGACGCGCCCGAATATGCGCGGACAGGTTGAGGTACTTGCCGCCAACGTCGATTTGCTGGTTGTAATGGCATCCGTTTCTCCTCTTCCAGACTGGTATATCGTTGATCGCTACTTGTGTGCCGCGGAACTCATGGGAGTCCGTTCAATTATCGTTTTCAACAAGATCGATCTGCTCGACGGGCACGACATCGAGATCGAAGAGCTACAGGACTATCGTGACATCGGACTGGACGTTCTGGAATGCAGCGCTACCAGCGGGCGCGGCATAGATAGTATCCGGAGAGCCCTTTCCGGACAATGCGGCATCGTTGTCGGACAGTCAGGTGTCGGCAAATCCAGCCTGATCAACCAGCTGGTTGCTGACTCAAAGCAGCGCACCGCCGACATTTCCAGCAAATCCGGAGAAGGCCGACACACGACAGTGAATTCGGTCATGATTCCTTTAGACGGTGGTGGCTCGGTGATTGACTCGCCAGGTGTTCGGGACTACGCGCCTGCTCTGTCAGCGTCGAGCGACGCAGCATCGGGATTTTGTGAGATCGCCGCTGCCGCGCAGTCCTGCCGCTTTGCCAACTGCCGTCACCTGCGAGAACCTGGATGCGCGGTGAAAGAAGGTGTTGAGCAGGGAACCATCAGCTACCGCCGATACGAGAGTTTCAAGCGTGTCGTCAACCTGACCGAGAAATTGGCGGACGGTCGCTACTAACCCGGGGGCCAACTGAAAGGCCGGCCGCCGAGCAGATGAAGGTGGATGTGAAACACGGTTTGACCAGCGCCCTCATTACAATTCATTACTGCACGAAACCCGTCCTCGGCAATGCCCTCTGCCGCCGCTATTTCTCGAGCCGCCGAATACAGGCTGCCGACAAGCGCCTCATCTTCTTCGGTAATATCATTGATCGTTGCAATGTGTTTCCTCGGGATAATCAACACGTGTGTGGGTGCTTGCGGGTTGATATCGCGGAACGCGATCGCCGTTTCAGATTCATAGACAATGTCTGCCGGAATGTCACCGGACAGGATTTTGCAAAACAAACAGTTCGAGTGCTCCATTTCGTCCTCTAGTCAACGGCCCGCCGGCCGTAAAATGCGTGCGACAGGGTCCCGCCATCCACGTACTCGAGCTCTCCGCCCAAAGGCACGCCATGTGCAATGCGGCTCGCGCCAACGTCACTGCGTGACGCCAGGTCGGCCAGATAATGCGCCGTGGCGTCGCCTTCAACCGTCGGATTGGTCGCAATTATCAGTTCTTTGACCTCGCCCGCGGCCAGCCACTCCTCAAGCTTGCCTAAGCCGAGTTCTTCGGGACCGATACCGTCCAGCGGCGACAGGTGACCCATCAGGACGAAATACACCCCCCGGAATCCAGTCGCGTCCTCAATCGCCATCACATCGGCAGGAGACTCCACCACGCATAGTTGAGCAGCGTCCCGACCGCCCGCCGAGCATATCGAGCACAATTCGTGCTCGGTAAACATTCGGCAGCGGCTGCAGTGCCCGATTCCGGCAACGGCGTCAGACAGTGCCGCGGATAAGCCGCTCGCGCCCTCGCGGTCTCTTTCCAGCAGGTGAAATGCGATTCGCTGCGCCGATTTTTGTCCGACACCCGGCATGCAGCGCAGGCCCTCGATCAAGCGAAGCAATAGTGGAGAATAGGACACGGCTAGAACGGTAGCTTCATGCCAGGTGGCAAATTCAACCCTGACGCCATCCCGGAAAATCTCTCCTGGACCGTTTTCTCAACCCGTCGGATAGCATCGTTGAACGCGGCGGTGATCAGATCTTCCAGCATCTCTTTGTCGTCGCCGACCAGGGTATCGTCGATCTCGACCGCTTTGACCTGGTGTTGACAGGTCATGCGAATGCGGACCATTCCGGCACCAGACTCTCCGGTGACCTCGATCGACGCCATTTCATCCTGCGCCTTTTTCATGTTGGCCTGCATTTCCTGCGCCTGCTTCATCAACTGGCCAATGCCACCTTTCATCCCTTATCTCCTGAAATAATCTCGATAGTGTCAGTTTTCAGTTCGGCACCGAACATGTTCTTCAAAGTTTGTACGTTGGGGTCCGCTTCCAACGACTGCCGTGCCTCTTCCAGCCTTTCGTCCGCAAGGCGGGACTCCTGCTGCACAGGTGTCTCTCCCTTGGCTGAGCCCAGTGCGATATCAACCAAAAGGTCCTCACCAAAATAGGCCGTAAGACGTTTCGCGATGGTGTCTTTTCGTTGTTTGGTCAACATCGATTCTGAGCGAGGATCGAGCCCAAGATAGACGGTGTTCCCTTCACGTCGGAGAAAAGCGCAATTGCTCGCAAGCAACCGCACTGCACCGCTTAATCCAAGATCACCTACCAGTTGGCTCCAGTCCGGGTTCGACCAGGATCTTTTTGCCGCAGGCTGGGGAGCAGATCGCTGCTCGTCTTGTTCCTGCACTTTGGGGCTTGATGAGTCACTTCTGGCCGCTGGCCTGACCTTAGACTGACCACCGCCAGAGGGCCCGGTTGGCTCTGAATCCGCGGGTTTGAACGCCAGCATGCGCAGCAGCGTCATTTCCGCGCCGCTTCGGGGATCCGGCGCCAAATTCAGATCACGTCGCCCCATGATTGCCACTTGATAAAAAAGCTGCACATCTGCGGTTGGCATAAGCCCGGCGAGCTCCGCAATTTCTGTTTCCGACAGGTTGTCTTCACTATCGCAGCTACCCACAACCTGGAATACGGCCACTCGTTGCAGATCCCGCGCAATGTCATCCAGCAAGCGCGAGTAATCGGGAAATTGCTCATCAATTTCCCGAACTGCATCAATGATCCCTTTTGCGTTTCCTTCCGCCAGTAATTTCAACAGACGAACGACGTGATCACGATCTATCGTTCCAAGCATCGTCGCGGTTGGCGCCTCTTCGATTTTGCCACCGCAATAGGCTATCGCCTGGTCCAGGAGGCTCAGCGCATCGCGCATACTGCCGTCGGCCGCTTGGGCCAGCATTACCAAAGCCCCTGGTTCAAACTTGATGTCTTCTTCACCACAAATATGTGTCAGACGGTCGCATATCAAACGCGGTGTCATACGTTTCAGATTGAACTGCAGACATCGGGACAGTACGGTCGCAGGCAGTTTTTGGGGGTCTGTTGTCGCCAGCAGAAACTTGACGTGCTCGGGTGGTTCTTCGAGCGTCTTAAGCAAGGCGTTGAACGAGCTTTTTGACAGCATATGTACCTCATCGATGAGATACACCTTGTAGCGTCCACGTGCCGCCGCGTATTGCACGTTGTCGAGCAAATCCCGAGTGTCGTCAACCTTGGTCTTCGAAGCCGCATCGACCTCAATTAAGTCGACAAAGCGCCCTTCATCAATTTCCCGGCAGGCACTGCACTCGCCGCAGGGATGGGCACTGACACCTTGCTCGCAATTCAAAGCCTTTGCCAGAATTCGTGCGATCGTCGTCTTGCCAACGCCGCGAGTCCCGGTAAAAAGGTAGGCGTGGTGCAAGCGCCCGGTTTCCAGCGCGTTCATCAGCGCCTGCAGGACGTGCTCCTGACCAACAGTGTCCGAAAAGGTTTTGGGTCGCCATTTGCGGGCCAGGACCAAATAGCTCATAAAACAGGGCTCATAGGCTCACACCGAATAAGTTCAAAGTGGCGTCTAGTGTAACGCAAGTGGCCCGCGCCAGCTTCTCCCCGGCACCCGGTATCACCGTTACCG
>Ga0055584_100000834_pt1 | contig 29574 bp, 22 predicted proteins | sample OSDHelmetaG_FD_58716 | JGI IMG/M metagenome (GOLD analysis project Ga0055584, IMG submission 58716) | Pelagic marine sediment microbial communities from the LTER site Helgoland, North Sea, for post-phytoplankton bloom and carbon turnover... | ecosystem: Environmental > Aquatic > Marine >... | reverse complement strand
AGTGTCGATGACGTCCTCGGTCGCACCCCGCACAACGCGAATTTTGCCTGTGCCAAATGTCATTCCGGCGGTCGGCCCAAATTCGCCAATGGCAGCGATACCTGGAACTCAACCGAATACTCCGATGCCGTCCGCGGCTTTTGCTACGACCCGGCGAAGGCCGAGCACGGGAAAAAGAAATTCCTCACCTGTGTGCATTGCCACGATCCGCACCGGGCCACCGGCCCGACATGGCGACGGACTGCCACCCAAGATGATCATTCGTGTCTGGATTGCCATCAGCAGTTCACCGACCCGGCCAAGCTCGCCAACCACACGTACCACGCCGCCGGATCCGAAGGGAGCCACTGCATGAACTGTCACATGCCAAAGATCAACGAGGGACTGCAAAAGGTGGTTCGCACCCACCAGATTTTCAATCCAACCGAGGCGGGAATGATCGAGGCCAACCAACCCAACGCCTGCAATCTGTGTCATCTCGACAAGCCCATTGACTGGACCCTCACCCACCTGCGCGATTGGTATGGCGAAGAACACGAATACCGCGAATCCGAACTCGCCCGGAATTACCCGGACCGGACCGAAGCCGTCGGACTGGGTTGGCTGAAGAGTCCCCATGCTCCCACTCGACTCGCGGCTGCCGAGGCGTTGGCGAACAGCAAGTTCGACTGGGTCATCTCACCGCTCCTTGACCTGATGGTCAGCGACGAACATCTGGTCAATCGACAGTTCACCCAGAAGCGCCTCGAAGAACGCCTCAACTACGATTTCGACTCCAACGGCTATACCTTCTTCATGACCGCCGCCGAACGAAGGAAGGCGATCGCTCGCCTGCGGTCCACCTTTTCAACCAAGTAAGATCGTAAGTCACCCATTTTTGGGATTGCTTCCCGTCTCCTGAGAGTATCTTCTCCAACACGGTCGAGGTGCCGCTTATGGGGATAAGAATTGCCACGTTATTGTGTCTGGCAGTCTGGCTCGCCACGGGGCGGTCAGTACATGCCGATCCAAAGGCAGATTCCAACCGGAATCTGGCGTTGCCCATTTATTCCCCCACCCAGCTGCGCCCGGTCGCGATTGTCAGGGCGGCCTCGTCCCGGCGCGACCATCTTCAGAAAGGATTCCTCAAAATCGGCCTTTTCCCGATCATCATCGTCGAGGAGTTGGACATAGAGATTCGTCAACCCAAACTGTTTCAGGATGCATTGGCCCGAACGTCACGACTGCTTTCCGGCCGGAAGAGAATCAGGGGTCTGGAAATTCACGGGTTTCGTCTCCACGGAAACAGTGGCGGGAAGCAGACCTTCGACATCTCCGCGAAACGCGCCCGACACATGAACGGCATCGGCTGGCGGCTCAACCAGACGACCATCAACGGAAAGCCCCACTCCGCCGCTTTCCTGCTTACCGGCCCGGACGGACCGAGGCTGCTTCTGCCTGATGGCAGCCCAATCAATCTCATCAACCATCACGAGTCCCAGTCCACATCCCGTATCAAGAAGAACAAACCATGATGAAAAGAAATATCCTGCCTCTCATTGTCGTTGGCCTCATGTGGCTGACCGCTCCATCCGTGAGCGCTCAAACGGCGGACAGCCTTGTATCCGAAGCCCGGGCCGCACTGTCTGCCGAAGATTTGGCCACCGCCCGAACGAAGCTCGAAGCGGCGCTCGCACTGGAAGCCAGCCATGACAATGCCAACGTGCTGCTCGCAGTCGTCCGTCTTGCGGATATCGTGAATCGTCCGGACGTTCAAACCTTTCTGACCCGACTCGGGGTCGGTTCCGTGGGACGCAGCGTCTACGACTGGACGGCCAAACCGAACGAAGATCCCGGTGGTTCATTGGTGGTGCCAACCGGTGTGAGCGCGGGCGAGTTTGCCCAAAACTGGCGGACAAATGCCGTTCCGGAAATCTCCGCAGCCATCGCCAATCTCGCGCAGGTCACGGACACGGGTTTCCTGATCAGCCTGAGCGCCGCGGAAACAACCGCCCAGGCGGTCGACGTCGACTACGGCGATTTGTTGGTCTTGCGCGCCGGTCTGCAGGGGTTCATCTACTTCAGTCACACCATGCTGGCGCACGACTTCAATGCCCAGTTGAGCGTGCTGGAATCCATGGCCGATGCGCCGGGTGGATTCAGCATCCAACGACTGCTTGCGGATCACCCGCAGTTGTTGGCCTACGCGACGACGGCCGATCTGGCGGCCGCCCGCACCGCCTTCGAGAATCTGGTGGATCAATATGTGACCGGATCCGCCATCCTGCATGCCCGCCCGGTCGGAGTTACGCGCCTCTTCAATTTCGCTTCAAACAGTTCCCAGTTGGAGCAACGCTTCCGGGAGACACTCCAGGATCTGAAGGCCTCGCTCGTAAGCGCCACGCCGTTGCGTCATGGGGAAGGCCAATACACGTTCTTTGCCGCCGACCACTTTGCACCGGGATCTTTCATCCGCTCCTGGCTGCCACAGTTTCGGGGCAGTCGCATGGTTCTGGGTTCGATGGCCGATCCCACTTTCGGCGGATTTCTTACCGGTCGATCAGTCGATGATGTTGAAGGATTTGTGTTCGGCGGTTCCAGATCCGCGTTGCATCGCAATTTCAACCTTGGTGGGATTCCGACCGTCCCTGCGCTCGGCCAGGCCCAACGTCCGAGTGGGCAACCGTTTCGGTTTCGCACACGCACGCAGATCGGCCGCGGATATGTGGTCGAAGCGTCTTCAGATTTTCGCCAATGGAATCAGGTGGACGCCTACGTTTCACTCGACGGCTCGGTGGAGTTCAATGAGCCTCCAGGCACCACCCCGGCCCTCCGATTTTATCGTGTAGTGGACCGCGATTCGAGCATGCCTCCCCCCGCCAATGACCAGTTCCAGAATCGCCGGGACTTGGGCAACGGCTCGCAACGGGTGATCGGTTACAACCGGAATGCGTCTTTTGATTCCGGTGGTCCATTATTCGGATTCAACGCCGCCGGTCGCTCCGTCTGGTATTCGTGGACAGCTCCCGCTACGGCTCAATACCAGATCAAGCCGGCCGCTCGTTCCTGGCCACATCCCGGAGTGGCGGTGTTTACGGGATCGTCGCTGGGAAGTCTTAGCCGTCGCAGCTCCAGCTCCTTTGGCACCGCACATCTGAGTGCCAGTGCCGGCACGACCTACCACATCGTTGTGGATGGGACATTCAACGGATTTGGTTCCGACTTCACCGTAGGTGGATTTCGCTTGAGTGTCTCTCAACCACCCACCGTCACTGTGGTGGCACCTGCCCAAGGTTCCACGCACTCCTCCTCCAGTTCAGTGCAATTCGAGTTCTCGGCATCTGATCCCGATGGAAATGTCACTCGGGTCGAGTTCTGGTTGCCCGGAACCGGACAGGTCAGACTCACGACGTCGCCGTACCGCTACACTTGGAACAATCCTCCGGCCGGTGGCCACGGAATCGGAGTAAACGTCTACGACGATGCTGACATCACTGGCTTCAACAGCGTTTTCATCCAGGTGAATCCATAAATATCCGATCGCAGCTGACCTACCGTCTGCCAACGGCCGCGATGATCGGCTTCAGGTCGCTCATCAATTGCTTGAACCCGTCGAAGCCGATCTGTTGAGCGCCGTCACTCCAGGCTTCGGTGGGATTCGGATGAACCTCGATGATCAGGGAATCGGCTCCCATCGCGACCGCGCCCTTGCACATCGACATCACCAGATCGGCGCGCCCACAACCCTGGCTGGGATCAATCACCACCGGAGAATGCGTGGCCTGTTTCAGAATCGGAACCGCGGACAGGTCCAGCGTGTTCCGGGTGTAGGTCTCGAAGGTGCGGATGCCGCGTTCGCAGAACATCAGATTGGGATTGTCGTTCGACAAAACGTATTCGCCGGCGAGCAACCATTCTTCAATCTTCATCGCCAGGCCGCGTTTGAGCAGGACGGGTTTGCCGGTCTTGGCGGCGGCGATCAGCAGTTGGAAATTTTGCGCATTGCGTGTGCCGATCTGAAGGATGTCCGCGTATTCGGCGACCATCTCCGCATGATTTTCCGAAAGCAGCTCAGTGATCACCGGCAGACCGGTGGCCTTGCGCGCCTTGGCGAGCAGCTTCAAGCCCTTCTCGCCGAGACCTTGGAACTCGTAAGGGGACGTGCGCGGTTTGAAGGCACCGCCCCGCAGCACTTTCGCGCCCGCCTCCGCAACCGCTTCGGCCGACTGCATCAGCTGCTTTTCGCTCTCAACCGAGCAGGGACCCGCCATCACCACGACTTCTTCACCACCGATAATGGTTCCGTTCGGGAGCTTGATGGTGGAGTCGGCCGGATGGGCCTCGCGGCTGACCAGCTTGTAGCGCTTTTGGATTGGGGTGACACTTTCGACCTGGTCGAAGGAAGTCAGCGTCTCCAAGGTATGGTTGGCCTGCTCATCCCCGATCGCACCAATGACGGTGCGGGAGACGCCGCGCATGACGTGCGGCTTGTAGCCAAGCTTCTTGATTTCGGACAGGATGGCCTTCTCGGCCTTCTTCGTGATATTGGGTTTTAGGACTATGATCATGGTTCGTGAGGCAGGTCCCGGCCGGGTTCAGTACAAAATAAAACCGCAGGCGGGGAACCTGCGGATTCGGGTTGAAGTGTCGATTTCGTTCGTAGCTCAACGCGCAGGTTATTGGCGGCCAAAAAAGCCAAACCAATAGCTGCTAAATCGTTGAACGTTCAATTGCATTACGAGGCCAAGGTAGCAGAGCGATCCGCTTAGTCAATCGGTCAATTTTCTCGACGACCCGATACCCTGTCTAAGCGATTGGGTTCCCTCGCACTCGATGATACAGATGTCTCACATGAGCAACGTCAAAACCTTTGGCGCCGTGGGTGACGGTGAGACGGATGACACCGAAGCGATTCGACATGCCTTGATCGATGGCGATGGCACGTTGGAGTTTCCACGTGGAAACTACCGCATCACCGAGACGATTGAAGTTCGCCTGAACGAAACCGGTCGCCTTGGCATCGATGGTACCGATGGCACGGCAACGGTGATCATGGCCGGTGAGGGGCCCGCCTTCCGTATCATCGGCACGCACAGTGGGACGGGAGATCCCAAGTCCTCCAAGCCAAACATCTGGGAGAAGCAGCGTATGCCGACGGTGAAGAACATCGAGGTGACCGCCACGAACGAGAACGCGGATGGGTTCGAACTCATCGAAACCATGCAGGCCGTCTTCTCCGGCGTTCTCATCCGACAGGTCCGGCACGGGATTCGACTGCACAAGCGCAACCGCAACGTCCTCATCAGCGACTCGCACATCTACCACAACTTCGGTGTGGGCATCTTCCTCGAGGAGGTGAATCTTCATCAGATCAACATCTGCGGAAACCACGTCAGCTACAACCGACTGGGCGGCATCCGCATCGAGCGATCCGAAGTTCGCAACCTGCAGATCACCGGCAATGACATAGAGTACAACAACCATCGCACCTTCGGCGTGGAGCCGGAGCTCACCGCAGAAATCCTGATCGATACGACCGCGGAGAAAGCGACTGTCAACGAGGTGACCATCGCCTCCAATACCATTCAGGCAACGCCCTCAACAGACGGCTGCAATATCCGGATCAATGAAATCCCCGGGACAGATCGCCCGCCCGGTCTGTGGAACATATCCGGCAACGTGATCGGCAACCAGGTCACCACCATGCACCTGACCGGCTGTTACGGCATCACCCTCACCGGCAACACAATCTATTCCTCCGAGAACCGCAACCTGCTCATCGAACAAAGCAGTCACATCAACGTGACCGGCAACGTGTTTCGTCGGCACACTCCGCGACTTGGCACCGGAGTGCGCGTGGTCGATTCCACCGACTGCATCTTCAGCGGTTGCTCCTTTCGCGACGAATCTGAAGCGGGACAGGAGAACGGCGCTTCCCTGCTTGAACTCTCCGATTGCCGACGGATCACGGTGCAGGGGTGTCAACTGATCGACGGTGCCCCGTGGGGATTGAACGTGGAACGCAGCAGTGAAGTGAACGTCAACGGATGCACCTTCGGCGGCGAACTGATTGCCGCCCGTGGCGAAGGTGCCATCCGTTTCACGGGTGCAGGGAAAAACAATCTCATCGCCGGTTGTTTGATCGAGGGCGCAACGCATATTGCAGAAGAGGCCGGCGTGAAGTGGATATCACCAGCCTGAACAGATCATGATGAATACCAAGTCGCTCTCGCTGACAATTCTGACCTGCGGCGTACTCGTGCTGGCGGAACAAAACGCCGGCGCGTGGGGGCAGGGGCATCGCCTCATTCGCGAGTGGGCGGTCAAGCGCCTGCCCGAATGGCAACGCAAGGCCTTGGGTGAGGAGAATCTGCGCCGCCTGTGCGTCGACTACAAATCACTCCAAGACCAGCATGCGGGCGGCAAGGCACCCGAGTTGGATACCTACTGCAAGATCCCCGATGTACGCCTGTCGCTCCACGACGTGAACCCGCCGGAGAAAAGCGCCCAGGCCGCGCTCTGGTTCCTCGAGCGGATTGTTCAGAATCTCCACGCAAAAAAGACCGACGAGGCGATGAAGTTCCTCGGCGTCCTTTGCCACTGGCACGAGGACCCCGGTTGCCCTTCCGCGCACAGCAGTCCGATCACCGAAGCGCAGTTGAAGATCCTCATTCCGCCACCGAAGGACAAAGCCCGATATAACTTCCTGTATGGCGCGGGTGGCATTGCCGATATCGGTCGCTACGAGATCCCCGATGAGGAATACCGACCAACGTTGTTGGGGCGCACACCATCCGAGATCGCCTTGCGACTCTGCCAACGTCAACGCCAGCTGGAACGCAACGCCGCGGCCCACATTGTTCCGCTGGTGCAGGACATGATGCACGGCGACGGCAGCTTGGCTGCACAACATCGGGCCCAGGCCGCCCTTTACAACGCGAAACACATTGCCGACGTCATTCACTCCGTTCTTTGCCTGGCTCACGATCGGTTTGTGAATGCCCCGCAGCGCGAGCAAAGACTGAGCGAATGGCTGCCCGATTCGATGAAGAAACGCGCCGGTCATCCCTACTACGTGACCGGCTATCTGGTGAATCAGGCAATGGACGCGAAACGAAAACTTCACCTGCTTGATCTCTCCGATGATTCCCAAGCCGGATACGGTTTCGGAACGGGCGCACCCTTTGCCATCGACTACACCCTCGCGCCCGGGAACGTGTTCGCCAGATTTACCTGTCGCGTCGGCCTTCACGAAACGGCCGGCAAAGATGGAGCTGTCTCCTTCGCAGTGATGGCGAACGGCAAGGAACTCATTCGAACGAAACCCATCCGGAAATCAGATCCACCGTTCAGGATCGATGTGAAACTGCCCACCGCTTCAACACTCCGCCTGTCTCTCGTCACGCACGCGGAAGATCCCGCGAACTCGACCGCCAACCTCGTGGTCTGGGCGGAGCCGACACTTCATCCGGTGCCGGCCGAATAGCGGCTTCACGCCGGGTGAAATCGACCTGTTGAATCCGCAAGCTACCGGGCGTAGTGTTCCCGTTCAATCGTGACCACCTATGATCCGACAAACCACCCGTCGCGCCGCCAGGCGATCGGTAGGCTGGGTGGCGCATTGGGCGCGCTGAGTGCCACGTGGGGATGTGCTGCGCAATCCGCGCCGGGAGGCAAAGCCAAGTCGGTCATTCTTATTTTCAACGATGGTGCTCCCAGCCATATCGACCTCTTCGACCCGAAGCCTTTCGCGCCAGCGGAAATCCGAGGTCCCTTCGCCGCCATCAACACGAAGGTGCCCGGCATTCAGGTCACGGATCTGTTGCCACAGATCGCGCGGAGAACGGATCAGCTCGCGATCGTTCATGGGATCCACCACAAACACACGAATCACAATTCGGGAATGTATTGGGCCACGGCGGGACGGCCCTACCGCATCGACAGCACACTGATCAATCCCACCCGCAACGACCTGCCCGGTATCGGTACGCTGACCGGTTGGCTGGCCAAACGCGATGGCTACACCGGATCGGTGCCACCCTACGTGATCACTCCGAAACCGCATTGCGACAGCTCCGCCTACATTACGCCGGGACAGTTCGGCGGTTGCCTGGGCGTGAAGCACGATCCGTTTGTGTTGAACACCGATCCCAACGCGAAGGACTACGATGTAAAGAATCTGAATCTCACGTCGAACGTTTCTCAGGATCGATTGAACGGCAGATTGCAACTGCGTCAGCGCTACAACGAGCTCGCCGCCCCCGCAAGCGGCGCGGCCATTTCGGAACTCGATACGTTCAACGAAGAGGCGGCCCAACTGGTCTCGTCCGGCGACGCTGCCGAGGCCTTCGACCTTTCCCGAGAACCTGATTCCGTGCGCAACCGGTACGGTCGGCATCGTTGGGGACAATCCCATCTGCTCGCCCGCCGCCTCGTTGAACGCGGATCAAAATTCGTCACTACCGTCAACGGCCCGAGCATCATCTGGGATACTCACAAGGATAACTTCAACAAACTGAAGAACAGTCTCGTTCCACCAATGGAACGGGCGTATTGCGCGCTTCTAGACGATCTCAAGGAGCGGGGGTTGCTGGAATCCACGTTGGTGGTTTGGATGGGCGAATTTGGGCGCACGCCAAAGGTAAACAATGACGCCGGCCGCGATCATTGGCCCGCGTGCAATACCATGGTGCTGGCAGGCGGTGGTATTCGAGGCGGACAGGTGGTCGGTGCCTCTGACAAAATCGGGAGCTATCCCGCTGAACGCCCGTCCACGCCGGCGGACATTCACGCGACCATCTATGCCGCGCTCGGCTATGACTCCCACAGCATCGTCTATCCCGCCGTGGACGGTCGCCCGATCCAACTCTCCGAAGGAAGGGTCATTCGCGAACTGCTCGGCTGATCAACGGCGCGTTTGCTCCAGCAGTTTCTGCAGATTCTTGCGAACCACCGGTTCCGCGCTGTGTTCCAGCATACTCGTGCGAGCCCGCCAAGTGGTGTAGCCGCCGTACTGAAATTGATCGGGCGGCGGGAGGTAACCTGAATATCCGTTGGCCAACCCCACCACCATGGTTGTCTTGAACGGGCTGTCGGATTTGATCTGCAGCCCGGTGCGGCCGTAGAGCTCACACGGGGCTGCGGCGAATCCGAAGTCACCGATTCGCAATGCCTGCAACTTGAAACGGTGACGATCGGGCCATTTGCTGAGCAGGACAGTTTCGCGGGCATAATCTTCCGGCCAGGTTTTGATCGGTCGATCTTTCACGTTCTTGTCGAGGTAAGCCTGCGCTTCCACAACTTCCTCCGGGCTGGGCTTGCGAATCTTGAGGGCCAGTTCGTTTTCGGCGGCGCGGACCGGGACCCAACGATGGAACTTCATCTCCTTTACCGCGCTCATCGCTGCATCTACCACGGCCTTGGCGACGATGAAACGGTCATACTTTTTCCGGGTCTTGCTGGACACATTGTTACAGTTGGCATCGCCGCTCGCTCCATTGTTGATCAATCCGACAAAGGGAGGTGACTGACCCTGAGCATTCAGCCGTTTGGCGATTTCATCGGCGAAGACCCCAAAGTAGTCGGCCGAGATTCCAGGCGCGCCGGCATAGTGCGTCGAGTAGTTGCCGAGCAGGGAGATCGGGCGACCTTTGAGATCCTTCACCATGAGCACCGTGACAGCGGTATCGGCGGGGCCGGTTGCACGGACCTTGTTCGGATTGCTGTTGCCCGGGTTCATCTGCGCCAGATTCGTCTGGGCGTCGGTGAACGGGATGGAAAAGGCGGTGCCCGGCTTCATGAGCCACCGCCGGCAGAATACGTATTCGTCACACTTGCCGACACCCCAGCCTACCTGGGCCGGCCGGAGGTTCTTGTGTGCGAGGACGATGGTATCGGCAATCTTGCCGGTGAGGTACTCGCGATAGTCGGGATGTGGATCCGTGCCGTGCGCCGGATGTACCGCCGGTGCGGAATGCGCGTGCGTCGCCGAGATCAACATGTTCGAGGTTGGGATTCCCGTCGCCTTGCTGGCCACTTCCTTCGCCTGATCCAGCATCTCCCGCCCCATCAGACAGGTGTCCACGGTGGCTATTGCCACCGCATGCTCGCCGTCATCCAACACGAGGCAACGCACATGCAACTTGTCGGTGATGTCGCTCTTCCAGGTTTCGCGAATGCTTCCCGCTGTGCGCACCGGCAGCTTGGTCGGGGTCACGTCCACCGCCGCCGCTCCGGCTTGAAATCTCTTCGCCGCCTGCATCGGAAGCGAGTACAGGACGACTGTCGTCAAAAGAAGGAGACGCATGAGGGAAAATTTCATGCCTGTGTATTGTGCGTCACTTGGGCCTGGTCAAGTCCGGTGAATTCAGAATAAGCCGGATCTTTGACTCGGCTTGGGCCGGTTCGATCGCTATTCGTCTTCCCCATGCAAACCAAGTTGCTCGCGCCGGTGCTCTTCGTACTTCTCTTAGCCATCCCGACACCCTCATCCGGTGCGGATGCGAAGAACCATCGCATCGAGCCGATCGTAAAAGAGATCGAGGGCTGGACCGTGCATGCGGATCCGAAGTTGTTGCAAGGTGAACACGCCACCACGGGAAAACGCGCCTTGCGGATGTTGGCAGATCATCTGCACCGGATTTCAATTCTGGTTCCCGAGCCGCAATTGTCGAAGTTGCGCACGTTGGAGATCTGGATCGAGTGGGAACATCCGATCCTCAAGGCGATGCAATATCATCCGAGCGTAGGTTGGTTGCGCGCGCGCGGGCACGATTCACGGCTCGCCAAGAAAGTTCATATTAGCCGCGCGCGGGCCTTGCTCGAACGTGGACAATTGCTCAAGCATCCGGCGGTTGTGCTCCATGAACTCGCCCACGCCTATCATGATCAGGTTCTCGGATTTGATCATGGCGAAGTGGAAGCGGCCTATCGGAAGGCGAAAGCGTCGGGTAGTTACGAAAAGGTGCTCCTCTACACCGGGCGAAAGGTGCGGCACTACGGACTATCCAACGAAAAGGAATATTTTGCCGAAGGCACGGAAGCCTACTTCTATCGGAACGACTTTTACCCGTTCGTTCGCGCCGAACTGAAGGAACACGACCCCGGTCTGCATACGGTGCTCGAACGTATCTGGGGCAAGGCGCGGTAACTGGAAGCCTGGTTGGATATCGGGCGTTGGTTCATCAGTTTCGGGTGATGAGAATCCCTGCCGATGTTGTATGGTCCCGGTTGTGAATCAGATAAGAACATGAACGACGAACACAAAGCACGTTTGGAAGGAATCCATAATTTCCGGTTGCTTGATGAGCGTAGCGGCACGGCCGGGCAACCCGCTGATGGGCAGTTCTCCGACATTGGTGAAGCGGGTTTCGAAGTCGTGATCAATCTAGCGATGCCGGATTCAGACAACGCCAGCGCGGAGGAGGGCCGACTGGTTGCCGAGCAGGGGATGTCGTATGTTCATATTCCGGTGGATTTCGAATCGCCCCGCGTGACCGACTACGAATTGTTTCGCAGCGTGATGGAGGGTTGTCGTGATCGATCTGTGTTTGTCCATTGTGCGGCAAACAAACGGGTCTCCGTATTCCTTTATCTCTTTCGCACCGGTCTGGGTGCACCGCACGAGGAAGCATGGCGGGATGTGCTGACCCTGTGGACTCCGGACCCGACCTGGACGAATTTCATCGCCGAGGTCCGGGACGTCGGTTCGCTGAGCTGAGGTCAGTCAACTGGCCGTTCCAATGACGCGGCCAGACCGATCACCGCCCAGCCGGTGCCCCAATAGTTTGAAACCGGACCGGATTCGCCATTGTTGGCCTTCTTGGTCGACGGCACTTCCCACGAACCGTTTTCCCGCTGGCTGTCAGTCAAATGCTGACGGGCCCGTCGGATGAACTTTCGCTGCGGAGAAACCTTCAGTTCGGCGAGGGCATACAGGGCCATGCCGGTCGCCAGGGCATCGCTCGGCTGACCGGATATCCAACCCCAGCCACCATCTTCGTTCTGCAATTCAATCAGCTTGGCCTCGTGTTGCGCGCTCTTCTTTTCATCGAGCTCGGTGAGCGCCCGAACGACCCACCACTCCGTGCTCACGCCCGGTTTGCCCCTCGCCAGCCATTTACGTGCCGTCTGAAGGTCGGCACTTCTCGAAGTATTGTCGCGGGTGTTGGACGTTAATGCGAGCAGGGTCCACATCGTGGTCACTTCGTCAGTCTCGCGAGCGGGCCGCTTTTGCCGAGGAAGTTGTCCACCGGCTTTCCAAAATCCATTGGTGCGTTGGGCAATGATCCAGTTTGGAAAATTTGTGGAACCGGTTGTCTCTGCTGACGGATGGTAAGAGCCGCGGTGCCCGAGCAGCAGCTGTATCATGTTGTCCACTGGTGGCTTCTTCTCTGGGTCCTTGTGAAGAGCTGCTGTCGTTTGGGCAGCCCATTGGGTCCATTCCCTCAGCCTATTCTTACCGACTGAATCCACAGCATCGTCGTAACCTGATGGCACGAGACACATTTGCGTTTCTTCATCCATTTGACGCCGTTCTCCTTCAGGTAAGGAATCGCCTTCTCTATCGTGGCCCTCGTATCAACAGAGGACGCCTCCGATCCCTGACTCACGAACAATCCCGCCAGGCTGGCAACGAATAGGCAGACGCGATGCATTGACCAAATCATGCCACTCTTGAACGCGACCGCAAGAATGCTTCTGACCTCGATTGGAGTGTTGTCAGAAACTGTTTCTGCGAATTGGTTGGAATATTCTAACCGTTGACGCGTCGGAACATTCAGTTCAATTTGAACGCCCATCAACGCACCATGCGATCGCGACGAAACAATACCCTGAACGCCGGCCCTATGACCGGCCTGTTCACGTTGTTGTTGTTTGTCGCCTACCTCGTGTATGTGCCGATGCATATGGCCAGCGAGGCCCATTGCATTCTCCCGGGGCATGCTGATCATGGTCATCATGATCACGATGGTCATGATTCAGATCACGACCATCATTCCGCCGACGAGCACGATGTCGAATTCACCGGCAAGGATGGTTCGCTGAAACTGATTCCTTCCTTCGCCACTTCGTACGGCGATGTGCTGGTCTCGAACTCCGCCGATGGTTTTGTCATCGTGGCCGAAGCGTCGGCCACCTACAGATCCGGACCTTCCCGATCGCCCAGTCCCTCCCGCGCGCCTCCGGTCGCGTAGTTTTCCCCCACAATTCTTTTCCGTTGATCAACCCGTTCGGTTGATTGGCATTGGTTCATTCATTACTCCGATCCCTTTGCTGTCATGCAGCACACAAAAAAACTAAACACTCTCGTTGGCGCCGTTTGCGGAATCGCGCTGATCACGTTCCAATCCGCGTGCAAACCACCTGAAAACAACGCCGGTCACGGTCATTCCCATGGTCATGGGCACAGTCACGGCCCCGACTCGCACGCGGAAGACGAGGAGGACGGGCACGCGACATTTCCGATCACGGTGTGGACCAATGGTTTCGAGGTGTTTGCCGAACATGAAGCCATTGTGGCCGGCGAGGCGGCGGAATTTGTGACGCATGTTTCGCGCCTCCACGACGGTCAACCCCGTTCGGAAGGCAGCATCAAATTCGTAATGACCGATGCTGCCGGGGCTTCGTTTGAGCATGTGCAATCGCGTCCCGCCAAGGCCGGGGTTTACCTGCCCAAGATCAATTTCGCAAAGGCGGGTGATTGGAACGTCGCAATTCGCATTCCCACTGCGGAGCAGCCGGCGGAAATCTCACTCGGGCGGGTCACGGTCTATGCGGATCACGAAGGTGCCCACGGGTCGGAGGCACCACCGGAGTTGGAGGGCGTCAGCTTTCTGAAGGAACAACAGTGGAATCATCCCACGTTGGTTCGACCGGCCGGCACTCGTAAGCTTCGGCAAAGCATTTCCGTTCCCGGAGAAGTCCATCTGGCGGCCGATCGACGAGGTGCCATCACGGCACCGATTGGTGGCCGGCTCCTGGCTCCGGCCACCGGCGGTCGTCCCAGCTTGGGGCAGCAGCTGAAGGCGGGACAGTTGGTGGGGCGAATCCAGCCGATCTTCTCGGACATTGCAGCTCGCTTGGTTGAGGCTCGCGCGGCCGTGAAACGCGCCCGCATCGAACTCGAGGATACGAGCAAGACGCATGAGCGCATTCTTATGCTGGCTCAGCAGGGGGCCAAGTCGCAGCGCGACCTGCAGTCTGCCATCAAGCAGCTGCGATTGGCAGAGAGCGGTCTTGAAAGCGCCCGATCTCTCGAAGCGGCCTACGTCTCCGCCAGCGCCGGCATGTTGGGTGACGCTGCGGAGTCCGTTCCCTCGATCAGCCTCACCGCGCCGATCGACGGTTTGATTTCCGAGCTAGCCCCGATCGCCACCGGTGAATTCGTATCGGAGGGAACCGTGATTGCGCGGACGCTTGATCTTCGCGACGTGCAGATTCATGCCTACGTTCCGGAGTCACTCGCCGCCCGAATCTCGGATGTGTCCGGCGCAACCGTGGCGCGGGTTGGTCAACCCGAGGAGACCCTGATCGCATTCGACAAAAACGTCGGCCGGATCGCCGGCATCTCGTCGGAGGTGGATCACGAAACGCGAACTGTCGCCGTGCACATCGAAACTCCCAATCAGTCAGGTCGCTATCGCGTCGGACAGAGTCTTACCGTGCAGCTTCAGGTCGGCCAGATCGCCGGCGCGATCGCCGTGCCCAGCAAGGCGGTGATCGAGGAAGAAGGGTTGACGACGCTCTATGTGCAGGTCGCCGGGGAGACCTTTCAGAAGCGGGTTGTGAAGACGGGCATCAGCGACAACGGATGGACGCAAATCCGTTCCGGTCTCCAGGTGGGGGAACTGGTGGTCGTACAGAATGCCTACGCCGTCCGCCTGGCCGCGGTGGCCGGCGGTGAAGTACCACACGGGCATCATCACTGAGGAGCAACATGGATGCACTGATACGTTTTGCCCTGCTTAATCGCGCGCTCGTGCTCGTCACCGCGCTGTTGCTCACAAGTTATGGCGGCTGGGTCGGCCGTCATCTGCCGGTCGATGTGTTCCCCGACCTGAGCGCCCCCACAGTCACCATTGTCACGGAAGCCCATGGCATGACCCCGGTGGATCTGGAACAACAGGTCACTTTTCCGATTGAAACCGCGATGAACGGGTCTGCCGGAGTCCGTCGTATTCGCTCGGCAACTTCCGTGGGCATCTCAATTGTCTGGGTCGAGTTCGACTGGGGCACGGACATCCGAATGGCCCGGCAGATTGTCACCGAAAGACTGGATATTGTGAGCGGCGCGCTGCCGGATGAAGTGGAGCCACCCATCCTCGCTCCGGTATCGTCCATCATGGGGGACGTCATGTTTATGGCCCTCACCTCAGATCGTCACAGTCCGATCGAACTCCGTTCGTTCGCGGAAGCGGATCTGCGGCGCCGGCTCCTGGCCGTGCCCGGCGTATCGCAGGTCACACCGATTGGCGGTGCCGACAAGCAGTTCCAAGTTGTGGCTCGCCCCGAATCACTGGCTGCCCATGACGTGTCCCTGGATGATCTCCTGCGCGTGCTGCGCGAAGGCAATCGCAACGTCTCGGCCGGCGTGATCAATCAATCCGGTTCGGAATGGCTCGTCTCGGCAGAAGGTCGATACCGCGGCACAAACGAAATTGCGGCCACGGTCATCACCAGTCGCGAGGGTATTCCCATCACCATTCGCGACGTTGCCGAAGTCCGCATCGGCTCATCTCCCAAACGGGGCGCAGCCACGGCCAACGGGCAGCGCGCCGTCGTGCTGGGCGTGCAGAAACAACCGCAGGCGAACTCGCTGGATCTGACCCGTCGATTGGATGTCGTGCTCAACGAGTTCGACTCGCTCCTACCCAAAGGAATGACTCTGGATCGCAAGATCTTTCGCCAGGCGGACTTCATTGAGGTCGCAGTGAGCAATGTGGTTCACGCGCTGCGGGACGGAGCCATTCTGGTCGTCATTGTGGTCCTGATTTTCCTGGGCAACCTACGAGCCACCTTGATCACGCTCACCGCCATTCCGCTTTCACTGGTGGCAGCGCTGTTCACGCTCCAGTGGCTCGATGCCACCATCAATACAATGACGCTCGGCGGCATGGCCATCGCCATCGGTGCCCTGGTGGATGACGCCATCATTGATGTGGAGAATGTGTTTCGAAGATTGCGCGAGAACCATCATCTGCCGGAAGCGGAACGAACGCCGATTCTGCGCGTGGTACTCAACGCGAGCATCGAGATCCGACGCAGCATCACGTTTGCGACGATCATCATCGTGTTGGTGTTCCTGCCTGTGTTTTTCCTGAGCGGCGTCGAAGGACGTCTGCTCGCACCTCTCGGACTCGCATATGTCGTTTCGCTGATGGCATCCTTGGTGGTGGCGATGACTGTGACCCCGGTACTGTGCTATTTCCTGCTTCCAGGCAGCAAGGCCGTGCTCCGCGAAAAGGAAGCGCCCTTGGCCGTGCTTTGTAAAGCGATCTACGCCCGGATATTGCCCTTCATTCTGCGGCAGCCGTGGCTGGTCACCTTTCCCACCTTGGCGGCCCTGGCCGCGGCCATCTATCAGATGACCCTCTTTGGCGGGGCTTTCCTGCCACCGTTCAACGAGGGCAGTCTGACCATCGGCGCGGTCACGTTGCCGGGCACTTCGCTGGCAGAGTCTGACAAGCTTGCCGGCCAGATTGACAAGGTGCTTCTGCGGCAACCGGAGGTGATCGCTTTTGCCCGCCGCACGGGACGTGCCGAAAAGGACGAACATGTGATGGGCGTTGAGTCTTCAGAACTCGAAGTGCAGCTCAAACTGAAGGACCGCACGAAGGAAGAATTTCTCGAAGCGCTCCGCAATGAACTCGCCGGCGTACCGGGGATGAACATTGAAGTCGGGCAGCCCATCTCACATCGGATTGACCACATGCTCTCCGGAACCCGTGCCGCCGTGGCCGTGAAGATCTTCGGGCCCAATCTCTATCAACTCCGCTCCGTCGGTGAATCCGTGAAGCGTGCCATGGAAGATGTGCCGGGCGTCGTTGACCTGGCGCTGGAGCAACAACGTGATGTGCCCGTGCTGCGGATACGCTACCGCCGCGACGCGATGGCGCGTCATGGGCTCACAGTTGATGAGATCGCCCGCCACATCAATGCCGCTGTGCAGGGCGAAAAGGCCTCGGAGATCCTTGAAGGACGCAACACCTACGACCTCGTGGTGCTGCTAGACGGGGGCCAAGGCAGGACGCTCGACAACCTTGGTGATGTATTGATCGACACGCCCACCGGAGCCCGAGTTCCGTTGGGTGATGTGACGCGCATTGAACGGTTCTCGGGACCCAACCGGATCAGTCGGGAGAACGTGGAGCGCAAGATCGTCGTGTCCTGCAATGTCGCCGGCCGCGACGTGACCTCCGTCGTGAACGATTGCCGCGAACGCATCGCACCGGTGCTCGCGGCCCAGGCCGGCTATCGGGTCGAATTCGGCGGACAGTTCCAGAGCGCCAACGAAGCCACCCGGATGATCACCATCGTCGGCATCGCGGTGATCATTGGCATCGGGTTTCTGCTGCACATGGCCTTCGGATCAGCCCGGGACGCCGGCCTCGTGATGTTGAACCTGCCGCTCGCCTTGATCGGCGGCGTCATCGGAGTCTACTACTCGGGAGGGGTGTTGAGCGTCGCGTCGTTGATCGGCTTCATCACCGTATTCGGTATTGCCGCCCGCAACGGCATCATGCTCGTCTCGCACATCCGTCATTTGCAGGAAGAGGAAGGCGTCACTGATTTCCACGAGGCGGTATACCGCGGTGCGATGGAGCGGCTGGCTCCCATCCTGATGACGGCCTTGGCAACATGTCTGGCCCTGATCCCGCTGGCACTCGGCGGTGGCCAGCCAGGCAAGGAAATCGAAACCCCGATGGCGATCGTCATCCTGTTCGGTCTGACATCTTCCATGCTCTTGAACATGGTCATCGTACCGACGCTTTACCTGCGCTTCGGACGGCCGGTGCAAGTTGCGACCCCTTCATGAATCAATCTGCGAACACTATGAAAACCAAGGCGCTACTTTTGCTCACGATCATCAGTCTGCTGGAGTCCGCGAACAGCCACGCCGCCGGTCTGCCCCTTGGCGAAGCCGAACGTCTCGCCGCCAAGCATCACCCCGCGCTCGCGCTCGCGTTGGCGCGATGGAACGCCGCCGAACACCGGGCCGTACAGGCCGGCCTCCGTCCCAACCCATCCCTCATGGTCGGTACCGAAGGAACCCCACTCTCTGGCAAAGGGTACAACTCTGATTTCCTAGTCGGTGTGTCACAGAAGATTCGCCTCAACGGAACGGGCCGGCTGAAGAAAGAGATTGCCGCCAGCGAAAGACAACAGGCGGTGCTCCGGTTCGCAGCTGCTGAACGAAAAGTTCGGCAAGAGGTACGCGGTGCCTTTGCCACCGCCCTTTACGCCCAAGCCAGCGAACAGCTCTTTGTCGAACGCATCGGGATCCTCACCACGAATGCCAACCTCGTGAAGGCGTTGGTCAGCGCAGGCGAAAGTGTGCCGGAAGTGGCGGAGATAGCCCACGCCGAGCTGGATCACGAACAGCTCGATCTTGGTGAGTCGAGAGCCCTGAAAGCGCGGGCGTTCACCGCCTTGGCAACCGCGATCGGGCAGACCAATCTCGTCGTGGATCAGGTCACCGGCGAGCTGTCGGCCGAACTCGGTCTGAACGCCCTGCACGTGGCCGGCACCCAACTCGATCAACTGCCCGGACTGCTCGCCGCGGGTTCCGCGGTGGAAGCCATGGAGCTTCGCGCAAAACTCGCCCACGCCTCCCGCATACCCTCATTGAATCTCGGACTCATGTACCGCCGGAAACAGGTTTCCCGCGAAAACTCGATCGATATCGAGGCCGCGATCTCACTGCCACTCTTCGACAACAAGAAATCCGCCGCCAAGGCTTTCGCAGCCGACGCCGACGCCGCCCGCGCCCGGGCCGAACAACTCAGGCAATCCGCAGCGGCATCGTTGTCCGGACTCCGATCTGAATTGAACTCCGCCACGAGCCGTGCCATCCACATTCGGGACGAAATCATCCCGCACCAGGAGCAGATCCTCCAACGCCGACGAGCCTTGTTCGAAGCAGGTGAGACCAGTCGTCTCGACTACGAATCGGCGCGTCTGAAGTTCACCGAGGAAAAAAGACATTATCTGGCAAACCTCCACGAGGCTCACCGTCTCTGGGCGCGACTCGCAAAGTTTCTTTCCGAATGATGTAAGTTGGCGTCGGCTGTCTCGACTACTTCTTGGCCTGCCAGATCTTCACATCATCGAAGTGGGCGGCATTGTCGCTAACGGTAAAGTGAACGCTCTCCTTGGTCGGATGCGCCAGACCGGGTGATTTCAGATGGGCAATCGGTTTCCCATCCAGGCTCACCCTCATCTCATCACCGACGATCTCGATCGTGGTTGTGTACCAACGGTTCTGTTGAAGATCGGCCCGGACATGGGTGCCGCGTCCGGCCAAAAGCTTGTCCGCCGCTTCTTTGGTCTTCGGATCACGCCGCATCTTGAAGATGTCATTGCGCATGATGCCCTCTTTGTCATCGCCCAACCGGATCTGTTTCGACGCGTAGGCCACACGGGCAATGTGTCCGGCATGCGAACCTCTGTGCTTCTTGTCGTCGAAAACGACATTGAACCGTGGCGACCCCGCGAGCTTGAACCGGAACGACATGATCAAGTCTTTCATCGGCACATACACACGACCAACCGACCCATGATCCTCCCGGTCCTGGGTGGCAACGAGAACGCCGTCGGCAACCTTGAATCCGGGGATGATGACTTTCCATTGTCCGAGGTGGTCGCGCTCAAATTCGTCTTCGAAAAGCAGATCGCCCAGTTCCGTGAGCGGACCGGGGATTGTCGATGCGCAGAAGCCTTTTGACGCGAGGATCAGAACGACACCGAGAAGCATGGACCCATATTTCATGGGCGACAGGTTCTCAGCATGGGTTCATGAAAGGCAAGAATGCGAATCAGCGGAATTGCATTGCGAAGAGATCTGCATTCTTCATGACGATGCGAACGCCGAGAGTCTGATCCTGCACAGAAGCCAGATTCTTTCTATTCCGCCACTGTATCGTGACCGCTATGGAATCTCCGGAGAAGGGAATGGCATCACTCAACGCGAATCCCGGTAGCGGCTGGCCATTTTCACCGAGCAACTCGGCGCGAATGGATCCGCCTTGGTGGGCGATGGCATTCAAGACCAGTTTCTGGCCACGCCACTTCAGCGGTTTGGTGACAATTTCACCCACCGCTGATTTGGTGCGAAGGGAAACAAATCCATCTGTCCGATAGACAAAGCGCCGGACCCGACCGGGCTCGAGTCCGTAGTAGGCTTCGGTGGCGTAGACCGAGATTTTTCCGGGTTCGTTCGGCAGCCTGACCATTCCCCAGGTCATGTAGTTGCTCCGATTGCCCGCCCGGTCGACGGGAGCGGATTCAGGAATCACGGGTTCGTCGTAGCGTCGGAAATGGATGCCATTGCGACTCACCATGAAGATCGGTTCGACCCGCTGTCCATCATCGGGGAGATAACGGGTGGGAAACCCTATCAGAAGATGCGGCGCCCGTTCATACGGTTGGATCGCGTTGGTGTAGAGATGCTGTTCGGGCGTTTCTTTGGGGTAGGTGACATCCACTCCGGGCTTCCAATTGACGAAATCGTCCGAGACGGCCGTCCGGATGGCACGGAAGCCTTTGGGTTTCCATTGACCGCCGTCAGTTCCACCGCCGGAAAAGATCCGGTAGTAGGCCCGGTAGATCCCGGCCTCCGCATCCCAGAAGGCAATGTTTTGGGAATCAAACGCGCCGTCAGTGATCACCGGTTGTTCGGATATCTTGTTCCAATGGATGCCATCAGGAGATTGAAAAACGAACAGCCCGCCGGCGCGTTTCTCACCACCAATCCCCTTGTAACGGGCTTCTGGAGGAGCCTTTGGATTGTTGTCCTTAAAGGCGGCGAAGTTGTGCGTCGCCGCTCCCTTGAGGATGATGTTGTTTTGTTTCGAACCGTTCCACTCGAACAGTCCGAGATCGGGCTTGGTGAAATACAACCCGTCACGGCTCTCCGCCAGGCAGGTGACTTCGGGATGACGGGCCCTGATCCGTTTGCTGTGCTCATGCGCCCAACCACGATAGATCATGCGGATGCGATCACCGTCGCGGAACACGGTGTAATATCCGGAGGTGTTGCCTTCCCAAGGCGCATCGGCCGAGAAGACGACGTCCTTCGCTTCCGGCTGGTGTACGTGTCGCGTCACAGCGGAACTCCGCTTTCCGATCAAATGGTCATCTGCGAACAGTTCGAGCCGGCTGCCAATGTTGATTGGTGCGGCCGAGAGAAGGCCCGGCATCGCGGCCTGGAGCAGAATTGTTGCGAGCTTCATGGGTTGCGAAAGAGTGGGGCAGGCAACAACCCGCGGCAACCTGTTCTGTCAATCGAACGGGAAGGTCACATCGCGGATCGTTCAGCGCTCTCGTCCCATGACCTGCCAGTACGTCAATGCCGCGGCTGAATCGCCAGATTGTCTTCGTCCCAGGGCACCCAGGATGAGCCCGATGATCATGGTGAGTCCGAAACCGATGGGCCAAAACCAGACGGAGAACCAATCGGGGCGGGCATACATCAGGTAAATCGTGATCCCGGCACCTGCGAGAGCGCCAACGAACACGCCGCGAGTGCTGGCACGGGGAAAGAAGAAGGCGAGAATGAAGACCGCAAGCAACGGTCCACCAAATCCGGCGGTCATCTTTTTGCCGATGGCGAACACATCGCCGAGATTGCCCACGAAGCAGGCAAGGCCAACGGCAATTCCTCCGATCAGGAACACCAGGCATCGAATCAGCAGGACGTCGCGCGAATCATCATCGGGTTTCAGATGGGGAAACAGCCGGTCACGGAAATCCACCACCAAGGCGGTGGTGACGGAGTGGATGCCCGAGTCGATGCTGGACATGATAGCCGCCATGAGGGCGGCGAGAAACAGGCCGATCATGCCCGGGGGAAAATGCAGGCGTACGAATTGAGGCATGGCCTTGTCCGAGAGATTGTTGGTGCGGATCTGGTCCGGAACGGAGGTGGATTCCTCCATGGCTGAACTGTGGGCTTCGAGCACGGGGGCCAATTCCTGGGGATGATGATCGAAGTGCGCATACAGTCCGATGCCGATCAGCAACAGGCCGGGAACGACGATCCACATCCCGAGCAGATTCAGCCACGAACCGGTTTGGGCGGTTCTTTCAGAATCCGCGGCGAGGTAGCGCTGCACCGCAACCTGATCGGCTCCGAAGGCAGACAAAGCCTCGAGGAAGATTCCGATCAGGATCGCCCAACTTCCGAACTTGAGGGTCATCGACATTTCAAAATTCACCAGCACGCCCTCCCGTCCGTTGAAGTAGTGGCCGGTCATCTCGCCGATGCCCATGCCGCTCTTGGTGACGATCAGCGCCAGTGTAATCAGGATGGTGACGGCAAAGATGAAGAACTGGATCACATCGGTCCACATGACTGCCCGGAGACCGCCGATGATTGTGTAGATGATGGCCACGAGTCCGAGCAGGATGATCACTGCGACCTGTGGCACTCCGGCAACCGTGGCCACCACCAACGAGGCGGCGTACGTGGCCGACGCCATCCAGGCGATGCGCAACAGAATGAACAGTCCGCTGGCCAGGCAACGCACGGACACATGAAAGCGTTGCTCCAGGTAATGATAGGCCGTTTCGCATTTCAACCGGCGGAACATGGGGATGAAAACGTAGACAATGATCGGAGTCATCAGCGTAAACGTAATGAGCGAAAGACCGATCAGCAGGGTGCCTCCGAACGCGGCGGACGGATAAAAGACAAAGCTGTTCGAGGAAAACAACGTGGCCATTACGCTGAGTCCGACCGTGAGCCAGCCCATCGCGCCACCGGCCGCGAAGAACTCTTTCCGTGACTGATGCCGGCCGAACCAAAAACCGAGACTGAGCGTAAGCGCGAGATATCCGCCAATGACGATGTAGTCGAGGGTATGCACGCTGAGATCTCGGTTGGCGCAGCCTAACTGAAGAAGACCTTCTCGGCGGTCTTCCGGAGCATCCACTCCTTGTCAGATGCAGAAAGGAATGCAAGCTGATCACGAATCAGTTCGACCGAGGCACCGTAGCTGTGGCCCTCGCCAGACTGATAGGGACAATCCGTGGCCCACATGAGTCGCCGGGCACCGTAGGCGTCGCGCAATTGGCGAATCATCGGACCGAGATCGGTGTACGGAGGCTGCTTTTTCCCGAGCGCATAGAACGCGGAAGTCTTGACGTGGGTATGCCGGAACTTCGCGAGATCAAGCAATTGATCGAGATCTTCCTGCTTCACCGAACCACTGACTCCGATCCGGGCGAAATGGTCAATGACCACCGGCGTGTCCGGAAACTCGGTACACATGCGGCCAACGTTGGCGAGGGCATCGGGGTTGGCGAGGAGGCACATGGAGAGCCCCAGATCGGCTCCGGTCTTCCACATCTCCTTCATACCCGCCGAAGTCGCCCAACCGTCGGTGTTCTCCTTGTTCGTGTAGAGGCGAAAACCGCGTACACCCTGATCCGCCAATGCCGTCATCCGGCCGCGAACGTCCGGCGCGTTTTCGTCGATGATCGCCACGCCGCCGAACACGCCCTCGTGTCGGCGCATCATGTCGAGCATGTACGAGTTGTCGTATTCGTAAAAATTCATCTGGATGAGCACGATCCGCGATATGCCGTGCGGACGGCTCTGGGCGAACAGTTCCTCGGGCGTGTAGCTCGGCGGCTTCATCTCATCTTTGGCGTAGCCCTTGGCCAACGGGTAAGCCCTGGTGTCGGGCGTCCAGACGTGCACGTGCGCGTCAATCCAACCGGATGAACTTGTCGGCAGCGAGGTGCAACCGGTGGCGATGCCCGCAGCGGCCATGGAGGTGGTCACGAGGAAATCTCGGCGGGTGGTGGTCATGCAGTTTGAGATAGAGCGGCAATCGACGGCAAAAAGCAAACGGGAAAAACAGACCCGCACTTCCCTCTTTTCGATGGTGAATGTCGTGGGCAGAATGACGTCTCTATTCACCGATGATCGATTGCCGGAAACATTTGATGAACACCGCCGTGGCTGTGGCCTTGGTGCTGCTGTTCGGCGGTGAAGTTTCCGCCCGCGATCCGGCGCTCGGGAAAGATCTTGCGAAGGGGCCGGAGTTTTGGGCGTTCAGGCCGGTGGGGCATCCGCCAGTGCCAAAGGTCAACACGAAGGGGGCGGAGATCAATACACCCATTGACGCCTTCATCATTGCCCGAATGAAACAGCAAGGGATTCGACCGGCACCGGCGACCGATCGATCGACCCTGATCCGGCGCGCAACCTACGATCTGATCGGGCTGCCACCAACCGAAAGTGAAGTGAACGCTTTTGTTGCGGACACCGCCACCAATGCCTTTGCAAAGGTCGTCGACCGGTTGCTGGCTTCGAAACACTACGGAGTCCGCTGGGGTCGGCATTGGCTGGATGTGGCGCGTTACGCAGATTCGAACGGGCTGGATGAAAACGTCGCCTACGGCCACGCGTGGCGTTACCGCGATTACGTCATCAACAGTTTCAACCAGGACAAACCGTTCGATCGCTTTGTGATCGAGCAGATTGCAGGAGACCTGCTACCGGGCGCGAATCGGGAGACGAAAACGGCCACGGGCTTTCTCGCGTTGGGAGCCAAGGTGCTGGCGGAAAAGGACAAGGAGAAGCTCCTCATGGATGTCGTCGATGAGCAGATCGACACCGTGAGCAAGGCCTTCCTCGGAATGACCATCTCCTGCGCCCGCTGCCATGATCACAAGTTCGATCCGGTTTCGCAGCAGGACTATTTCGGGCTCGCCGCCATCTTCAAGAGCACGCAGACGGTTTTTGAGAAGACCGGCACCCTCAAGTATTGGACGGAGCACTCATTTGCGTCGGAGGATGAAACTGAGCGGTTGAAAAAGATCAACACGGAGGTCAGCCGGCGAAAGAAGGCGGCATCTGATTTTCAGCTGAAGGAGACTGTGCGGATTCGTGGCGCTGCGCGGGTGCAGGCCACCGAGTATCTGATCGCCGCGACTCAGTTTGAACCGAACGCGACATTGGAAGTCGTGGCCAGCGTGGCGCAGCCGCTCAGTCTGCATCCCCGTATTCTGCATCATTGCCGCTTGCATCTGGCGTATCATCGGGACGATCCGTTCTTTGGCGACTGGCACCGTTTTGCAGGAGACACCAATGCCATAGAACAACACTACCGTCCCTTGTTTGTGGCGGCGCAGCGGGCGTATCAGAAGGTTTATCGGAACGATCCGAAAAAGAAGACTTTGGACGACCCGCTACTGGCACCGGCTCACGACGCGCTGCACGACAAGTCCGGTTTTCTGGCGGTGTCGCCAATCCCGGCGCTGGCTTTTGATGGTGAGAAACTCGCAGAGCTCAGAAGATTGGAGGATGCGGCGCGAGTCTACGAGAGTGCGGCTCCGGATCGGGCGGCGGCCATGGGTGTCGAGGACGGAAAAGTGATGGCCACGATGGCCCTACACATTCGCGGGGATCACAACAGTCCGGGTAAACCCGTGAAACGCGAGTTTCCCAAGGCGCTGCGTTGGACGTCGGAGCGACCGATTCTTCCAGACGGACAGAGCGGTCGCCTGGAACTTGGCCGGTGGATCGGGGATACGCGAAATCCGCTGACGGCCCGAGTCTTCGTCAACCGCGTGTGGCGTTGGCACTTCGGTCGCGGTCTGGTGGAGACGACGGAGAATTTCGGAACCTTGGGCGATCGCCCGAGCCATCCGCAATTGCTCGACTGGTTGGCCCGGGAGTTCATGCGCTCAGGTTGGCGCGTAAAGCAACTGCACAGGCTGATCATGAGCTCGGCGGCGTATCAGATGGCAACGCATCATTCTCACGCGGAGATCGGAAAGGCTGCCGATCCGGCCAACGAACTCTGGTGGCACTTCGATCTGCGCCGACTGGATGCCGAACAGATTCGTGACAGTGTTTTGATGGTGAGCGGTTTGTTGGATGAATCAATGGGAGGAAAGACCATTCCGCTGCGGAACCGGCAATTCGTATTCAATCACACCTCCCAAGATCATACGGGGTACGATCAACGACGGCGGCGGGCAGCTTATCTGCCGGTAGTTCGCAATCATCTCTGCGAGGTTTTTCAGCAGTTTGACTATCCGGACCCGGCCACGCCGACCGGTAGTCGCAATACCACCGTCGTGGCACCACAGGCTCTGCTCATGATGAATTCGCCGCTGGTGATGGACGCAGCGGCGGCGCTCGCGGATCGTTTGACTGCCGTCAAGACTGCGGATCCGGCGGCGCTGGTTGAGCGGGCGTACCGATTGGTTTTCGCCCGTCCTCCAACCAAGGCAGAGCGGCAACGCGCAGTCCGTTTCGTGTCCGGGACATCGGGCGAATCCCAACGGGCTTGGGCGTTGTTTTGCCAGAGCCTGCTGGCGTCGAATGAATTCATGTTCCTGAACTGATCCCATGCATGAGATGATCGAACTGATGAATCGCCGGCGAATGCTGCAACGCAGCGCGGTTGGATTCGGGAGTGTGGCGCTGAATGCGATGCTGGGCCAGGAAGCGCAGGCGGCATCGTCCGGACAGAATCCTTTGACGGTCAAGCAGCCTCCGCTTCGTCCGCGAGCCAAGCGGGTCGTGTTCCTGTTCATGAAGGGCGGCCCCTCGCACGTGGACACTTTCGATCCGAAGCCCTTGTTGGATCGTGATCATGGCAAGAAGCCGCCATTCGATCTGCCGCGAGTCACGTTTGCCCCGCAGGGCAATCTTCTGAAATCGCCCTGGAGCTTCAAACAGTATGGGCAGGGCGGATTGCCGGTGAGCAGTTTGTTTCCGAACGTTGCCCAATGTGCCGACGATCTGTGCATGCTCCGATCGGTGCATGGCACGAATCCGTCGCACGGCGGGGCTTTGCTGAAACTGCATACGGGCAGCGACAATTTCATCCGTCCCGGCATGGGGGCTTGGGTGGTCTACGGACTGGGAACGGAGAATGAAAACCTGCCGGCTTTCATCACGATCTGCCCGACGCTCGCCCATGGCGGAGTGCAGAATTGGGGGGCACAGTTTCTCCCCGCCCATTGCCAGGGCACGCCGCTTGGCAATGCCAGCCTGACCGCCAATCAGGCGACGGTGAAAAACATCCGCAATGAACGGATCAAGGCTGGTGAACAACGTCGGCAGCTGGATCTCATCGCCGCGATGAACCGGGATCATCTGGAGGCCAACGGCCCCGATCGGGCCTTGCTCGGGCGGTTGAATTCGTTCGAACTGGCCTATCGCATGCAGACGGCGATGCCGGATGCCCAGAACCTTGCCAATGAATCCCGGACAACGCGCAAGCTCTATGGCATCGACGATCCGGTGACCGAAGACTTCGGCCGCCAATGTCTGATGGCGCGGCGTTTCCTTGAGCGGGGTGTCCGTTTCGTGCAGGTGACCCACAGCGACAGCTACGTACAATGGGACCAACATTCGGATCTCTACCACGGACACACCAAGAACGCGGCCGAAGTGGACAAGCCGATCGCGGGTTTCCTGCGGGATCTGAAAAGCCGCGGACTGCTCGACGACACATTGGTGATCTGGGGCGGGGAATTCGGTCGCACGCCCACGGCGCAAGGGACCAATGGCCGTGACCACAATCCGCATGGCTTCACCATGTGGTTCGCCGGCGCCGGCGTGAAAGGCGGGACGGCCTACGGGTCCACCGATAACTACGGCTATTACGCCCAAGACAACAAAATGCACGTCCACGACCTGCATGCGACGATGCTCTACGCGCTGGGATTGGAACACACCGAACTGACCTTCCGCCATGCCGGTCGCGATCACCGCCTGACCGATGTTCACGGCGACGCCGCCACCGCGATTTTTGGCTAGCGACGCGTAGACCCAGACTGACGAGCGGTGGTGTCTTTCCCTCGATTCGGATAAAGAGGGTTTCGGTAGAACGGCAAGGAACGATCCCGCACTACTCGTACCGCAACGCTTCGATGGGATCCAGTCGGGCGGCTTTGATGGCGGGGAAGAGACCGGCGAGAACGCCGACCATGGCGCTGGAGGCGACGGCGAGGGACATGGCTTCGGGCGTGATTTCCGGAGAGTTTGCGGCGGGGGAGAAGTATTGGATGAGCTCGACCAGGCCATAGCTGGTGGCCAGGCCCGCAATTCCTCCCAGGATGGGAATGACTTCGTGACCGGTCTCCTCCGGACGGCCCCAGAGTTCGTTGCGAATGCCGGCGCCAATCACGCAGACGTTGCGGGCTTCATGGTTTTCAATATCGGTGAAGAAACGGCCGTGCTCGACCTCCATCAGATTCATCACGCGAACGTCCGGCCAAACACCAACGCACTCGGAAGCACGAGCGCGCTTGCCTTTGTGACCGATGATCTCCGTCCATTCCGATCTCCCATCGCTTCGCGATTTCCAAACACACATCCCGCACTGTTTCGTCCACGTGCCGACTCATCACCACTCGCCGATATTTCGCAGCACACACCAAATGATACATCAGTACCGACACGTTGTGACGCTTGTGTACATATCGACTTTCCATGCACCATTCTCCTCTCCAAAGAAGCCGAAGCAAGCTTCGGGGTATCAGACCCAATGAGAATCAAAGGGCGGTGCAGGAGATGACGGCGTCGAGGGTGGTGGCACCTTCCCGAACTTTTTTCCAACCGTCGTCACGGAGGAGTCGCATGCCGTTTTTGCTGGCGGTGCGGGTGAGGTTGAGGGCGGAGTCCTGGGCGACGATCATGTCGGCCAGCTCGTCATCGAGGGGCATGAGTTCGTGGATGCCGAGGCGGCCGCGGTAACCGGTCTTGCGGCAGTCTTCGCAGCCGGCGCCGCGCCAGACCTTTTCCCCGGGTCGGAGGTTGAAGTCTCTCGGGGTTTTGCGTGGATCGGGTTCGTATTCAGTCTTGCAGGCGGGGCAGATACGGCGCACGAGGCGCTGGGCCATGGCACCGGCGAGCGTGCTGCTGACAAGGTAAGGTTCGATGCCCATGTCGATCAGGCGCGTGGCGGCGGAGGGGGCGTCGTTGGTGTGCAGGGTGGAAAGGACCAGGTGGCCCGTCAGCGATGCCTGAATGGCGGCGCGGGCGGTTTCCTCGTCGCGGATCTCACCGATCATCACCGCATCGGGGTCGTGACGTAGGATGGCACGGAGGCCGGCGGCGAAGGTCATGCCGACCTTGTGATCGACGGGGATCTGGTTGACTCCATCGAGGTGGTACTCGACGGGATCTTCGACGGTGAGGACCTTGATTTCGCCGTCGACGATTTCGTTCAACGCGGCGTAGAGGGTGGTGGTCTTACCGCTGCCAGTCGGGCCGGTGACGAGGATGATGCCGTGGGGGCGGGCAATGAGACTGTGGAAGGTGCCGTAGATGTCCTCGGACATTCCCAACTCCAGCAGGCTGAACATGACGTTCGCCTTGTCGAGCAGACGCATGACGATGCCTTC
>Ga0055584_100000833_pt1 | contig 29575 bp, 31 predicted proteins | sample OSDHelmetaG_FD_58716 | JGI IMG/M metagenome (GOLD analysis project Ga0055584, IMG submission 58716) | Pelagic marine sediment microbial communities from the LTER site Helgoland, North Sea, for post-phytoplankton bloom and carbon turnover... | ecosystem: Environmental > Aquatic > Marine >... | reverse complement strand
CCCCCTCCAGCACAGCGATAAGAATCACAAGCCACAATCGATGCTGAAAATTAAATGCAACCACAGAAAACACATTCGGGATTTGACGAATCGCATTCCAAATGAAGTCCCTGAAAGAGGACCTCGATTCACGTCGGTAACTAATTCCATCTTCAAAGCGATCGTCCTGGCCTATTTCATCAGTATCACTGGCTTCGCCTTCTTCACTGACGCGATCAGCCTGATTCATTCGCCAACCTTCTTCTACATGTGCATAAGCGGCTGCAGCAAACGCCCAGCCAACAAGAGCGATTGCAACCATGAGCATTGCAATGACTTTCGTCGTTGACGTGCCTTCATCCTGAGTAACCGTTCGTCTCGCTGCTGCCATTTCGGTCTCTGCCTATCTCGCGTTTTAAATTGAACCACATTTAAAAAATTGAGTTCCAGTGAATGTCAGTTACAAATACTTACCTTGAATCCCTGACTTTTTACACGCTTTTTTATACAGTTTTTTCATCCCTTTTTCGGTAATCAGATCTGGCCTTAAATCGTAAATCTTGTCGTACGTTTCCACGATCTTGGGAAAGTCATTCTTGTTTTCATGAATCCCGGCGATCTCAATCACCACATCCAGAGCCTTTGGTTCAATCGCCAGACATTTATGAAATGCTTCCAGCGCCCGCTCGTCTTTTCCCAGCAACCGTTCCATTCTGCCTAAATTAAAAAGGATGTAGAGATCTTCGGGACTTAGTTTATGCGCCGCCTGATAACTGGTGATCGCCCGATCCAGATTCCCCTGCAATTCGTGCCAGCGGGCAGACACAACTTCATGTTCATGATGCATCTCGTTCGATTTCAACACAGCCAAAACAGAATTGACGTCGGTAATCTCCTGCAGGCAAAACAGATTTTCTAACGCGCCCGCTAGCAGGATGCCCACATTGATGGGTTCCTCATCAGCAGCCAGTTGCACTTCGTTCTTCCCATTTTGAACATGTTCTATCCACTCCTTGAAATTGTTTCGGACCTCTTCCTGAATCGGTTCCATATCCTTGAGAGGAATATGAGTTCCCGTGCTGCAGTTCCCGCACTCATTCAAAATCTGTGAGCGCGCACCAAGTGGAAACAGCGGTATCCAGTAAATATGTCCAAATTTTCGACCTACATAACTCTGCTGTTTCGTGTAGTGACCGCATTGTTCACAAGTGCCAACATAGTCGACTACGTTTTCTTTGAAGTACATTCTTGAGCCGTAAATAATCATGTCATCACCCAGCTTTGTTAATGGAAATTCATAACGCCCGGTTCAGCGATTGAAAATCAGTTCACTCCCGCACAAAAAAACATTATGACTCCATGAAATCGACTGTCAAGAGTTTACTGACCATTTGCATGCTACTGCATCCAAAGCACAGAAACCGCCAATCCATCGTTTCTCTTGACCTGAACACGGAACCTGTTAGTTTAAAAGTATGCGAGATGAGTCGACGATGAATACAAACAAGTCGACAACAATACCCGTTTCACGGTGAAGGAGAATGCTGCCATGTGCTCAATCAGTTCTCATCGACCATCGAATGTCTGCCGCTTACATCTACTGGGGCTTCTGTCCCTCTTCATACCCTTACTGGCAATCACGCCCCTCGCCGCGAACACACTGCGTGTTCCAGCAGATCACAAGACAATCCAGGCAGCCGTTGATGCAGCCACAAATGGCGACACCATTCTGGTTTCTGCAGGTTCGTACAAAGAGCGAATCCACTTGAAAGAGGGGGTGACGCTGAAAAGTGACGGCGATGAGACCAAAGGAAAACTTGGCTTAAAACGAGCTGAAACAACCATCATCGACGGCGGAGGCAATCAGGGTGAAGGGGCGGGCGTACTGATGGCCGAACGAGCGACCCTCGATGGTTTCACCGTCACTAACATCGGAGTGTACGATGACGCCAAATGGAATAAACACCACGCCACACACGGCGAACAACAGTCACACGAGCATATCGGCGAACCTGGTACCGCCGGCATTGCTGTGATGGGCGCCACCTGCATAATCAAAAATAACATCGTACATCACATAGGCTACACGGGTATTGCCATTCAACGCACAACCGATGACAAACCATGCACGCCTCACGTGTACCGTAATATCTGCTATCGCAATATGGGTGGCGGCATCGGATCAATGCGAAAATCGACAGCCGTCATTGAAGAAAATATCTGTTTCCAGAACTTCTACGCAGGCATCGGACACGACGACGCCAGCCCGACCGTCATCAATAACATCTGTTATGAAAACATCCGCTCAGGGATTGGTATCAGTGAAGGATCCTGCGCCTTTGTCCGCGGCAACAAGTGTTACAATAACCGACGCGCCGGCATTGGGGTTCGCACCTATGCCAGCACACAACCCCTCTTGGAAGACAATGATTGCTACGAAAATGACATGGCGGGCATCGGCGCGAGCGAAAAATCTGCACCGATCATCCGTAACAATCGCTGCTACAAAAATAAATTAACCGGCATCGGTGCTCAGTCGCATGCCACGCCAACCATCATCGGCAACGAATGCTACGAGAACGGGAGATCCGGAATCGGTCAGCAAGGTGACGCTGTGACCATCTTGATCAACAACCATTGCCATCACAACAAGGCTTCCGGCCTCGGATTTGCCCCCTGTAAATCCGGCCGTTCCACAGTGATCAATAACCGCATCATTGACAACGGCAAAATCGCGGTCGGCATCAACCCCGGATGGACAGTCCAGCTGTCAGGTAACGAACTCGCGCGTAAGGGGGGAATGCCACCCATCTTGATGGTCTTCAAAGGATCCGAAGCCATCTTGACCAACAACGTCATTCGCGGCGGTGGAGTGGCAGGAATTCGCGTCACAGGAAAGGTTCGCGCCGAAAACAATGAATTTGTCGGGACTGCATTACGCAAGATCGGACCACCCAACTTTGCCATCTGGGCATTACCCGGTTCAGACATCATGCTGAACGGGAACAAAATTCAGGGCTGGCGACACGCACTGCAGGCAAACGGAGCAACGGTTTTCGCAACCAGAAACCAGATCAGCAAGTTTCATGGTGCGGCGTTTGTGATCCAGCAACCCACCAGCCCCGCCAATGTGTTCGGCAACACCGCGATCTCAAACAATCCCAAAGATCAAGTACTGAAACTCGACGGGGAAGCAGGCATCGTGAACAACAACAATCTGAAACCGACAACAGACTAAGCAGGGCAGCGCAGCGACCGAACTCTGAAAGATTTACTGTGAAGTTCCAGCAGGTGTTCGCTCGTCATTCAGCAAGGCGGCTTTCGCAATATTTCGCAGCATGCCCGAAAAGACAAAGTAATGCAACGGACAGACCGCATACCAGTAGATCCGCCCCCACAGACCGACAGGATCATAAATCGCAGTCTGTGTGATCCGCGAAGAATCGTCGTTACCCGTGACCTCAAATTCCAGCCAGGCGCGACCCGGCAGTTTCATCTCGGCAATCAGGCGTAATCGATGGTCCGGCTCGTATGATTCGACGCGCCAGAAATCGATTGTGTCTCCCACACGCAGGTTTTCATCATGCGCACGCCCACGTCGCATGCCAACTCCACCAACCAGCAAATCCAGTACGCCGCGCAGATGCCATAACCAGTTGCAGGCATACCAGCCGGTATCACCACCAATCCTCTGAATTGGATGAAAGGCGACAGCCGGTGGCCTGTCTACCTCGATGCTACGTGAGTCAACCAATCGCGTACCAAACCGGACTCCCGTCCACGCAGGAAGTGCGCCCGATGAGGAAAGCGAATCAGTCCAACGCGTTTCTGCAAATTCCTGTTCTTCATTCTCTAATGCACGTTCCACGGCAGCTTTAATTCCCATCGGCTGAATTTCAAAAACTTCAAGTGCCCGCGCATCGCAGACCACCGTGGAATGCACGATACTTTCTATGAGCTTACGACCGATGCGTGCATACAAGGGTGTTACCAGACCCAGCCAGAGACTGGAAAGATAAGGCGTCAGCACAGGCACCGGAATCATTCGAATTCGTAATCCACGACAAGCGGCATACACACGCATGATCTCAGCATAAGAAACCTGATCCGCGCCGCCGATTTCATAGACCTGAGAGTCAGAAAGCGGTAAATCCAATGCCGCGAGCAGATAGGCAATTAAATCTTCAATCGCAATCGGCTGTGCGGACCGCATGACCCACTTGGGTGTGATCATCACAGGCAATCGTTCGACCAGAGAACGTATCATCTCAAACGACAAACTGCCCGAGCCAATCACTATGGAAGCGCGAAACTCAAGCACGGGCACACCCGATTCACTTAGAATCTGCCCCACTTCCTGGCGACTTCGTAAATGCGCTGAGAGTTCTTCATCCTCATTACCCAGACCTCCCAGATAAATGATACGTGCAACCCCCGCAGCACGTGCGGCTTCGGCAAAATTGCGCGCTGCCACACGATCATTTTCCTCAAACGAACCATTGTCACCCATCGAATGAATCAGATAGTAGGCAACTTTTACACCTTCCAGTGCGGGACCGAGGCTCTCACGATCCAGTACATCACCGGCAACCACTTCTGTTGAAGCAGACACCCGCGGAAGAAGAATTTCCGGACGCCGCGCCATGCAACGCAGTCGACCACCACGCTGTTCCAGCGCCTGCAATAACCGCCCACCCACATAACCTGTGGCCCCCGTCAGTAAGATCAGCCCAGAATCGGAATCAAGTGTGTCAGGGGATTGAGCCATTCGTTCACGGTACATTCATTCGGCGGAAAACGGGTCTCAACAGCCACACCGGCTATGCTGAAGTGATGGAAAGATAATAAGCTTCCAAAGATTATAGTCTGAATTAATCCCGTGATGAGGTCTCATTTATGTTTTTTGCGAAATAATGATGCTTCTGCTTTCTGTTTGATTGTACCGCCAACGTATTCGGCAGCACCGCGTTCTCAACCAATTCCAAAGATATTGTATTGAAACTCGACGGGAAACAGGCATTGTGAACAACAACAGTTTAAATCTCCTAAGAGACTAATACGGACAAATCAATATGCCCACTCAAGATAAGGAAAAAACAGAATATTACTCTTCCAGAGTTTCTTTTTCATTAACCCATTTGCTTAAGGAGTCTCAAACTGCTGCAGGTGTTGTTCCAGCTGATCCCATTCTTTGCTAACATGTTGATGGATTTCCGGATCTGAATAATAAGGATGTCCGCTGGCGACGTAAGCATCGATCGCATCTCTCACATGAGCAATCAACGCCATTACGCGTGGTGCCAGTTCACGGATTTCCGGCAGACAGTTTTCGGTAAACTGACATTGGATTGGAGATCCCAGCCCCAAAATCTGGCACCACTCACTCCCATTCTCTTCGCTCCAAACCGGGGTGACCAGCAGATAGCGTTCTATTACCGGGAAATAATAGACAAACGCCTTGCCCCCCATCCACATGAAATCTTCTGAGTACGTACCAGGATGCTCCAAAAATTTCCGGTACGCTTCTGCCAGAGTCAACCCGCCAAAGTTCCTCCAGGCAGACTGCGCATCCAGGTCACCTTCATAAGGATCAAAGTCCCGTTCACCGGGCAGGGGACCGGATTGATTGTGAAATTGATTTTGTGTCATAATGCTGCAAATTTCTCTTAAATCCAATTTACCCGATCATCAACAGCGCCAGATAAGGTACCAGGCTGAACACAAGAAACAGCAGCTTGAAGGCACCGATAAAGGCATAGATCACCACGTCAAACGTCTCCCGCGGCATCGGAAACCAGGCGCTCTGTACACGATACACTAGCTTCGGAGCAAACAGGCAAAACAGGGACCAGAAAATCAACAGGCCCCCATTGAAAATGGTACACCACATGAAAAACGTTGTCAGCATCTGCAAATCCATCACCAACTCCTTTATTATTGATTATTCGGCGTCATCAATTGACGATACAGTAGCAACACCCTGGATCCCATCAAGTTCATTTCAAAACGATATTAAATTTGTAACCGGGAATAACTCGCCTCTTCAATATCCTGGGGATTTTCAAGAGCAGCCTGAATCCCCAACTTAACTCCCGTGGTCGAAGTTTCGACCGACATACTGGGCGCCCCCAGATTCTCATCGAGGGCAGCCACACAAGGCAAATGGGGCAGGTGAATCCAACCCGCTCGAATCGGCAGTCGTTCTGTGGCGATGTGATGCAGAATTCCATACATCAGATGATTACAACAGAATGTACCAGCCGCATCCGAAATATCAGCAGGTATACCGCTGGCACGCATCGCTTTGACCATCGCACGTAAAGGCAGCGTGGTATAATAGGCTGCCGGCCCATCGGCTACCGTAGGTTGCCCCTGCAACACCTTGCCTGCATTGTCTACCAACTGGTAGCGAGTGCCATCATTAAAGTTTTGTGCGATTCGTTCGACCGTAATCATCGAACGACCACCATATTCGCCCATCATGATCACCAGGTCCGGTTGAACCTCAGCAATCGCAGCATTTACAAACTCAATGCATTCAAAAAAAGCACAGGGAACAATCCGGGCTACAATCTCGGCTTCACCAATGAACGTGCCATCTAACGCTCTTGCCACTGACTCTGCCGGATTGGTTGGTGTATGTCCAAATGGTTCAAATCCCGTCAGTAATACTTTCGTCATTTCAAGTCCTTCCTGATATTCCGAATCCGGGCTTTCACCGATGCTGCTTCATCCTGCATCGCCTATTCCAGAAGCTGATCGACTTCAGCTTGATACTTGGGATGCTGCAGCGCCAGCTCATGGAAACCATTATAAGCCCACGCTCGCACAAATTTATTTTCTCTCACCACACAATCGCGCAAAAACGATTCTACACGTTTGGCATTCCGTTTCCCAATCGTCAGGCAGGGCAGACTTTGCAGCAGATGCAGTTCTGATTCCCAATCTTCCAGACCTGACAACGATTCAAAAACCCCTTTGAGATCATCAGACGAGATTGCACCAGCCTGACCCTCTTCCAGAAACCGTTTCAGTAGCCAGCTGGCGCCCCGTTGCAACGACGGCTCTTTCAGAAGTCGCACGAGTTCTGACCCCACTCCCGTTTCCGCAACGTACCGTTCGTAGATCTCCTCCAGATCGTCAACAGAGCGTCCATTCCAGTTCGCGATTTCCTGCTGTAAATTCATGGCATATCACTCTCAGGTTTCACTTCAACTTTCACATCGCGCCAGATTCCACTCTGCCACAATCCGGGCGCCACGACCAGAGCAGCAACAAAACCGATGATACCGGCACAGAGTGTATAGAAAACAAACACAAGCCCCACCATCTGTTCGCAACCACACAACTGATATTTCGCGTAGATTGTCTGCGGTGTGGTCAACAGAGGCAGACCTTCGTCAATCGTAATTGTTGCAGTGTATTGACCCATTTTGAATGTGGGAATATCAGCCAGCAAAATTTCCTCAGGAGCAACTCGTACGATCCGATGGCCAAAGGGTCGATCTCGATTATCAACAAGCGCTCTTCTGACGATTTCATTTCCCTCTTGATCATGAATCACAATCCTGGCTGACAAACCTGACAATGATCCGATGGGAAGAGCGCCATTCTCATCCTTAATATCATGGTCCAGAAAAATCCCCTCACCATGTGAAATGCTGCATGTCTGGCGAAAGGGAACAGTGATCGTCCCCGGCTGTGAGAAATCAATCTCCGTCGTCATGGGACGAGCAGTCGTCCATTTCTGGAACTGCTCAAACACATAATTCGAAGATGAATAAAAGAAAACGGCACACAATATCGAAAGCAAAGCGCGTATAACACCAGTCAGTCTGCCAATCGCCAGCTTTCGCATGAGGAAACCGTTCTTTTTCCATTCATAAATCAGGATTGCCTGGAAAAACATTGCGTCTTTTGTTTACACTCATTTTAATGATTTTCTAATGCAATTGCTTTAGAAAATCAATAAATTTCGCCCCCATTCCGCATTCACCGGATACATTTTTTCCGGCGGCAGAAAACGCTTCAGGCTTTTACTGCTCCCTCTCCTTATCTCATTCAGTTTACGAACCACTGGTGTCAAATCCTCGATCTCGACAATCCACTCATCCACATACTCTTGAATGATATGTCTGCTCAAACCAACCTGAATACTGAAACAGGGCAGGGCCGCACCTCGCGGGCTGCGTTCTGTATCCCATTGAATATGCACAGGAGCCGTTTTGAATTCCTGCTCCCATTCTTTGCCCGAAGCATAAACTTGTTTTTCAGGCGAAGTCAGCACACCCAGAGAAAGCGCCTTCTCCCAGCCGGCACGTGTAATCCGCACAGCCAGAATTCGTGTTTGTCCCGACTTTTGCCCCCAGTTGCTGCGGTGCATCAGCCACAGAAAAGAGGGCTTGATCCAGGTCATTCTCTGAAACGAAAAAGGCGCAACAAACTTCTGTTGTTTTAGTGCCGGATCTGCAATCTGGGAAGAATAAGCCTGATACACGACAATCGTATCACGATCATAATTGGCTCTAATTTCATACAATTTCGACACAAGAACTGATTCCGACATGAGTCTGTAAGCAGGGGGATAAATTACAACCGCGCAACACCAGCAAAGACACAAGAATCAACGGCACGTTCGCCAGATTTAAGATCAGGAATGAATACATCCCGGTATAGCGATCAACCCAGCCAACATCACACATCTTTTATTCATGCAAATAGGCCCAATCACCCACGCGTTCCAGGCCGCCGCCATAACCAACTTTCGGATAGTTCTGTTTCGGAAAATAGAGCATTTCATCAAAACCAACCCCGAAAACAGGTGTGGGAAACCACAGCACCCACGGATTACCCTCGTATTGTTTACGGGCAATGTCCCCCGAATGATAATGAAACTCCGGGCATGCTCTGATGCCCGTATCCGGAACCACGGGCAGGTAATCGGGCACCAGATCATCCAGTCTCTTTGGTGGCGCACTGTGATCGCGTTCATATGCCTTGATCGCCTGGATCAAAGGCAAACTCCGTTCTGTGAATGCTTCCCACCCTGATACCCAGACTTGTCGTTCCAGATAGCTCCCCGCTACATAACAGGGAAGATAAAACAGGGCGAGCAGTAACCAGGGCAGGGCACGAGTGCGATACCGTTTGAAGCAAACCCTTACCAGCAACACCGGCAACGACAGTACCGCAGCCAGAAACAAAAACAGATAGAACATCGTAAACACGAAAAAGAAACCACTGCCATACTTCGCCAGCACACCCCACTGCGCGAACGGCATCAAACCAATCGCAGAAATCGCAAACAGCACATAAATCAGACGGTCTTTAGAATTCATTCTTATCGCCGAACCTTGTTTCGTTCACAAATTGCTCTTCAGCTCTCTTATTTCGTTCTGAAGTTTCTAATCCCCTCCCACTTCATCTTCACGAGTTTCCACTTGTTTCGCTTCCGTCACGTGTGCTCCCGCGGGGTTCACGATGCGGTCCATCTCCAGCATCATGCCGGCCATCACTCCTGATTTCCCACCCGAACCCTCTTTATGACGATAGAGGTCTGCCAGACACCCCTTGATAACAAAAGGCATCACCAGGAAAAACAGCACGATTGCCAGAAGCACAATCAGATCAATTGGCTGCATCACGTGGTCCTTTCATCGTTTTTAACTGATGATACAATTTTGATCTTTTGTAACTGAATGCGTAGCTGAAACAGCGCAATCACAAAAGCGATTCTGCTAAATATCGTTAGAACAGTCAGTAAAATAGAGAACGACCAGAGTTTCTGATATTCGTTCGGCCCCATTAAAATCTTATTAGATTGACCAATATAATTTTGCAATACATAGGAAAAACTCTCTACAAACACAAGAATTGACAATGAGGCTACCAGCCACCATTTCCCTTTGACCTCAGGCCAAGTGAGACTGAAGTACAAAGCAGCACATACCGCCAGAAACATCAACCACGGCGAGGTTTGCCAGAAAACATAAGACATGTCCATCACATTAATACTCCATTTCCTCGCATCAGATCACTACAGATAGAACCATCATTCTACATCGCACTTCAAAAACAGAAAACAGGGTTCCGTCGATAATTTCCCAAATGACTCAGGCGCCATCTGTGCCAAACTGGCCGCTGGTTTCCCTTCGGTTAACTCAAGCACAAAGAACTCCGCTTCTGTATGACGCCGTATAATCTGTGACAGCGAACACCAACCATCTCTGGATTGCCGATATAAGTTTGAGATCAATCCAGATCTCGCATGCATATTAATTTTCCCATTGATCGATTTCTGTAGGCGTTTTCCGTTTGGATTCACGAAGCAGTTTACCTAACTGAATCAGGCCAATCATGAGGAAAACATAGCCCACCGTCCCGATAGAAGATATCAGAATGCTCAATTGATTTAATGACTCTCGAAACTTGTCCCAGAAATCTCTATCTGCATAATGATATATCAATCGCATGCAACAAGAATAGAGCCCGGTTAAAACAAGGATGAGCAGAAACAGAGTGAACCACGGCCTGGCTTTGTTTGCAGGCCACCTGAGAACAATCACCAACGTACCTACCGCGATCATCGTGATCACCAACCAGTTGATAATGTAGAAAATTTGAAGATAACCCATGAATGCACTTTCAAAAAAAGGTGAGAAATTCGTTGTTGAATAAAACAAGTTGATTAGCTGTATAGGTTTTACCTCACATCGCCATCAGTAGAAAAACACACCAGATTTTTTCTCAACTGGGTACGCAACTGAAACACAGCCACCACAAACAACAGCTTACCAAACATAGATAGCGACCCCAGTATCATCTCGTATTTCCAGACATGCGAATATTCGTCAGGTCCCATCAACATTCGCCCGGCTTCATCGATTCCCGAATGCTTCACTATGTGAGGGAGCAAATGAGACAATGCTTCGGTCAATATTATCAAAGATATTGAAACCACCAGCCACCGTTTTCCGTTCACTATAGGCCAGGTCATAATCAAATACAAAGCAGCACATCCCATCAGGAATATCAGCCACGGCGAGACTTGCCAGAAGACATAATATATTCCCATTACTGTTTTGCTCCATTTGAACCAGAGATTTGATCCCCTCGCACTGATTGACCTGTCAATCGACGGGCGGCAATGGCATCCTGGATTCCAGAAATCAAAACGAACACTGCCATAATAGCCATCACCAGCCGCAAGATATCCGGCACTTGTGCTGGGGCATACGCGAGTTCAGTTGGCAGATCCCGCCATTCCAAAGCGCCGAAGCAAACTGCCGTTACCAGCGCCCCGAATAACATTCCCATTATGATATGTAAAACATACTCGCCACTCGGCAGGCCGCCCAGAAAACGACGACTCTCACGCTCCAATGCGAAGTCAACAATGGATATCCCGACATCAATCACAAAAAGAGCAATCAGACACCAGAAGTAAATTCCATGCAGCGTTACATTCGGAATCAACAAAAACAGGAGTGCATAAGTGGGACCACGCAGGCTGTGCACAATCAATTCGGAACGAGAATCCGGATTCGACCGAATCCCATGCGCAAAACTATGATAAATGGCAATGTCAGTTGCTCCCAGACAGCCAAGGATGAATAAAATATAGGTGGCTGCTTCCATTGATCAATTTCCTGCCCGTTGATCTGCAGCCGTCAGAGCGCTCAGTTCGCCGCTGTCTGCCATACGCTGTAAAGTACAGTTGCGAAACGCAAACAGGGAACGAATTGAGGCCGCAGCAAACAGACGTGTTCCAATCTCGCCTCCATAAGGCCACGCTAGCGTGATATGAAGTATATCGCGAACGAGAGTTTTTTCACCCACGTCTTCAAATTCATGCATGTGATTAAATAGTGAAAAGGGCCCGTGTATCATTTCCTCACCAAACAGGGAGGGAGGCTCATAAATAATGTGACGGAACCCCATGACCATGGGAATACAGCCGGCAATCGTTTGTTCGACCCAGACCGTCGCCCCGGGTCGAATGGATTTCTCATGATGCAGCAACCGAAATTCAGGAAGATCTGCATGTAAATTGTTCAAGTGAGCGGGATTTTCATAAAACTGGAACAGCGTCTCACGGGGAACAGAAACGAGTTGTTCAAAACGAAATTCCATAAATTTGCTCAATTGATTCCAAATTGAATTCGAGTAATCGCCATCGTTACAAATCCTGCCATCATACAAAACCCCGCTTCTGTAAGAAGTTGCACAATTTGTGACAGCGAAAAAAGTCTGCTTATACATGTTCTGGAACGGCTTTGAGGTGCAACCCCTTTGCTGCAATCCGTGCCGTAATTGCCGCATCATTCGCATTGAGCATAAGAAAAAGAAGGAATGCAAACACATGATTTCCGTTGACAACAGTAATCGAAAAGAACAAGAGAGCCAGCATAAATCCTATTCTAAAGGTGTTTGCTAAGGGATAGTGCTTCATCACAAAATTACCCCAGGACGGTAAAATAAAACTACGTACCCCAATCTCCATCGGCTTCCAGAACGTGGCTCCACAGCATTGACATTCAAACTTGTTTTTGGAAACAACACTATAACAGTGACTACATAGATTCTCTTGTGATTGTGATACGGAGGGATCGAATCCTTTCTCCTCAAATAATTGGTAAGCATCCAGAAACACCTTTCGCATGGTTTTGCGATCAATATCGGGAATGCCGGAATAGTTCAGGTTCTTGCCATCTTTCAGACAGATTTTCGCATTCCCTAAAATCGTGCTTTTCAGTTCTTTGATCTGGCTATAATAAATCGACCAGAATATACGCTTCGGTTTTCCCGAGCCATTCGTACGAATACACAACAGGCGTAAATTGGTAAGGATGACAACCGTATGATTAATCGTTGTCACCCACCCACCCATAAAAAACTGCTCGACGAAACAAGATTGATTCCCTTTAGAAACAAACAACACTTCCTCGTGATCCAGCAACATTTCTTCCATTAATGGTTCAATACGTTGCACCAGTTTGAACTTTCTCTTGATCGCACCGTTCGCAAACATACCTGTAATCTTGGGAAACATGGTTTCCAGTCGATAATTAATGTCGGGAGACAAAACGAGATTCAATTCCGTTAATTTGGTTTCAACCTGGTATTCGGCAATTGCATTCATCCCCATGCTTCCTGAATATGAGAACCTCTATGAAGTGTCAAAAAATATCATAACCAGAACCGTTGAACAGTTCAAAATAATTATCGCCTATTCAATTTTTCCAGAATAATACGAACCCCGGAATAACAATAACACTTCCTAAAGTCGCTTCACCATGCCGTTACCCCAATAACCACTTGATTGCATCAGAGAACTCTGCCTCCCAACAACGGGTTTCATGTCCTCCGTGAAAGAGATGAGAATGCGCACATTTTTCATTTAGATTGAGTGCTGCGACAAATCGGTTTACCGCTGAGATTTGATCGACATCCTGCACCAAATTCGTTGGCGGATGCGAAACCCCTGATTCCGTCTCCTGATCGCCAACACTAACCCAAAACTGATTTCCGGTAGTTGTGCAATTCTTAACGAAACCCGTCAACCATTCATCATTCCACCAGAGAGATCCAGATTGACAGAGTGTAAACGAAAAGATCTCTTGCCTCAGGAGTGCAGTATAGGCTGCCTGTAACCCACTCAGACTCACCCCCCCAATCAGACATTCATTGGTAGCAATTCCAGCATTGCAATTCTGAACCCATGAAATCAGATCCTCGACAATAAACCGCGCATAGCGTTCATTACAGGTAAAGTCATCATGCCGCGATTTTCCATCAACATGCGAAACAAACACGCAGGCCACGGGTGGAATCAATCCTGCGTTTTGTAACGCAACCAATTAAGCAGGTGCGTCCATTTTATTAACGTAATATTCGCCATCCAAAAAGAGGCAGATCTTTTGCGGCTTCTGATCACTTGGTAAATACCAGAAATCCCGAGAGTATTCCCCAGTCGAACTGGTAATGGTGTGTTCTTCTAATCTCATGAGTCAATCAAACCTGATCAGGAAAGCTTTCGTTCTTTAACGATATTCGTGCTCAAGATTAACAACTCTAAAGGAAGAACGAAACGTTGTCGCATTTCAATCACACCCTGAGACAACCCTGACTACATTGGCTATAATGCAAAAATGTTCGCCGCACTGGCTTCCAAGAGAGACACAGTGTTAGAATGGAGGCCCATTCCTGGTTTGCAACGGGTCCATTCCAGGGTCAAGATAACGGAAAAATGTCCTCTTAATCTTTTTTGCTTACAGACCAGTCCTAGTACAAGGAATTTTGACATGCCAGTCTCTCATACGAATCGGCGGGTGTTGCTGCAAAAGGGAGCCATCCTGGCAGCAGGTTATTTTGCCGGGGCTCCTTCAAGCGTTCAGGCAGCGGCATCGAGGCAGCAGGCAGACCTGCCGAAGCTGAAGATCACTGGCGTCAAAACCTTTCTGCTGAAGCATAAATTAAAACGACCGTTTGGTGTTTCGGTCTCCGTTCCCCTTGATCAATTCAGGAAGACGCTTTTAGTAAAAATCGAAACCGATGCAGGGCTGACCGGTTGGGGTGAGACCGCCCCCGTGAGCGGCTCGCGTGGCACAATAGACGACCAGATTGCTCCCAGGCTCATCGGTAAAAATCCTCTGGAACAACGCAAGCTGTGGCGTTTGATGTGGGGTCCGAACTTTGGCAATGCACTCGCGGTCGCCGCCCTGGACATGGCGATCAACGATATACGAGGCAAGGCATTGAATCTACCAGTTGCAGAATTATTCGGCGGAAGACTCCGCGACCGGGTTCCCGCTTATGCTTCAGCCATGAATTACCTGGAAGGTGCCAGGCCAGAAGACCATTATCCCCGTGAGGCGGAAGAATTAGTCCGGCAAGGCTTTAAGGCGTTGAAGATGAGAATCGGCCGTTATTCGGTTTCACGAGAAGCGGCTGTGACCGCCTCGGTCCGCAAAGCTGTTGGGCCAGACATCAAATTGATGGCCGATGGAAACGCAGCCTACACACTGTCATCGGCAATACGCATGGGTGAGAAATTAGAGGAGTTAGGTTTTGAGTATTTTGAAGAACCATTACCACAGGGCTCTCATTATGCAGGATATGAAGAATTAAGACAAAAACTTGAGTTGCCATTAGCGGCCGGCGAAGCCGTTGATTCTCGCGCCAGCGCCAAAGAGCTGATCGATCGGAAATGCATGCACATCATCCAGCCGGACGTCAGTCTGTGCGGCGGCATTGCCGAAACACTCTTTATCTCCGAGCTTGCCGCTTTGTCGGGAATACGTTGTATTCCCCACTGTTGGGGCGGCGCCATTCTCATCGCCGCCACAGTGCATACGCTCGCGCTCATGCCTGATCCGCACTGGGGATTCCCAACCGATACGCCGATGCTGGAACTCGATCAATCAGAAAATCCCTGGCGCACAGAAATCGTCAAGCAACCATTCCAGCAAAAGAACGGCTTCGTTAAGGTGCCCACCAGACCGGGACTGGGAATCGAAGTCAACGAAAACATCGTTGAGAAATATGCAATTTAATCGACGAGTGTTTTCGTAATGCGCTGCGAAAAATCAAATGCTACGCAACAGAGACGAAACCATTGCTCAAATATGAGCTAATCATTTTCTGGCAGTTCCTTTAAATACCGAACATTCACAGCGCTGTTGTACGTAAACACCGCATCGCCACAATTGGTCGTAACTAACATCAATCCGGCAAGTAGATATTCGGCATTAACCAGTGCTGTTATGATGCCAATCCAGATGAACAGTAAGCCGTATAGCTTACCAAAGGCCATGCTATAGTTCTTCATGGCAATATCACCCCAAGATGGGAAAATAAAACTGCGGATCCCGATTTCAAACGGTTCCCAGAAAGTGGCTCCGCAGGCATCGCACTCGTATTCGTTTATCGCAACGACTTTAAAACAGTTACCACACATATTTTCCCGCGACTGCGAGACAAGCGGATCAATGCCTTTTTCTTCCAGAAATTTAACAGCATTCAGGGAAACGGAAGTGATCATCTTACGATCTTTATCCGGAAAACTTTGAAAACTTAGCTTTCCACTATCTTTGAGGCGGATCCCGGGGATAAGGGAATCAATTTTTTTCAGATTAATAACCTGCGTATAGTAGATGAACCAGAACGGTTGATGGGGAACTCCTTTATTATTTATAGGTATGCGTAACATCCGTAAATTAGTGAGTACCACTATGGATTCGTGATACTCTATTTTCCCCTTCGTAACAAACAGCACTTGCTCATTTTCCAGTAACATCTCCTTCAATAATGGTTCGATCTCTTTGACCTGCTGGAACTGTTTCCTGATCTTTCGATCCAAAAACATCCCGTCCAGCCTGGGGAACATCATCTCCAGCCGATAGTTAATCTCGGGAGACAATACCAGACCCAGCTGGCTTAACTTCAAACGAACCATCTCAGGAGTCACTTCAGTCATGGTCGGTCTCTCTACAGAGCAAAGCCCGCGTACGACCTCTGAACTGTATCACAACCTTGCAATCCAACTCTGCACATCCAACACTTCACTCAACATCATCTGTTGCGCACACAAAATTGAACGATGTAATTCTTCCGCCGTCACATCGCCTGCGGAATTCGAAAGCGCCAACGTGCCTGTAGCATCACTCAGAAATTCAACGGTAAAACCAAGGTGCACCGCCTGTCTCGCGGTCGTATCACAGCACATATGCGTCATGTAGCCGGCGATCGTCACGGTATCCACACCTTTGTCGCGTAACCAGGCTTCCAGCTCTGTCCCGGTAAAACTTCCCGGCAGTGTTTTCTCTACCAGCAGATCATGCGGACGAGAGGCCACCTCGGGGTGCAGCTCCCAGCCTGGCGTCCCTTTCTGAAAGAACGGCTTATCCGGATCAGAAAAATGATGTTGTACCACAACCACAGGCACCCGTCCCGCCGCCGCATCCATCGCCTTTAAAATCTGTTCCAGATGCCCCGCCGGATGAGTAATCGGCAATGCCCCCGTAAAATATTCATTCTGCACATCGATCACTAATAACGCCCGACTCATGGAGACTCCCTCATTCCTACTCGTGAAATGGAATACTTCATATCTTCAAACCATGTATCACAATAACAAGAATGCAAACGGGCAACAATTGTCTTAGTCCATCCGGAATTCGTTTGACTTCTGATAATCGCGAGGTGATATACCCGTCGTACGCCGAAACTGACGCGTAAAAGCACTCTGATCGGAATAGCCGACACTCAATGCAACCGACGCAATCGAGGCGTCAGTCTCCCGAAGCGCCTGCCGGGCACGATCAATCCGCAACTTCAACAGCCATTGACCACTCGTCAGACCAAATACATGACGCATGCGCCGATTCAATTGATAGTGAGACATCTCTGCGATTTCAGCCAACTCTTCAACCGTCGGTGGCGCAGACAAGTTTTCCTCAGCATAAGAGATCGCAGCCGCCAGATGCTGATACTCTTCGGTTTCCAGATCAGGCACATGCAAGTCCTGGGAAACACCCACCAGTCCCACAACTTTGCCCGTCTTACGTTTTCGCAATGGCTGTTTACTTGTCAGGCACCAACCCACATCCCCGGAAGCATAGATGTGCAACTCCAGCTGTGACACAATGGGCAGGCCCGTCTGCAATACTCTTTGGTCCTGCGCCTCAAAACTCGTACCCAGTGGAGCCCGCAGCACTTCAGCCGCCGTCCGTCCTATTAATTGTCCTTTGTCCCGAACCCCGCAACGCTCCACAAGTGTTTCATTCACAACCAGATATTCAGCGCGTTCATTCTTGATGAAGAACACAATATCCGTCAGGTGGTCAAATAACGCTTCGCCCGTAAACGGCGGATCTAACTGGCTCAAAAACTCATGAATCATCGCAATCTCTCCTTTCCCCAATTGTGCGCTTTTTCAAGTCGATTGTCGACTCTTTGTCAAGACACAGAGAACACATGACCGTATGATTACTTTTTAATGAATAAACACGTAAAAGTGCCACATTCTGGCACTCACAAACACGTTGATTCAGCCGACACCATAACAGGGAGAACTGAAGTGACCGACAAAGCACAGATTTTCCGTGGATGTATCCCCGCCCTAATGACACCCTGCACCCAGCAGGGTACCCCCGACTTCGAAGCGCTGGCCCGCAAGGGTCGCGAACTGATCGCTGCAGGCATGCGAGGTGTCGTCTACTGCGGCTCAATGGGGGACTGGCCTTTATTAACCGACGAACAGCGCATGGAAGGTGTCCGCCAACTGGTCACGGCAGGTGTGCCAGTCGTTGTTGGCACCGGAGCCCAGAACACACAACGCGCCGTTGCAATTGCCAGTCACGCCAAAGAAATGGGAGCAGCCGGACTCATGGTCATACCGCGTGTCCTTTCGCGGGGAACCTCACCAGCAGCACAACGCGCTCACTTTGCTGCGATCCTGAATGCCGGGGGAGATCTTCCCGCAGTCATTTACAACAGTCCCTACTACGGTTTTGAGACAAAAGCCGATCTCTTCTTCGACCTGCGCCGAGAACATTCCAATCTTGTGGGCTTCAAAGAATTCGGCGGCGCAGATTCACTGAGCTATGCCGCAGAACACATTACCAGCAGCGACCCCAACCTTGTTTTAATCGCAGGTGTCGACACGCAGGTCTTTCATGGATACGTGCACTGCGGCGCAACTGGATCCATCACAGGCGTGGGCAATGCATTGCCCAGAGAAACACTGCACTTGATTGAACTCTGCACGCAGGCAGCCGCCGGCGATGCCGAAGCCAGAAAACTCGCTATGGAACTGGATGAAGCACTCCACGTACTTTCCACCTACGATGAAGGACCGGACCTGGTATTGTACTACAAATACCTGATGGTCCTCGAAGGCAATCCCGAATACGAGTTCCATTTCTACAAGTCGGATACGCTCAGCCCCAGTCAGCAGACTTTCATTAAACAGCAATGGGAACAGTTCAGAAACTGGTGGAGCAACTGGCCCGGTTCAAACAACTGATTTGTTGGGAAACAATTATGCGCATCATTGACTCACACACCGAGGGTGAACCCACCCGAGTGATCATTGGCGGGGGCCCCGATCTCGGAAACGGTTCCTTGCGCGAACGTCTGTTACGATTCAAACAAAACAACGACCACTTTCGCAGTACCGCCATCAACGAACCGCGCGGATCCGAGGCAGTCGTCGGCGCTTTACTGTGTGAACCAGAAGATTCAACCTGCGCGACCGGCGTCATCTTCTTCAATAACACCGGCTATCTGGGAATGTGTGGTCACGGCGCCATGGGTGTCGCCGCCACGCTCGCCTATCAGGGCAGGGTAGGGCTCGGCCTCTGTCGATTGGAAACCCCCGTGGGCGTCGTTGAAGCCAATCTACTGACCCCCAACAGAGTCGCCATTGAAAACGTCCCCAGTTATCGTTATCGACATCAAGTCAGTCTGAATGTTCCCGAACTCGGAACCATCGTTGGCGACATCGCCTGGGGGGGAAACTGGTTTTTCCTCATTGAACAAACACCCGTTCCACTGACACTGCAAAATGTGAAACCACTCACCGCTGCCGCTCAAAGAATTCGTGCAGAATTGAATCATCTGCAGATCACCGGCGCCAACGGTGAAGAAATCGATCACATTGAATTCTTCGGACCAGCAGAATCCTCAGACGCCCACAGTCGCAACTTCGTCTATTGTCCCGGCGGCGCCTATGATCGTTCACCCTGTGGCACCGGCACCAGCGCCAAGCTCGCCTGCCTGGCTGCCGACGGAAAATTGCAACCCGGTGAATCATGGATCCAGGAGAGCATCATCGGCAGTCGCTTTCTTGCCACATATCGCGCAGGTTCGAAAGGAGAAATTATCCCAACCATCACGGGCAACGCGTTTATCTGTGGGGAGGGAATACTTATCCTGCAACGTGACGACCCTTTCCGCAACGGCATTTCCATCGCAGAGCCAGCATGAACACGTCACCAAAAACCGAAACAGCAATCGTCGTCGGCGCCGGCGTCATCGGAATTGCCTGCGCACATTACCTCTCAAAATCAGGGATGCAAGTCACCGTCATCGATCGCAATACCATCGCAGGCGCCTGCTCGCATGGTAACTGCGGTTACATCTGCCCCAGTCACGTTCTGCCGCTCACGGAACCGGGCGCGATCCGAGTCGCTCTCAAATCGTTATTCAATCCCAACGCCCCCTTTCGTATCAAACCACGCTTGAGTCCCGCACTCTGGAACTGGATCTGGCAGTTTGCCAAACGTTGCACGCATCGACAGATGCTCGAAGCAGGCAAACATCTCCAATCGATTCTCGATTCTTCGATGGCCGAATACCGCAGCCTGATCTCTGAAGAACAACTCGATTGTGAATGGACAGAAAAGGGACTGCTCTATGTCCTGCAATCTGAAAAAGGTATGCACGAGTTCTCACAAACCGATCAGATTCTCTCCGATCACTTTGGAGTGAAAGCGCACTGCATTAAAGGAACCGATCTACCCGCATTCGATCCCGCGCTCAAACACAATCTCGCAGGTGCCTACTATTATCCAGGAGACGCTTCCGTCCGACCGGACCTGCTCAATTCCCAATGGGCAGAACGTCTTAAACAGAGCGGCGTCAAGTTCGTAGAGAACTGTGAATTGCAGAACATCGGTAAATCAGAGGGACAAATCACACATCTCAAAACTTCGTGTGGTACGATGGAAGCGGATCACACTATCTTTGCCACCGGTGCCTGGAGCCCTCAATTATCTGCCGAGTTGGAATGCCACTTACCCATCCAGCCCGGCAAAGGTTACTCCGTCACCATGCAGCGACCCGACCCGTGCCCCCTCTATCCCATGCTGTTTCCAGAGCACAAAGTAGGCGTCTCACCCTTCCACAACGGTTATCGACTCGGCTCCATGATGGAATTCGCCGGTTATGATACCACAATCCCCAAACGTCGCATCCATCAACTACGCACATCAGCGAAACCCTATCTAATCACCCCTTACACAGAAGGCGACCAGCAAACATGGTTCGGCTGGCGACCCATGACCTGGGACAGCCTGCCAATCATAGGCCAGGTCCCCAACCTCACCAATGCCTACCTCGCTACAGGCCACAACATGCTTGGAATGAGCCTGGCCACAGCCACGGGAAAATTAATCGCCGAAATCATTCAGCAACTACCCACTCACATCGATGCGTCCCCCTTTTCTCCAACGCGTTTTTGAGCCGGTTGATAGCAAAGCCCCCATTGAAAGCAAAACCATCGTCCTTTTCGTCTCTTTCGTGCATTTCGTGGTAGTACAGACTCGGCAGCCTTTCAATCAAATCAAAAATTGCATTAAAATAAACACCACACCTGATTAACCAGCCTCCCGCAAGTTCATCCAACAGGACCAGCACCATGAAACGATTGCCAGCCTTTTGTCTCTGCCTCTTAATTTTCGTTACCACAAATAGTACGTACGCAGACAAGCCCACCGCAAAACCAATCGATATTGGCTCGCGCCTGGAGCTGATGGTCGATAACACACTCATTGCCACACGTTCGGCAAACGCCCGCTTTGTCCTGCATCATCCCGTTCCGCAGGAAGTCGTCATTTCACACGATTCCCCCTGGGAAGGCAGCGGCTGTGGTTATCACAGCATTTTCCAGGATGGTGACAAATATAAAATGTACTACAAAGCCTGGCATCTGGATGTGCAGCAGGGAAAACTCGGACCCAACCCCAGCCTTTTCACCTGTTACGCCGAAAGCGATGATGGCATTCACTGGAAAAAACCGAATCTGGGCCTGTTCGCGTTCCCCAAAGGTGGCTCCAAAGACAATAACATTGTGATCGGCCTGGATCGACGAGACTGGATGAAAACCGCCAATCCCGATCCCGTGCATCCCGCTGTCTTCAAAGACGAAAACCCGAACTGCGCTCCCGATGCCAGATACAAGGCCATTCTTCGATCCCGCAAACCCAAAGGGCTGCTCGCACTGAAATCGCCCGATGGCTTAAAGTGGTCGCTCATGTCCGAAAAACCCGTCATCACAGACGGCGCCTTCGATTCGCAAAACCTCGCCTTCTGGGACCCAGCCACCAAACAATACCGCGCCTACTGGCGCTACTTCACCGCAGGCACCACCGACAAAGTCTGGAAACCCGCCGGTGATCGCGCCATCCGCACCGCAACATCCGACGATATGATCCACTGGAGTAAACCACAAGACTTGAAGTACGGCGACACTCCCAGCGAACAACTCTACACAAACCAAATCAAACCCTACTACCGCGCACCACATATTCTAATGGGCTTCCCCACACGTTACATCGAACGCGGCTGGTCAAAATCAATGGAAGCGCTGCCCGAATTCAAACATCGCAAAATGCGTTCGTCGATCTCCGACCGCTACGGCATGGCCATTTCTGAAGGTCTCTTCATGACCAGCCGAGACGGCGTCAACTTCAAACGCTGGCAGGAAGCCTTCCTCCGCCCCGGCATCCAACGCAAGGGAACCTGGGCCTACGGCAATCAATACATCGCCTGGCAGATGGTCGAAACCAAATCAGCCATCGAGGACGCCCCCAATGAAATCTCTCTGTATTCCACTGAAGGCTACTGGACCGGAAAAGGCAGCCAACTCCGCCGCTACACAATCCGCATCGACGGCTTCGTTTCCATCAACGCCCCCATGAAAGGCGGAGAAATCATCACCCGTCCCATCACTTTCACAGGCAAAGAACTACGGCTCAACTTCGCCAGTTCCGCCGCCGGTTCAATCGTCGTCGCCATCGAGACCCCCGATGGAAAACCGATCCCCGGCTTCACCGCTGAGGACTGTCCCGAAATCTTCGGCGACTCCCTCTCTCGTCCCGTCTACTGGAAAAACGGCTCCGACGTCAGCCAACTTGCCGGCAAACCAGTCAGACTAAAAATCAAACTCAAAGACGCCGACCTGTATTCACTACAGTTTAAATAAGAGGAATTATTACTTCAGAGCAGGGCAGTCTGCATGGAATCAATCAAAGATTCTTCTGCTGATCGAAAGTCCTTGTAATGCAACTTAAAGTCTTTTCGAGGTGAGCCCGTTGGATACCAGGCAACTTCCCGCCAGAGTGCCAACACCGATTTACCATCAGAATATCCTTCCATGCGTTTGATGAGCCAATAGCCATATGCGGAATACCCGGCGTCTCGCCGTGTTTCTTCGTGATTGACAATCTGCATAGCAGTTTCAGAACTTAGCTGGATCCCCTCTTCAAGCGCCAGTGCATTGACACGATCAACCATCAAATTAACGGCACGGTTTTTATCTCTCTTGGCAAGTTTCTTTGTCTTCAAATGTGGGGCGTTTTCCAGATGGGAACACATCGGACAAAAACAACCACAAGATGTCTTCAATTGTGTTCCCGGTTGTTCAACGATGTTAAAAGAAGTAAGTACATAGGTACTAAAATAGTTTGCGAATTCGCTAAGATGCCGTCGATCAGGACGCATCTCCGGTGGAAAATTTAAGTAATGCTGCTCCACCCAATCGAGGGTTACATCAGCTACATCCGCAAACTCATGGGCACGCGATGCCGAAATAAAGCCTCGTTCAACAGCTTCGGAAACCCAGCGCAACAACTTGTAGCTTCGCGCATGAATATCAATCGCCAGAGTGAGATCATCTACTGCTAGCATATATTGGGAGTCTCCCTGAGAGAGTTTTCGTACATAAAGCAACTCTACGTTTTCACAAAGACACACAACAGGGCATAAGGTTCGCCTGTTACCGTTATAACGAAATCAACAATGGCCCGACGGTGTTATTCATCGCGTCAATTATTCCTTTTCGTGAAATTTCGTGTCTTTCGTGGTAGCAAATCACTAATCAAAATCAAGAAAGCACGTCACGAATCACATGCCCTTCCACGTTCGTCAAACGGCGATTTATGCCGTTATGGTAAAACGTAAGCTCTTCGTGATTCAGCCCCAACAGGTGCAAAATCGTCGCATGAAAATCAGCGGGCGTGATCACATTCTCCTGAGCCTTGAACCCGAATTCGTCCGTGGCTCCATAACTGGTTCCCCCCTTAACGCCGGCACCAGCCAGCCAACAGGTGAAACCCAGCGGGTTATGGTCGCGCCCGTAGGTCCCCGCCTGGAACATCGGCATCCGCCCAAATTCGGTCGCAAACACCACTAATGTCGATTCGAGCAGGCCACTCTGTTTCAAATCTTTAAGCAGACCGGCCACAGGTTGATCCAGAATCTCACCATGCGCGTCGTACTGTTCTTTCAACCGACTGTGCCCATCCCAGTTAATCCGCCCGCCTGATGCATAAGCACCGTTGAACAACTGCACGAACCGCACACCACGTTCCACCAGACGTCGCGCCAGTAGACAATTTTTGGCGAATGATGCTTTCGTCTTGTTCGGACTATCCGTCCCGTATTGGCGATGGATATGTTGGGGTTCATCTTCTATGTCAGCCGCCTGGGGAACATGCATCTGCATCCGGGCCGCCAGTTCGTAACTGGCAATCCGCGCGGATAGATCTTTATCCTCAGGCGTCTTCTCCAGATTCTGCTCTTCCAGAAATCGCAGTGCAGCACGTGCTGCGCTATCAGATTTCGAAGAGATCGATTTCGGCCGATTCAAGTAACGCACAGGTTTTGTCGTACTGAAAGGCGTTCCCTGAAAAGCGGCCGGCAGAAATCCATTGGCCCAGTTATTCGGCCCTGACTGAGGCATCCCCCGCGGATCTTCTATCGCCACAAACGCGGGGAGATTCTGATTCTCAGACCCCAACGCGAAATTCACCCAGGCCCCCATACTCGGAAAACCATCAAAAGTGAATCCGGTATTAATCATATTCTCAGCCGGCCCATGCGTATTCGAAGTGTTCGTCAACGAATGAAAATAACAGATGTCATCAGACATATCACCAATATGAGGCAATAGATCAGAAACCATTTTCCCGCATTCGCCCCGTGGTCGAAACTTCCATAGCGGTTGCGTAAGATTCCCATTCGGCCCCTGAAACGAAACAAAATCCTTCTTGCCCGGCAAGGGCTGACCATGCAGGCGAATTAGTTCCGGCTTATAGTCAAACGTATCCACATGACTGACCGCACCCGAACAATACACGACGATCACATTTTTCGCCCGTGCTTTGAAGTGCGGCTGACGCGGTGCGTAGGGTTTGGCAGGGTCTATCACTGGCGACTTCGCACGCAACTCATCAGCAGTCAGCGCGGCCAGTGCAATCCCGGAAAGTCCCTGTAAAGCCCCCATCAGAAACTGTCGTCTCTGTGGTTGATGAATACCGGGATATAAGTTCTTTTGTGATGAAATACTCATTGGATAGTGATGAACTCCTTGGTATTGAAAAGCACGCGACAAACCTGTTCGAGACCATGTTGAGAAGCCAGCTCGGTCAAACGTTGCATTTCATTCGTTCTCGGAACGCGTGAATAAATCAACTCAAAGGCCCGACTCACCTGAGCCGCGGGTTCCTTGCCAACTTCGCTCCGAACGCGTTCAGCAAAAAATGAAGCCTGCCGGTTGATAAAGGGGCTGTTCAACAGACTCAACGATTGGATCGGCGTGATCGACCGCGTCCGTTTGGGTTTCATCTGACCCGCATCAGGACAGTCAAAGGCTCCGAAGATATCCACCGACTGCATCCGAATTTTGTGAGCATAAATCATCCGTCGCCACCCCGATGCATCAAACGTCTCTTTGGCTTTGTAATCTGAAAGCCCACCCCGTTGATTGAAGAAATCGAAACCGGCGCCTCCCATCTTCAGGTTCAACTTGCCACTCACACTTAAGATCGAATCGCGAATCGCTTCCGCTTCCAGTCGTCGCGGCGGAAACCGCCACAACAGTCGTGATTCCGCATCCACCAGAAGCGACTCCTTACGAGGCTCGCTCGACTGGCGAAAGGTTCGAGAAAGCACAATCTGACGATGCAGTCGTTTCAATGACCAGCCATTTTTAACGAAGTCGACGGCCAGCCAGTCCAGTAATAAAGGATGTGAAGGAGCCGACCCCATCTTGCCGAAATCAGAAGGCGTATCAACAATGCCCGCTCCAAAATGATGCTGCCACACGCGATTCACAATGACCCGAGCCGTCAGGGGATGATCATCGCGCGTCAGATGCTTCGCTAATGCCAGCCTCCGCGCGGCCTCGGGGGCATCCAGAGCCAGTTTCGAACCACCCAGGAACACAGGTGCCGAGGGAGCAACCGGTCTGACACGCTTCATTGGATCACCTCGACCCAATAGCCAGGTTTTTTCTGGCTGTTCCGTAAAACGGGCCGCATAAACTTGAGGACCTCTCGCAAGTCGACCCTGTTCGCTTTCTGTTTTACGAATCGCCGCTGTTTTCTCAACAATCGCGCGAACCTCAGTTTCGCTTAACCCGGAAATCTTGACATCTTTGGCGGCACGCACATCATCGATCCGAGGCATGCGATCGTGAGTGTGAGATACACGCTTCCAGGATTTCGAACCTTCAGGAAGTACTTCGATTTCATAATCGACGGGAACAGTGGAACCGTTATGCCACACGATTCGATTGATAGTCTCGGGTTCCGCCAGATCAATGCGTAACCAGGCGGGCCCTCCTTTGGCAGAAACCCAGGGAAATGCCTGTCGCCGATCAATCGATCCATCAACCAGATTTTCAAAGTGCCGCGACTGGTTCGCCAGTAAAAAACTCGACGCAGAAGGTTTTGCTCCAGCAGATGCCAGCGCCACATTTTTCGCAGGCTGATCTTTCTTGGATTCTGACCAGACTTCAAACTCATACAGGCTGGCCGACCCACGATTATTCGTCGCTTCAATGCGCATCCGCACCGCCTTCGCACGAATCGGCTCAAACGTCTCTGTCTGAACATTACTGATCGATGCCCGCAGATGATGCTGTTTTTGCAGCGATTCCCGTTCACGACGCAGTTTTGCCAGTCGTTCACCGACAGCGGGAAGTTGAGCCGACCATGTATCGTTCTGTGTTCCCCGTAACCGACGATCACCATACGATAAACCAGCAAACACGGCCTGCATCGAATAATAATCGCCCTGCGTAATCGGATCAAACTTATGACTATGACAACGCGCACATCCAATCGTCAGACCAAACAGGCTCTGTCCCACCGTTCGAATCACTTCGTCCATTTCATCCTGACGCGCCTGTCGCATGGCTTCGAGATCACGCCCGATCTGACCAGGCAAATTAGCAGGACCAGCCACCAGAAAACCCAGGGCAGCATCTTCTCCCCGTGTGTCTCCCGCGATCTGCTCTGTCAGAAACTCATTATAAGGTTTGTCCGCATTGAAAGCGCCAATCACCCAGTCACGATAATGCCACGCGTTCGGACGAGGACGATTCGTTTCAAAGCCAACCGTCTCAGACCACCGAATCACATCCAGCCAGTGTTGTGCCCAGCGTTCGCCATAACGGGGTGATTTCAGTAATTCCTCAACCACACGTTCATAAGCATTCTCATTTTTGTCTCGAACAAACGCGCTGACTTGTTCTGGAGTAGGGGGTAATCCCGTCAGAGTAAAAGAGACACGTCGCAACCACGTCACACGGTCCGCATCGGGTGAAGGTTGAAACTTCTCTTTTTCCAGCCGCGCAAGAATAAAAGCATCGATGGCATTCCTCGCCCATTTTTGATCTTTCGTTTTTGGAATCTCAGCTTGTTTCATCGGCTGGAAGGACCAGTGATCCAACGCCTCTTTCTGCTTTTCCGCATGCCCGTCATCAGGCCATTTGGCTCCCTCGTTGATCCATTTCGTCAGTATCGAAACTTCTGCCGCCGACAGCAGCTTACCCTCAGGGGGCATCCGCGTATCTTCATCCTCGCCTTTCACAAATTGAATCAGCGGACTCTCTTTCGCGTTCCCACTGATAATGCTCGGCCCATAGCTGTCACCACCTTTGAAAACACTCGACTTGAGATCCAGCCGCAAACTGGCCTCCTGCTTTTTACCACCATGGCACGAAAAGCAATGTTTCGCAAAGATCGGTTTCACATCGCGCTCATATTCGATCGGAGCAGCCCACAGGGAACTGGTACCCACCCAGATCAGTACTGTCATCATTATCAGAAATATGAATTGCTTCATCATTAGTTTTCTATCTGTCTATTGGATTAGCGATAAGGTGTTCCCACCTGATACAAGGCATCAACTTGTGCGGCACTCATCGCACGACCGAGAATGAGTAATTCGTCCATTCGTCCACTCAATTTACGATCACGTAGATCCCAGTTACCAATCTGTCCCGGGCCAAGTCGGGCAGGGTGGGCCAGATCCAATCGTTCCTCCTTGTCGAGCTTACCATTGAAGAAAAATCGCACCCTCCCGCCAACCGAGTCATACACCACCGCTAAATGTACCCAGCGTCCCTGTTGTGGCAGCACGGGTGTGAGTGAATCCGGATACTTATCAACGTTTTTTGAGCCGGGATCAAGAGTATTCCCATAAAGGGCAAGCCGCATCGTAGTATGATGCGTTACCATCCAGTGCACCTGACCATCCTGTTCTCCCCAGCCATCTGTATGCAGAAATGACTGATAAGGTTCGCCCAGTTGATCGATACGCACCCAGGCAGCAAGTGTCAGTTGTGACCACGCCTGTTCGCCGCCTACATTCAGCTTCATATGGTCTCCCACATTCACAAACTCGGGAGCATGGGAACCAGGCCAGCGGCCCTGTGTCATCCGGTAAGTCCCAGCGGGAAGATTCTCTGTTTCAAAGTCGAGCAAAGCAATCAACGCCGGATCTTTTCGTAACGCGTCAAGAAATTGATTCGATTTTGCATGTTGTCCCTCATCCAGGGCAGCACGTAATGAAGCAACTTCGCCTGGGCGAATAAATGCTGAGGAACGTAACGCGCGTGAGCTCCCCGCACCGGCTTGCAGTTGAAACGCTTCACCATCGCGCAGACTGAGGCGTTTTCCGCCACCGGACGACTGCGCAATCACTTCACCTTCGAACACATGGATTTCAGCATTACCTTGAGAGGGAATGTCGACACCAAATTTCGTGCCGAGATCAACGGCTTCACCTGTCGGTGTCACGACAGTGAACCCCTTGGCGGAAGGGGGAACATCGGCAGCCAGACGACCACGCTTCATATGTAGACGTTGCGCAGATTCAAATCGGAATTCAGCCGGCGCTTCAATGGCAATCCTGGCGCCGTTTTTGGTGACGAGTTCCAGAGACCCCTTTTCGATGGTAATCATCTCGTTCCGCAACACAGCCCCCTCAGTTGGCCCTTCGACACCGGCGGCACTGATGATCGTGGCAAAGACCTGTGGCGGTGTCTGCCACCACCACATACCGCTGACCAACAGGATAAAACTCGCAACAACCAGTATTCGACCTGCTGTAAAGATTTGACGAGACTCAGACTTGGAGTCGAATGGGGAGTCGATTTTAGAATAGGACGCGCTGCATTCCTGACAATCGGCCGCCAGAGAATCAGTAAGCTGTTCGCCAGGTTGTTCATCGTCAGAAATCTGACCCGCTGCAACTTCCGCCAGTGCAGAATCGAGGTTCAATAATTCATTGAAATACCGACGTG
>Ga0055584_100000832_pt1 | contig 29586 bp, 27 predicted proteins | sample OSDHelmetaG_FD_58716 | JGI IMG/M metagenome (GOLD analysis project Ga0055584, IMG submission 58716) | Pelagic marine sediment microbial communities from the LTER site Helgoland, North Sea, for post-phytoplankton bloom and carbon turnover... | ecosystem: Environmental > Aquatic > Marine >... | reverse complement strand
TTTTTTTTCCAAAAGTGTGCTAGAACCCAAGATGTTATGTTCCCGGGGACCCCTTAATCCATGGCTGAAACAGGACTGACTCAGCGGGCTGTGTGCCTGTATAAAAGACAATCATGATTAAGTTAGGTCAAAATTTCCTGCGTGGAGCGTACACGCCTCTGATCACACCGTTTAACGGCTGGGCGGTCGACTATGACGCGTATGCCCGGTTCGTGGACTGGCAAATACGTAATGGTGCACAAGGTCTCGTTGTTGGTGGAACCTCGGGTGAGCCTTTTTCCTTATCGCTAACGGAACGCCAGAATCTTCTACGTATCGCTATTAGTTCTGCACGCCGTCGTGTGCCGGTGGTTGCGCAAACCTGTGGCGTGTCATTGGCTGATACCTGGTCGTTGACCGAGCACGCAGAGCAAGTTGGTGCGGATGCCATCATGCTCATGATGCCGCCATTCGTTAAACCACCTCAGCGTGGCTTGAAATCATTTCTTGCTTTAGTATCCCGAGCAACAACGAAGCCGATCCTTCTGTATCAAATACCGAGCAGAACGGCATCGACCATTGAAGTCGATACCCTTGAAGACCTTTGCGAAGCTGTCCCATCAATTGTTGGCCTAAAACAGTCGTCCGAAGACGATGCGTTTGATAGTGACGTCATGTCTCGTATGGGTGGCGAGTTCCGTCTATTTATGGGGCTGCCAAAAATTGCTTTTGAACGTATTCCAAAAGTTGCGAGTGGGTTGATTGTCGCGCTTGGAAATATTGTCCCTGGGAAAATCGCAAAAATTTGCGCGCACGCTGAAGAAGGTGAATTGGCTGAAGCGATGGCCTTGCGTGATGAACTGCAAGATCTCAATGACGCCGCCTTTCGCGACACGAGCCCAATTGGGGTGAAGTATATGGCATGGAAGATGGGCCTGATTACCTCAGGCGAGTGTCGCTTACCCTTGCCGCCACCCGAGGTTGATGACGTTGAGGCCATGGATGAGGCTCTCGGAGCCGCTGGGTTGCTTTGATATCAGGTGCGGGCATTGCCCTTGGGTCAATCGGGCTCTAATCAAAATACAACAGCGCATACGGAGACGACATGGGATCCACACTTACACTGACGGCAAGTGACGGCCAATCAATCGAAGCTTATGTGGCTGAGCCGAATGGCACACCGAAAGCAGGCATCGTCGTCATACAAGAAATTTTTGGCGTCAATGATCACATGAAGCATGTGACTGACAACTTCGCGGCTCAGGGGTACGCGGCTATCTGTCCATCCTTCTTTGATCGCGTCGAGCCGGGGGCTGTTTTGTCTTACACGGAGTTTGGTCGTGGCCGAGAGATCGCTGGTCAGATGTCTAATGACGCCGTAGTGGCCGACATAAATGCTGCCGCAGATCATGTTCGTTCTGCTGGAAAGGTTGGAGTCATCGGGTACTGCTGGGGTGGCTCTATGTCTTTTCTTGGGGCCTGCGATGCAAACATTGATTGTGCGGTGTCTTACTATGGTTCTCGCATCATTCAATATAGCCCCGACATGAAGCCGAAAGTGCCGATGCAGTATCATTATGGGGAAATCGACCAATCTTTCCCGATGGATGCCGTAGAGAAAGTGATATCGGAGCAGCCAGAGGGTGAGCACTTTGTCTATGAGGGTGCAGATCACGGCTTTAGCTGTGGAGACCGCCCGCAATTTAACGAAGCTGCGACTGACCTTGCGCTTTCGCGGGTGCTTAAGTTTTTCGGAGAAACGCTCTAAGTCGGCTGGCGGTGTAGCCCCGTGATGCCAGAACTTGATATTTCAACGCTGCTGATTATTGCTTTTGGATTCGCGGTCGGTGGTTTGGCCAAGGGGACATTTGGTCTTGGGATGCCGTTTCTGGCGCTGCCCGTTCTGGTGACCGTGCTGCCTTATCAAGTCGCTGTGGCAGTGTTTCTCGTCCCAAACTTTACGGCAAACTTTCAGCAAGCCCTGCGCAAGGGCCTGTGGAGACAAAACCTAAAACGCTATCTTTGGCTCATTATCCCTATGCTGGTCGTCATCGTTCTGACGGCACAGATATTGTTAAACATAGAGCAAGAGACAGGGCTTTTAATTCTTGGTCTTATTTGTTTGGGTTTTGTTGCCACACAGGTTTTGCCGATAAAACCCGTTATTGATGCTGGTCGCGAGCGCCTGCTTAACCCGGTCGTGGGTGTGGCTGCTGGTGTTTTGTGTGGGCTCTCCGGTCTGTATGGGCCGGCCCTCATCGTCTATTTGCTTGCTCTTCGCATTCCTAAAGACGAGTTCGTTTCTGCCTTGGCTCTGATGTATTTCTTGGGGTCCTTCCCCCTATACGGAAGCCTCGCTTTTGGCGGCGTTCTGACACTTGAGGTTGCTATCATTAGCGTTTTTGGCGCTGCCATTATCGGCATCATGATCCTCATCGGTCAAAAAATCAGAGATCGCCTTGATGAGGAACGATACCGTAAGCTCGTTCTTGGCCTGCTCTTTATAGTCGGGTGCGATCTTTTGCGCCGAGCCTTGATATAGCCGTTAAGCGTTCCGGGCCATTCCCTTGTAGTCGTGCACGATAATTGCGTGCCCAACCGCTCCGTAAGAATTGGAGTTTGAATACTCAATTCCATATGTTTCTACGGCTTCATCCCAAGCCTGACGTTCCCCCAGATCTCGGCGTGATGCATTGCAATCCCAGTCGTCGAAGTAGAGCAATGCTCCTTCAGATATGAGTCTTCTGCTTAGGAGGCCGTCGAGCACGTCCCTCGTCGACGAATATAGGTCGCAGTCAATATGAACAAAGCCGAGTTTAGTGCTGTCGGCCAGAACGGGAATAGTATCTTTGAACCATCCTTCGTAAATGTGAATACGGTCCGTTGATAGATGCTGGGCGCAACTGTTTCTCAATTGTTCAGGATTGATTCCAAGGCATGTGCCTGGTGCCCATGCACCGCTGGCAACCATTGGTGATTTTAAGTCAGCCTCTTCCGTGGTTTCCGGCAATCCTTCGAAACTATCAAACAAGTGCAGATTTCGGGGCGTTATGCCGAGGCTGGGCAGTTTTCTTGCATAGACGTTTTCTGAGCCAGAGATGGATGCCGCTAAGGTCGTCGCTGATCGACCGGTCATGGTGCCAAATTCTGCAACGTCGCCTTTTATCCCGCGTAGGTAGCTTTTGATTACCCCTTTGGCAACTTCGTTGAGTACTTCCTGGATGTGCCAATTCGCATCAAATTCCGCCATTTTAGAGCCCCTAGCTGTAGTTTTTTCTAATAAACCAGATATGTGCTGTTCTATCTACAGCCTTGCGAAGACCCTATATTCTTCATGCTAGATTCTGACAAGCAAGTTGGGTTTTCTTGTGGGCAAAATAGCCCAAAACCCTATGACTCGCTATTTTGAAAATGCCTAGCCCAGGCCACCTTTGTTCAGCGCTTGGCGCGGGTTTTTCCAGTTGATGTGCATTCGTATATAACGGCTTCTAACTGCTGCCTGCCATCGTCATGAGCATATATTCTCTGTTAGAATGCAGAATGTACTTGCCTAAGGCTTCTTGCTGAAAATGACTCTCAAACCGCTAAATATCGGTCTGCGCGCTATTGCCTTTCTATGTGTGATAGTTGCCATTGCATTCGGCGTTGCGGCGGGAATTTTGAGCCTCTATGGAGCGGACCTCGAGACCCATGTCGAGATTTTTTTCGGGTCCACTGATGTCTTAACCGCTTTTGGCCTATTTATGGTCGCAGCATCCATTTTTGGTGCTGGATTGAATTGGCTGGTCCGACGACTTTTTTACAACGTGTCAGAAGCGCAGCGGAAAACATTCAAGGCCGCCTCCGAACTGAGCGCTAAAGGTTCTCCAGCAAGCTTCGGATACTGGTCGTCCAATGCGGTAACGGGCAAGATTAGCTGGTCTCCAGAAATGTATTCGATTCATGGGCAAGACCTGGATGAGTTTGTTCCAACAAATGTGACAACGTTGTCTTGCCTCGCACGAGAGGAACGTAAGCGGTATCAGGACCATCTTGATTCTGTGGTTAGGACAGACGCTAGTCTCAATATCGAAACCGTTATTCTCAGACCAGACGGACAGCGCCGGCACGTCTGGGTGACGGGCGGCAGAGAAATTAATTCTGCTGGCGAGTATCTGGGGCTATTCGGCCTCATGCACGACATTACAGATCGCAAAAATTCTGAATTGCTCTTGCGACAGAACCAGGAGCAATTGGATCGCGCCATTGAGGCCGCCCATGCTGCGATCTGGGATTGGGATATGGCTGAGGACAAGCTATTCACATCGCCTCGTTTTGCAGAGATTTTAAAAGTTGACCCCAGTGACTGGCGTCCAACTATGGCCTACCACAACCGGCTCTGTCACCCAGATGACTTGCCGCGTGTCCGAGACGCTTTAGCTGGTCATCTCAAAGGTGATGGCCCTTACGATATTGAATACCGGCTCATGCGTTCGGATAAGACGTATGCGTGGATTCATAGCCGAGGGCAGGTCGCGCAGAACGCAGATGGAGAGGCCACACGGTTGATCGGAACCGTCACGGATATTACTGAGCGGCGGCAAGAACAGGAAAACCTAAGGCGTAATGAGGAAACCCTTGAGCTTGCCATTGAGGCCTCTCAAGCCGGGTACTTTGACCGCCGGTGGGAGCAAGACGAGATTTATTGGTCGCCACGGTTGCGGGAGATCCTGGGTATCACCGACTCAGAGTTCTCTCCGGTCGTCAGTACATTTAATGATTTTGTCCATCCTGCTGACCGCAGCGCCCTAAAGAAAAAGGTGGATGATTTCCGTGATTCTATGCGGGCCCTCGAGTTTGAATGTCGTGTGCGTCACACGGACGGGCATTATGTATGGGTGCAAATGCGCGGCATGGTACAGCGCGATGACGTAGGTCATCCGTTACGATCCGTTGGGTTTATCATCGACATCTCAGACCGCAAACGGCTCGAACTCGAGTTAGAATCACGTAAGAAAATGTTTGAGGATGTCGCGACGGCTGCCGGTGAATATATCTGGGAGTTTGACCAGACAGGCACGTTCACATCCGTATCCGATGGCATAGAAGCTATGCTTGGCCGCAAAGCTGCTGATGTTATTGGGCGTGGCCCAACTGAATTCATGAGTCCTGATCAGGCGCGAGCGGGCCGGCTCATGTTTGCGAAGCTCATTAAGCAAAAAGAGGACTTTAAAGGCTTAGAAACCCCAGGATATCACGTTGACGGCTCAACGGTGTGGCAGCAGTTAAGTGGAAAGGCGATCGTAGACGAAGCCGGAGTGGTCATAGGGTGTCGCGGTGTTGCGCGCGATATTACGGGCCAAAAAGAAGCGGAGCGGGCGGTTGCCCGCAGCGAAAAGAAGTTTCGTGACCTGATCGAAGGTTCGATTCAAGGCCTCGTTGTGCACCGCCGGTACAAGCCCTTATTCATCAATAACGCGTACGCCAGGATGATCGGCTATGAGAACGGTGAAGAGATGATGGGGCAGGTTTCAACAATGTTTGACATCTTACCCTCTGAGTTTAGTGAGGGCGCAGACGAGTTTTGGACTATGACGATGACCGGTGAATTGGATGGTCATGTCGTTAGAGGCAAGGTTCTAAATAGGTATGGTGGCGAGGTCTGGACGGATGCCGTCGGTCGGGTCGTCGATTGGGATGGTGAGCCTGCATTTCAAATCACTGTCGTAGACGTGACGGATCAGCACAATTCAGAGAAAGCCCTGAAGGACAGCGAGGAGCGCTTCAGAGTTGTGGCAGAAAATGCCAATGACATGATTACGATACGGGGTGGCGACGGCAATTTGTCCTATGTGTCTCCGTCTGCGCTTGCGATGACTGGGTACTTGCCGGAAGAGCTTATCGACAGCCCGGCTGGGTCGATGACGTTTGAAGACGACCTTGCCCAGCTTGATCAGCGCAAGAAAGAGCGTGCTGAAAACCCAGATCAAAATTTTGCATCCCTATTGTGGCGTATGCGCCGCAAGGACGGTCGCGTTATTTGGCTTGAGACGCTGACTTCGACATTGCCTTTACGGGAACACGAAACGGTCCACCGTGTTCTTTCAACATCGCGTGACGTCACAGACCGCGTTGAACGAGAACGTGAGATTGAGGCAGCGCGTGACAGGCTCGAACGACAAGCAGAAGAGCTGTCAGAGCTAGCGATTCGTCTCGAACAGGAACGAGAGCGCGCCGAGGAAGCGAACCTAGCAAAGTCGCAGTTCCTAGCGATGATGAGTCATGAGCTCAGGACACCTATGACCGGTGTGCTGGGTATGGTTGATCTGCTCAATAAAACTGACGTTACAACGTCTCAGCAAGATATGTTGAACACGCTCCACCGATCAGCCTCTGCGCTGCTCGAGTTGTTAAACGACATTCTCGATTTCTCAAAAATTGAGGCAGGTGAGTTCGACCTCGAAATCATCGATTTTCGTCTTTCCGACCTTATGGACGACGTGCGAGATCTGTTCTCGCCAGTCCTGTCTGCGAAGGGTTTGACCCTTACTGTCGACTTCAAGGGAAATATAGAAGACGTCGTTCGTGGTGACCCAACCAGATTGCGTCAGGTTCTGTTGAATTTAATTGGTAACGCGAACAAATTCACAGAAGCGGGTGGCGTCACAATTAACGTTAAGCAGGACAGAAGTTTATCTGAAGACCTAACGCTGCGTTTCGAGGTCGTCGACACGGGCATAGGCATTCCACCCGAGGATCAGCACAGATTATTTCAGGCTTTTGTGCAGGCAGAGTCCCATACAACGCGTAAATTCGGCGGTACAGGATTGGGGCTTGCGATCTGCAAACAAATTGTTGAAGCGATGGGTGGTGTCATTTGGATTGAGAGCGAAGTCGGTGTCGGGTCAACGTTCACCTTTACCTGCCCATCGTCCGTTGGAAATCCAGATAAGGCGGGCACGATTCATTCGGACTCGAGGGTTTCCCAGACTGTCAGTCTTTCGCCCATGCGAATTCTTATCGCAGAAGATAACCCAACGACGCAGATGCTGGTCCGCTCCATGCTTGAGCGGGACGGGCATGCGGTGGTGACAGCTGATAACGGTCGAGAAGCTGTCGAAGCGCTGGAGTCCGCCGAGTTTGATATTATCTTAATGGACATGCAAATGCCGGTGATGGATGGTCCAGATGCAATGCGGGAAATTAGATTGCGCGCTGGAAATGCGGCTCAAACACCTATCATCGCATTAACAGCGGACGCGATTCGCACGCACAGACAAGGCTACATTGATGCTGGTGCGAATGTGATCGTGACAAAGCCGATAAAATGGCCTGTCCTGTTCGGAGAGATGGGCCGGCTAACCGGTCAAGGTGGCGCTGGGCCCGGCGACCCTCCACCGACAGAGGTAAATGTGGGAATGGAAAGTGTGACGAACAATGATTTCGGGCAGACCGAGTTGGTCGACTCAGCAATGCTAGATGCACTTCTTGAAGTGCTAGATGAGAAAACTCTGGCCCCAATGCTTGTCACCTTTAAGCAAAACATGACGAAGTATATCGACGAGCTTGATGGCCTTGTTACCCGGGATGACCTTGAGAGATGTAAGCGCACGGCTCATGCGCTCAAAGGGTTGTCTGCGCAGTTTGGGGCGTCTCGAGTGAGTGTGATGGCCAAGGCGATTGAAGAATCAATGACCGACGTGGACGAGGTGGTGAGTCTTTTGCCTTTACTGCGCCAATCAATTGAGGAGACAATCGCAGCGCTTGATGCGGGGGCTTAATTGAAATTCGACTGAGATGGGGGATTGGTCAGCATGGTTGCGGTGCCAAAGTTAGATTTTTCTGCGCATACATTTGTAATTGTTGATGATGAATCGGCGATTCTTAATCTCATCGCTGCGTTGGTAACGAGCGCGGGTGCAAAAAAAGTGCACAAATGTAAATCCGCTCAAGAAGCGCAGAATGTTTTGACAGACCCTAATGTAAAGGTTGATTGCATTATCTCAGATCACCAGATGGAGCCTGTGACCGGGCTTGAGTTGCTGCAAAAAATCCGGGTCGGGACGAATTTAGGGGTTAGCCGCAACCTCCGTTTTCTTATGCTGACGGGTTTTGGTGAAGAAGAGGTTGTTAAGTCGGCGCTAGCGTTAGACGTAGACGGTTATATCATTAAGCCCGTCTCTCAAGGCGCGCTGATTGCGTCCATTGAGAAAGCCTTCGTACGCAAGCGTATGCTGAAGGGCGCTTCAGATTATGCTGCTGTCCCAGTGTTCAGTAGTCCAGAGCCTTAACGCACAATCCCAAAGTCTTTGCTTACAAGTTCGGTGGCCCCTAGCGGCAAGCGGTTTTAATGACCGACCGCAATGCGTCGGCCATGAAGGACATATTGCCCGGTGTGAGAGTCGGGTGAACTGGGAGCATGATTGTCCTATTAGAAATTTTCGCGGCATTCGGTCTGGGGTTAGATGTGTTAATGGATGCCGTCGCGAACGCACTCTCATTTGATATGTCGGGACAAGCTCCCGCTCTAGCTGGTACGCCGAGTACGGCCAACTCGTCCACAATCCGATCTCTAGTCCAATTATTCGCTAAGGCTTCGGGGTTAACTTGGACATAGAATTTATAGAAACTGTGTCTGACGGTTTCCGGTGGAGTCGACTCTATTAGGCAGGGAAGGTCTGTGACTGCTGCCGCGAGAGCCGCAGCGTTTTGTCGGCGCGTCTCAATCCAGCCATCCAGTTTTCGAAGTTGCAGGCGGCCAATTGCAGACTGTGTTTCCGTCAATCGCCAATTGGTCGAAAAGCTATCAACCAGCCATTTAAATCCAGGGCTTGTCTCTGTCTGATGCGCGCGATCGAAATCCCATCCGTGGTCTCGCAAGGACCACATGCGCTTATATAAAGCTGGATTGCTGGTCAGGGTGAGCCCGCCTTCCCCTCCAGTTGAGATGATTTTGTCCTGACAGAAAGAAAAGCAACCGATGTCGCCAAGGGTGCCAACAGCTTGTCCCTTGTAGAGCGCTCCGTGTGCTTGCGCACAATCTTCGATGACAGCCAGGCCAGACGCATTTGCGACGGCAAGAATTTCATCCATATCTGCCGGCCATCCAGCGAGGTGAACCGGAATGACGGCCCGGCTTCGGTCACTAAGGACAGCGGATAATGCTTCAGCGTTCAGGTTCTGAGAAATAGGATCGATATCTGCAATCACTGGGGTGGCGCCGCATCGCACCACGGCAGATGCTGTTGCGATAAAAGTCCTGGCGGGTACAACGACTTCGTCGCCTGGGCCTATTTCAAGGGCGGCCAGGGCGAGTTCTAGGGCCGCGGTACCGTTCGCAACGGCTAAGGCGTGTTTAGATCCTGTCGCAGCCGCATACTCTGCTTCAAAACTCTTGCCTTCCTCTCCCGTGCGGTAGTTTACCTTGCCGGACCGTAAGACAGAAGCGGTAGCCTCTATCTCGTCCTCTGCGTGGAATGGCCAGGGTGCCAAAACTGAGTCTAATTCGGTCATATTACAGAAGCACTTCAATCATGTTCGATCGTAGAACGGGCTCTTCCTATCGGTGTGCCTGATCGACATCGAGGCGTCAACGGACGCGGAGCATTGATAGGGTCGGGTGTGCCGCTTTCTTGCTAGGGAGGCGGTGCCCATGTCACTCTCCAATCACCTTCATAATGCCACCGAGGCGTCACGATCTCAATTGGAGCTACCATCCGCTCATGACTCACGATCAAGCTGACGCAGATGATAGATCCGGTGTCGACGGAAATATCACCGTTGCCCTTATTCTGTTTGGCGCCATTACGTTTACGTTCGTTGGGCATATTCTGTTTTTTGCTACTGGTGTCGGCGGACACGCATTTGAGGCGCTGTATCTTAGCGACCCTAACGTTGCGCCGACGTATGCGATAATTCTTAACCTCTGGCAGGCTTCTTTCGGCCCCTCAGAATTCACGGGCCGGTCATTGTCTATTGTGAGCGCAGCCATCGCTGCGCTTGCGCTCGCGCGGGTCTGTGTTGCCTGGTCGGGGGATTATATTTCTGGGGCTGTGATGCCACTTGGATTGATTTTGTTTCCTCAAACCGCGTTTACGTTTGGGTTGTCTACACCTCATGCTCTGCTATCGGCGGTCTTTATGTTGGGTGTGATGTACGGGACAAACCGTGGCCAGTCTCAGACGAATATCTCGGCGGTCATTGTCGGGGTTGTTTTCGGCCTACTACCTTTTCTCGATACGGCTGGCTTTGGCCTTGTCCTTGCTGGTGCGGTTCTACTTTCGGGAGAAGGCTTAGGGAAACGTTTCTGGATTCGTTCAGCTAGCATCGCAGTCGCATTGCTTATTATCCAAAGCGTCTATTATTCAGTTTCCCCGCAAGACTTGTTCCCGTTGGACTGGAGTGTTGCTCAGAGTTCAATAGTGCAGGCCGGTCTCTTGCGTCCCTTTTCCATGTTGTGGGTGGCGCTTTGTTTTAGCGCTTTCGCGCTTTGGCGGTCAGAGACGCTTCGTCTAAAGATGGGCCCGTCGATCGTTCGTCGGAGTATACGTATTGGGGTCGCGTTTCTAATCGCCCTTGTATGGTTGGTTCTTCAGTCAGCGTCTTCGAGTTTAGATTTGCGCGTTTCATTCAATGCGGTTCTTATTTTGGGCCTGCTCGCATCGCTGCCTATGGTCCTGTGGATACGGTTTGTGATGCCATCAATCCAGTCCGTGTGGGTTTGGATTGTTCTGCCCGTGGTTATGTACAGCTGTTTTTGGGTGATTATGGGGCCGATCGACTTGTCAGGGTTTCCCTACGATCAGCTCGTTAGCCGCCCCTAGTCTGGTTTCCGTATGGTGGCGAGATGGCGCTACGGGACCGGTTTGATCGGCCCGAGTCTCCGATTTTGGGTCATATTTTAGAGTTTTACGTCTTTATTGTCCTAGTTTTTCCTTAAGGATAAACTGTTAAGTCATTGCTATAAAAAGAGATATTTGACTTCAATCTTGGCGTTTGTAGACATGAGGCCCTGTCTTGGTCCATATTGTGGGCGATCACATGAGACCCCGGTCCGAAGGATTGGGACACGTTAGACCTGGTGTTGGCGCGCGACGGAAAGACCGTAACGCGCATTTCTGCGTTGTTTAGCTGCGTATGAGTGAGTGGTAAGCGACTGATATGAAGCATTGGACAACATTCTTGAAGGGCTCGATCGCCCGTTCCATCAAGTGGGGCGTCGTCTTGATGCCTATGGCGATGGCGGTTAGCCCTGCCCAGGCCCAGCTCGAGAGTATTTTAAGCCAGATAGAAACCGCCGGTCATGCTCGTGTGATCGTGCGCATGAAAGAAGCCTCACAGGGTCAATCATGGGCGCTGGCGTCCTCCGTATCTGGACAGCAAGTTGCTGTCCGTCAAATGCGCGAGCGTATTGAAGCGGCGATGGTGCAGCGTGACCTCGTCGTTGAGCAATCTTTTTCCAGCTTGCCCTTTGTGGGCCTTCAAGTTGATCGTGAAAAATTAGGTGACCTCCTCACTCTAGATGGCGTCGCTGGTGTCTATCCGGTCATCGTAGAGCGCAAAGCGAAGACTGAAACGTCTTTAGCAACAGAGGGGGCGTCATTGGCGTCGTCTGTCCTTTCGATGGATGTCGAGGATGCGTGGGCGCGGGGATTTCTGGGTGAAGACCTGACGGTCGCCGTGATTGATGGCGGTATTGCGACAAACCACGCCATGCTTTCAGGCAAAGCCGTTGGGGCGGCTTGTTTTTCCGCGACGTTTGGCGGGGATACGGTTACCCAATGCCCGTCGGGACAGACGCCTGAAATTGGTCCTGGTGCAGCATCGAACTGCCCGTTCGGTTCCGATAGATGTGACCATGGGACCCACGTCGCCTCAATTGCCGTCGGCAATGACGGCACAAATTTTGGCGTGGCGCGGGCAGCACAATTGATGCCGATCGATGTTTTCTCTGAAGTCAGCAGTGAGAGTGTTTGCGACCCTGATCCTGCCCCCTGTGAGTTGACTGACTCTTTGGCAGTCCTTGAGGCTCTGAATTATGTCAACGAAAACGCCGAAGCGTTCCATGTGGTTGCTGTTAACCTGAGTCTTGGTGGTGGATCGAATGCTGGGCCCTGTGATTCAGATCCTCGCAAGCTTGTCATCGATATGTTGCGTGACAAGGGTGTTGTCACAACGGTGGCGGCTGGCAATCAGGGTTCGAATGGTGCGATTAACGCACCGGCTTGTATTTCTTCGGCCGTTGCGGTTGGTGCCACAAACGACGGCACGAGCATTGCGTCTTTCTCAAATTTTGCCTCGTTTATGAACGTGATGGCGCCAGGCGTTAATGTCCGGGCAGCAGATCCTGACGGCGGATTGATCTCTCGTAGCGGCACATCAATGGCGGCCCCGCATGTTGCAGGAGCGTACGCCGTGATTCGCTCAGCGCTTGAGCAGGCGACGGTAGACGAGATTGATAATGCAATTGCTGCGACGGGCTTGGATGTATCGAGAACGGGACAGAACTTCACTCTGCCGAGACTTCAGGTTCATAAGGCTATTCTTGAGCTTCAAGGCATCAACATTAAAGTGTTTAACAACGTGATTGGCTCTCGCACAACTGGCGTCGGCGAGGCGTTTATCCGTCTGCATAATTCTTCATCTGAGGCCGGGCGCGCCCGTGTCACGTTACGTGATGCAGAGACGGGGGCTCAACTGGGCCGCTGGACTAGCCCTAACATTCCAGCGCACGCGTCGTTCCAATTCAACGTTGGTCGCCTGGAAACTGAAGCTGTTGCTGATACGGTCATCGCACGGGACGATCGAACTTATTATAACTTGGTTGTTGAATCTGGTTTTGATGGGTCAATGCAACACGTTCTGTGGCAGCAAACGGCAGGTGTGCTGTCGAACATGACGAGTTGTTCTGATGGCGTTACGGGCGGTGAACGTTCACTTCTCAATGTTCACAACCCATCCATCTTGCAGTATCCGTCATCGGTGCGGGTCTATAACGATGGGGCCGCCACCAGCAGTGCTGCGCTTGAAGTCTTTAACGCGACGACGGGCGAGTCCGTCGGGCAGTGGGTGAGTCCATCCATTGAGGCCGGCGCGGCCTACGAGGCCTCGATGGCTGAGATCATTGATGGCATCGAACTTGCCGAAGGGTCTCTGGTTGTGCTCGATGACCTGCCGGTTCACCTGAACGTAGAGCTGGCCAGCGATTTTAATGGTTATTTGCAGCATACGATCCGCAATGCCAGGTCGGCTGTGTTGACTGATATGTCTGCGAAATGTGCACTAGGAAACAACAGTTAAGGGCGCTCTTTATCTGAGCGTTGATCTGTCCCTAAGTTGTTACCATTCCCTGTCCCGCTTTGATCAGATCTTCTGGTGCGACCTCTTCGCGTTTTTCTGGCACTTCTACGCCGCGCTGACACGCTGGCCGCAAGGCTATGGTTTCGTGCCACCGCTTCACATGATCTAAGCCATCCATTGATACCCCTGACCATTCGTGGGTGCGAACCCAAGCCCAATTGGCGATGTCGGCTATCGAGAAGTCTCCCGCGAGCCATTCGTTGTTCGCAAGGTGGGAATCAAGAACTTCAATGAGTCGGCGGCTTTCATTTTGATAGCGCGCAATTGCTTGAGGAATTTTCTCTGGGAAGTAACGGAAGAAAACGTTTGCCTGTCCCATCATGGGGCCAACGCCACCCATCTGAAACATGAGCCACTGCATAACTAGGGAGCGGCCCTTCACATCGCTAGGCATGAGCAGGCCAGTTTTTTCAGCTAAGTAAACCAGAATGGCGCCAGATTCGAACACGGCAAAGTCGTCTGCGTCGTGATCAATAATAACGGGTATGCGACCGTTTGGATTGAGTGCGAGGAATCCCGGCTCTTTCTGTTCCTTCTCTTTAAGGCTGATTGTCGTAACCGTGTACGGCAATTCCATTTCCTCAAGGGCGATGGAAACCTTGTATCCATTTGGCGTGCGTGCGGTGAGAAGTTCGATCATGGTTGGGCTAGGTCCTGGTCTACGAGTGAGTTGCCGCGTCGGTGGGCGCCGAGTAAGGCTCCGTCGCGCTGGTCTTGCCGTTCTAGCTTATTGTGCGACGCCACGCTTTCTAAATTTGCGCCGCCTCGGTTGACCTAGCACATATGTGATCGGGAATTTGACGATTTCATAGGCGACCAGCGCCAGTACGATCCCGACACCAATATAGATGAGGGCATTTGTATCTAGGGGGACTGACGGCACGAAGTCAGCCCACGTACCGGCGACGATTGCGTCGTCCGCCGTTCTCAATAGAGCATAGGGACGTGAGAACAATCCTGCGTTGGCAATGGCGTCATACGAGGTTTGCAGTTCGCCGACGCGTAACGTGGCATCTGCTTCAAGCTCCCGCCGCACCGTATCGCTCATCGTTTGATACCGGACGCCCGTCGTAATGCGGTCCAGATTCAGTTGCGCTTCGTCCAGGTGGCCGCCGAGCCTCTGGAGGTATTGATTCATGAAAGCCTGAGTTTGCGATGCGGCCATGCCGACGGCGGCAGCGAAACCGGCGCCGAGCAACATATCGAGTTTCTGTAACAACCAGTCCAAAGAAGACCCTTTCAAACTACTCGTGCATCATAGTGATAGTGTGCCGTTCATTCCAATCTATCGCTCAGCAGTCTATAAACCGCCATCTATTGCATAACTATGGCAACCCTATGTCCTCAGGAGCCTGAACAGACTCTCATGCGCGTTGATCAGTTTGATTTTCTTCTTCCGGCAGATCGCATCCCTGACCGGCCAGTGAATCCCAGAGATTCTGCCCGGTTGCTTCATGTCCATGAGGCCGGCCTTTCGGACCTTAGCGTACGTGACCTCCCGGGCTTGCTGAGGGATGGGGATGTTCTGGTTTTTAATGATACGCGTGTGATTCCCGCCCGCCTCTATGGCAAACGGGGTCAGTCCGACATCGAGTTTTTGTTGCACCGCCCTGAGTCGGCTCATGTTTGGCACGCTCTTGCTCGGCCCGCAAAGCGGCTAAAGCCTGGAGATGCCGTCACTTTTTCAGACACGTTTTCGGCAGAAATTCTGGGCCGTAATGATGATGGGTCCGTTAGGATTCGGTTCGATCTAGATCCGGAGGCCCTTTCAGCCGCGTTGGAAGAGCATGGGCACATGCCGCTGCCTCCCTACATGGGGCGCGAAGATGACGCGCAAGATCGCGAAGACTATCAGACCATCTATGCTTCCCATGATGGTGCGGTCGCTGCGCCGACGGCGGGGTTGCATTTCACAGATGATCTTATGGACGCTCTTTCTGCAAAGGGCATTGAGACATCTTTTCTAACGTTGCATGTGGGATTGGGAACGTTCCAGCCGATGAAAGTTGATGACACAGATGATCACGTTATGCACCGAGAGTGGGCGCAGGTCAGTCAGAGCGTGTCCGAGCAGCTCACGAAAGCAAAAGCAGACGGGCGGCGTATTGTCGCTGTCGGCACAACAAGTTTACGCACATTAGAATCAGCTGCTGAGACAGATGGAGAGATTCGCCCCTTCGCTGAAGAGACTGACTTGTTTATTGTGCCTGGATATCGCTTTAAGGCTGTTGACGCATTAATGACCAATTTTCATTTACCTAAGTCGACGTTGTTTATGCTTGTTTCAGCCTTTGCTGGAACGGCTCGTATGAAAGCGGCCTATGATCATGCGATTAAGTCTGGCTATCGGTTCTATTCTTACGGCGATGCCTGTTTGCTCGATTGTGATCAGCTACCATGACTGTTCCTAGTTTTTCTCTAAAAGTAGAGGCGGTTGATGGCCAGGCAAGGGTCGGTCAACTCATAACGGCTCATGGCGTTGTTGATACGCCAGCTTTTATGCCCGTTGGGACTGCCGCGACGGTGAAGGCGATGACGGTTGATTCTGTTGCGTCCACCGGGGCACAGATGATTCTCGGGAATACCTACCACTTAATGCTAAGGCCGGGAGCGCAGCGCATCGAATCTCTCGGTGGTTTGAGAAATTTCATGCGCTGGGCTGGACCCGTTCTGACGGACTCTGGCGGTTACCAAGTTATGTCTTTGTCGAAGCTCCGGAAGGTGACCGAAGAGGGTGTGACTTTTCAATCTCATCTCGACGGCAGCAAACACATGCTGACTCCGGAACGGGCCATAGACATCCAGCATCAACTGGGGTCCACCGTGACCATGGTTCTTGATGAGTGCACACCGTTTCCTGCGACAGAAAAAGAAGCAGCAGACAGTATGCATCTTTCCATGCGATGGGCGGGACGCTGCAAAGAGGCATTCAAGGAACGGACCGGTCATGCACTTTTTGGGATCGTTCAGGGCGGCGTTCATGCGGACTTGAGGGCAGAGTCAGCACGATCGTTAATTGACATCGGGTTTGATGGATATGCTGTGGGCGGGCTTGCTGTTGGTGAGGGCCAAGACCTGATGTTTGAGATTGCAGGTGTGACAACCCCCCACCTGCCTGCTGATAAGCCCAGGTATTTAATGGGTGTTGGAAAGCCGCTCGATATCATCGGAGCCGTTCAACGGGGCATCGATATGTTCGATTGCGTGCTTCCGACTCGATCTGGGAGAACGGCGCAAGCTTTTACGCGATACGGCACCGTCAATCTGCGGAATGCACGCCACGCGGATGATCACAGGCCACTTGACGAAAGTGTCCCCTGCGCCGCTAGTCGTGATTATAGCCGGGCCTATCTCAATCACTTGATAAAATCTGATGAGATTCTCGGCATGATGCTGCTGACGTGGCATAATGTCGCCTTCTATCAACAGCTTATGGCGGGGCTTCGTGACGCGATCCGAGCCGGCTCCCTCGATAGCTTCGCAGCGGCCTTCCAGGCCGACTGGTCCAGAGGTGACATCGAGCCACTCTAAGGAGGATCTGAAGCAAGATCTTCTGAGAGAGGCGCGACGTCTCGGATTTGATGATGTCCGCATTACTGCGGCGTCATTGCCTGCGGATGCATCGAAGAATTTTGACTCGTTTATCGCTGACGGCCTTCACGGCGATATGGCTTGGATGGAAGCAAAGGCAGACCGTCGTCGCACGCCGCAAGCGCTTTGGCCCGACGTGCGCTCTGTTATCACGGTCGCGGTGAACTACGGGTCATCCACGGACCCTCTGGCTCTTCTCAACAAGCCCGAGCGCGGTTCTATCAGCGTTTACGCCCGTGGCCGCGACTATCATGACGTTCTGAAGAAACGCTTGAAAGCGTTAGCCCGCTGGTTGGTGGATCAATCAAAGGATGCGGATGTAAAAGTTTTCGTCGACACCGCCCCTGTCCTGGAAAAACCTCTGGCACAGTCCGCAGGGCTTGGTTGGCAAGGTAAGCACACCAATCTGGTCTCGCGGCAATATGGATCGTGGCTTTTCTTGGGAGAGGTTTTTACGACTCTTGAGCTTCCGCCAGACGTGGCAATGGAAGACCATTGCGGATCATGTCGGCAATGCTTGGATGTGTGTCCGACTGACGCATTCATTGACGCGCGCCGTCTCGATGCAAGGCGGTGCATCTCATACCTAACGATCGAGCATAAAGGTCACATCGCGGCTGATCTGCGCCCGCTTATGGGAAACCGGATTTATGGGTGTGACGATTGCCTGGCCGTTTGTCCTTGGAACAAGTTTGCCGAAGTCGCATCCCCATCCGTTTTAAATCCGAGGGTTGAGCTTGAAGCGCCAATGTTGACTGACCTTGTGCATTTGGATGACGCCTCGTTCCGGAAGGTCTTCTCTGGATCGCCCATCAAACGAATTGGTCGGGATCGATTTGTTCGGAACGTCCTCATTGCCATAGGCAACAGCGGGTTAGTGGAGATGTGTTCCGTGGTCGAGCCTTTATGCAGTGATGAATCCCCGCTTGTTCGCGCGATGTCGGTCTGGGCTCTGAACCGGTTGGACAAGGATAAAGCCAAGCAAGCGAGAGACTCTTTGATGCAGGAAGAAACAGATTTAGATGTGAGGGGCGAATGGGACGCAGTTTGATCACATTGGCGTCGGTCTGTTTTTTATCTTTTGTCGCGTGGGGGCAGGATACACAGCCTGATAGTGATGGGCCTGTATTCCAGGATTGTGCTGATTGTCCGACGATGGTCACTCTTCCTACTGGTCGCTTCATTATGGGCGCAGATGATCAACGAGAGACATATGGGCCCGCACACGATCAGGTCATGCCCAAGCGAATCGCGATCGCCCGTACGGAAACTACCTTCGCGCAGTATGACGTTTGCGTTGATGAGGGGGAGTGTGCGGGTGGCACAAGTGATCACGGGTGGGGTCGCGGTAAGCAACCCGTGATCAATGTTTCCTGGCAAGACGCCGTTGACTACGCAGAATGGCTCAGCCGGCGCACGGGTTTTACATATCGATTGCCGACAGAAATTGAATGGGAATATGCCGCACGTTCGGGAACGGTGACGCGTTATCCGTGGGGAGAAATGGCGGGTGTTGGCAATGCCAATTGCCGCCGCTGCGGAACGGAATGGAGTGGTCTGGGAGCCGCGCCCGTGGCCCAGTTCCCGTCCAATGCCTTCGGCTTGCATGACATGAACGGCAATGTTTCTGAATGGGTGGCCGATTGTTGGGCCGATCGCCATGACGTCGGCGATAAAAACGCGAACGGGCCGGATGTATGTCCGGCCCGTGTCACTAGGGGTGGGGATTGGTATTACGTCCCCATTCTCTCAACCTCAGCGGCGCGAAAACCCAATGCTCCGAATTTGTGGAGTTACACGATCGGGTTTCGTGTGGTGCGTGACTTTGCTGCTGAGACCACCGCCCCGTAAAGCGACGGAGCGATCTCGAGCGTTATGTTGCTGCTGCTAATGCTCGGGCCATTTGACTCAAGGCTTCTTGATGGCGCTCGTTGTCAATGCTGGAAAAATTGCGTGCAAGTTCTAAACACATGCGTTGTCGTGGCGGAACAACCTGTTCATTGTTGTCTTCTAGTCCATCAAAGAAGTAGCTCACGGGTACACTGAGAACCTGTGTAATTTCGTATAGCCGGCCGGCAGAAATCCGATTAATGCCACGCTCGTACTTATGAGCTTGTTGATAGGTGACACCAATCATGTCGGCCATTTGTTGCTGGCTCAGCCCCATCATGATGCGACGCTCTCTAATACGCGTACCAACATGTTTATCGATATCGCTGGCGCGGTTGGCGGGTTCGGTGCGTTCACGCAATGGTACAACGACTGCAGTGTTCGGTTGCGACATGTATTTACCCCTAAATCTCGGTTTCACTAGGACCACGTTCAACCTGGGGGCGCTCAACCTTGAGCCGTATTTATCCTCAGGTATTTGAACCAACGTAAGGCTTTGTCCGGACGAAAACCGCAATCGAATTGTAAATAAATGTAAAGCGAGGCGACCTTGTTAAACCGGGGGTTTTAATGTCTTTGTGTGGGTTTTCACGCTGAGAATGTAAACCGGGTAGGGATTGTGCCCTGAAATCCCTCCTAGACTAGGAGTTCCGATCTTTTATCAGGCCTTCAAGTTGACTTTGCATAGCGTCAAGTTGAGCCTTTAAATCATCAACGCCGCCCGTTGTTGATGATCCTGCAGAGGCAGCGGGTTGTTTTGGAGAAGGCTCTGGCTCGTTTGGTGTTTGGTTCGAGGATTGGCCTGAGGCTCGTGACGTAAACGGAGTCATCATCTTCATGGCATTTTCTACCATCGCCATATTCTGTTTTGTCATGTCTTCAAACTGTTCGACCGGAAAGAAACCCTTAAATGCATTTTGCATTGATTCACGCATCTGGCCTTCGTTCTGAGTGAAGGCATCCATGCTTTCTTCCAGATAGCGTGGGAGAACGCCGCCTAATGAATCCCCGTAGAATCCTATGATCTTCCTTAAGAACTTTATGGGCAGCAGGTTCTGCCCTTTGCCTTCTTGCTCGACGATGATTTGAGTAAGGACAGACCGAGTCAGGTCGTCACCGGTCTTTGCATCAACAACAACGAAGTCCTCATTCTGCTTAATCATCTCAGCGAGGTGATCGAGCGTCACGTAGCTGGACGTCTTCGTGTTGTACAGGCGCCTATTGGCATATTTCTTAATCGTGGTTACGCCTGGATCGGCGGACTTTGCGGCCATGGCCTGCGTCCTTCCTAACGGGTTCCATTAAGGTTTGGTGTCTTAATGAACGTCTATTGTGCTTTGCACAACGTAACGAGTCAAAGTGTGCTTTGCACAATTCCATCCATGTATGACGGAGTTCTAGCCCCCTGTAGCCCGGGCCGATATAGTCGAAAGCATGACGGATTCGGTAGATATGGACGCTCTTGCCCAGCGATACATTGACCTTTGGCAGGAGCAATTGGCCCAGATTTCCGCCGATCCATCGATTACAGAGGCTTGGCGCGGTGTGTTTGAGACTGCCGCTAAAAACGTAGGACTGTCTCCTGAACCGTTCACAGCATATACGTCAGCGTTTACCGGAGCCGCTCAAGGGACGTCTGGGGCCACGCCCGCTGCCGCTGCACATGGCGATGGAGGGGCTGACGTTGCAGATGTGCTTCGCCGGCTTGACGCCATGGAGCAACGACTCGCCGCTTTCGAGGCCAATAAAGCAGGCGATTGAGGCCGAGACGGGGTCGCCCCCCCTAGACGGGTTGTGGTCCGAGCAGATTGACCCAGAAGCATTTTTGGACACGCTCACGCGTATTGGCCAAGAGCGGATGGCAACCTTTGCTTCTGGTGTTGCCGCCTACCACGCTCATCCCACGAGGCGCGATGTTCTGACCCCAGATATTTGGGCAAATTCAAAGGGTGCGCCTATTCTAGATTATGGTGGCCCGAAAGATGCGCCGCCCGTTCTGGTCGTGCCGTCTCTCATTAACAAAGCCTATGTTTTGGATTTGTTCGAAGACCGAAGTTTTATGAGATCGCTGGCTGAGAACGGACTCAATGCCTTCCTTCTTGATTGGACTGCGGACTCTGCATTTAATCCAAACGCCAATCTCACAGATTACATTGACGAAATTCTAGTCCCGGCTCTTTCCTCGTTGAAGGAGGTCTATGGCGTGCCGCCTGTCCTCGTCGGGTATTGCATGGGTGGCACTTTGGCGGTCGCACCGGCCGCAGCGCACCCCGACCTTGTGTCGGCCTTGGTGCTGCTAGCAGCGCCTTGGGATTTTCACGTCGATAGTGAAGGGCTGCGCCATTGGCTTAGTCTGTCGAAGCCTGGGCTGGACGCAACCATCGATACCCTTGGTGAAGCACCAATCGATCTTATCCAAGCTTTGTTTTCCGGTCTCGATCCGACTCTCGTCGGTCGAAAATTCAGGTCCTTCGCGGCGATGGATCCTGACAGTGAATCCGCAAAACGATTTGTCATATTAGAGGATTGGTTAAACGACGGGGTTCCGTTGGCCGGCCCAGTTGCTCGAGAGTGTTTGATTGATTGGTATCTTGAAAATTCACCTATGGCTGGCAAATGGTCTATCGGTCAATGTTCGGTAAGCCCTGAAGACGTGAGGTGCCCGACCCTGGCTGTTATCCCAGCAAGAGACCGTATCGTGCCGCCGAAATCGGCAGAATCGCTTGCCGAACTCATCCCGTCGGCCGTTGTTCAGTCTGTGGCCCTCGGTCATATCGGCATGATGACGGGCAGTCGTGCGGGCAAAGAAGTCTATGATCCAGTCGCAGACTGGATTAATAATGTTGCAACGCAATAATTAATATCGCGCTGCGGTATCCACCGACTATCTAGATCTCAGCGCCTTCTGACAGGATTTTCTCATGACCGATATCGTCATCACCTCTGCTGTTCGTACTCCCATTGGATCTTTCTCAGGAAGCCTTGCTGGCTTGCAAGCCGCCGAGCTCGGAGAAATCGTGATCCAGGATGCTCTCTCCCGATCACAGGTCGAGGCGGCTGATGTGTCTGAAGTTGTGATGGGGCAAGTTCTTGCTGCCGGTAACGGGCAGAACCCAGCACGCCAGGCGTCTATTGGTGCAGGTGTTCCGAAAGAAGTGCCGGCCATGACAATTAACCAAGTCTGTGGCTCAGGCCTAAAAGCAGTCGCTCTTGGAGCCAGTGGAATTATTGCTGGAGATAATTCCATTGTTGTCGCTGGTGGACAGGAAAGCATGTCCAACTCAGCGCATTGTACGTATCTGCGCAGCGGCACAAAGATGGGTGATGCCCAGCTTATCGACACCATGATCAAAGATGGTTTGTGGGATGCCTTCAATGGCTATCATATGGGGACGACCGCTGAGAATATTGCAGAGCAGTGGCAGCTGACTCGTGAAGCGCAAGATGAGTTCGCGGCACATTCCCAACAGAAAGCCGAAAAGGCCTTAGCCGAAGGCCGGTTTAAAGACGAAATCATTCCGGTCACTATTAAGGTTAAACGGGAAGAAAAAGTTTTTGATACGGATGAGTATCCACGCGCCGGTGCTACTGCTGAGTCGCTCGGTAAACTCCGGCCAGCCTTCTCTAAAGAAGGTACGGTCACGGCGGGCAATGCGTCTGGTATCAACGACGGCGCGGCGGCTGTTGTCATTATGACCGCAGATGAAGCTGCTAAGCGTGGCCTTACACCACTCGCGCGTATCGCGTCTTGGGCGCAGGCTGGTGTGGACCCCGCCATCATGGGAACGGGTCCAATTCCTGCCTCGCGCAATGCACTGGAACGGGCCGGTTGGTCTGCTGGTGATCTCGATTTAATTGAAGCCAATGAAGCGTTCGCTGCCCAGTCATTAGCGGTATGTGGTGACCTCGGCTTTGACTCTGAAAAGGTCAACGTCAACGGTGGTGCTATTGCGCTTGGTCACCCAATTGGTGCTTCAGGTTGTCGCGTGCTTGTGACGTTGCTCCACGAAATGCAAAAACGGGATGCCAAGAAAGGCCTTACCACTTTGTGCATCGGCGGCGGCATGGGTATCGCCATGTGCGTGGAACGCACTTAAGAAAAACCTGCGTGGAACGCACTTAATTACAAACACGGCAACGCACTTGCATTTACTGGTGTTTGACCACCGTGGTCGATAAGCTCCGTTAACATTTAAACGGGGGCTGACATGCGCATTTATAAAACCTTAGTTGCAACAGTGTTGGCAGGGAATCTGGCGTTCCCAACCTTTGCGCAAGAGAATGCGCGACCGACAGTCGATGAAGACGGCACCATTCGGGGCGCCCTGAATGAAGCCCCAATGTCGAGTTTTCTCAGCGATGAGATCAAAGCCGAGTTTACCCGTCGGCTGCGAGCGGCGACACCGCCGTCCTTGAAAGATGGTTTGGAAGCGGTGCGCAAACGGTCCGACGATATGTCGAAAGAACAGCTCGATGCGTGGCTCGAAATTTATCCGTCAAACATTGATGAGACGATGATTAATGGCGTGCGGACGCATGTCGTGACACCTGAGGCGGGGATCGCGCTGGGTAACGAAAACCGCGTGATGATTAACGCGCACATGGGCGGCTTCATGTTTGGTAGCGCCTATGGTGGTCAGGTAGAAGCCGTGCCTTTGGCAGGGCACGCAGGCATCAAAGTGATCGCTGTAGATTACCGGCTTGCACCTGAACACAGTTTTCCAGCGGCCAGTGAAGATATGGAAGCCGTCTATCGGCACGTGCTTGAAACGACAAAACCAGAGAATATCGGCATTTACGGCTGTTCAGCGGGTGGGACGCTGACCGCTCAGATTATTCCATGGTTCCTAGAAAAGGATCTGCCGTTGCCAGGCGCGATCGGTATTTTCTGTTCTGGAGCAATGGGCACGTTTTGGTTCGGGGGTGATTCCGCAACCACCAGTTCCTTGTTGAACGCGACGATGCCTATTAGCCCTGCGGATTCTGCGGCGCAATCCAGAAATTATTTTGCAGACCTAGACGTTAACACGCCGACAATAACGCCGGGCTTGTTTCCTGACACGTTGGCTCAGTTTCCGCCGACGCTTGTCGTAACTGGGACGCGCGATATTGCCATGAGCAACGCCCTGATGACACATACGGAGTTGCTGAAAGCAGACGTCGACGCAGAGTTGTTTGTGCAAGAGGGGCTGGGCCATGGCCACTTCTTCTTGTTCCCAGGAACAGAAGAAGCGGCGACAGCATACAAAGTGATCTGGGATTTCTTCGACAAGCGGCTTATGAACTAGCGACGGTCTGAGCCAATGCGCGTTTGCTGATGTAGAGAAAACGTCCGCACAACAAGATCGCCGCAGCGGCAAGGCCAGTCGCTAATCCCCACCACAAACCTTCTGGCCCGAATCCCATTGGAAAAGCCAAGGTCCAGGCAACGGTAAAGCCAACGCCCCAGTACCCAATCGTGGCAAGGATCATTGGGACTCGTGTGTCCTTATAGCCCCGTAAAATGCCAGCGCCGACGGCTTGCGCTCCGTCAACGAATTGGAACAAAGCGCAAATCGCAAGAAGCCGAATAACCAAAGCAATAACGACGGCGTCATCAGGGCTGTCTGGATCCAGCTGAAACAGAAGCGTTAATTCCATCGGAAAGAGCACGATGATGATCGCCGTAACGGTGGTGATGGCAAAGCCGAGACCGAGCGCGACGAATCCACTACGTCGGGCGGATGCAGGCATGCCAGCCCCCATGTGATAGCCAACCCTGACATTCGCAGCCTGTCCCACAGCCATGGGCATCATGAAGGATGTGGCCGCGATCATGATTGTGACCTGATGTGCTGCGAGAGAGACTGTTCCAAGCGTTCCCATGAGCAATGCACCGACCATGAATAGCATTGTTTCCACACTGAAGATCACCGCAATGGGCCATCCCAACTTATTGAGCTCTAGAAAGATCGACCAATCGATAGGTGCGAATAAGCGCTTAGGTTTAAGGGCTGGTGTTAGGCGGATCGCAATCGATGTGGCGATTGCAGAAATCCACATCACGATGGCCGTCGCATAAGCGGCCCCGAGGAAGCCCAGTTCAGGCAACCCCCATGCTCCATAGATCAACCCGTAATCAAGCAGGCCGTTGGCAAATAGCCCAATGATCGAGACGATGAGAATGATCCGTGGATGGTTCATGGCCGATAAATAGAACCGCATGGCGGCGGCAACCATGATTGCGGGTGTGCCAATGATGATCACGCGCATGTATGCGGTGACGTCAGATGCCAAAGCCGGGGGCTCGCCGACCCAAAGGAGGAAGGGCTCCACATTCCACAGCATGAAAAACAATGGCAGCGTTCCCATCAGAGAAAGGATAAGGCCCGCGCGAAAAATCGAGTCTATTTGGTCGGTCTCACCCGATCCGCGTGCGTGCGCGATCAGGATGGCGACGCTCGCCACTACATTTTGAAACATGCCGGAAAACATGAAGAAAACAGAGCCACCAAGGCCACCTGCTGCCAAGGCCTCGCGACCGACGGAGCCGAGCATAATGGTGTCGGTTAGCCCCATGCCCATTTGGGCCAAAGCAGCACCGGCGAGCGGCAACGCGAGGCGAGATGTCGCGCCGAGTTCTTGGCGAATCGTCTGCGGGCTATGGGTATGTATGTCTTGGGTCACTGTAACGGTCTTTCCTAGAGAGCGGCGTATTAGCGGCTCGAGGGGAGACCGCTATGCGTTTGCTTGGGGGTCGGCGCTAATCGAAGGTTTGCCCGTCTGGGAGCGTTGAAGCGCGCGGGATGGCGTGAGGCCGCACATAACCGAGCGCGGCGTGTCGCCGTGGACCGCAGCCAAGGCGGTCGAAATCTGATCAAGTTTAAACATCAAACGCCCCTCTAGAGGTTGTCACGAAGTCGAGGGTGATAAATTCCAAGTTGTACAAAGTCAATGGCTCTCCAGGCTTCTGGGTCGTATGCTATGTCTTGGAAAATCACATTCTAACAAGCTAGGGCCGGTTTTATGGGTACGAGAGCAATGTCAGTGATCGCAATAGTTGGCGCACTTGCGGTGGTGCTATTGGCGGGTCTCTCGACCTTTCGGTCAGATACGTTTCGGCTATCCCTTGCTGAATTGAGAGGGCTCTACGCATCAAACCAATCTCGCTTTACGGACCTGTCTGGTGTCTCCACCCACTATCAAGATGAAGGCGAGGGGTTTCCTATCGTTCTCATTCACGGGTCCGAGGGAACCTTGAAGACGTGGGACCCTGTCGTCAGTGCGATGAAAGATCGCCACCGTATGATTCGATTAGAGCTACCCGGGCGAGGCCTCTCGGATGTCGGTGCCCCAGATCAAATCAGTGATGAGGTGACCTTGCATGGCATGGTCATGGACCTGCTGGATCAACTCGGCGTCGAAGGTCCTTTTCACCTTATCGGTCAGTCCAGCGGCGGAACGATCGCCACACGTGTTGCGAAGAACTATCCTGACCGAGTTACGAAGCTCGTGGTCATGAATATGCCGTCATCTCCGGTAAGTGTGCCACGTAGTGCGCGCCCGGATAATGTGCGCCGCGCGATGATTCTGAATGATGACTACTTGAAGTTCCGGACTCGTGGATTCTGGGATACGTACTATTCCTATTTGTGGGGTACACCGGAACTACTGAGCGAAGATCTGATCACCTTAATGTATGACCAAAACCGTAGGGTTGCTGCGCCCATGGCGCGCCAGCTGATTCCCGCAAATTTCTCGCCGGAACAAGGGGATACAAACCTTGGTGGCGTTGTCACGCCGACATTGGTGATTTGGGCCATGTCTGATCCCGTCTTGCCGCCGGGCCAATTAGGCGAGTTGACCAGTCGGATGACGCAAACGCCTTTGACGATAAAAGAATTGCCAGGGGTTGGGCATTTTCCGGCGCTTGAGTCGCCTGAGTTGATCATCCCGTTGATCGAAGAGTTTTTTGAGGACTGAGGAGCGTGAAGGTCACCTTTATCGGCACTGGAGATGCTTTTGGGTCAGGGGGAAGATTCAATACATGCATTATGGTCGAGACAGATAACCACCGAAGATTTTTGATCGACTACGGCGCGACGTCTCTAGTTGCCATGAAAAATCTCGGTATTGATTCCAATTCTATCGATGCAATTTTCATCACCCATCTGCATGGCGATCACTTTGGCGGCCTTCCATTTTTCTTGCTCGATGCGCAGTTCTCTAAGCGAAACACCCCATTGGTTTTGGTTGGGCCTGCAACATTCAAGCAACGGCTCCATGAGGCGCGTGAGGTACTCTTCTCCGGCTCATCAGAAACGCCTCCAAAATTCGATTTAGTAATTGATGAGTTTGCTGTCGAGGAACCTTACCGGTGGACGGATCTCACGATTACGCCCTATGAAGTTGATCACTTTTGCGGCGCGCCACCGCTTGCGGTTCGGATGGAACATGAAGGCAAAATAGTTGCCTACACTGGAGATACTCAGTGGACTGATACGCTTATTGAGGTGTGTGCCGATGCTGACCTCATGATTGCGGAAGCCTACTATTTCGAGAAAAAAATTAAATGGCATCTCGATTACTTATCGCTCATGGCGAACATTGATCGCATAAAGCCAAAGCGACTCGTTATCACGCATATGAGTGAGGATATGCTCGGCCGCGTCGATGAGGTCGGCTGCGATGTTGCTGAAGACGGTAAAGTTTTTGAAATTTAATAGCGTTTAAGTACTGCGTGTGAGGTCATGCCTAGATTCAAGCTCATTCCGGAAGTTCACCTTCTGCTTTGCAGAGAAGACACAATCCTGATGCTCCGCCGTTTTCAAACGGGTTACGAAGATGGCAAGTATAGTTTGGTTGCTGGGCATGTTGATGGGGGTGAAACGTTTAAAGAGGCCATGATTCGCGAAGCTCAAGAGGAAGCTGGTATCGAGCTAAGAGGGAGTGACCTCAGTCTGCTTCTCACGATGCATCGAAAAGCAGATGATGAGCGGTTGTCTCTGTTCTTTGGGGCAAGCAACTGGATGGGAGAGCCGCAAAACATGGAGCCGAATAAATGCGACGATATGTTGTGGTTCCCTGAAAATGAGCTGCCACCAAATACGGTCCCTTATATCGCTGCCGCTATTGAAGCGTGTCAGCAAGATCGACAATATTCTGAATTCGGGTGGTGAATTTAGGTTTCACTTTGTTCGACGTCGGCGACGGCGCGCGCTAACGCACAGAAGTCTGCGACGGATATTTGTTCTGGCCGGAGGGTCGGGTCGATGCCCGCGGTCGCACAGAGGCTTTGGGCATCCCCAAGTGTTTTGAGGCTTGAGCGCAGCATTTTGCGACGTTGACCAAAAGTTGCTGCTGTCACACGGGAGAGGGTGCTGGCATCTGCCTCTGCAACCGGGCGCTCTAAAGGCACCATATGGATGACCGTCGATTCCACTTTCGGTGGCGGGGTGAAGGCCTCGGGCGGCACGTCAAGGGCGCGCTTAGTTTCCCAACGCCAACCTGCGAAGACGGACAAACGGCCGAAGGTTTTGCTGCCTGGCCCGGCAACGATGCGGTCTGCGACTTCCTTTTGAATCATCGCGGTTATTGAGGTGAAGGCTTCAGGCTTAGAGAGCCATCGAACCAGAAGTTCAGTGCCGATGTTATAGGGAAGGTTAGCGATCACCCGCCTTGGGGCAGACCCAAGCGCGGACGCATCAATCCTCAGGGCGTCGCCCTGCATAACCTCGAGTTTCCCAGGCCATGCGTCTACGATCTCTGCTAATGGTGCAAGACAGCGCTCATCTTTTTCAATGGCGATCACTGTTGCGCCCGCATTCAGTAAGGACCGGGTGAGCCCGCCGGGGCCGGGTCCGATTTCTATCGTGGTTCCGTCTGTGATGTCGCCAGCGACCCGTGCTATGCGGGCAGTCAGGCCGAGATCCAACAGAAAGTGCTGCCCCAATCCTTTACGGGGCTGCAAATCGTGCGTGCGGATAACATCACGGAGGGGCGGTAGGTCTTTTGGAGGTCCGGCTGTCATGTTTGCGTTATGCCTGTATGCGTTTGGCGGCGATGTCGGCGGCCATTTTTATCGCGGCAACGAGACTGTCGCATCGCGCAGTGCCGGTTCCAGCCAGGTCTAACGCTGTGCCGTGGTCGGGAGACGTGCGAATAAATGGTAAGCCCAACGTTACGTTCACCCCGCCATAAAAATCCAAGGCCTTAAGCGGGATGAGGGCTTGGTCGTGATACATGCACAAAATCGCATCTGCGTTTGCGCGGGCATCGGTGTGAAATAACGTATCAGCTGGCAAGGGGCCAAAGGCTTCAATGCCTGAGGATTTTAGCGCGGCGATGGCGGGTGCGATGATCCGGCTTTCCTCGTCACCAAACTTTCCATCTTCGCCCGCGTGGGGGTTGAGGGCCGCGACCGCTAGGCGCGGCGAGCTAATGCCAAAGTCCTGCGTTAAAGCCTGCGCGGTGATCTCGCCGTAGCGGATGATAGCTTCAGTTGTTAGGGATGACGCCGCTTCTGCATGGGCAAGATGAATGGTGACCGGGACAACACGAAGCCCGTTCCGAACTTTTGCGCTGGCCAACATCATCACTGACTGCGCGTTCGGTCCGGCGAGGTATCCGAGATATTCAGTGTGGCCAGGAAATTCGAAGCCACCATCTTGCATGACTGATTTGTGGATGGGGTTGGTGACCATGGCACTCGCTTCGCCGCTCATGGCAAGCCGAACCGCTGTATCGATTGCCCCAATCACGGCCGCCACATTTTTTGTGTCGGGCTGCCCGGTACAGGTTGGTGCCGCT
>Ga0055584_100000831_pt1 | contig 29634 bp, 27 predicted proteins | sample OSDHelmetaG_FD_58716 | JGI IMG/M metagenome (GOLD analysis project Ga0055584, IMG submission 58716) | Pelagic marine sediment microbial communities from the LTER site Helgoland, North Sea, for post-phytoplankton bloom and carbon turnover... | ecosystem: Environmental > Aquatic > Marine >... | reverse complement strand
GTCAACTCATTAGATAACTACTTTATCAATAAACTTGGAGACACCGTCCTTATTAAGCCCAATGAACAGGTGAACAATTCCTGGACTATGTTCCGTAATGATTCCGTTGTAATTGAGGCAACGATCGATTCTATTTCCACGAAAGATATCCTTGGCAATAGCTCAAACATCAAATATATTTCGATGAATTTCATGGACACAAACGGAACATTTATTAATCATGATCTTCAAGGGCAACAATTAATGCTATCTGAAGATTTCGGGTTAATAGAGACGTATTCTTTTTTCAATTTTCCTGCTGATACTGAAAGGTTCTCTTTGGTTTTAAAAGAAAAATTTAATGCTCAAACAATTTTTGACTTCAATATTGGTGACGTATTTCATACTAGAAACATAACATACCTTCCAGATTGGGGAACATATACTCATGACCAGTTGTATGAAATAAAAACTGTGACAAACAAAGCTGTTAGTAATAACGGAGATACTATTATATACGGCTATGATGCAAAATTATTCCTTAGAGAATATTACTCAACTCCTGATACCGTTATCTCTGATACAACAATTTATATTGGCTATAAAGAAGAGGTAATAATTTTATCGGAACGCCCTAGGTTAGAATTATTTGCAAATCAGATTACAGGAGAATAATACAGCGGATCACGTGCCCAATTCGCATTTAATTCAACATTTAATTCATATCAAAAATCACTAGATGGATATGGAACATTTGACACCAGCTCTAACTGTGTTGCGCCTTATATTGATTGTGGATATGATCCTGATTCATATGCAATTGGCCTTGGAAAAACTTATCAGTGGTTTTGTAACATGTGCTTGAGTTGTAATCAATATTATGAATTAGTCTATGCTAAAAAGGGAAACATTGAATATGGAACTCCATTAAGTTGGTCTCAAATAACATCACTTGGTGAAGAATCACAGGTATCAAACCTTAACGTCTTCCCCAATCCTTTTTCAGATAAAATCGAAATTCAATTACCCTCCAACGCTGATTATTTTATTCAATTGTTGAACTCGATTGGTCAGATAATATATTCTGAGAAATTGAATGGCTCACGAACTTCTATTAACACCGAACAACTTCCTTCCGGAGCGTATTTCTTAAGAATCAACTCGGATCAAACTATGGAAACAGTTCAGTTGATTAAGTAAACGGCACAATCTTTGGAAAGTTGTTTAGTTAAATTAATGTTATGAACCGTATTGTCCCATTTCTTCTTGCTCTTTTATGTCTAGCAGCAACTGTTCCATTCATAGCTCCAACCGAAATTGTTGTTGAAGAAACATTAATCTATAAATCGCTATCACCTGCAACTAAGGCTCCATTTAAAAAGGGAGAAAAACTAAAATACAAACTAGCTTACGGTATTTTAGGAGGAGGTTCGGCCACTATCGAAATTAGGGACGAAGTGAAACATTTAAACGAGAAAGAACTATTACATATTGTAGGCACTGGTAAAAGTTCATCTTTCTGGGATGCTTTCTACAAAGTACGAGATCGTTACGAAACATATGTTGAAGAAGAAACATTTCACCCTCGTTTATTCCTAAGAAACGTTGACGAAGGCGGTTATCAATTTACCCAGGACTATAAATTTTATCCAGACAAAAAAATTGTTAAAACACAAGACAAAAAGGAATTTGACGTACCCACCAACGTACAAGATATGATGTCTTCCTTTTTCTATGCGAGAACGTTCGATTTCACGAATATTAAGCAAGGAGACATTGTTACTGTTCAATCTTTTGTTGATGACGAAATATTTCCGCTAAGCATAAAGTTCTTAGGTACGGATGAAGTAAAAGTGAAAGGAGGAAATTTCAACTGCATGAAATTCGCGCCTCTTGTGCAACAAGGTAGAATCTTTAAGACAGAAGAAGATCTTACTGTCTGGATTAGCAACGATGCTAACAAAATACCTGTAAAAGCAGAAGCAAAAATTCTAATTGGTTCTGTAACAATGGAGTTGACTAACGCTGAAGGGCTTGCTAATTGATACCGCTAGCTAATAGCAACAGAAATTGTATTACTAAAAATTGCAAATCCAAATTTAATTCTGAAGCTATTAGTTTAAAAGCTAGTTCCATCGATTGGAATTCTGTTCAGGCAAAATTTTCAAAAAAAGTTTCTTTTAGAAAAAGTAAAAATTCATTAGTTAATATAATGTCTGACTTTTTTTGGCTAATATCGAAGCGTTTATTAATTTAGATAAAATTAAGGCTATTGATGTGAATTATCAACAATTTACTGCAGTTGCTATTTATTCAAGGAGAAAGAAATGAAAAAAGCATATAAAAATTTTGTTAAAAGTGATGCTAAATTATTAGTCCTAGATAGAGATGAGTCTTTTGATGCTGTTTCTACATGGAAGAAAGTTAAAAACCCTTTTGTTGCCCCATTTAGATTTATTATTTTAGAGATATCTAAGTTGAGCTTTTCAATGAAATTTACTAGCTTTTTATTTAGAAATTTTATGGGAATGAAGGTTGGTAAAAATGTGGGGTTTAGTCCTATTGATATTGATCCTTTGTGTTCTGAGTTAATCACTATTGGAGATAATTGCGTTTTTGGTTGGAAATCAAAAATTTTGTGCCATGAGTTTACCCAAAAGAAAGCTAGGTTTGGAAAAGTTAATATAGGAAATAATGTCTTGGTTGGTGCATGCAGTGTAATTCGTTCCGGAGTCTCTATTGGCAATAACTCTAGCGTTGGAATTTATAGTTTTGTAAATAAAGACATTCCTGCAAATGAAATGTGGGGAGGAGTTCCGGCAAAGAAAATTCGAATGATAGACTAGTAAGAATACAACATATTGTTTTTATATCCTTTCACAAACTTAAATTTTCTTTATGAAGAGGATAATTTAGTAGTCTTTTTATTGATACCTCTACTTCTAGCAATTCACAATTATCGATGAATTAACTTTATAAGAGATGACTTTTTTCAATCAAAAATTGATAGACATTTTGTTCTCTAAATATCGAGTTAATTACCTACGAAGAGCTTGATACCTCCATTTAACATTAAATATCTATTTGGAGTGAATCTTTCTACAGGTGTAGCATTTAATTGAATTTCTCCCATAATATTTAAACTAAATTTTGGTATCTATAACAATTGCCGTATCCCGCTGTGGATAAAGAATTATAATGCCAATGTTTGTAATTGTAACTATTTTGCAACGAATCTCCTTATTCGGCTTAACAACAACTAAATCGGGGAAGGACACCGCTTCTTTTGTATAGCTCTTAAATGATGACAAGAAACAAAGCGAAATCAAAAGGATAAATACGCGCACAATGCAATAATAAAAATTAAATAAGCTAGCTATTATTAGCAGATCAAATTCATCTCCAAATTAATAATCCTCCCTTTTCACACCATTCTGTTAACAAGAATATATTTGTTTCAACCTACCTTGTCGTCATTTCGTTTTCTTTGTTAACACTGAAAAGTAAGCTATGAAATTAGATAAAGGAATTAAGGAAAGAATTGAAAAATTACAAGACAAATACGCAACCATGGGCCAAGACATGGAGTCTTACCTTGATGGCTTATTGTATAGTGACCCACTAAATTATTGGGACTATATTCATACTGATACCCTACTAAGTTTACAAACTCCCCGTACCGATTTTCCTGATGAACAAATTTTTATCATGTACCATCAAATCACAGAGCTCTATTTTAGACTTTCTTTACTTGAAATGGAGCAGATCGGTGACAACGGGAAAATTGTACTCGATAATGGAGAATTTAAAGGGTGGAATGAAAAACTGGATGTCAAATTTTTTATCGATCGACTAAACCGTATCAATAGATATTTTGAATCATTGACTCAATCATTTGAGATTATGGTTCAAGGAATGGAAAAAAGACAATTTCTTAAATTCAGAATGGCTTTACTTCCTGCCAGTGGATTTCAATCAGCACAATACCGAATGTTAGAGATCTGTGCCACAAGCTTCAACAATATCGTTGATAAGAATCATAGAGATAAATTTTCTGGCGCGATAACCGATTCATCGATTGAAGAAATGTTTAATTATTCTTATTGGAAGCAAGGTGCTGCGGAAACTAAAACTGGACAAAAAACATTAACATTAAAACAATTTGAAAAGAAATATTCTAAACAATTAGTAGCGTTAGCTAAAAAGTACAGAACAAAAAATTTATATGTTAAATTTCATCAACTTTCTGATGAAGACCAGAATAACGAAGAATTAAAAAACCAACTGCGCCAATTAGACGTTAATATTAATATCAATTGGCCTTTGTCTCATTACAAATCTGCAGTTCGTTATCTACAAAACACTGAAGATGACGCTGCGGCTACTGGTGGAACAAATTGGCAAAAGTACTTACCTCCTAGATTTCAACAACGAATTTTCTATCCAGAATTATGGTCTGAAACAGAAATCGAAAACTGGGGAAAAGCTTGGGTTGATTCTGTGATTGAAAAAAAATAAATGGCTACAAGAATTAAACACATAGGAATTACCGCTCTGCTGCTTCTGGTTTTAGGATTGTCCGTTTCCTCACTTTTTAGTTTCGAAAGCGATATCCAAGGCGAAGTCGTTGAAAATGTTCCTGAAATTATTGAACCAGTTTATGAATTCGGTTTATGCATCGATTCTTTTAAAGTCATAAAAGCAGAAATCAAACCCAATCAATTTTTAGCCGACATTTTACTGAAATACCACATACCTTATTCTACAATCGACAAGCTAGTGAGAGAAACAAAAAAAGTTTTCGATGTTCGAAAAATAAGATCAGGTAATAATTATCAAGTTTTTTGTTCCAGCGACTCACTTGAAAAAGCAAAATACTTTGTGTATCAGCCTAATCTAGTAGATTACATTGTTTTTGAAATTGGAGATTCTACCGTTTCCGCATATAAAGGATTTAAAGAAGTTACCCTCCGTGAGAAAACTACTTTCGGCACAATCAATTCATCACTTTATCAAACACTATCTGACGCTAACATAAGTCCCAAACTAGCCGTAGAATTATCCAATATTTATGCCTGGACAGTTGATTTTTATCGTATCCAAAAAGGCGATAGATTTAAAGTCGTTTATGAAGAAAGGGTGATTGATGGCAAAGCAATAGGAATTGGAAAGATTACAGCTGCTATTTTCACCCACTGGGGAGAAGACTATTATGCTTATCGTTTTGACCAAAACGGACAAGAAGATTATTTCGATGAAAACGGAAACAGCCTTAGAAAGGCCTTTTTGAAAGCGCCACTGAAGTTTAGCCGAATTAGCTCGGGATATACGCTAAAAAGATATCATCCTGTTCAGAAACGAAACAAACCCCATTATGGAACTGATTATGCAGCGCCAAAAGGAACTCCAATAATGGCTGTTGGCGATGGTATTATTATTGCTTCAAGTTACAGCAAATACAACGGTAATTTTGTAAAAGTGAAACACAACAGCACTTTTATGACCCAATACCTACATATGAGTAAACGTAATTGTAAAGTAGGCAATCGAGTTAGGCAAGGAGACATAATCGGTTATGTTGGAAGTACAGGGTTAGCAACTGGACCCCATGTTTGCTTTCGATTCTGGAAAAATGGGAAACAGGTAAATCATCTCAAAGAAAAATTCCCGCCTTCGTTACCTATTGAAAAAACACACAAGGCCGAGTATGAGAAACAAAAAGGTAAACTAAAAAACAAGCTTGATACTATTGACAACAACGAAACTAGTATCTCTTAAAGCTTCATACCTTTAACAACTCGTTCATCTCTGCGGACCTTGTTTAAGCGCTTCATTTTAAAAGTTAACGAAACATATTCGCTTGTCCCCGAAAGTGAATATTTCTTACCAGCGTATGTTACATACTTCTTTCCTCCTTTTTCACCTTCAGGAATTAGTTGATAAGGCCCTTTTCTGTTTCTAGGATCTCCAAATACTAAATACTTGCCTTCCCCTGGTTCGAAGCGAACCATCATCGTATTTTCTGTTTTCGCACCCACAACAATTCCAGGCGTTCCTGCTGGGATTATTACTTGATCTGAAGAACTCCCAGAAGTAATTACCAGCTCCCCATCATCTGTATCCTTATCGGATTCATCTTTTTGGTTTCGCTGTAATACAATGTCTGCCGAAGTATAAAATTGTAACTTCTTCATCTCCTCTTCAGTCAGTTGATTTTGCTCTTTTACTGCTTGGGTAAATTGAATTTTAGGCGAACAAGAAGCAAAAAAGACTATTAAAACTATTAAGGACAATGTAATTCTATTCATAACTACTTTTTTAATTATAAAAACATCAAAATTTATACCAAAAGTAAGGAATTTAGAATACCATTAAATTACATCCTCTTACATCACCAATATCGAACCGACCAATCACCTCAAACGAACCATTCTGAGCAGTTTTTCCTAAGTCCTGGGTCGCAACAAAAGAACAAGAATATATATTCGCAAGGTCAATTACGTTGATTCCTCCAGCTCTTCCATTAGGCAAAAATTCAAACGGATCGTTTGTGTCTCTAATTTGAACCTTCATCCATGGCGGACAATTGAAAATTCCATTGCCTTTAGAATAGGCTTGAGAAAGCAATTCTGTCATTCCATATTCAGAATGAATTTCTGACACACCAAGGCTATTGGATAAAACCCAATGTAATTCCGACCGAACCATTTCTTTTCTTCGACCCTTCATTCCACCTGTTTCTATAACATTGGTATACCTGAGCTTGAGATTTTTCTTTTCTGCTAAATCTAGTAATGCATAGGAAACACCTAAAAGTAAAGTTGGTTGTTTCCTTTGTTCTAATTCTTCAAGAACTGAAATTAACGCATCAATATCGCTTAAATAAAACCCACTTTCTTCAAATTTACTTCTCTTAATTAACGAATCAACCATATATACCAAAGATGAACTTCCCTGTTCTAAATAGTTAGGTAACAACGCTAATACGACTTTATTTTTGATGTCAGGATAGGCTAACTGAATTCCATTCAGGAAACTACTTTCATAAATTATTTTGTCTTTAACATGATGTGTGCTATTAGCACCTGAAGTGCCACTGCTATTGAACTCTAGATCAAATACATAACCGCCACATGTAACTTTCTGAGTTTTAAAAAACTCAATTGGCAAGAATGGAATTTCAGAATAATCTAACGGGGTATTTCTACCAAATCCATCAACATATTTTCTGTAAACCAAGTTATTCTGATACTGAAATTGAAATATTTCAAGCGCTACTTCGTTAAATCTTTCTTCAGATTTAATTTTGAATGGGTTATATGTATCAATATCAAAATTCAATTGATCTTTATTTCTTAAATTTGTTTAATGAAATGGTTTGCAAAAGTAGTAGTTCTAACAGCGATAACAAGTGTTATTATGTCAAGTTGTACTAAAACCTCATGCAACGAAGATGTACCGACAATCGAATTTTCTAAATTCGAACAATTTGAAGATAAAACCGCCAAACTAATCGTTACCTTTAAAGATTGTAATGGTGATATTGGATTAAATCAAGCGGATAGTATTGAACCTTTTCAGTATAATTTTTTCATGGAATATTTTGAAAAACAAAACGGTGCTTGGGTAAATATCAAACCTATTATACCTTATTATTATAGAATTCCTATCTTGTATGATGGAAGTAACGAATCTGTTGAGGGTGATATTGAAATCTCGTTGGCTTCATACTACAATCCATATAGCGATTATGACACAATCAAATTTCAAATTTATATTACGGATAGAGCCCTCAACGAAAGTAATATAGTTGAGACTTCTGAAATAATTACCCCTACAATTTAGTATTAAAAAAAGCAGCTAATTGCGACTTTTTTTAATACTAACATTTATTTTAGAGCGTACCTCTTTTTGATTGTTCTCTTTCAATTGACTCGAATAGTGCCTTGAAATTACCAGCTCCAAAACCCCTAGCACCCATTCGTTGTATTATTTCAAAAAAGAGTGTAGGGCGATCTTCGACAGGTTTTGTAAATATTTGAAGTAGATAACCCTCTTCATCAGCATCAATCATAATACCAAGTCTCATCAACTTATCAATATCTTCCTTGAGCTCATGACTATGCTCTTCTAATCTGCCTGGCACTGAATCATAATAGTCCTGCGGTGGCGTGCCTAGAAATTCTACTCCACGAGCTCTTAGTTGAGAAACAGTACCAATAATATCATCAGTTGCTACTGCAATGTGCTGAACTCCAGCACTTTCATAAAAATCAAGATACTCTTCAATTTGAGATCTTTTCTTGCCCTTCGCAGGTTCATTTATTGGAAATTTAATCCTCCCATTACCATTACTCATAACCTTACTCATAAGCGCAGAATACTCAGTATGAATCTGCTTATCATCAAACGAAAGAAAGTTTTCGAATCCCATTACATCTTCATACCACTTTACCCATGTATCCATCTCTCCCCAACCAACATTCCCTACCATGTGGTCAACAAATTTTAATCCACACGCTTCAGGGTTATAGTCTGATTTCCATTCCGTAAAACCAGGTAAAAATTGACCATTGTAGTTTTTACGCTCAACAAACATATGAACCGTTTCTCCATAGGTGTAAATACCTGCACGCACAACTTCTCCGTTGTCATCTTTTTCAATAGTTGGTTCCAAGTATGATTTAGCCCCCCTTGTTGTGGTTTCTTTCCATGCTTTTGCCGCATCCTCAACCCACAGCGCTATAACTTTAACACCATCACCATGTTTCACAATATGATCATTAATTGGCGAACTAGATTTCAGCGGAGTAGTTAAAACTAATTTTATTTTATCTTGTTGAATTACGTAAGATACTGAATCAGAGCTACCTGTTTCTAATCCTTTGTATGCATAAGATTGGAATCCAAAAGCAGTTTTATAAAAGTGAGCTGCTTGTTTCGCGTTCCCTACATAAAATTCCAAATAATCTGTTCCTAACAATGGAAGAAAATCTTGAGCACCCTCAAATATTTTCTCTAATCCATATTCTACATTTTTTATTTCACTCATTTTATTAATTTTTTATTGACTTTTTTATTGAATATTTCCTCCTTAGAAGTCAATGCCACATGGCCATAGTTTGAGACAACAATCTCAATTGATATTTTCTAACCGTAATTTTCATAGCTACTCCACCCAAGATTTCCAATATGAGCCATCGTCAATTTTCATAGCAGCCTCTGTTACCATAAGTGGTTTAAAGGTATCTACCATAACCGCTAATTCGTCTGTCTCTACTTCTCCTATGCTGCGTTCCATCGCACCTGGATGCGGGCCGTGAGGAATTCCCGCAGGATGCACCGAAATATGCCCAGGTCCAATATCATTTCTACTCATAAAATCTCCATCAACATAATAAAGAATTTCATCTGAATCTATATTGCTATGGTTATAAGGAGCTGGTATGGATTCTGGATGATAATCATATAGACGCGGGCAGAAAGAACAAATAACAAACGCATCAGTTTCAAACGTTTGATGCACTGGTGGTGGCTGATGTAACCTGCCCGTTATGGGCTCAAAGTCATGAATACTAAAGGCATATGGAAAATTATAACCATCCCAACCAACAACATCAAATGGATGGGTTGCATAAAGATATTCATGAATCATTCCTTGTTTCTTAATCTTAATTAAGAAATCTCCTTTTTCGTCAAACGTTTCTATATTGCTCGGTGCTCTTAGGTCTCTCTCACAAAATGGAGAGTGTTCCAAATGTTGTCCAAACCAATTTCTATATCTTTTAGGAGTATATACAGGTCTAAAAGACTCAACAATAAATAATCTGTTAGATTCAGAATGAACATGTAACTGATAAATTATTCCCCTAGGTATCATTAAATAATCTCCTGAGGAAAACTCAATATTACCCAAAAATGTTTTCAAGACTCCTGATCCTTCATGAACAAAAATAACTTCATCAGCATCTGCATTTTTGTAAAAATAATCTTTAGTCGATTTTTTAGGTGCCGCAAGTACTATATGACAATCGCTATTTACCAAAACGGGAACTCTGCTTTCCAAGTAATCATCTACCGGCTCAACTTTAAACCCATGAAGACGAAGCGATTTCATATTCCTCTCAACAGCTATTTTAGGTTCTACTGAATAACTTTTAAGAATTTCTTTAACCTGAGTTGGCCTATGAAGATGATATAATAAGGAAGACATCCCATCAAATCCAATGGTGCCAAACAACTGCTCGTAGTGATAGTCACCAGTTGACTTTTTAAATGTCGTATGTCTTTTATGAGGTATTTTACCTAATTTATGATAGTACGGCATAACTAATTTTTTTGTTAATAAGCTTACAAGATAAATCAAAGCCAAAATAGAACTTGATTTTACACAAAATTAACAAATGCGAGCTTACTTTCAATGCAAAATAGCTCTAGATTAAAAGATGAGATTCCCAATTAACCGATTGGTTGGCTCAAAATAATAAATTTGCTACTCTTTAAATTTAAAAAAATGGCAAATCAAGAAAAAATTTTAGTAGTTGGCGCAGCTGGACAGATCGGCACTGAGTTGGTGCTTGAATTAAGACTGCGTTTTGGTGCAGAAACTATTATAGCATCAGATATTAAAACTCCGAATTATGATGTTATAGAAGGTGGAATATTTGAGTTTTTAGATATTTTAGATTATAAGGCTTTACTAAAAATTGTAAAAAAACACAACATTAAACAAGTATATCAATTAGCTGCGTTACTTTCAGCAACTGCTGAACAAAACCCCATGTTTGCCTGGAAGCTAAATATGGAAGGTCTATTTAACGTTCTTAATTTAGCCAAAGAAAAAGTAATTGATAAAATTTTTTGGCCAAGTTCTATTGCTGTTTTTGGAGCTACAACTCCAAGAAATCAAACTCCGCAAATTACCATTACAGAGCCGTCATCTGTATATGGTATTAGTAAATTGGCTGGAGAACGTTGGTGCGAATATTACTTTAACAAATTTAATGTTGATGTCAGAAGTGTCAGATACCCCGGGCTTATTAGTCACAAATCTCAACCGGGTGGCGGAACCACAGATTATGCAGTCCATATTTTTTACGAAGCTAAGAAACATCAAAAATATAGGTGTTTCCTAAAGCCAGACTGCACATTGCCAATGATGTATATGGATGACGCGATTAATGCAACTATTAGTATAATGGAGGCTTCTACTAAGAAAATCAAAGTTAGATCGAGCTATAACATTGCTGGTATTAGTTTTGATCCCCACGAATTGGTCACAGAAATAAAAAAACATATCCCCAAATTTACTGCCAGCTATGCTCCTGACTTCAGACAGCAATTAGCTGAAAGTTGGCCCGCAGGAATTGATGACTCAGTTGCAAATAGAGATTGGGGATGGAAAAGTCAATACGACATATCATTTATCGTTAATCAGATGTTAAAAAACATTTAGAAGTTCTTCCTATTTTCGCAACATTATTTTAATATTGCAACATCCTATCGAATAAATGAAATGATTTGTCTAAAAATAAATAGAACTTATACCATATTATTGTAATTTAGACCTTATTTTGTTGAGGGCAAACCTTCTGCAAGTAGCACACTTTTTCTTATTATGAGAAACAAAGTTTTAATTGTCATATATACATTTATCTTCCTGTCCTTCTGGAATATTTCTGCAAGTCAGACTTACCAAATTTATGATGGTGATACGATTAATTTAGTTGATGAAAACAACATGAAACAAGGTCATTGGATATATTTTGGGAATATGAAAAATATTCCGGGTTATGATCCTGATCAAAAAGTTGAAGAAGGTTCCTTTAATAACAATAGAAAAAGCGGAGCTTGGACTAAATATTTCGCTGATGAATCTACGAAAAGTGTTATCGAATACATGAATAATCGACCAAACGGGGCATATACAATTTACTATGAGAATGGTGTAATTCAAGAGCAGGGAATATGGAAAAATAATAGAAATATAGGCACCTTTGTAAGGAAATACCCAAATGGACAAGTTCAACAAGCTTTTTCTTTTAGTGATGGGGGGAAACGTAAAGGTGTGCAAAAGTATTTCTTTCCAAACGGTCAAGAGCAGATTGTTGGTGAGTGGAATGAAGGAAAAGAAGATGGACCTATTACAGAGTACTATCCCAACGGCGACATTAAATCTGTTAAAGTTTTTAACGGGGGCCAAATGGACACGGCACAAACCAAGAATTATGAACCAAAAAATGAAATTAAGGTAGTAGTTGAAGATAATATAGATGACTCTAAATCAGCACCTATTATTGATGAAAATGATATAGTTTTAGGCGGGCCAGAGACAGTAAAAAAGACTCCTAATGGGGCTCAGCCAAAATTATTTGATGGCAACGGACCAGGAACATTATATAACAAAAATCGTCACTTATCGCAAAAAGGAAACTTTAAGAACGGTAAACTTATGGATGGTAAATGGTATCGTTATGATGTAAACGGTCTGCTTGTCTCCATTGAAATATACAAAAACGGCAAGTACATAGGTGAAGCTCAGATAGACGAGTAAGAGTGAGAGGATTTCCTGCACCTTTCCTTGATACATTTTCACTTTAAACATTTATTTTACTTCCTTTGTCCTAAATGGAATTTTTAGTAATTTACAACTCGATCGCCAGAGAAAAACAAGAGTTTATTTCTCTTAACCATAAGTATGTAGGATTATACGTTTGTGGCCCCACCGTTTATGGCGATGCACATTTGGGTCATGCGCGGCCCTATATTACGTTTGATATAGTATACAGGTATCTACAATATTTGGGGTACAAAGTTCGATACGTTAGAAACATTACAGACGTAGGCCATCTAGTTAATGATGCAGACGAAGGTGAAGATAAGATTGCGAAACAATCGCTTATCGAAAAACTAGAGCCAATGGAAGTTGTGAAGTGCTACGCGGATCGTTTTCACGAAAACATGGATCAGCTAAACAATCTTAGGCCAAGCATTGAACCTACTGCCTCTGGTCACATTATAGAACAGATTGAAATGATTAAGGAGATTCTCGAGAATGGTTATGGCTATGAGAAAAATGGCTCAGTATATTTTGATGTTGAGAAATATAATCAAGACAATAATTATGGTAAACTCTCTGGAAGAAAAATTGAAGATATTCTTGAAAATACGCGTTCGTTAGACGGAAAAAGTGACAAAAAACATTCTGCAGATTTTGCTCTTTGGAAAAAAGCAATGCCGGAGCATATTATGCGGTGGCCATCTCCCTGGGGGGATGGGTTTCCCGGCTGGCACTTGGAATGCTCTGCTATGAGCACCAAATATCTTGGAGAACAATTTGATATTCATGGAGGAGGTATGGATTTACTTTTTCCCCATCATGAGTGCGAAATTGCGCAAAACATAGCAAGTAGAGGTATAGAGCCTGTCAAGTATTGGATGCACAATAATATGATTACCATTAATGGGAAAAAAATGGGTAAATCATTAGGTAATTTTATAACTCTCGATGAATTATTTTCAGGAGCGCATAAGTTGGTTGAACGGCCTTACAGTCCTATGACAATAAGATTCTTCATCTTACAGGCACATTACCGGAGTACAGTTGATTTCTCAAATACAGCTCTGCACGCTGCAGAAAAAGGTTTAAAAAGATTGTTAGCTGGAGCTAAAACGCTGCAAAATTTAAATTATTCCGAATCGTCATCCATTGATTTATCAAATATTAAACCTGCCGTATTTAATGCTTTAAATGACGATTTCAATAGCCCAATTGCCATTGCTAAGCTATTTGATGCGGTAAAAGTTATCAATGCAGTTAATGACGGAAAAGAAATGCTCTCTCGGAATGATTTAAGTGACTTGCAACAATTATTTAACGATGTTGTTTTCACTATTTTAGGACTTAAAGAAGATAATTCAGATTCCAATGATGATAATGATTTAGTAAATGGCTTAATGGAAACGATAATTGATGCCCGTAAAGAACTAAAAGCTCGTAAAGAATTTGAATTAACTGATCAAATCAGAGATAACTTGGCTAAATACAATGTTCAAATAAAAGATACACGTGAAGGAACTGTTTGGATCCATGAAAAATAATTGGTGGGTCATCGTCTTGCTATTATTTAGCGCATGTGATTCTGGGCAAGAACAAACAACCACCATTCCAAATACCAAACCATTAGATATAGAAGTAATTTCACTCAAAGAAACCCCTGTTTTTAATCAAGAACAGGCCTATAAATTTATACAATCTCAAGTAGATTTTGGCCCTCGCGTGCCAAATACTGAAACACATAGAAAATGTGCTACTTACCTCGCTAAAACATTAGCTAATTTAGGTTTAGACACTATCGTACAGCGAACCGATGTAACTGCTTTTAACGGAAAAACTCTTTCTATTCAAAATATTATTGGCCAGTATAAACCTAATGCTATAAACAGAATATTGCTATGTGCTCATTGGGATTCTAGACCCTTTGCCGACAGAGACACAAAAAAACAAGCCAAACCAATTGATGGTGCAAATGATGGTGCAAGTGGAGTTGGGGTTCTGTTAGAGATTGCTCGGACTATTTCGCAATCCGAATTAACTCCAAATAATGGCTTCGACATAATCTTTTTTGATGCGGAGGATTATGGCCAACCAAGCAATACAATAATGTCGTCTCAAAATAATACTTGGTGTCTCGGTTCCCAATATTGGGCGCGCAACAAGCATCGACTGGGTTATTATGCTAAATATGGTATTTTGCTTGATATGGTTGGAGCCAAAGGAGCCGTCTTTCCAAAAGATGGAATTTCTATGAATTACGCGCCACAGTTTGTAAATCAGATGTGGAAAATCGCTGCTAAAATGGGTTATTCTAATTATTTCATTAATCGAAACATGTCGGGGCAAATTACTGATGATCACCTATATATTAATACTATTGCGGGCATACCTTGTTTAGATGTTATACATTACGATATAGAAAAAATGGATTTTGGATATTTTCATCATACCCACAAAGACAATATGGAAATTATCGACAAGGAAACATTGCGTGCCGTTGGTGAAACTGTTTTACAGATGATTTACCAAGAAAACTAATCTCATTTTCAACCATAAAAGTTAACTTCGGGCAAAACATTTGCCATGTCCCGAAATAAAAAAAAACTTTTTCTATTAGACGCTTTTGCTCTTATCTATAGAGCTTATTTTGGTTTTACCAACAACCATCAATATAATTCAAAGGGACTTAACACCTCTGCAGTGCTTGGGTTTACAAATACATTAATTGAGATTCTTCGTAAAGAAAAACCCACACACATTGCTGTTGTTTTTGATGCCCCATCAACAACAATTCGTGAGGTTGAATTTCCCGAATACAAAGCGGGAAGAGAGGCAATGCCAGAAGACATAAGACATGCCTTGCCTTATATCAAAAAGGTAGTTAAAGCATTTAATATCCCTATATTACTATGTGAAGGATATGAAGCAGATGATGTAATAGGAACCTTAGCAAAAGAAGCTGAACGAAAAGGGTTTACAACATACATGATGACTCCTGATAAAGATTTTGGACAGCTAGTTTCAAAAAATATATTTATGTATAAACCCGCTCGAAGCGGAAAACCCGCGGAAATTTTGGGAGTAAAAGAAATTTGCGAAAAGTTTCAAATACAAGACCCGCTTCAAGTAATTGATATTTTAGGACTATGGGGGGACGCTGTTGATAATATTCCAGGAATCCCTGGAATTGGTGAAAAAACCTCTAAAATTCTTATTGCAAAATATGGAAGCATTGAGGGTTTAATTGCTAATACTGACGAATTAAAAGGCAAGCAAAAAGAAAACGTCATCAATTTTGCTCAACAAGGACTAATGTCTAAACAATTGGCAACGATAATGCTCGATGCCCCTGTAGAGTTCGATGAAAAGGAACTTGAATTAACAGAGCCTAATAAAGACTCTATTCGTGAGCTATTTTCAGAATTAGAATTTAGAACGCTTGCTCAAAGAATCCTAGGAGAAGATATTGTCATTAAACAAGTTGTTGGAGGACAACTCAATATGTTCGGACAAATTGAGGAAATAAAAGTAACTAACGATTTAGAGATGGTGGTTTCAAAAACTATCAATGATGTTAAACATGATTATCAACTTATTGAAACTCCTGAGAAAATAGCCAAACTTGCAAAACAACTTGAAAAATCTGACTCATATTGCATAGATACGGAAACAACCGGCTTAAATCCACTTACGGCAGATCTAGTTGGAATTTGTTTCAGTTTTTGTGCCCATCAAGCATATTATGTGCCGGTTTCGGGCGAGCACAAAGAAATTACAATAGCTGTCAGCGCGTTCAAAAAATCCTTAGAAGATACCAAAATTGAAAAAATCGCACACAATTTAAAGTATGACTATTTAATCCTACAAAAGTATGGTGTTGTAATGGCAGGGGCGCTATTTGACACTATGATCGCACATTATCTGTTTCAGCCAGATATGAAACATGGAATGGATGCGTTATCTGAAAGTTTTCTAAATTATAAGCCCATTTCTATTGAAACTCTGATTGGGAAGAAAGGTAAGAATCAACTCAATATGGGAGATTTATCTTCAGAAACGATTAAAGATTATGCTGCTGAAGATGCAGATGTTACTTTCCAATTGAAGCAGCTATTTTCAGAAAAAATGAAGAAGGGAAATGTGAAAAAACTTTTCAACGACATAGAAATGCCTTTAACAAAAGTTTTGGCTGATATGGAAGCAGAAGGCATCAACCTTGATATTAGTTCACTCTCAAAGTTTTCTGAAGAACTTCGTTTAGACATTGCAAAACTTCATAAAAACATAATTATGGAAGCCGGAATAGAATTTAACCTCGATTCTCCGAAACAACTCGGACAAATTTTATTTGAGGTTCTAAAAGTTACCGACAAGCCAAAAAAAACAAAAACTGGTCAGTATTCAACAAGTGAAGATGTTCTATCTAAACTAGCCAATGACCATAAAATAATACATAACATACTTGATTACAGGTCGTTAAAAAAACTAAAGTCAACTTATGTTGACGCACTTCCTGCTTTAATTAACCCGAACACAAAAAAACTGCATACCACCTACATGCAAACTGTTGCAGCAACTGGACGACTGAGTTCTAACAACCCTAATCTGCAAAATATACCGATTAAAACAGAAAAAGGCCGCGAGATAAGAAGGACCTTCATCCCACGCAATAAAGAGTTTGTTCTTTTAGCGGCAGATTATTCTCAAATTGAATTAAGAATTATCGCAGCATTAAGCGAAGACGAGAACATGCAACTAGCTTTTGTTAACAAAGAAGATATCCATACTGCTACAGCAGCCAAAGTATTTAGTGTTAAACAAAATGATGTTACCCGAGAAATGAGAGGAAAAGCCAAGGCTGTTAATTTTGGCATCATATACGGGCAAAGTGCTTTTGGTCTTTCTCAAAACTTAAATATATCTCGCGGAGAGGCGAAAGAAATCATTGAAAACTACTTTATTCAGTATCCAAAAATTAGAACATATATGGATAAAACGATTGAGACAGCAAAAACAAATGGATACGTGGAAACTATTTTAGGCAGAAGGCGGTATTTAAAGGATATTAACTCAAGTAATGCAATAGTGCGTGGACATGCGGAAAGAAACGCTGTAAATGCGCCTATTCAGGGTTCAGCTGCAGATATAATTAAAATCGCAATGATTAATATCCATGCTGGGATGAAAGAAAGTACTTTTAAGTCAAAGATGCTTCTTCAAGTGCATGATGAACTAGTTTTTGACGCACATAATAATGAGACAGATAGACTTACTGCATTTGTTAAAGACAAAATGGAAAACGCTGTGAAGCTTTCCGTGCCTCTCGATGTCGAAATAGGAATAGGTAAGAACTGGCTGCAGGCACATTAATATAAAACTTAATTGTCCATTATAATTGATTAATTATATTTGTTTTCATTGTAAAGTGCAAGATTCTAAGACCAAATATGCTAGGTGCCCGAATAATGAAAAAGCTTAAGTTCATCTCTTCTTTTTTTTTACTCGTATTCACCTTTTTTTTTCTAGGTTGCACTGAAGATAAAGAATCAGAAAAGAAAGAAGATAAAGAGATTTTGCACCATAATGTTGAAGAAGCTAAATCAATTTTTTATATGCTACCTTCACCAATTGAAACAGCATCTTTACTTCAAAAAGCTGGTGCAAAATATGATGGGAGCATTCTCAATCCGGTAATTAATATATCAAGATATGAGCTCGCCAGTATGAAAGCCCTTAATTTAGGAATTTATGGCTCAGACCTAAGCTACGCAGGAGTATTCGATCAAACCCAAGAAATTATGTTTTACCTCTCGTCTTGCAAACAACTTGCCGATGGACTTGGCCTTGAAAATGCGTTTAACGTCCACACAATGCAAAGGATGGAGGAAAATGTTAATAATAAAGATTCCCTACTTCAACTTATTTCTGATTCATACTGGATGGCCGACTCTTATTTGGAAGAAAACGAACGGTCAAATTTATCAGCACTGATTATTTCTGGTGGATGGGTGGAAGGACTATACATAGCAACAAAACTTGCCGAGACAAACACAAACGAAGCATTATTGGCAAGAATTGCGGAACAAAAATTATCCTTATCTCACCTTTTGTCTATGGTTGAAACATACAAAGAAAATCATGCTGATTTAAACGATGTTTATTCTGATTTAATAGAAATCAATACAATCTTTGACAAAATAAAGTCAGAAAAGGGTAGTTTTGAAACTTCAAAAGATTCGGAAACGGGAATAACTACAATTAGTAGCTCCGCAAAACTGATTCTCTCGAAAGAACTATTACAAGAAATTTCAATTAAAATTGAATCAATACGCAACAGATATATCCAATAGACTATGAAATTATTAACAAAAATAACGGCTTTAACATTGCTTCTTGGAAGTTTTAGCCTATCTGCAATAAGTCAATCTGCTTGTCACGGATACGGTAAATCTTCGTGTAAGCCAGACTTAGAAGATTATGTGCAAAACCCTCAGGTGCTCAATGCTGAGCTTAGTTCTGGTGAATCGGCGGAAATAGCGATGGTATTCTCTGCGAAACATGATTATCGAATTCAGATTTGTGCAGAAGAGCATATGGGTGAGATTGGTTTTAAAATAAAATCATCAAAAGGTGAAATTCTATTAGATAATCAAGATTATGAGATGATTAATAGTTGGGATTTTACTATGAGTAAAACCAAAAGACTTATTATAGAAGTAACATTTTTAGGTGCTGACAGTGAAGATGGTTTTGAAGAAACTGGCTGTGCTGCAATTATTGTTGGATATAGGCATTCAACACAACAAGGATTTAGATAAAAAACATAAGAAACACTTTCAACATGACTACAAAAACATCAATATTAGCAGTACTAAGTATTACTTTTCTTTTCTCATGTACAACAGGAGAAAATAATTCAACCGATAGTATTCAAAAGCGTACTGATAAAGAAATTGCTGAAGAAATAAATCAAGAAGAGCAAAACGAAGCGCAAAAAATGTTTTATGCACTGCCTTCTCCATTTGAAATTTCTAGTTTAATGAAGGCGGCTGGGGTAAAATTTGAAGATGGAATTCTTAATTCAATTGACAATCTTTCCAACTACGAAACAACAACTTCCAAAGCATTAAACTTGGGTATTTACGGTGCTGATGTAAGTATTACAAGTATTTATGACAAAACACAGCATACAATGCTTTATCTATCATGCATTAAGAAGTTAGCGGATGATTTAGGTATTTCTTCCGCTTTTAATGGAGAAACAATGACTCGTCTTGAGGCAAGTAAAGAAAGTAAAGATTCTCTTCAAAACATTGTAGTTGCGGCATACGGGATGGCAAATAACTATTTAAAATCCAATGCTAGCTCAAGTACTTCATCTTTAATTTTAGCTGGGGGCTGGATTGAAGGTTTGCATATAGCTGCAAGTATGGTAAATCCAAAAAAACCAAACGATGAATTAATTGAATTAATTGCTGATCAAAGATTTTCAGTTGAAAATCTAATCTCTTTATTAGAATTAAATAAAGAAGAAGCTGATATTGCTTCTATCATTACTGATTTGAAAGCATTAAAGGCTATTTATGATGAACTAGAAGATACTGATGGTCACGAAGTGTCTACTACTACAAATGAAAGTGGGACTATGATTTTAGGCGGCGGTAGTGATGTGATATTAGATGCCGAATTTCTTGCTAAAATTACTACAAAAGTTAATGAAATTCGAACCAAATATGTAGGCTAATCATAATCGTTATGAAAAGGATTATTCTTGCTGTATCATTTACAATAGCCACTGCCTATTTTTCCAACTTGGGAGCACAGTGTAAGACATATACAAAAAAGGAGTGTATGCCGTTATTAAAGCCTTACATTCATAACGGCCAGATGAACAACATTACGCTTTTCCCTGGTGAAGATGCTAGCTTAGTTCAGACTTTCTACTCTGGACAAAATTATCGTATTCAATTATGTGCGCAAGAAAATCTGGGAGATAGTGTTTACTTCAAAGTAATTACCGCGGATGGACAACTTGTATACAGCACACAAAATGACGATATTCTTTACTGGGATTTTAATATTGCTAATACGCAAAATTTAAAAATTACTGTTGTTGTGCCCAATCTGATACCTGCAGCTGAAATAGAACAAAATGGCTGTATTGCGATTCTTGTTGGATTCATAGACTAAATCCTACCTCATCTCAAGCTCGTAAGTAGTGTTTTTATAGGTAACTGTGGCATTTTTATCACAAATTCCTGAACCGTAATCAATAATTCTAGGTGACAGCGATGGGCCAAGATTCATATCGATACTTCCTTGTGAGATCCAATTACAATTCATTGAGAACAATAAATTATCTACAATCTCAGCATCAAATTCATTTCCATTTGAAGTGCGTCCATTTGAAGTGCCGGAAATTTCAAACTTGTCATCAGAAATATCATCGGTAATATCTCCTGAAGTCCATTCATATATTCGCCTACTATTCCATGATATATTGATCGAATCATGTTCAATTTTTGCATTTTCTACAGTGATATTAAATATATAATTATTATCAATATTGTACCCCTTATTACGAATCGTCATTGCACCCGAAATTGACATACTGTCAACCTTATAGTTAGAAAATGATACGGTTACAGAGGTTCCAGAAGAATCATATTGGCCACTAAAAACAGCCCTTAACATTCCGGAAGAATAATAACTATTGGCACAGGAAGATGCCGAAGTTCCAAAATCAATAACTACGGTGTTTGGAAAAGTAATAATGCTATTAGAGAACAAAACCGAATCTATACAATTATCCGTAATATTATCTTGTATTGTATCCTGTACGCCATTTAGCAAACTATTCTCCCAAGCCAAGGCGTGCACAGTTTTAAACACATTATTAAAGATATTGACCGCAGTTGCATTATCAATAGGGGCAGCGTTCTTAACCTCTAAAGCTCTATTAGATTTTCTACATTGTGAAGAGAAAATCGAAAACAAAACAAGTAAACTAATGAAAGTAACAATACTAAATATTGAACGTGTATTCACATCTTAATTTTTAACCAACTTTTGACGAAAATACTTCAAAAGAGTTAAAAATGATTAGTTTTTATCGTAAATTGTAAATGTCAAGTCATGCGCATTTCGTTCATCCATTTTAGTTTTTCTATTAGAAACCTCATTCCAATCATTAAAATCTATAGTTGGGAAAAAAATATCTGCATCAAAACTAGCGTCTACTCGTGTTATGTAAAGACGATCTACCAAATCAGTTTTTAGAGCAAGATTATAGATCTGTCCCCCCCCTATTATAAAAACTTCATTTTCTCCCGCCGCCTCTGCCATTTCAATAGCCTTATTAATAGAAGCTGCTACAAGGGCTCCCTCTATATGCAAATCTTTTTGTCTTGAAACAACAACGTTAACCCTATTAGGTAAGGGTCTATATTTTTTAGGGATGGACTCATAACTTTTACGACCCATAATCACATGATGACCCGTGGTTATTTCCTTAAAATATTTCATGTCTAAAGGGAGATGCCACAACAACTGATTATCCTTCCCAATTTCAAGGTTTTTACCTACAGCTACAATCGCAGAAACAACCATCATACAGCTACAATTCCCTTGATATGGGGATGGGGACTGTAATCAACTAATTCAAAATCTTCGAATTTGAAATCAAATATATTTTTCACAGAAGGATTTAATTTTATTGTGGGTAAGCTTCTCAAAGCTCTGCCCAGCTGCAAATCAACTTGTTCTAGGTGATTGTTATACAAGTGCACATCACCAAAGGTGTGGATAAACTCACCAACTTCTAGGTCACACACTTGGGCCATCATCATAGTCAATAGAGCGTATGATGCTATATTAAACGGAACCCCTAAAAAAGTATCTGCACTTCTTTGATATAACTGACAAGATAACTTTCCTTCGGCTACATAAAACTGAAATAAACAGTGGCATGGAGGCAAGGCCATGTTTTCAATATCTGCGACATTCCATGCGCTTACAATGTGTCTTCTTGAGTTTGGATTGTTTTTAATTTGGTCAACTAAGGTTTTTATTTGGTCAACAGCATCACCATTTGGAGTTGGCCAAGACCTCCATTGATGACCATAAACAGGGCCTAGATTTCCACTTTCATCAGCCCATTCATCCCAAATTCTAACCCCATTATCTTTCAAATACTTGACATTAGTATTTCCTTGCAAAAACCAGATGAGTTCATGAATAATAGACTTAAGATGAAGTTTTTTTGTGGTTACCATTGGGAAGCCTTCATTTAAATCAAATCGCATTTGATATCCAAATGCACTAATCGTTCCGGTCCCTGTTCTGTCGCCCTTCTGAGTTCCCTTATCTAGGATATGTTTAAGTAATTTATGGTACTGTTTCATACTACTGATTTAGCAATCAAAAGTCGTAAGAAAAAACAGAAAAAAGTTTGAAAAAGAAACGAAGTTATGAAGATGTTTTCAAAAAGTCATTATTAATACTCAAACTAGCATAAGCCAGAGGTCTATTTTGGTTAGTTCGATCATTTCTATAAACTAGCTAATTCCGAAAGGTTTCATTGTTTCCTATATAAGTTGTTTAAAATCTATAATTTGAAACACATTAAAACAGTTAAAATAACATGCCACTTTCTTTTCTCAGCTACATTCAATCAATACAACATTCCAACAATAACTGCTGTAAACATACAAGCCAGAGTGCCTCCGAGCAGCGCTCTAATACCTAATTCGGAAAGAAGAGCCTTACGCGCAGGAATCAAGGCGCCAATTCCCCCTATCTGAATACCGATTGAAGCAAAATTTGCAAATCCACAAAGTAGATAAGTTGACATGATTATAGATTTTTCGTGAACAAATGCCCCGCTCGCTTTAAGCTCGCCCAAAGATAAATAAGCAACGAATTCATTTAACACTGTTTTCTCACCAATAAGCTGACCGACAAGCACCATATCTTCACTTGGCACACCTAATAGCCAAGCAATCGGTGCACATAAATAACCTAGAATAAATTGAAAAGAGAAACTATCAAATCGAGTATATTCCGAAATTAATTCATTTAAATGAGTAATATCTCCAAACCACCAAAGCCCAGCATTGCCCATAGCCATTAAAGCAATAAACACTAAAAGCATCGCGGCAACGTTTATGGCTAATTTAACTCCGTCTGACGTCCCGTTGGCAATCGCTTCCAGAATATTAGATCCAATTTTATCCTTAGTAACTTCCAAAGATTGGTCAAAATTTTCAGTTTCCGGAACAAGCATCTTAGCTGCTACAATAGCTGCTGGTGCAGACATAACGGATGCCGCTAACAGATGTTTAGCAAACAATGCTCGCTGCACATCATCCTCACCTCCTAAGAAGCCAATATAAGCAGCCAATACCCCGCCAGCGATGGTCGCCATGCCTCCTGTCATCAAGCACATAATTTCAGATCTCGTCATTTTTTCTAGGTATGGTTTAACTAAAAATGGAGATTCTGTTTGTCCTAAAAAAATATTTCCTGCAGCTGAAAGACTTTCGGCTCCAGATAAGTTCATCACTTTTTTCATTGCCCAGGCTAAAACATATACAACCTTTTGAAGAATTCCAAGGTAAAACAACATGCTCGTTAGAGCTGAAAAGAATACTATTGTTGGTAAAATATTAAATGCAAAATTAACTAATCCAGTTTCAACTTTTCCTGTCACAAAAGAACCGAATAAAAAACTAGATCCGGTTTCCGTAAACCGAATAACATCTATGAACCTATCGCTTATCCATTCGAACACAAACGCTACCCAAGCAACTTCTAGTATTAAAAATGCGAAAATTAACTGCATTAAAAGTCCTTTACCAACAAGCGGCCAGTTAATCGCCTTTCTATTTGAACTAAAGATATAAGCAATACCAACAAGAACGCCCATTCCTAAAACACCGCGTGAAATTGATTCGAGTCCTATTGATAAAAGCATACTTCTCAAAATTTAGAAAAGCAAGTTAGGAAATAAATTGACAGTGTAATGTAATTTAGGAAGCTTTTCTCTGGTCAATCTCATCTCGAATTCTAGAGGCTTTTTCATAATCTTCCATACCAATGGCCTCTTTGAGATCTTTTTCTAAATCTTTAATAGAACTGTTATTTAATGGGTCTACTGATTTTGCAACATCAGAAATTTCAATTTCTAAATCTTCCTCGAACTCTTCAGAAATTACATCTTCTTCTAAAACTATTCCAGAATTTGATAAAATAAACTCATAGGTGTAAATTGGACAATTAAAACGAACAGCGAGTGCTATTGCATCAGAAGTTCGAGTATCTATTTCAACCTCTTTAGCACCGTTGTTACAGACTAATTTGGCGTAGAATATTCCTTCAACCAAATTATAAATAATAACTTCTTTTATTCCTATTTCAAAATTCTCGGCAAAGGTTTTAAATAGGTCATGAGTTAGGGGACGACTAGGCTGCATTTTCTCTAACTCGATTGCAATAGCTTGCGCTTCAAATCCACCAATAATAATTGGTAAACGCCTCTTGCCTGGTTCTTCTCCTAAAACTAACGCATATGCTCCAGTTTGCGTCTGACTGTATGAAAGACCTACTATTTCGAGTTTAATTTTTTCCATTCAAACAAAAAATGTCAATATATTTCTTTCTGGACAACCTGATTTTATCTTTAAGAACTAAAATACAACTTTTTTGTTAATTGTTTACTTCGTTGAATTTTTTATAAGCCTGTATTAGCTTGGGAACAACTTCGAATGCGTCTCCAACAATACCATAATCAGCTGCCTTAAAGAAAGGTGCCTCAGCATCGGTATTAATGACAACCATCACTTTACTACCGTTAACTCCCGCCAAATGCTGAATCGCACCAGAAATTCCGACAGCGATATACAAATTAGGACGAACAGCTACGCCAGTTTGCCCGACATGCTCATGATGCGGTCTCCAGCCAATATCTGCTACGGGTCGGGAACAGGCTGTTGCTGCTCCCATTTCGTTAGCTAATTCTTCAATCATTCCCCAATTTTCAGGACCTTTAAGTCCTCGGCCGGCAGAGACAACTAAATCAGCATCAGTAAGCAAAACTCCTCCCTCGCCTTTAGCATTGAATTCTTTAACAGATACTGTCGAATTACCCAAGTCTACAATAAACTCTTCAACGGTCGCAATGGCGTCAGAAGTTTCAACTTGAATTGAATTCGGCATTAAAGCAATTACCTTTTTATCTGAATTAATTTTGCAATTGGCAAAAGCTTTTCCAGAGAAAACAGCTTTCTTAATTATAAATCCATTAGACGTGTCCGGCAAACTTAAAGCTCCTGAAACCATTCCTGCATTTAATCCGGCCGCAACTCTTGAAGATATTGATTTTCCTGAGAAATCCATAGCAAAAACTATCACTTCTGCACTTTCTGCAGCCGCCCTTACTAGTTTTGATAATCTCTGTCCATCAAATTCAGTAATCGTTTTATTTATCAATACTTTTGAGGCGCCATAGCTGCCTAATGCAGCTAATACCGATTCATCAACATCGCCATACGTTATTACTGTAGTTTCTCCTATTTTACTTCCATAATGGATGGCTTCTTGCGCTGATTTGGCAATAGCTCCATTATTTGAATCTGCAAATACTAGTACTGACATATCTTATATAACTTTTGCTTCGTTGTGTAATAAACTAATTAATTCATCCATGTCTTCAGCATCAACCATTTTACAAGCAGTTTTAGCTGGCGGCAACTCATAAGAGACAACTTCAGTCATTGTTGATGAACCAGATGCCGGAACAACTGTTAATGGTTTAGTTCTCGCCTGCATAATACCCCTCATATTAGGAATACGCTGCTCTGCCATCCCTTTGGAAGCACTTAACACAAATGCTCCGGAAACTTCAACAACTTCTGTACCCCCTTGAACATCTCTTTCTATAGTAGCTAGAGTTCCATTCACATCTAATTTAACCGCTAGTGAAATATATGGCAATTCCATCAATTCAGCGATCATTCCGCCAACTTGAGAGCCATTGTAATCAATTGTCTCCTTTCCACAAAGAACCATATCATAACCATTATCTTTTGCATAGTTTGCAATTTCACTTGCTACTTGAAAAGCATCATTTGGGTGCGCATCGATGCGCACAGCATCATCAGCTCCAATTGCCAAAGCCTTTCTAATAATCGGATCGTAATCTGCTCCACCTACTGAAATAGTGGTAACAGTTCCGTTATTTGCTTCTTTTAATTCCAATCCTCTTACTAAGGCATACCATTCATCATAAGGATTAATTATGAACTGAACTCCAGCTTCTTCGAATTTTGTATCTCCATCAGTAAAAGAGATTTTTGCCGTGGTATCAGGCGCCTTGCTAATACAAACTAATATCTTCATTAATTAAAATTTTTTAAATTTTATCGGAGTTGCAAAAGTAAATAAAAAAGACCCAAAAGGAAAGGATTTACAACTACTTGTTATCTGACTGACGGACAGAATTTTTTGATGATTTTGGAAGTGATATAAGAACCGACTTTTATTTTTACTTTTGCTGGCTTAATTCAATAAGCTATGAGAAAAATTCAGATGCGTGATGCCCTTCGTGAGGCGATGAGCGAAGAAATGCGAAGAGACGAAACTATTTACCTGATGGGTGAAGAAGTTGCAGAATACAACGGGGCATATAAGGTTAGCCAAGGGATGTTAGCGGAATTTGGAGAAAAGCGTATTATTGATACCCCAATTGCAGAATTAGGGTTTACTGGAATTAGTGTTGGCGCAGCGATGAACGGACTGAGGCCAATTGTTGAATTTATGACCTGGAACTTTGCCATTCTAGCGGCGGATCAAATTATTAATAGTGCTGCAAAAATGCTACAAATGAGCGGTGGTCAAATTAATGTGCCGATCGTTTTCCGAGGGGGAAATGGTTCTGCAGGTCAGTTAGCGGCTACACACTCTCAAAGTTTTGAAACATTTTATGGACATATTCCTGGTTTAAAAGTCCTTTCTCCTTCAAACCCCTACGATGCGAAGGGTTTGTTAAAGGCTGCAATTAGGGACAATGATCCGGTTGTATTCTTAGAATCAGAGAGAATGTATGGTGATCAAGGCGAGGTTCCTGAAGGTGAATATATTATTCCTATTGGACTTGCCAATGTAACGAAAAAAGGAACCGATGTTACAATTGTTTCTTACAATAAGACGATGAAAATTGCGATGGAAGCTGCTGAAGAATTAGCAAAAGAAGATATATCAGCTGAAGTAATTGATTTAAGAACTATCCGCCCAATGGACTACGCAACAATTATTGAATCTGTTAAGAAAACAAACCGATTGGTTATTGTTGAGGAAACTTGGCCATTTTGTGGTATCTCTACTGAGATTGCTTTCAACATACAACGCCACGCCTTTGATCACCTTGATTCGCCCATAAAAAGGGTTACCCAAGCGGATACCCCTTTGCCTTTTGCAACGCAGTTAATTGATGAATCATTACCGAACGTTTCTCGCGTAATAGATGCCGTAAAAAGTGTGCTATATATTAATTAATTGACACTTACTAAAGCGGGAGTTGATAATGTTTGGGTTTTTTAATTCAAACGCATACTTTTGCCGCCTTAATTTTTTATATCAGTATTTACTAATACAATACAACTAATGGAAGAAATGATGATTTACATGCCGATAGGCATGGCAGCTTTAGGCTTAATCTATATGGTTATCAAAAAAGGATGGGTGATGAAGCAAGATGCCGGAGACGGTAAAATGAAGGAAATTTCTGATCACATTTATGAAGGTGCATTGGCATTCTTAAATGCTGAGTACAAATTATTAGCAATTTTTGTCGTTGGAGCTAGCGTTATTTTAGCGGGTTTATCGTTTATGATAGAGTCAACTCATATTTTAATTGTTATTGCATTCGTTATTGGTGCTATTTTTTCCGCTTTAGCAGGCAATATGGGAATGAAAATTGCTACAAAAACCAACGTAAGAACTACTCAAGCTGCTCGAACTAGTTTGCCCGATGCTTTAAATATATCGTTTGGAGGTGGCACAGTTATGGGATTAGGAGTTGCAGGTCTAGCTGTACTTGGATTAACAGCGTTCTTTATTATATTTTATCAATTATTTATGGGCCAGGAGTGGGTTGCTGCTGAATTTGCTGGTAAAATGAGAGAACCCAGTGAATTAATGACTATTGTTTTAGAAACACTAGCAGGGTTTTCTCTAGGTGCTGAGTCAATTGCATTGTTCGCTAGAGTTGGTGGAGGTATTTATACCAAAGCTGCTGATGTTGGTGCCGATTTAGTGGGTAAAGTTGAGGCAGGCATTCCGGAAGATGATCCACGTAATCCGGCAACTATTGCGGATAATGTTGGTGATAACGTAGGTGATGTTGCTGGCATGGGAGCTGATTTATTTGGTTCTTATGTTGCAACAGTATTGGCCGCAATGGTTCTTGGAAACTATGTTATAAGTGACATGACTGAAGCTGGCACTTTTGTTGTCGATGCTTTTGGAGGAATTGGACCAATATTATTACCCATGGCTATAGCTGGTGGTGGTATTATCATTTCCATTATAGGTACTTTTTTAGTTAAAATTAAGTCTAATGAAGCTAAAGAAGATCAGGTACAAAAGGCTTTAAATATTGGTAATTGGACTTCTATTGGTTTAGTTGCAGCAGCTTGTTTCGTCTTGGTAAAATGGATGTTGCCAGAAACTATGCAAATGGAATTTTATGGAGAAGGCGTTCAAGACATTACTTCAATGCGCGTATTCTACGCTACGTTAGTTGGTTTAGTTGTAGGAGCGGCTATTTCTTCTTTTACTGAGTATTACACAGGGCTAGGAAAAGCTCCAATTCTTAAAATTGTTCAACAATCAAGCACTGGAGCAGGGACAAACATTATTGCAGGTTTAGCTACTGGTATGATCTCTACATTCTCTTCGGTATTATTATTTGCTGCAGCAATTTGGTCTTCTTATGCTTTTGCTGGATTTTATGGAGTTGCTCTGGCTGCTTCTGCTATGATGGCTACAACAGCTATGCAATTAGCGATTGATGCTTTCGGCCCCATTTCAGATAATGCAGG
>Ga0055584_100000830_pt1 | contig 29638 bp, 28 predicted proteins | sample OSDHelmetaG_FD_58716 | JGI IMG/M metagenome (GOLD analysis project Ga0055584, IMG submission 58716) | Pelagic marine sediment microbial communities from the LTER site Helgoland, North Sea, for post-phytoplankton bloom and carbon turnover... | ecosystem: Environmental > Aquatic > Marine >... | reverse complement strand
TAATGCAATTATTTGATATTTCAGTTATATTTATATCTTCTAATTTCATAATTTTATTCACTTTTTAATTTCTTTATTTATACTACCTCTCCTGCCAGGCTATTAGTATTAGATGAAATTATTTTTATATTTATAATTTTACCAATAAGTTCTTTTGGTCCATCAAAATGCACGGATTGGAGATATGGTGATCTTCCAATAATTTGTTTTTTATCTTTACCAAGTCTATCGGCTAATATCTCCATGGTTCTTCCAACCATATTACTGTTAAATAACCTTTGTTGTGATTTAATGAGTTCCTGGACTTTATGAAGCCTTTCCATTTTTATTGCTTTTGATATTTGATTTTCCATAGTTGCAGCCGGAGTTCCAGGTCTTTCAGAATATGCAAAAGAGTATGCTTGAGAATACTCTACATCCTCAATCAATTTATATGTATCGTTGAAATCATTTTCTTCTTCATCAGGAAAGCCAATAATAAAGTCACTCGATATTGCAATATCAGGACGTACATTTCTTACTTTTTCTATTATTTTTAAATAATCATTACTGGTGTGTCCGCGATTCATTAATTTTAATATCTTATTTGATCCAGATTGTATTGGAAGATGCAGATAAGGCATTAATATATCTATATCTTTATGTGCAGATATCATAATATCATCAACATCTCTAGGATGATTGGTAGTATATCTTAGTCTCTTTAATCCAGTCAATTTTGCTAATTTAAATAATAATTCACCTAAGCTGCATGCTTTACCAGAGGCATCTACCCCATGGTAAGCATTCACATTTTGTCCAAGCAATGTGATCTCTTTGACCCCAGAATCAATCAATAAGTTAGCTTCATCGATTATATCATTTACTGGTCTTGAATACTCGGATCCTCTTGTATAAGGCACTACACAAAATGTACAAAATTTATCACATCCTTCTTGTATTGTTAAAAAGGCAGAAGATTTTCTTATTTTATTTTTTTGATTAATTAAGTGATCAAATTTACTTTCAACGGGGAAATCTGTATCGACTATTTTTCTATTTTGTTTAAGAGATTGCATTAGATGAGGTAGTTTATGGTATGATTGAGGCCCAACCACAAGATCTACATATGGCGACCGCTTTGTAATTTCTTTTCCCTCTGCTTGAGCAACACAGCCAGAAACTATTAAAGTTTTCTTTTTTTGTGATGTTTTATCTGATATTTTTTTTATACGTCCTATGTCTGAATATAATTTCTCAGCAGCTTTCTCTCTTATATGGCAAGTGTTTAATAATACGGCATCTGATTCTTGCAGATTTTTTGTTTCCTCAAAACCTTCGTTGGACAGTATTTCTAGCATACGATCAGTATCATAAACATTCATCTGACAGCCATATGTTTTTGCGTATATTTTTTTCATAATTTAGAATATTTTATTATTGTTTATTTTTAATATATATATCTTTTTTTTAATAAATGCACTTATATTTGTTCTATAAATCATCCTTACACTATGTTTCTTTCGTAAAGAGAATTAATCATACCAGATCGAATTTTAGACTCGCACTTAAATGCAATTTCTTTTCGAGACATAGTTTCTGAAAAATGGATAGGTTCGTGGATTGTTATTTCAACATCAATAGGTCCGCATTTAATTATACCCCAAAGATGAGATATTAAGTTCATATCCCCGTACCAAGCGATAATAGGCCTGTCGGCTCGGCTCATAGGAAGTCCATTTAATTTTGTATAGGCAATTGATATCGGTTGAATAGGATCATAATTTTTAGTATTTTTATTTATGTTATATATTCCAAATAATGATGATTTAAAGGGTAAGACAATATTACCATTGCTCGATGTTCCTTCAGGAAACAATACAATTTTTTCATTATGTATTCTTTTATTTATTTCGCCAATAACCGCTTTAAGTTGATTTGGTCTTTTTCTATTAACAAAGATTGTTTTTTGTAGTTTAGCTAGAAATGATATAAACGGCCATTTTGAAACTTCAATTTTTGCTATAAATGATAGTTCGCCTAATGAGCCTAGCAAAAATATATCGACCCACGATCCATGATTAGAGACAATTAATCCTGGGTTCTCCATAAGACAACCTTTAACTTTTATTTTAATATTTAATAAATTTAGTATTAATTTATGATATAATATTGGAAATTTTGATGAGTATCTTAAATTCAATAAATTCAACAAATATTGGCAAGGTATAACTATTATAGTTAAAGCTAATATTAATAAAGAGGTAAGTACACTTCTTATGCTATTGATCATTTTATTGTGTTTCTAAGAATAAATAAAATTTAATATTTTTTACTTATTGTTTTTTGTTTTTACAGCATATATTTCAAGACGATGATCAATAATATCAAACCCTAATTGTTGAGCTATTTTTTTTTGTAATTTCTCTATTTCTTCACTCTGAAATTCAATAACATCACCAGTATTTATATCAATTAGATGATCATGATGACCATCAGGTGTTTTTTCATAACGGGATCTGCCATCTTTAAATTCATGTTTCTCAAGAATTCCAGCATCTTCAAATAATTTGACCGTTCTATATACTGTTGCTAACGAAATATTTTTATCTATCCTAGCCGATCTTTTATACAATTCCTCAACGTCTGGATGATCTTTTGATGATGATAGCACTTTTGCTATAATTTTTCTTTGTTCAGTCATGCGCATACCCTGCTGCACACATCTAAATTCAATCGTATTTTTTTCGACCATCATAAATTACACTTAATTAACAATAAGTATTTACTGAATTATTTTAATATACCAAGAATAAATACTTATTTCTATAGTTTTTGTTCATATAAATATGCATCTGTCTTTTTACCAATCCGATCCGTGTAATAATTTTTCCTTAAAGATTTTTTCTTAAAGTTATTTTTACTATAGAGATTTATAGCTCTAAGATTAGTATTTGAAACCTCTAGAGTGATTGATTTTACATTCAATTTTTTTAATCTATCAATTGCATCTAAAATAAGTTTATGACAAATTCCTAGCCCTTCATAATTCTTTATAACTGCAATAGTTATAATTTCAGATACATCTAGTACTTTCTGTATAATTATAAAAGCGATAATTGTATTTTCTTTTTTTGCCACTAGGTTTAGATATAAATCATTCTTAATGAGGGATTGGATGTATTCTATTCCGTATGATTTAAAAAAACGTGACTCATGAATTTCTGATATTTTTTTTGAGTCTCTATACTGCGCTTCCTCGATGATTATAACTTCTCTAATATTTTTATTATAAAAATTATCATTCATTTTTTATAGATCTCGACGCTTTCGGGTACTTTTGCATTTGGTTGTCTTATATACAATGGGTCCACGTCAGTATGGTTTATTTCTAATTTTGAACCAATTTCTGCTAATAAAAATCCTGGGATTTCAACATTGCTTTCTAGAAGCGCTGGTGAATAATTATTCTTTATACATAAGGTTAAGAAGGCTATATCTCTTTCTATAATATTTACTTGTTTCTCTTTTATTTTTCTCTCTATAGATTCAAATGATTCAAGAGTAATTTCTGTTTTTGAGTTTTGGTTTGTGTCAAAATATTGAGTATAAAAACAATCATTTTTTGCATCAATTAATATCAATAACTCGTTCACTATATTTTTCTTTATAGCTAGATTGGCAATTAATTGGTGCGATGTTATTGCAAAATATGGGATATTTAATCCTATTGAAAAACCTTTAGCAACTGCAAGCCCTATTCTTATATTAGAATAATTACCTGGGCCATTAATTGTAATAATTCTACTTATTTCATTGATTTTATAATTACTTTTATAAAATAATTCTTCAATAAGTTCAAAGACTGTCTCGCTATTCCTATTATCCGATATTTTTTTTATAAATTTTTGAGGTTTCTTTATTGATTTATCTGACTCCCATAGAGCTACACAAGACACTTTTGTCATCACATCTATTGATAGTGTAAGCATGGTTTAATACTTTATAAAGCTTCGACTTCTTTAATTTCAGGTATATAGTGCTTTAATAAATTTTCAATACCATTTTTAAGAGTCATTGTTGAACTTGGGCACCCTGCACAAGCACCTTGCATATTTAGATACACAGTTCCATTTTCGTAGCCTTGAAATGTTATATCTCCACCGTCTTGGGCTACCGCAGGTCTCACTCTAGTTTCAATTAATTCTTTTATGGTTTTTACAATCACAGCATCAACTTTATCAAAAAATTCTTCTTTTGTATTTTTCGATTTTATACCGTGCTCAATAATTATTGGATTATTTGATAAAAAATGATCCATTATTTCACCAAGTATTATAGGCTTTAATTGATTCCATTCTTTATCAGTTTTGGTAACTGCAATAAAATCACCAGAAAGAAAAACTCCAGATATCCCATCTATTTCTAATAACCGTTCTGCTAAGGGTGACTCTTTAGCATTTTCAATATTTCTATAATCACGCGTGTCATTTGGTAAAACATCACACCCTGGTATAAATTTTAAAGTATTTGGGTTTGGCGTTGATATTGTTTCTATAAACATTTTATTTATTTCCTTTGCCTCTATATTTTATAATAGGCATTGTTATGATAAATATCAAGTGAGTTCGATTATAGTTTTTTCAGATAGATGTCCGGGCACTATAGTAATTGGTATTGGAAAAATGCCAGATTTTGTGCCTGTGAAATTTGAAACTAAAGGCCCTGGATTATTAAGTTCAGTGCCAGCGGCAAGAACAAGAAGAGAGATAGCTTTATCTTCTTTTATTAAATTTATAATTTCGCTACTAGGTTGACCGTGACGTATTATTATTTCAGGTATCAAGCCAGTTTCTTGATTAACTAACAATGACAATCTTTCTAAAACTATGCTAGCCTCTGCCTCTGCCTCTTGCTTCATTAGCTTTCCAACTCCTAGCCAGTGATGAAAATCAGAAGGGTCTATAACTCTCAAAAGTGTTAATTTTCTGCCAGTTCTTACGGCTCTTTGACTGGCATAATTAATAGCACTATGACATTCTGTAGTATTATCTACGACCACTAAAAATTTTCTAATTCTAATATTAACCATGTGAAGCCTCTAGAGATAATACAATAAGATAATTATATTATCATATTTTTTAGAAACCTATAATTTTTTTTGTTTCTTCTAAGATAGGTTTTGATATCTCGTAAGCTCTACTAGCACCATCTGTTAGTATTTTATCTATAGCACTCTCTTCATTCATTAATTTTTTCATTTCTTTCCCAATAGGGCATATTTTTTCAATTATTAAGTCTGTTAACTCCTTTTTGAAATTGGAAAATTGGATGCCTCCAAAGTTTTGTAATACTGAATCTCTGTCAGAGGAGCAGAGTCCTGCATATATATCTATTAGATTACGTAACTCACTACGATTTTCTAATCCTAAAGTTTCACTTGGCAATGAATCAGGATCTGTTTTTGCTTTTCTAATTTTTAATTGAATCAGATCTTCATCGTCAATTAAATTAATTCGTGATAAGTCTGAGGGATCATTACTAGACATTTTTTTACTAGCATCTCTTAATGACATTACTCTTGGAACAGGTCCGTTGATTAGTGGTTCAGGGAGATTGAAAAAATCATTTTTATATCCATTTTTAATAATTGTTTTATTAAAATCCATATTGAATTTTTTTGCAATATCTCTGGCTAGTTCTATATGTTGTTTTTGATCTTCTCCAACAGGAACATGTGTTGCATTATAGGCTAATATATCTGCAGCCATTAATATTGGATATGTATATAATCCTACAGACGCATTTTCTTTATTTTTCCCAGCTTTTTCTTTAAATTGTGTCATCCTATTTAACCAACCAACTCTCGCTACGCAGTTTAATATCCATCCCATTTCTGCATGACATGGTACCTTACTCTGATTAAAGATAATATGTTCCTTTGAATTTATTCCTGATGCTATAAATCCTGCAGTAATTTGTCTTATATTTGATTTCAATATATCAGGGTCTTGCCAAGTTGTGATCGCATGTAGATCAACAACACAGTAAATACACTCACTTGTCTCTTGTAGCGAAACAAACTTTACAATTGCCCCTAAATAGTTACCTAAATGAAGGTTACCAGAGGGTTGTATTCCAGAAAAAACTCGCATATTAATATCCAATCCTGTCAATATTTTTAGCTTATACTTATTATTTAAAAAAATTATTATAAGATTAATTAATCATTTTTCTTTGTGTTTAGAAGACCCATGATATGTGCCATTATCCAATAAATTATAATACCTATCAATACATAAAATGATAAAATTAAGAAACTATATAAATCAGAATAAAAATATTCTTCAATCACCAAGATATTTTTTTTGACGAAAGACAAAGAAACAAGCATTATTAAGCTACAAATTATCGCAAGTAGAAAGTTTATTTTAATTCTGTAATCAAAGATAATATCTTTTGTTCGAGATATAGCGAGCAATAGTAAGATTGTATTTGCCCAAGCGGAGATACTTGTTGATATAGCTATTCCAACAAATCCTATTTTTTTAAAAAGAATTATTGATAATATTATATTGATAATAGCGCTTATTAAAGAAAACCACATCGGTGTTATAGTATTTTCTTTAGCAAAAAAGTTAGATTGAAGGATTTTGATTAAAATAAATGCTGGAAGGCCATAAGAAAAAGCAATTAACGCATGTGATGTAGCGAGAGTGTCAGCAGATGTAAAGTACCCACGTTCAAATAATACGTGTATGATATCTGAAGATAAAATAATCATACCAAACGTTGCTGGAATAGCTAGTACAAGAGATAGTTCTATCGCTCTATTTTGTGAAAATGAAGCTTTTGCAAAGTCTTTTGCTTTATAATTTCTTGATAGCTCAGGTAATAATACTGTACCAATTGTTATGCCAATGAGTGCCAGTGGTAATTGGTATATTCTATCAGCATAATATAAATACGATATTGCCCCATTTTCAAATGATGCAATAATTGATCCTATTAATAGATTTATTTGAGTGATTCCTCCTGCAATGATAGCAGGAAAACCAAGAAAAAGAAATTTTTTAACGTCAGGAGTTAATTTGGGTATTCTTATGTTAGGTAAATATTCTGTTTTTTTACATACATAGACAATTAATAATAATTGAAGTGCTCCAGATATGAATACACCAGAGATTAGATATTTTGCTGCTACAGGTGTATTTGGTATATTTAGTTCTTTTATGATAATCAAAAAAAAGATTAAAACTGTGTTTAAAACTATAGGTAGGGAAGCGGCAGCAGTAAATTTTCCAATAGAATTTAATATTCCCGAGATAAGGGCTACAAGCGACATAAATAATAAATAAGGAAAAGCAATTCGAGTTAAGGTTATTGTTAGATTAAACTTTTCTGTATCTTCTATAAAACCGGGCGCTATCACATAGACTATAAATGGCATAAAAAGTTCTGCAATGGTTATCAATAGCAGCAGAAACCAAAATAATGCACTAGCAGTTTCTGAAGCAAATTTTTTAGCATCTAATTTATTCACAGTGAGTTTTTTTGAAAAAATTGGTATAAATGCGGCACTAAATGCTCCTTCTGCAAATAATCTTCTAAATATATTTGGAAATTTAAATGCCATAAAAAAAGCATCTGCTATAATCCCTGTTCCTAGTATAGCAGCAATTAATATATCACGAAAAAAACCTAGTAATCTACTAATTAGAGTCACAATTGCAATATTAAAACTAGTTTTAAATATATTCATTTTTGATTATTCTGTGTTTATGAATTGTTGGCCTCAAGCATATTTCTAATCATATATTCTATTCTTTTTCTTTTTTCTTTACTGTTAATTCTGTCACCAAATAAGTTACATACGTAAAAAACATCAATTGCTCTTTCGCCAAATGTTGCAATATGTGCTGACTTAATATTAATATTGGCCTTTTGTAGAATTTTTGTAATATCATAAAGCAATCCAGATCTATCCCTTCCTTCTACTTCTATAACAGTTGAATGATTGGAAAGCTCATTGGTTACAATAACATTTGTTTTTACATCAAAAGCGGCATGTACTTTCCAAGTATTTTTTTTTAGAGCAATATCTTTTTCTAGAGATAATTTACCTTTTAAACTTTTTTCTATTGTGTTTGCTATTTTTTTAGCTCTTCTATTTTCATCATTCTCACCAAAATCTCTATTAATGAATATAGTATCAATTGCCAAACCATCGGTAGTTGTTTCTATATGAGCATCAACTATATTTGCATCTGAAAGTGAACAAGCCCCAGCTAAAGTAGATAGAAGATTTGGATAATCTGGTGCAATAAGCGTAATTTGGGTTGATGTATTATTTGCATTAATTTTTGAAGAAATATTTACAGGAAATTTTTTATTGTAAGTATTGTTTACTAAAGACGCGTGTTCTAATTGTATTTCTAAACTATTAGAAATCCAATAAGATTCATTAAATCTATTTATATATTTGTTTATTTTTTCTTTTCCCCAATTACCTACGCTTCTCATAAACAGTTCTTTTGCAATCAATATTTTCTCTCTTTGGTTTTTATATAAACTGTTACTTTCATTTATTTTTATTTCTGTATGTTGGTATAACGTAATTAGTAATCCATTTTTCCAGCCATTCCAAACCGTAGGACCGACAGCCATAATGTCTGCAACTGTTAATGCTAATAGGTATCTAAGTTTTTCCGTATTTTCAACAATATTTACAAAATCTGATATTGTTTTTTGGTCATATAAATCTCTTTTTTGTGCCATATCACTCATTACTAAATGATTTTTTATAAGCCATGAAACTATTTCAATTTCATTTTGGTTCATTCCAAATCTTTTACATATTTGATTTGCTATAACAGCACCCTTAATTGAATGGTCTTGTTTGCCACCTTTTGCTATGTCATGTAAAAATGCTGCAACATATAATATTTTTAAATTATCCATTTTCTTTATCAAACTATTAGATATTGGATGAGGATCTTTTAATTTATTATTTTTCATATCAGAAACAAAACCAGTAGTTCTTAAAAGATGTTCATCTACAGTATATTGATGGTAGAGGTTGAATTGTGTCATACATACAATTTTTCCAAATTCCGGTATAAATTTACCAAGAACTCCAGTCTCATTCATCTTCCTGAGAATGCTTTCAGGGTCTCTTGGTGAGGTTAGTATTTCTAGAAATAATTTATTTGCCTCTTTATTTTTTATTAAGTCTCTGTTTATCAAATAAAGTGATCGGGATATATTTTGCACTAGTTCTGGGCTTAATAGAACATTATGTGTATCGGCTATATGAAATAATTTTATTAAATTGATAGGATCATTTTTAAAAACAAGATGAGATTCAACTCGCAATCTATTTTTTTCTATTGAAAAGCCATTATTTAGATTTTTTGATTCTTTTTTTATATTAAACGTTTCAAGCATTCTTTTAAATACAGGTTCTTTTTTTATTGAATTTTCCTCAAGAACTGAACAAACAATTCTAGTTAGATCTCCAACTTCTTTAGCAATCAGAAAATAATGTTTCATAAATCTTTCTACATGTTTTTGTCCAGGTCTTTCTGAATAACCTAGTCTGATAGCTAGAGCCGGCTGCCTATCGAAAGATAATAATTCATCGTCTCTATTTGCAATAAAATGTAAATGACATCTGATAGCCCATAAAAAATCTTCAGCTTTCTCAAATCTTCTAGATTCATTTTTGGTAAGAAGACCTTTTTCTATAAGATCTATTCTTTTATCCTGTCTATATAGATACTTACCAATCCAAAATAAAGTATGTAAGTCTCTGAGACCACCCTTACTTTCCTTTATATTTGGTTCTATCAAATATCTTGAAGAACCGAATACTTCATGCCTTTTGTCCCTTTCGATTAATTTCATCTCTATAAATTCATCAGCTGTTTTTGCAACAATCTCAGTATTAAATTTATCAATTAATCTATTAAATAACTCTTCGTCACCCCAAATAAAACGTGCTTCTAAGATTGAAGTTCTAATTGTAAAGTCAGATTTTGCATGATGTATTGATTGGTCAACATTTCTTGTTGCATGTCCAACTTTAAAACCAAGGTCCCACAACATATACAATGTAAATTCAATTATATTTTCTCCCCAAGGTGTTAGTTTATCTGGGTATAAAAATAATAAATCAATGTCAGAATATGGAGCCAAGGTTCCTCTTCCATAACCTCCTACTGCTACAAATGCGATACGCTCGTTTTTTTTAGGATTTTGAGATTTATGAATACAGAATATAGCAAAATCATTAATTATTTTTATTATTTCGTCTTGAAAGCTAGAAAAGCTTCTGGCGCACCTTGTTCCGCTCCCATGGTTGAAAAGGTATTTTTCGGATTCTTTTTTTGAATTTAAGATAACAGTTTTTAAGAGAACTAGAACGCTATTCCTCAGTTCTTCAGTTTTTAGTTTTTTATTTTTTGTTATATCTTTGATATTTTCTCTTATGAGATCTGAATCAAATAAAATATCAATATTGTTGTTTTTTTTCACTATATTTACTAATTTAAAATTATATTATACTATGGTTTAGCTTTATTAAATTTTGTAACAAATCTATCTTCAATTAATTTTCTTGGCATTATGATAAAAACATCTGTGGTTCCAAATTGGTGGTCAATTACCGCGCCATTTCCAACGTAGGCACCTAATCTTAGATAACCTTTTATTAATGGTGGCAGTGCTTTTAAGGCTTCTTTAGTATCAATGTCTTCTTTTTTTATTATATTCATATCAACAAATCTATCCGGTTGGGCTCTTACTAGCCATTCGTCAGGAGCGAGTGAATTATGATATAAAAAACTTAAAGGTAAAGCTAGCTCATTAGGATCAGTTCCCTGAAAACTTGCACAACCAATCATAACATCAATGTTATTATCATTAAGATATTTCCAAACACCTTGCCATAGAAGCTCTATTGTTGATTTATTTCTATATTCTTTTAAAACACAAGATCTGCCGAGTTCTAAAAATTTTTTATTTTTATGTTTTTCAAGTAAATGAGTAAGTTCATATTCATGTTGACTATAAAATCCATAATTCTTTTCAGCAGCAATTTGTGGAGTAAGTCTATATGTTCCAACAACACGACCTCTTTTTTTCCCTATTAAAGGAACCCCTCTTTTTTGAGAAGATTGGTCAATTACTAGCATATGGTTGCATATTTTATCGTAAGAATCTCTGTCTCTCCTAATAACTCGTGTTAAAGCATTTGGATGAGCTGACATCTCTTTATAAAAAACCTTAAATCTTAGAGATTGCGCAGCATGAATATCATTTTTATTTTCAGATAACCTTACACATAGATCTATTTTCTTAGAATTTTTCTGAGATTTAAATTGCATATGCTTAGCAATTTTTGTCTTTATAGTTTCTTTCATCTATGGTTTTCCGTATATAATATAGATTATACAGTATCAATGTTTGATTGAAAACACATTGTACGCCTATTTTAATTTTTATAAATAACCTTCAATTGAATCCCATAGTATTGAAGCAATATTAACATTATCAAATCTTTGGATTTCTCTTATTCCGGTAGGAGATGTAACATTAATTTCAGTCAGGAATCCATCTATAACGTCAATTCCAACAAACATTAGACCCAAGCTTTTTAAGTCAGCTTCCATAGCTTCGCATATTTCTTTTTCTTTTTTGGTAATTATTGTTTTTGTTGCTGTGCCGCCAACGTGCATATTTGATCTAATCTCACCTTTTTTTGGTATTCTATTTATTGCACCTGCAATTTTGCCATCAACAAGTATAATTCTTTTGTCACCAGCTACTACCGATGGTAAATATTTTTGTACTATAAACTGTTCCTTATTAATTGACTTAAACATTTCAATTAGGGATTCAAGGTTTTGATCGCTTTCTTTAAGGTAAAAAATACCATCGCCACCATTTCCATATAATGGCTTAATAATTATATCCCTATATTCATCTTTAAATTTTATAATTTCATCCATGTCTCTTGTTATTAATGTTGGCGGCATGTATTGAGAATATTTGTGTGCAAAAATTTTTTCAGGATTATTTCTTACGCTTATTGGATTATTTATTATCATTGTTTTATCTGTTATTGTTTCCAATAAATGTGTCGCAGTAATATATGACATGTCAAATGGGGGGTCCTGTCGCATCAAAATAACATCAAATTCATCAAGTCTAATGCTTTCCTGGTTTCCTTGTATTATTGAATCTATAGGTTTCTGATGAATTTTTATATAATGCCCTTTAGCATATAAAATATTTTCTCTCATTGAAAGATTTTCAGGCATATAAAAGAAAATACTATAATTTCTATCTTGAGCTTCTAACAATATAGAGAAAGTTGAATCTCCTGAAAGATTTAGGTTTTCTATTGGATCCATTTGTACTGCGATTTTTTTATTCATTTTTAACTTACATATATTTATATTTATATATCAAACTAATATAATTTCTAATTAATTGGAAATGGTTTTATTTTTTATTTCAAGGCATCTTTTGTATATAATATTCTTAGGAATATTTGTTTTGTTAGCCAATATGTTTGTAATTTCTTTTATGGCAATTTTCCCTATATATTTGTTGATTTCAATGTCAATAATTTCAGATGTTATCTCATCATTTACTAAGGAATTAATTAAAATAACTAATTCACCTCTTAGGTTGTGATTTGATAAATAATTTAGCATAAAATTTATATCACCGCTGATTACTTCTTCATGGATTTTAGTTAATTCTCTCGCAATAACTACATTAAATGACGGATAAATATTTTTTATTTCTAATAGTGTCTTTTTAATTCTTTTAGCTGTTTCGTAGATTATAACAGTACAATTAACTGTATTAAATTTATTAAATTCTTTTACTCGCGCGCTATTCTTTTTTGGCAAGAAGCCAGTAAAATAAAACTTATCGGTAGGAAGCCCTGATATAGATAGGGATGAAATGAGAGCGGAAGGGCCTGGTACGGTATATATTTCTAGATTTTTATCTCTGCATAGCTTAACTAATTTGTACCCAGGGTCTGATATGAGAGGTGTTCCTGCATCTGATACTAATGCAATTTTCATTCCTTCTGATAGTTCTTTGATAATTTTTGGTCTAATACGTTCCCCATTAATATCGTTGTATATCGTTAGTTTTGTTATTATGTCATATTGTTTTAATAGTCTTTTAGTTATCCTTGTATCCTCACAATAAATTTTATCACTCTCTTTAAGAATCCTAATTGCTCTTAATGTTATATCCTCAAGGTTTCCAATAGGAGTGGATACTATATAGAGTCCAGATATTAATTTTTGATCTTTATTTAGCATTAATTTCTCGTAAGTGATTGTTTATTAATTGCTTAATTCGGTTATAATTTTATTTGTAAAAAGAAATCCTTTTTCTGTTAATTGCAAATATGCATTGTCCATGCTTTTTTTAATAAAGTTATCTTCTTTAAGGGTATCAAATATTTTATTATTGATAGTTCTCCCCATTGATTTGTATCTTTCTATGTTTAATCCTTGTCTTGTTCGTAAAGACATAAGTAAATATTCGTCTGCTATTTCTTCTTTTAATAGAATTTCATTTTTTATAATTCCATTATCAAGTTTATTTACCAAATCTAACCATTTCTCTGGGTTGTGCTCAGTTATTATAGAATGTCTATATCCATCTGAATCGTTAATCCGTGAATGAGCTCCTGGACCAATTCCAGCCCATTGCCCAGATTGCCAATAAATCAAATTATGCACAGATTCCTGTCCTTCAGAAGAGAAGTTTGAAACTTCATAACGCATAAGTCCATTATTTTTACATATTTCATTTGTTAAATTGTAAAGATCAGAAGACAGTTCATCTTTTGGTATTTGAAGTTTACCTTTTTTATAAAGCTCAGCATATCTTGTTCCTGGTTCAATAGTTAGTTGGTAGAGAGAAAGATGCTGATTATTATAAGATATAGCTTCCTTTAATTCTCTTTCCCAGCTCTTGCAATCTTGGTGAGGTCTGGCATAAATTAAATCAAACGATACTCTTGAAAAGTTATTCTTAGCAATGTGTAATGCATTTAATGCCTCGATAGCAGTATGTTGTCTACCCAATTTTTTTAAATCATCATCAATTAGAGATTGTATACCTAATGATACTCTATTGACGCCACTTTTTGAATATTCTAAAAATTTTTCTGCTTCCACACTTGTTGGATTTGCTTCTAGGGTTATTTCTAAATTACTATTGCATGACCATGTTTTGTATATTTTATTTATAATTTTATCAACTGTCTCTATTGACATTAAAGATGGAGTACCTCCACCAAAAAAAACGGAAGAAACATTTTTTGCATTTGAATTTTCTGAAAACCAATCCAATTCTTTAAAAATAGCATTACAGTAATCATTTTGATCAATTTCTTTTTTTCTAACATGGCTATTAAAATCGCAATAGGGGCATTTGGATAAGCAGAATGGCCAATGAATATAGATTCCAAATCTATCAATTTGTTCGTTGGGTGAAGAATTATTGTTCAATGTGTAGCTCGACTAATTTACTAAAAGCTTTGGCTCTATGGGATAGGCCTATTTTAGTTGGAGACCAAGAGTGTTTTTCTTCTGAACTCATTTCTCCAAATGTTTTATTATGATTGTCTGGCAGGAATATACTATCATAGCCAAACCCTAAGCTTCCTCTAGGAGGCCAGACAATTGTACCATCAATTTTTTCTTCAACATACTCAATGTGATTATCAGGCCAACAAATACAAAGCGAGCAAACAAAGCTTGCTTTTCTTAGATCAGGAGTTATTGCACCTTTTTGGTTTAGTAATTTGTTTATTTTTTTCATAGCTCCATTAAAGTCCTTGCTCTCGCCGGCCCATCTTGCAGAGTATATCCCTGGATCATTATTTAAAGAATGAACTTCAAGCCCAGAATCATCAGATAGGGCTATATAGTTTGATAGTTTTGCTGCAGATCTAGCTTTTATTATAGCATTTTCTATAAAAGTAGAACCGTTTTCTTCTGGTTCAATTAGATTTAGCTCTTTAGAAGAAACTGTTTTGATATCAAAAAAATTGAGCAATTCTCTAATTTCAGATATCTTGCCATCGTTATGACTAGCTATAATAAGTTCTTTTTTATTTAATTTTCTCATGATGTATTTAGGGGTTATTTTAAGATTTCAGATTGGAATTTAATAATTTCATCGATACCATTTCTTGCAAAATTAAACATAGAATCAAACTCTTCTTTTGAGAAAGTTTTACCTTCTGCGGTTGATTGTATTTCTATAATTTTTCCTGATTTTGTAAGTACAAAATTAGCATCAGTACTAGCATTTGAGTCTTCATTATAGTCAAGATCAAGAAGTGTATTATTGCTTACAATTCCGCAGGATATTGCTGCTACCTGCTCAATTATAGGATTAATTCTAATTATTTTTTTCTTTAACATTAAATCAATACAAAGTTTCATTGCAATCCATCCACCGGTTACACTAGCTGTTCTTGTTCCTCCGTCTGCTTGAATTACATCACAATCAATTAATATTTGCCTTTCTCCTATTTTATTAAGATCTATAGATGCTCTTAAGCTTCTGCCAATTAATCTTTGTATTTCTTGCGTTCTCCCTGATTGACGTCCTATGACAGATTCTCTCCTCATTCTTTCATTAGTTGATCCAGGAAGCATACCATATTCTGCAGTCAGCCAACCTGATCCAGAGCCACGGAGCCAAGGTGGACATTTGTCATTGAGGTTAGCACTACATATTACATGAGTGTTTCCAAATTTTACAAGACATGAACCATCAGAATTTTTTAAAATTCCTGTCTCAATTGTAAAACTTCTTAATTCGTTTGGTTTTCTGTCTTCGGATCTCATTTTATAACCTTAAAATTATATTAAATTGTATACTGTTGAATAATCATATTTATTTTATTGTAGAATACTATAAAAATAGGGCTATAGATAATATTTATTTTTAAAAGATAAATTATTAAAAAAAATATCAATAACTGGTAATCATGAAATCAAATGCATCTAAAATTATTAATTTGGATTTAAGGTCCAGAGATATTTTTAAGAAAATTGTTGAAACTTATTTATCTACGGGTAACCCAATAGGATCAAGGACGCTATCATTAATTGATGAAATGGGGTTGTCTGCAGCAACAATTAGAAATGTTATGCAAGATTTAGAGGGTCTGGGTTTAATTTATTCACCTCATACAAGCGCCGGAAGGATACCAACTGAAGGAGGTTTAAGGCTTTTTGTAGATGCTATGCTTGAAATAGGAAATTTGAATGATATAGATCAAGCTGCAATAAAAGAACAAGCTAAATTAAAAAATATAAGTGTTCAAGATGCTTTGGGTAGGGCAAGTGAAATGTTGTCTGGGCTCACTAATTGTGCAGGAATAGTACTAGCTAAAAAAATAACTAAGGCTATCAAACACATTGAATTTGTTTCTTTGGATAAAGAAAGAGCTTTAGTTGTTACGGTTGATGTTGAGGGTAATGTTGAAAACAGAATTATAGAGAAACCAGATGGTTTAACTCAGTCAGCGCTCACTGAAGCAACTAATTATCTTAATCATTATATTGGGGGATATACAATAGAAGAATATAAGGGTCGTGTAGAAAAAGAATTAAACGTCAAAAAATCAGAAATAGATAAGGCAACCTCAGAAATAGTATCAGCCGGACTGGCTGTTTGGAGTAATGGTAATAATCTGAATGAAAAACAATTAATAGTTAGAGGTGCATCTAATCTAATTTCGGATACCGAAGATGTAAAGAATATCGATAGAATTAAAGTTTTATTTGATGATTTGGAAAACAAACAAGACATTATTCAATTATTAGGTTTGGCGGAAGAAGCCGACGGAGTAAGAATTTTTATTGGATCTGAAAACAAATTGTTTTCGCTCTCAGGTTCATCTCTCATAATTTCCCCATATAAAGACAATAGCCAAAAGGTCGTTGGAGTTCTTGGTGTAATTGGTCCAACTAGGTTAAATTATGCTAGAGTAATTCCAATGGTTAATTATACGGCTCAAATGATGGAAAAGATACTCAGATAACTCTTTTAAAATTTGCATTTATGTATTAGATAATTATATCTCATTTTGTAATTAGTTAATTTATTTATATTAAAGGTAGACATGGACACATCTAAAAATAAATCTAATAAATCTAATAAATCTAATAACGAAGAAATTTTGTCAGAAGATTTCATAGAAAAAGATGAGGTTTATATTGAAACACAGGATTCCTCTGATGAAAATTTAGATACAGACGTTAAAGATTTTGTAAATATATTTGATGAATTAAAGGTTGAGCTAGATGAGGCTAACGATAGAATTTTAAGAATGGCAGCAGAGATGGAAAATCTTCGTAAAAGAGCCCTTAAAGAGAAAGAAGATGCTAGCAAATACTCTATCTCAAAGTTTTCAAGAGAGATTATAATCGTTAGTGATAATATTGAACGAGCATTAAATTCTATCCAAGGCATTGAGTTGCCAGAGAACGAAGCTATAAGTAACCTCATAACAGGTATTGAAATTACATCTAGGGAACTTCAGCAAGTCTTTACAAGGCACGGTATTGAAAGATTTGATCCAAGTGGTGAAAAGTTTGACCCAGTATATCACGAGGCTATGTTTGAAATTCCAGATGAAACTGCTGAAACTGGAATAGTTGTTCAGGTTCTTGAGCCTGGATACAAAATAAAAGATAGGATATTAAGGCCTGCTAGGGTTGGTGTTAGTAAAGGTAAATAAATTTAATTGATTTATTAAGGCTATTTTTTCTATTTATATTAATTTAATTTGCTCCTAAGGATATATATAATATATCGTAAAAGAATGATTTCTAGTGATCAAAATAAACACCCCAAATTTATTGGCGCAGATATCAAAAAGCTTATTTTAACAGATTTCCGAAATTATAAATATACGTCTATTGAGATAAATAAAAAATTTATTGTGCTCATTGGAAACAACGGTGCAGGGAAAACAAATATCTTAGAAGCAATCTCATTACTTAGTCCAGGAAGGGGTATCAGAGCTGCCTCAACATCAGATTATGCAAGAAAAGATGGGCAAGGGGGGTGGTCTGTATTCTCTGAATTAAATGGGATTAATGGTATGGTAAGAGTTGGTACTGGTATAACAAAAGAACAAATTACAGATGGAAAAAGAAGACAATGTAGATTGGACGGATCGTTTGTTGGAAGCCCTTCGGTTTTTTCTAGTCATGTACAATTTATTTCTCTTACACCAGTAATGGATCGCTTATTTATAGGGTCTTCAAGCGATAGGAGAAAATTTCTAGACAGACTCGTAATATCAATAGATCCTCATCATAGGATAAATTTAGGTAAATATGAAAAAGCAATGGCTCAAAGAAATAGCCTATTATTTAGTTCGAATAATAATGATAAGTGGATAGATTCAATAGAGATGCAGATGTCTGAGTATGGAGTGGCAATTGCTTCTGCAAGGGTGGTAGCTATTAAAATATTGAATGAAGAAATTATTTCAAGAAAGCAACACAGTGTATTTCCACCTGCGATTATTTCTATAAATGGAAAATATGAATCTGCTCTTAATGAAATATCTGCTACAGATCTTGAAAAGGTTTTTATAAGTGAGTTATTCGAGTCGAGGAATAGCGATAGAAGGGTTGGAAGAACAACAAACGGTCCTCATCGCACCGACTTTACTTTATTTCACGGTACAACAGGAATTGAAGCAGAGAATTGTTCTACAGGTGAGCAAAAAAACCTTCTTATTTCAATAGTCTTAGCGGAAGCAAGAATATCAAAGAAAAAAAATAATGGTATCGCACCAATTATGCTACTAGATGAAATAGGGGCTCATTTAGATTCAAAGAGACTTAATAACCTTTATGAAGAGATAATTGCTTTAAACGCTCAAGTTTGGTTCACGGGAATTGAAGCAGAATTATTTAATTATATATCTGATCATGCTGCCTTTAAGCTGGTTACAGACGGATCGATAAAATCTTTGTAATAAGTATTGTTTTCTCATTATATTCTTGTAGAATCAATAATAAATCATGATAGTACTAAAATGAGTAATTTTAAAAAATTATATATATATGAATGATAAAACACCTGACATAGAAGAAGATTATGGCGCACAATCTATAAAGGTTTTAAGAGGTCTTGATGCTGTGCGGAAAAGACCAGGTATGTACATTGGGGATACCGATGATGGGTCAGGTTTGCATCATATGGTTTATGAAGTAGTAGACAATTCTATAGATGAAGCATTGGCAGGGCATTGTGATAATATTGAGGCTACGTTAAATTCAGATGGTTCAGTTACTGTAACCGATAATGGTAGAGGTATTCCAATTGATATACACGAAGAAGAAGGTATGTCCGCAGCTCAGGTGATAATGACACAGCTCCATGCTGGTGGTAAATTTGATCAAAATTCTTACAAAGTATCTGGTGGTTTGCATGGAGTTGGAGTTTCAGTAGTGAATGCATTATCATCTTCTCTGCATTTAAAGATTTTTAGAGATTCTAAAATTCATGAGATGTCATTTAGCCATGGAGTTCCTGATGAAGATCTAAAAATAACCGGCGAATGTCCTCAAGAAAAAACAGGTACTGAAGTTACCTTTCTCCCATCAAAAGATACATTTACTAACGTTGATTTTATTTTTTCAACATTGGAGCATCGCTTAAGAGAGTTGGCTTTCCTAAATTCAGGTATTAAAATTAGATTATCAGATAAAAGAGATGTAGATGCCGTAGTTGTAGATCTTATGTACGAAGGTGGGTTAATCGAATTTGTTAAATATTTAGATAGAACAAAGCAGCCTTTACTAGCGGCGCCCATAAGCTTGATATCTGAAAAGGATGGATTAACTGCAGAAATCGCAATGTGGTGGAATGATAGTTATCATGAAAATATTCTTTGTTTTACAAATAATATCCCACAGAGAGACGGAGGTACCCATTTGGCTGGTCTGCGAGCTGCATTAACAAGAACAGTAAATAATTATGCTAGTGAATTTGGATTGACAAAAAAAGAAAAATTGCAAATTACAGGCGATGATGCAAGAGAAGGGTTAACGTGCGTACTTTCAGTTAAGTTGCCGGATCCAAAATTTTCAAGTCAAACAAAAGATAAGCTAGTTTCTTCAGAGGTAAGAACTGTTGTAGAAAGTGGTACCTCTGAAGCTTTAAGCCAATGGTTTGAAGAACATCCTGCTGATGCAAAAAATATTATAGCAAAGATTATTGATGCAGCTGCCGCTAGAGAAGCAGCCAAAAAAGCAAGAGAACTTACAAGAAGGAAGGGCGTTCTTGACGTTTCTAACTTACCTGGAAAACTTGCTGATTGTATAGAAAGAGATCCAGCTAAATCTGAATTATTTTTAGTGGAAGGTGATTCTGCTGGTGGTTCAGCAAAACAGGGAAGAAATAGAGATTGTCAAGCTGTACTTCCGCTTAGAGGAAAAATTTTAAATGTTGAAAGAGCTCGTTTTGATAGAATGTTATCTTCAGTTGAAATTGGTACTTTAATCACGGCATTAGGAACTGGAATAGGAAAAGATGAATTTGATATAGAAAAACTAAAGTATCATAAAATTATAATAATGACTGATGCAGATGTGGATGGAGCTCATATACGTACGTTATTACTAACATTTTTTTATCGTTGGATGAGACCATTGATCGATGGGGGTTATTTATATATTGCTCAACCTCCATTATATAAAGTAACTAAAAATAGATCAGAAACTTATATAAAAGAAGATAGAGATCTTCAAATGTATTTAATCAATTCTGGAACGGAAACAGCAATTTTTACAAGCAATGATAAGGTTGAACATGGCGCTAATGAATTAAAAGATATAGTTGAAAAAGCAAGAGAGTTTACGGAAATATTAGACAAAATAAATGTTAAATATCCAAAATTTATAATAGAAGAGTGTGCTATTGCTGGTGCTTTGTCACAGGATATATTCAGTGATAAAAAATTAATAGAAGAAACGGTTAAATATATAGCAAGTAGATTGGATGCCAATAAATCACTAAATGAACTAGAAAAAGGTTGGGTTGGTCTATCGGATGACGAGGGTAATTTTGTGTTTGAAAGAGTTTTAAGGGGCGTTAAAGAAACTCACATTATTGACAAACAATTTATTTTGTCTTCCGACGCAAGAAAATTAAATGAATTTTCTTTACATTTGCAAGAGATGTATTTGAAGAACGGTACGCTTAAAGTTAAAGACAATGAATTTGATATTAGTTCACCGTCTCAATTATATGAATTAATATTAGAAATTGGACGAAAGGGTTTGAGTGTTCAAAGATATAAAGGGTTAGGAGAAATGAACCCTGAACAATTATGGGAAACAACTTTGGATGTAAATATAAGGACTCTTTTGCAGGTAAAGGTACAAGAAGCAGATGAAGCTAGTGATTTATTCTCACGGCTTATGGGTGATGATGTTGAGCCTCGACGTGAATTTATTCAAAAAAATGCCCTTCAAGTATCTAATCTTGATGCATAAAAATTATAGCTCAATAGCTCCGGTCGGATAATTGTGTAATCGTTCACACGAATCTTTTTTTATTAGCAGTAATTCACCAGTTTGTACCCCAGATTTATGGTCTTGTGTAATTATATTTGGCTGCAAAACAACAGTCATCCCTTCTTTCAATACAAAATCTATATTGTTATCTGCTGGTCTGCTGGTCGTGCCTAAAACTGGAGGAAGATAACCACCACCATAGCCATGGATTAAATCATCCCAAATACTATATCCATTTTTTTCAATAATTTTTGAAGCCTCTATGATTTCAGAAGCATGTGTTCCGTCTTTTAGTAAATTTCTAATATTTGAAAAGACTTCATCGGCAATTGTATGAAGATCTTTGTAGATATTTGTCATTGGTCCAATTGAAATAGTTCTTAAGATTTGTCCTGGATAATTCCAGTAGTGAGCGCTTATCTCAGTTGAAATAACATCATTTTTCTTAAGTTTTTGATTTGAAGTGAACTGTGAAGGCACACAATTATTTGGATTATCCATTGAGGTAATCCCAAAGAAATTTATAACTTTATGCCCTCCTAAAGGAATGTATGCGCTTTGGGTAGCATGAGAAAGTTCATGCTGTGTTAGTCCAGGTTTAATATTGTTAACCATCGAAGAAATTCCATTATCTGTCATAGCTGCACCAATTTTAATCCAAGACAGCTCTTCTTCGCTTTTAATTAATCTCATTGATGTATAATTTTTATTCATATCTAATATTTGTATAGGGACAGCATTTATAAGATGATACATATTAATACTTAGTCTTCCAACTACACCAAGAGTTGATTTTATTCTTGGTGTAGTTGAAATTATATTAGATATGATTTTATTTGATAGGCTTCTTTCCCCCCAAATAACCTCTACATTTTTATGGACAAGGATTTCAGCCATTGGAAGATGATTATAATGTTCAATATATAACTTTAGTTTTTCACCACGTCTGATATGTAATAAAGCTTCTTGCGTGACTGGCCATCCTGTTAACCATTGTATAGCAGATCCAGAATTTCCTGCCTCATATATAATTGCATCAGAAATTTCATCCGTACCATTTTTCAACATGGCGCTTTCAAATAAAGTACGTCTATTTTCATACTCTGTTGATGAAAATTTTGGATAGTCACTATTTAATAGTTGAAGTTCTCTTTCTCCAATTTTATTTAAATAGTTAATATTGTTCATGTATTTCTATGTTTCTTTTTAAGATAATCCATACAATGTTTTGCCTGCCACAGGAAGATTTGCTTTCATAATTCTACCGTTCATAGAGTCCGTAATATACAATGTTTTTTTATCTGGCCCACCAAAGGCAGTGTTAGTCATTAAGCTATGTCCATCGGTATAAATTAGATGAGTTGGAAGACAGTTGTTATCGAATCTCCACACACCAACACCAAGATGATTAACAATCATTCCATCTTCAGAATCCATCTCAAGACCATCAGGACCTGCATGCCCCCCTGACAATTGAATAGCTACACCACTTTTACTAACGCTATTATCTGCCATAAGAGGTAAACGCCATATTTGTTGTGATCTTGTAATCGCAACGTAAACCTGATTCTCGGCGTTATTAACTGTAATTCCATTTGGACTTGGAGCATTTGTTACTAACTTATGTAGTTGACCATCTTTTGTTAATCTAAAGACTCTACCAGTTGGATCAATTATGCCAGTTTGGCCTTGATCAGTAAAATACAAGTCCCCGTTTGATGTAAAATGAAGATCATTTAAACCTTTAAATCCCTCTGAGTACATTGTATCTATCAAAGGCTCTATTTTTCCAGAATTAACATCTAATTTCATTAGACCCTGTTTGTAGCAAGCAATATAAGCTGATCCATCTTTATGAAATTTTAAACCATTTGGCCAACCGTCATATTCACAAACAATATCCCATTCTCCGTCCGGTGTGATTTTAAAAATTCTACCAAAGGGAATATCTGTTACATATAAATTACCTTTTCTATCGAATGATGGACCTTCAAGGAATTGATTTACCGTTGCACCTTGTCTATTTGGATTTGACCAAGCTGTCTGTGTTGTATTTCTATATTTTTCTGGTAATTCTGTAAATATCTCTGCTTTTATTAGTTCAGGGTGTTTAAAAGGGTTCAACATTGGATCTCCTAGGCATTTATCTTATTAATAACTGTATATAATATATACTTTTTTTGTATAATTATCATTAATTAATAATATGTAAAATGTTTTTTATATATTTTCGGTTTATATTTAAATATTTTAGACCTATGAACATACAATTAAATAAAGTTTTAAATTTATATTTAGAGGAATAATTTAGAATGAACGAAGAATTAAAAGAAGAATCTTTAATACCGGCAATAGAGATTGATCACATAGGTCATGCTGTGCCAAATCTTGAAATTGCCATAAATAATTATCAACGCATATTTGGAATGCTGGCGTCGGATATTAAAGTTGTTGAACAGCAAGGAATTAGAATTGCATATTTATCTTTGGGAAATGTTAAAATAGAGCTGATGGAGCCATTAAATGATAAATCGCCAATAAATAAATTTCTTGCGAGGAACCCTAAAGGCGGCATCCATCACTATTGTATAGTTACAAATGATATTAACTCTTCTTACGACAGATCGGTTTCTAATCAATTAAATGTGCTAAACAAACCAACGAAAGGACATCATGGAAGAAATTTATATTTCATACATCCATCTGAAACAAATGGAGCCTTGATTGAAATAGAAGAGCCTGCTAAAAAACAATAAAAATATTTTGGATGAATTTATTAAAATTATATAATTAACATAAACACTAAAGGAAATGAAATGACGAAAGCCGGTGGAGAATATAAAGAAATATTATTTGAAATTAAAAATAAAGTTGCATGGATATCTATTAACAGACCAGAAGTAAGGAATGCTTTTAGAGAACAAACATTAGATGAAATGCGTGATGCAGTTCTGTCTACAAGAAACGATCCTTCAATTGTTTGTGTCGTTATTCGTGGTGCAGGTGATAAAGCTTTCTCTGCGGGTGGAGATTTCCATGCAATGATGAGAATCGATTGGCAAAATGCAGCACACTGGAATGACCGTATGTTGGGCTTAGCAATGGCTTGTAGAGGAATACCAATTCCTGTTGTTGCGATGGTACACGGATATTGCATGGGTGGTGGCCATGAATTAGCTTTATGGTGTGATTTAGTGATTGCGGCTGATGATGCAGTATTTGGACAAAGTGGCGCAGTTGTAGGTGCTTGCCCAACTGTAGGAGCAACACAATACTTGCCACAGCTTATTGGATCAAGATTAGCAAAAGAGATGATTTTTATGGCAAGAAGATTTACAGCTCAAGAAGCTGTTAATATTGGTTTAATCAATAGAGTTGTTCCTAAGGCAGATTTAGAGTCAGAAACACAAAAATGGTGTGAAGGCATGATCGAGAGAAGTGGACAAACTATTAGAATGGTTAAAAAGTCATTAAATCATGATTCAGATGCATTATATGCTTCATGGCAGCATGGAATGGAATTACTTGCACATGTTTGGGGTACTGACGAATGCATGGAAGGTATGAATGCATTTTTAGAAAAAAGAAAACCAGATTTCCAAAAATTCCGTGAAATGAACAAAGAGAATGTTGAAAACTATCTAGATGGTATCGACAATAATGAAAATGAGAGACCAGTAAAATAGAAAGACTGTTAGTATGAAAAATAATAGGACGGGCCCTTTATCTGGAATAAAGGTTCTTGATTTAAGCAGAATTTTAGCAGGACCATATTGTACTATGAATTTAGGAGATATGGGTGCTGAGGTTATTAAAGTTGAGCAACCTGGAAAAGGTGACGATACACGATCATGGGGCCCTCCTTTTGCAGGGAGTGAAGCAGCTTATTTTTTAGGTATTAACAGAAACAAGAAAAGCATAACACTGGATTTAAAATCAAAAGAAGGGCAAGAAATTTTAAAAAAACTTCTAACCCAATCTGATGTATTAATAGAGAATTTTAAATTTGGAACATTAGAAAAATTTGGAATTACAAAAGAATGGCGAGAGAAAGAATCACCACAACTGGTTCATTGTCAGATTACAGGGTATGGTGGCAAGGGGCCAAGAGGGGCAAGACCCGGCTATGATTTTCTTCTTCAAGCAGAAAGTGGTTTGATGAGTATAACCGGGGATCAAAATGGAGCTCCAACTAAGGTAGGCGTGGCTCTTGTTGATGTTTGTACTGGAATGAATGCGACTATCGGAATATTAGGTGCACTTAATGCAAGAAATGATACTGGGAAAGGTCAAAAAGTTGAAACTAGTCTTTATGCAACCAGTATATCTATGTTAATCAACGTGGCTGCAAATAATTTAGTTAGCGGAAAGCCTGCTCGAAGATTCGGCAATGGACATCCGAATATTGTTCCTTACAGAACATTTGAAGCGTCTGATGGCAGCATAGCTGTCGCCGTTGGTAATGATACACAATTTGTTAGACTATCCATTTGTTTAGGTAGACCTGAGTGGGCGCAAGACGATAGGTTTATTAAGAATGCAGATAGAGTTGTAAATAGAGATATTATCGATCAAGAAATACAGGACGTCATTGGCACAAAAACTTCTGAAGAGTGGATCAAAAAGCTATTAGAATCTGATATCCCTGCCAGTATGGTTAATACAGTAGAGAATGCTTTAAAAGACGAGCAGACATTGGCAAACGATATGGTTGTTGAGATTGAGCATCCTGTCGCTGGGACTTTAAAAATGCTGGGTGTTCCATATAGATTTTCAGATACGCCAGCAACAGTAGATCTTGCACCGCCTCTTTTAGGTGCAGATACAAAAGAAATACTAGAAAGCATTGGTATAGATGATAATACTTTAGATGATTATAAAAACAGAGGAATTGTTTAATATCATTTAGTAGGAAGTAGGAAAAAGTTTGTGGATAATAATTTTAAAATATCTAAAAAAACTAAAATAGTATCATTAGAAAGTGCAATTACAGATAATATTAAGCCAGGAAATATAGTATTTCTTGGAGGGTTTGGTCATGCAATCCCGTTTTATAGTTCGCATGAGATAATTAGGCAAAATATAAAAGATCTAACAATTTGCCGATCAGGCGCTGATATTTTATTTGACCAAATGATAGCATCAGGAATTGTTAGTAAGGTAATATTTGGATATATAGGCAATCCAGGAGTTGGTTTGTCTCATTCTTTCAGAAAAGCCGTAAAGGATCATAAAATATTACTAGAAGAATGGACCAATTATTCATTAATTCTTAGATTACATGCCGGACGTATGGGTTTGCCATTCATTCCATCTAAAATTCTACAAATTGGTGATATGCCCGATAATATTAAATATATGAAAACTATTAAATGCCCATATACGGATATCGATATGTCTGCAATCCCAGCGCTTGTTCCAGATGTTGCTGTTATTCACGCTCAACAAGCGGATGAGTTTGGTAATATTCAAATGTGGGGAGTTGATGGAGATACAATTGAAGGTGCTTTGGCGTCAAATAAAATTATAGTTAGTGTTGAAAGGATTGTAGATAATTCAGAGATCAAAAAATTCCCAGATCGGACTGTAATTCCAGCGCACAGAGTAAGCGCTGTTGTAGAGCTGCCATGGGGAGCATACCCTTCTTATGTAACAGATTTTTATTCCAGAGATGATAAACATTACATTGAATATGATAAAATTAGTAGAGAACCAGATCTTTTAAATGATTATATTGATGAGTGGATAAGAAATATCCAATCAATAGAGGAATATATAAAATTAATAGGCAAAAAAAATCTAAAAGAATTACAAAATGGTATGTGTGGGTTAAAATCAAATGATGAATGATTGTAGAACATTATCTCAAAATGCACGAATTGCCGTTCTTGCTGCAAGAGATTTACAAGATGAGAAATCTTGTTTTGTAGGTATTGGAATTCCTTCAGACGCAGCTTGTTTAGCAAAATTATCCCATGCACCAAATTTAAGCATGATTTATGAATCGGGTGTTATAGGAACGCTTCCTTACTCTCCTGCGATGTCAACTGGTAGCCCTTCAATAGCATATAATTCTGATATGATTACAGATAGTTTTACGGTATTTGGAGAATTGCAAGCGGGGAGAATAGACATTGGTTTATTATCTGCGGCTCAGGTAGATGCTTTTGGTAATTTAAATTCAACTGTTATTGGACCCTATGAGAATCCAAAAATAAGAATGGTAGGGTCAGGCGGCGCGCATGATATTGCATGTCTGGTTCCTGAATTAATTATATTGATGCCTCACGATAGCCGGAGATTCGTAAATGATGTCGATTTTATAACGAGCCCGGGTGCAAATAAAGAATTTGCTGAAACAAGGTTAAAAAATAAACTAGGATCAGGCCCTGTGTCTTTAATAACAGACAGAGCAAGATTTTATATGTCAAAAGATGGTTGGAAGCTTGATGCTCCATTAGCTGGTTATTCATACGACGAAGCAACAGAAGATCTGCCATGGGATGTAGGTAAGGGAATAAATAACAGTATCACTATTAGTGATGATTTGTTTAATGCAATTAGATATTTACCATACCTAGAAGCTAAAAATTAATTTATTTTTATGATATTACTTCAATAATTGCTTTTTTTGTAACATCTACAATCTTATCAATTTCACTCTTTGATGCGCATAATGGAGGTGCAAACCCTATTATATCCCCTTCTGGCATTGCTCTCGCCAAGACACCATAGTTTTTCATAGCTTTTATTATATCCGCCGCTATTAATCCTGGCTTACTATAAAATTTTCTTTCTTTTTTTTCTTTTACAATTTCTACTGCAGCAAGCATTCCAGCCCCCCTTACATCACCAATTTTTTCATGAGAGGATAGCGCTCCTAATAATCTTTCATTTAGATACTTCCCAGTCTCTGATGCATTATTAATAAGGTTTAATTTATCCAATAATTTCAGATTAGCAACACCGGCTGCACATGATATGGGATGGCCTGAGTATGTTGACCCATGGTTTAGAGATGCATATTGATCTGTACCTTTTTTTATAACATCCCATACTTTATTAGAAATTATCGATCCAGATAAAGGCGCATATGCTGAAGTAAGACCTTTGGCTATTGTGATAAAATCAGGTACTATATTATAATGATCTGATCCAAACATTGATCCAAGTCTTCCAAAACCAGTTACGACTTCATCTGCTATTAGCATGATGTCGTATCTTTTTAAAATTACTGATATTTCTTCCCAATATTTATTGGGTGGAGGAACAATACCTCCATTACCCATAATTGGTTCGGCAATAAAAGCTGCAATACTATCGGGTTCTTGTGATAAAATAAGTTTTTCTAATTGATCGGCGCAATACTTACTATACTGTTCTTCTGTCTGATCAAGGTTTGTTCGGTGGTAATAAAAAGCTTGCTCTGTATGCAAAACACGATCAATTGGTAAATCAAAATTCACATGATAATTTTTTAATCCAGTCAAACTTCCAGATAGAATACCGGCACCATGATATCCTCTCATTCTAGAGATAATTTTTTTCTTTTTAGTTTTTCCTATTATATTATTATAATACCACACTAATTTGACATTAAGCTCGTTTGCATCAGATCCTGTTAGACCAAAGAAAATTTTACTCATATTTTTTGGAGATCTATCCAGTACCATTTCTGATAACTCAATAGAGGCTTCGGTGCTATGTCCTAAATAAGAATGATAATATGATAACTTGTGCGCTTGCTTGGATATAGCATCTGCAACTTCTGTTCGTCCGTAACCAATATTTACGCAATATAGACCAGCAAAAGCATCTAAATATTCATTATTTTCAATATCTTTTATATAAGACCCATAACCGCTATGCATAATTTTTTGAGGTAATTCTCCTCTTTCAAATTTTTCAAGATCAGTCATTGGATGAATAAAATTATCACGATCCAACTTTTTTAAATTTTTATTTTCTATCATAATAATCCCATTAAATTATAAAAATATTTAACAAAAGCATTGTTTATTGAATATAGTATTACTACATACTTATGCAATAATAATAAT
>Ga0055584_100000829_pt1 | contig 29680 bp, 26 predicted proteins | sample OSDHelmetaG_FD_58716 | JGI IMG/M metagenome (GOLD analysis project Ga0055584, IMG submission 58716) | Pelagic marine sediment microbial communities from the LTER site Helgoland, North Sea, for post-phytoplankton bloom and carbon turnover... | ecosystem: Environmental > Aquatic > Marine >... | reverse complement strand
TGTTCTGAAAGTCTGATAATTAATTGATAACTATAAAAAATTTATTGTCGGCCGATACTGAAATCTGGGACATTTAAAATTGCGAATGGTTCAGCTAAGTTTTTGTTATCATTAGCAATATTTTGAAGACCAAGGATTGAGCTGCAACGTCGATTCGCAGTATAAGGGATCGGGACTGGCAGCGTATTCTGGGAATTTGGTAGTCGGTGGACGGTTTTTTAGGGGTTTCTAAGTGCTAGAAAAGCTACAAAATATTAGCGCTCTAAGCAATTTTGGCAAGAAGGCCAGCACCATGCTGGGGGTCGACATTAGCACGACCGCGGTGAAGATCTTGCAACTGAGCCCGAGCGGCAACAAATACAAGGTGGATAATTATATTATCCGGCCCCTGCCTGCTAATTCTGTCGTCGAGAAAAATATCAGCGATATCGATGCCGTCGGCGAGTGTATAGCCCAGGCCGTCAGCATCCTGAAGCCCTCGCTGAAGGACGCAGCCGTGGCCGTTGCAGGCTCGGCGGTGATCACCAAGACTATCGAGATGAATGCCGCGCTCTCTGATTCCGAGATGGAGAATCAGATCGTGGTGGAGGCGGATCAATACATTCCGTATCCACTGGACGAGGTGTCCATCGACTTCGAACGACAGAAACTGTCCGAGCGCAGCCCCGACATGGTCGAGGTGCTACTCGCCGCCTGCCGCCGCGAAAACGTCGATGCGCGCGTCACGGCGCTGGAACTCGGTGGCCTAACGGCCAAGGTCGTCGATATCGAGGCCTATGCGATCGAGCGGGCCTACACGCTATTGGCCGAGCAGATCGGCTCCGAGGACGAACAGACCGTCGCCATCATCGATATTGGCTCCATGATGACTACTCTTAATGTGATCCTTGCGGGTAAGACGATCTACACGCGGGAACAGATGTTCGGGGGCAACCAACTTTCCGAGGAAGTGCAGCGACGCTTCGGTCTGAGTGCTACCGAGGCAGAGAATGCCATGAAGCGCGGTGGCCTGCCCGAGGAATACGAGTTTGAGATACTTGCGCCGTTTAAAGAGGCTGTTACACAGCAAATCAGTCAGACCCTGCAGTTCTTCTTCTCATCCAGTCACTACAACGAGGTGGACCATGTCCTCCTGGCCGGCGGCGTGGCGGCGATCGAAGGTCTCGCCGAACTTGTGCAGGAAAGCCTTTCGACTCCGGTGCGAGTTGCGAACCCTTTCGCAGATCTCGCCATTGGTTCGAAGATCAATAAGACCATGCTAAAGAATGACGCCCCCTCTCTGTTGATTGCCTGTGGTCTTGCCATGCGAGGTGAATACTAGTGGCTCATATTAATCTACTACCCTGGCGCGAGCGCCTGCGCGAAGAGCGCAAGCGGGAATTCTTCACGATTCTTGTTGGCGTGGTGATTATTTCCGCGGGCATTCTGTTTCTCGTGGATCGTTACTTCAACGGTCAGATCGATTTGCAGATGTCGCGGAACGACTTCTTGCGCGTTGAGATTACTGTGCTCGATGAGCGCGTCGCGGAGATCAACGAGTTACGCCAACAGAAAGAAGACATTCGTTCGCGCATGAACGTGATTACAGACCTGCAGGGCACGCGCCCGGTCATCGTCCGCATCTTCGACGAGTTGGTTAAGACTTTACCCGATGGCGTGTACTACGAGAGCCTCGTTCGAGTGGACAATACAATCTCGATAGAAGGGATCGCGGAATCTTACGCGCGCATTACTGAACTACTCCGCAGACTCGACGACTCCGAATGGTTCCAGGAATCCGACCTCGACGATATCTCGGCAGTAAACCCTGGGAATAACTCGCTGACCCAGGCGTTCTCGTTCACGCTTAGCCTTTCTCTCCAGCTGGCTTCACAGCAGGAGGAGGTGTAAACCCTATGTCAATAATTCAAAACATAACAAACGATTTACGGAATTTCGACTGGAACGACCTGCAGGACGTCGACACCATTGGTGTATGGCCGGCTCCAGTAAAGGTTCTGATCATACTAGTCATCATCATCGGCTGTATGGCGGGTGGCTATTTCTTCCATATTCAGAACCTGCAGACCGAGCTGGACGAAGTGGCAAGCGAAGAGGGAACGCTGCGAATCGAATTTGAACAGAAGGCCTTCCTCGCCGCCAACCTCGAAGAGTATCGTGCGCAGACTGTGCAGATGGAGGAATCATTCACCGAGTTATTGCGTCAGCTGCCGTCTGTAACTGAGGTGCCTGGCCTGGTCGATGATGTAACTGAGACTGGCGTGGGCAGCGGACTGGAGTTCTCCAACCTGGTCCTGCCGGCGGAAGAGATTCAGGAGTTCTATATCGAGATACCTATCAATCTGGATGTGGTGGGTGACTACCACGACTTCGGCACTTTCGTAAGCGGCGTTGCGAGCCTGGATAGGATCGTGACCCTGCATGATTTCACGATCACGGCGCGTAGCGATTCGTTCCTGGACATGAATATCGTTGCGAGAACATACCGCTACAAAGATGTTGACGAGGAAGTTCAGTAGATGCGCATAGAAGTTCGACAGTCGAGAAATGTTCTCGCTATTTGTGCCAGCGTGCTGCTAGCCGCCTGCGCGCCTGTGAATAATTTTTCAGACCTCGAATCATTTGTCGATGAGGTGAACTCGCGCCCCAGCGCGCCGGTTGAACCTGTGCCTGAGTTCGTACCTTACGAGGGCTTTATCTATAGTGCGGCGTCTGCGCGTAGTCCGTTCGATGTACCGCTGGTGATCGACAATGACAGCGGTGCTGTCCTGAGCCAGGATGTAGAGCCAGACTTCGAACGCATCCCGGACTTGCTGGAGAATCAATCGCTCAGCGAGCTAACTATGGTAGGCAGACTGACTACCACTGGCGGCGTATCCCAGGCGCTAATAGAAGATGGATTTGGAGAAGTGCATCGCGTCGGGGTCGGAGACTATATGGGTCGAAACTACGGCCGCATAGTTCAGATATCGAATGCGCAACTGAATATGATTGAAATCGTTCCCAGCGGCAATGGTGGCTGGGTAGAGAGACCACAAACACTCACGTTGCAATAGGTTCGTGGGCTGAGGTTACTAGTATGTTGAACACAAATGGAATAGCAAAAATTCATTCACCTACGGGTAGAATGGGTAGATATGGCCTCAAAGCGGTGATTGCGCGTAGCTGTCTCGCCTTGCTGACATTCGCCGCATCCGCCACATCGCTGGCGCAGGATACAGTGAGCCTGGATAGCATTGGCTTTGCTAACCTGCCCGGTGACAGTATAGAGATTCAGCTCACCTTTGACGCCGCCCCGCCAGAGCCGTCCGGCTTCGTACTAGACAACCCGGCGCGTATCTCGCTAGATCTGGTCGGCGTTAGCAGTAGCCTGACTCAGCAGCGATTCAATATCGATTCGAACAACGCACAGAGCGTCATGGTGCTAGATGACGGTAGCAGAACCCGGCTCGTTGTTAACCTCGATCAATTAGTGAACTACGAGACGCAGCTGGTTGGAAACCAATTGACGATACAAGTGGGTAACGATGCGCAGGCTGGCGGCGTTACCTCGGCGCAAAGCGTTGCCGTCGGTCTTACCGGCGCGATAGAAAATGCCATCACAGATGTTTCCTTCCGCCGCGGTGACGAAGAAGAAGGTCAGGTCGTCATCGATCTCTCGAGCGATCGGGTAATCGGCAGCGTCGAGCAAGTTGGCGCACGAGTGTATGTCGAGTTCACGGGCACATCGGTACCCGACGATCTGAATAGACGTCTGGATGTAAGCGATTTTGCGACAGTGGTCTCAACGGTAGATGTGCTGGGGCAGGCAAACCGGGCGACCGTCGTGATCGACGTGGATGGCGCCTACGAGTATGTGGCATTCCAGAGCGGCAGCCAGTATACGGTAAGTGTTAGGCCGCCGGTCATAGATTCGACGAGCAGCGGCGCGACTGCTGCCTACACTGGCGAGATTAGCAGCCTGTCGTTCCAGGATATTCCTATTCGATCGGTATTGCAGATTCTCGCCGACGTCTACGACTTCAGTCTGGTTGCTGGAGATGGGGTATCGGGGAATATCACGATCGTGTTGGACAATGTGCCTTGGGATCAGGCTCTGGAACTCGTGCTGAGAACTCAGAACCTCGGAAGTCGACTGGAAGGCAATGTGTTATATGTGGCACCCGCGAATGAGATCGCGGCGCAGGAGCAATTGGAGCTCGAGGCCGCGCAACAGGCGCAAGCCCTCGCGCCGCTGTTCACCGAATATCTGCAGGTGAACTACGCGGATGCAGGCGACATCATGGCGCTGCTTACCGGCGAGAATTCAGGTGCGGTCGGCATCGTAGAGACAGCCGGTGCTACCGCTGCGACGCCAGCACCAAGTGGAGGCATCTTGTCTTCGCGCGGTACCGCTACCGTGGATGCGCGTACGAACATCATTATCGTGCGTGACATCGAAGAAAAACTGGAAGAAGTGCGTGCCATGATGGCGCGGCTGGATGTTGCCGTCAGGCAGGTGCTCATCGAGGCGCGCATCGTGAACGTCTCTACCAATTTCGGCCGCGACCTAGGTATACGCTGGGGTGGTGCAGGTAGCTTGACCGGCACCGGCGACAACTTCCGCTACGGCGGCAGTCAGGCGGCGACTCTGGAGCAGGGTAACGGCAGGGTGGCTCAGGAAGTGGCGATTCAGAACGCCCTGATCGCCGGCGAGACCGCGCGCGTACAGGCGCTGCAGGACGGCACCGACCCAAGCTTGATTCAGACGCTTGTAGACCAGGCGATTGCGGGTGTGCCGATTCCGACCATTTCTACAACCTTCCCGGATGCCTTGGCTGTCGACCTAGGCGTGTCGTCGCCGGATGCCTCCTCGTTCTCGATCGGATACACCGGCAGCAGTGCCCTGATCGAGTTGGAGCTATCTGCACTTGAGAGCAGCGGCAATGGTGAGGTAATCGCCAGGCCGAAAGTTACAACACAGGACAAGGTTGAAGCCCTGATTCAATCCGGTGTGAGAATCCCTTACCAATCCCAGGCGGGTGGTACAGCGGGTGGCTCCACGACAGAATTCGAAGAGGCCGTGCTGTCACTCACTGTCACGCCTCAGATCACTCCGGACGGACGTATTAACATGGAGTTGGACATTCGACAGGACTCGGTAGCACCGGGTGGCGGCGACATCCCTGCCATTAACACCAACCAAGTTACGACGAGCGCACTGGTCAACAACGGCGAGACAATCGTTCTGGGTGGTGTATTCAGGGAAGAGTCGACTACAACCGAAACGAAGACGCCCATACTCGGCGATATACCTTATCTTGGACGACTGTTTAAGCGTACCGCGAATGCGAGCCGCAGAACCGAGCTGTTAATCTTCATCACGCCGAAGATTATCTCCGAGATAAACGTTAGATAGATTTGTGGTTCGGCCCGAATGCCTTCGCGCCCAACGGTCGAGCCCCTAGACTGCTCCTGCCTGGTCAGAGACTCCTAAGATCGATTGCACCGCTATGCTTGCTCGAGAAGCAACGAATCGATTAGGTAGTTCCCATGTCATCGTAGTTAGATTTTTCGGGCAGGCAGAGTTCTGAGTGCGTAGATTATGAGTTTTTCTGGAAATGTATTCCTCGTTGGGCCGATGGGAGTCGGTAAGACTACGATAGGTCGAGTCTTGGCCGACCTGCTCGGCCTCGCGTTTTTCGATTCGGATCGCGAGATCGAGGCTTCAACCGGTGCCGATATCCCTTGGATCTTCGATGTAGAAGGCGAAAGCGGTTTTCGGCTGCGGGAGGCGCGCATGATCGAGCAGCTAAGTCAGAAGAGGAACATCGTTCTAGCGACCGGCGGCGGAGCAGTCGTATCGCCAGAGAATCGCGAATGGCTGAAGGCGAGAGGGGTCGTTGTCTATTTGCGTGCACCGATAAGCCAACAAGTCGAACGAACAAGCAGGGACAAGACACGCCCGTTACTGCAGACGCCGAATCCGGAACAGAAAATACGCGAGCTGATGAAGATTCGAGAGCCCCTGTATCAGGACGTGGCGGACATGGTAATCGACACCTACCGAAGAAACCCAAAGACTGTGAGTCAGGACATCTACAATCAATTGAATGCCTAGACGTCGCAGCCAGGGCTATAGCCATTTAGGAATCTGGAACCAAGAAACATGCTTAGCGTTGAAGTTGAACTGGGCGATCGCGCCTATCCAATATATATAGGCCAGGGGCTGCTCGACAGACCCGAGTTACTCGCCCCCTATATTGGCAAGGGCAAGGTTGTCATCGTCAGCAACGACGTGGTCGCGCCCCTCTATCTCGAGGCAGCGAAGCGGCTATTCCCGGGCCATGACGTCGCAGAGATCGTGCTGCCCGACGGCGAGGCGCACAAGGATCTCGATGCCATCCGGCATATCTATGACACGCTTCTGGCCGGAAAATACGACAGGAATACCTTGCTGGTTGCCCTCGGCGGGGGTGTGGTGGGCGACATCACGGGCTTCGCCGCTGCGACCTATCTACGCGGTATCGACTTCGTACAGATTCCCACCACGCTACTGGCTCAGGTGGACTCTTCGGTGGGTGGCAAGACGGGAGTCAACCACCCCCTCGGGAAGAATATGATCGGCGCCTTTTATCAGCCGCGCTGCGTGCTGGCGGATTCCGATGTGTTACAGACCCTGCCCGAGCGAGAGGTGAAGGCGGGGCTCGCCGAGGTGGTGAAATACGGGCTCATCTACGATGCCGAGTTCTTCGAATGGCTGGCAGCGAACAGCGAGGGCATCGCCGGACAGGACCCCGCGCTGATTTCCGAGACGATCAAGACCTGCTGCGAGATCAAGGCGCAGATCGTCGCTCAGGATGAGAAGGAAGCAGGGATTCGCGCCCTGCTTAATCTGGGGCATACCTTCGGGCATGCCATAGAGACCGCGAGCGGTTATGGCAGCTGGTTACACGGAGAGACGGTAGCCATGGGCATGACGATGGCGGCGGATCTGTCGCGGCGGCTGGGCTGGGTAGAGCTGCCGGTAGCCCAGAGAATTCGTGAGGTTCTGGAGCAAAAATTTGGTATGCCGGTGCTGCCGCCTGCCGATATAGCAGTAGAGCAGTATCTTGATTTAATGATGTCTGACAAGAAGGCGGAGGCAGGGCAGATCCGGTTTGTCTTGCTCAAGGGCATCGGTACAGCCGTGGTCGAAGGTGATATCGATCCAGCGCTGCTGGAGGCAACCCTGACCGCGGGCGACAATCTCTGTAGGTAGCTTGTGCACTAGCTAGTAGGAAGTGAGGTAAAATGAACAGATACCCCGATTGGCTAAAACTTGATTTCGATCCCTTCGCACCGGCTGCAGCGAGCCGTGACTTCTATTGCAGTGGTCATCGCCAGCAGCTACTCGATCAGATCGTGGAGTACTCCCTCTACAGCAATGCCATGATCGCCGTGACTGGCCCGCTGGGCGCCGGCAAATCAACACTCGCCACGAACTTCTGCGATCGTTTCGCCGAGGAAGCGGTCTGCGTAAAAATCGGCGCCACCCTGTTCATGAATCAGAGCCAGTTTCTGGATGCGCTGCATGCGGGTCTGCCCTTTAACACGGCCAGCGATGCGGGAATCGAGGGAGCTATCGATCAGATCTGCCAGTATGCAGCGGAGCTCGATCTGGAGGCCCGCTCCCTGATACTAATAATCGACGACGCACACGAGCTTAGCGCAGAGGTGCTGGAGCTGCTCGCCAGGCTGTTGGATAAGAGCGTGGACTCGAGCATTCACGCCTTGCTGTTCGGGGAGAGCCAGCTCGACAATCTGTTGCAGAGCACGCTAAGCGATGCCGCGCAGGAGCGCCTCGCCGTGTTTCCACTGGACGGCTTCGCCAGCGATGAGACTCAGGAATACATACGCTTCAAGTTGGTGACGGCGGGCTTCACGAAAGACGTGCCTGTCGCCGGAGGCGTAATGGGCTCGATACACAATACATCGCAGGGCATGCCTGGAACGATTAATAGATTGATTGCGGATGCCTTAAATACTGCGGCGCCCGCTATCGAGTCTAATGATTTCGATGAGGCCGATGACTTGATCCCCATCTACAGCGGCGAGCGCATGGAGCAGATTGATGATGACGCAGGCCTCGAAGAAATGGAGCGCGAAGCCGTCAGCAACGAACAGCACTGGATTGCGAATATGCAGCCGGGTTATTGGGCGGTTGCCGCTACATTGGTTCTGCTACTAGCCGGAACTCTCCTGTTCTGGGACACAGAGCCCGCAGTGAACGAGAGCGTACCGATCGCGGTCGCTGCCGCGCCAAGTGCCCAGTCCCAGCCCGAGACTGCGCCCGCAGACACGCAATCACCGGCGGTTGCTGTAGTAGCCGAATCGTTGCCCGAAGCGAGTCTGACCGAAACTGAAACTCTTCCTTCGATTGCCGTCGCAGAGCCCGCCGAGATCCGGCAGAGCCCTCAAGCTCCACCTGCGGCACCGACCGAGGCAGCGCGGGCCGTGCAGGCCGAGGAACCGGCGGAGCCAGCGAAGACTCCAGAAATCGCCGCAGCCTCATCCTTTGAGGAGCGTCTGCTACAGGCTTCGCCACAGCACTATGCCGTTCAACTTCTCGCCTCCCATTCAGAGGCGAATATTCAGGAATTCCTGACACAGTTTGGCAGCGCGCAACCGGCCGGCTATTTCGAGACCCGCTATCAGGGTAAGCCCTGGTTCGTCGCCGTGCTCGCCGACTTCGATGACCGAGATCAGGCCTCAGCCGCTATTTCCTCTCTGCCAGCCAAGCTGCGCTCTAACGAGCCCTGGATTCGTTCGGTGGCCGGTATTCAAACCGATATCCGCGCCTTATTGAGCACGAAGCTCGTTTCGGTTCAGTAGCGTCCCACGGCTGGCCGGCATTCTCTGGCACTGTTGCTTGGCGCGGAGCCGCGTTTGTGAATAAATGCGGCTCGTGTAAAATTGTCCCCTTTTTTCTGTCTGGTTCTGGCTCGACCCTCTTTAGGTCGGTACGCCGTTCAAGCAATAAACTAGAAGTGAGTGCGCCTTGACCCTGAAGAATGATCGATTACTGCGAGCCCTGCTCGGCGAGCCGGTGGATGTCACCCCCGTTTGGATGATGCGACAGGCGGGCCGTTATCTGCCAGAGTATAGAGCGACTCGCAAACAGGCGGGGGACTTCCTGACGCTGTGCAAGACGCCGCAGCTAGCCTGCGAAGTCACCATGCAGCCGCTGCGCCGCTATGCATTCGATGCGGCAATCCTGTTCTCCGATATTCTCACCATACCCGACGCGCTCGGGCAGGGACTGTACTTCGCCGAAGGCGAGGGGCCGAAGTTCCGCAAGGTGATTCGCTCGGCCGCCGACGTCGAACAGTTGCCTGACGTGGATATCGCTGCCGAGCTGTCCTATGTCACCGACGCCGTCTCGGTAATCCGCAAGGAGCTAGCGGGTAGTGTGCCGCTGATCGGTTTCTCCGGCAGCCCCTGGACGCTGGCTACCTATATGATCGAGGGTGGGGGTAGTAAAGACTTCCGCAATGCGAAGCAGTTCATGTACGACAATCCCGAGGCGATGCATCTGCTACTTGGCAAGCTGGCCGATGCCGTTACCGACTACCTGAATGCGCAGATCAAGGCTGGCGCGCAGGCAGTACAGATATTCGATACCTGGGGCGGCATACTGAGCGGCAATGCCTACCGGGCTTTCTCTCTGGCGTACATGCAGAGAATCGTCAGCAAGCTACAGAAAGAGAACGAAGGCCGCCGAGTGCCTGTCATCCTGTTTACCAAGAATGGAGGCCAGTGGCTGGAATCTATCGCCGATACAGGCTGCGATGCGATAGGCCTCGATTGGACTACTGATATCGGTGAGGCGCGATCCCGTGTGGGCGACAAGGTGGCGCTGCAGGGCAATATGGATCCTACGATTCTCTACGCCTCCGGCAAGGTGATCCGCGAGGAGGTGGCTAGCATACTCAAGAGCTTCGGCTCAGGCTCGGGCCATGTGTTTAATCTCGGCCATGGCATTACGCCTGAGGTGAATCCGGAGCATGTCTCTCACTTTGTCGACGCGGTTCATGAATTCTCCGAGCAATACCACCAGTAGCGCTACAGTCACAGCGCTGCTAAGCCTGGGCTCGAATCTTCCCTGCGCGGGTCGATCCCCGCAGCAGCTGCTGCAAGCGGCTATGGAAAGCCTGGGTCAGCTGGCTATTGAGAGCCAGGCTTCCTCGCTCTATCGGAGCGAGCCGCAAGACTGCCCACCGGGCTCGGGCCACTTCATCAATGCCGCCATGCTGCTGCAACTCCCGTCATTGATTTCCCCTCAGCAACTGTTGGCGCAGCTGCAGCAGATCGAAGTCGATTTCGGCCGTCAGCGTGGCCCAGAGCGCAATCAGGCTCGTACGCTAGATATCGACATAATATCCTTTGAAAATCAGTTGCTTGAGACAGACGCGCTGACACTGCCCCATCCTCGCGCCATCGAGCGTCGCTTCGTACTACTACCTCTGACCGAGATCGCCCCGAAACTGGTTTTGCCAGGCCAAAAGTCCACTATTGCCGAGCTGCTGGCAGGCCTGCCCGACGATGCTAGCGTGCAGCGCCTCGAGTGATTATCGTAAGTCATTGATATAAATAACTTAAATGTCGAGAATGGCAATACGAGAGCCGCGCTGGCGGCCCCGTCACGGCGCGCGAACTCGGTGTTTTCGGGCTACAAATCAATTCTCATTGCCGTGCGTTGCTGCTAAAATCCCAGAGTCGATTGAGAGCCTTTTCGATTGACCCATTTTCTATGGCCTAGCTCTCAGTCTCCCTGTACAGGATTTCGAGAGCAGAATTAGAGAATAATGAGACTCAACAACCCACAGCGTACACAGGCAATGTCTTATTCATTGCTCTTGGGAATTGCCCTGCTGGGCTCTTCCGCTATGGCGCAGGATGCTGGGTTCTCCGTCATTGGCGAGCCGACGAGCGATCAGTCTGCCAGTGCGATATTCCGAATCGCCCCCAGTTCCATCTTGAATGAACAGGCACCGCTGTTGAGTATTGCCAGAAGTGTGGAGCAGAAAGACTTTCAGGGCTCTGTGGTTGACGATGCCCTAAACTTCAACCTCGGCATGCAGATCGAGCCCATTGCCGGCCTTAATGTCTCGGCGGATGCCTGGAGAATGCAGATCGATGAGGCGCCTGCGACCAACACGAGCAATAGCTGGCAGGGCGACCTGAACAGCCTCTATATCGAAGACTCCTCCATTAACGAGTTCAATCTGGACAACTCCTTACTCGGTAGCAATGTCGATTCCAACGGCTTTGATCTCGGCGCGTCCTATGTCTGGGACACGAGTCGCTTCGGTCAGTTTACGCTTAGCTCAACCACCACCTATGTGCAGGAATTCGAGAACAAGGGTGCGCTCCTTGACTTCGCCACTAGCGATATTGCCGACATGGATGAGCGGCTCATTAGCCCCGAGTTGCAGAGCAGCCTGATGCTAACTTGGCAGTTCGGAAACCATACGGCCAGCGCCATCACAAACTACTTCGATTCGTTCAAGGACATTAGCGAGTTGGACATGGAAGAGATCAACGAGCTGGTCGACAATATCACTACCTTCGATCTGGAATACGGCTACAGCGTGAAGACCGGCTCGAACGACCGCGCTATCATCTCCTTCGGCATCCGCAATATCTTCGACGAGAAGACTGCGCAGATATTGAATTCGACTACCCGCATTCTGGACCAGAATGGCCGAGTCGCCTACGGCTCGATCAAGTACCAGTTCTAGCTCCGACAGCTAGCCTCCCCCGCGACTTAAGCGGCGACCCGCAGGATTCACTCCCTGATAAACAGCCAAAAAAAACCTCGAACTAGTCGAGGTTAAGTCTGCTCTAAATTACAAGCTGGCACTATGCGTCTCTCTAAACCAGAAGAAAGGGGGAGAGCCAAGCTATGTGATAGTAATTATAGGCTGCGGCATCTGCGCAGGTGTGCTGCGAGTCACAGTTCTACCGGATGGCCAGAAACCCCTTTAAAAACAGGCTATAGAGCCGGCTTAGCGGCTGGCTCGCGCGAGGCACCACACGTCAATCCTGCAGCCCCACTGGCTTCGCAGCACCCTGGAGATCGTGTCGACGGTTGCCATGGTGGTAACGACATCGTCTACGAGTGCGATGTGGGTCACATCTTGCGCATTCTTCGAAAGCTGCAGCGCGAACGCGCCACGCAGGTTGGCCTTTCTGGCGACCGCAGATCTCATCGAAGTCTGGGCTTCGGTATTGCGCGTCTTCAGCAGTAGCGAGTGGGAGATCGGTACATCGCAGTGTGCGGAGATCACTCTGCAGATCTCCAGCGCCTGATTGAATCCGCGCTCACGATGCCGTTGCCTGTGTAGCGGCACCGGCAATATAAGATTCGGCATGCTCGAGCCGTAATAGGCATTAAACTCACTGGCTAGGATTCGTGAGAGGGCGTAGCCGATGTCGAAGCGAGCGCAGAATTTGAAATTGGCGATCAATTTGTTGATCGGGGACGTGTAAGGGAATACCGCTCTGCAACTATGGAAGCTGGGTGGTGTGATAAGGCAGCTATTGCAAGTGATAGCGCCGGCGTCGTCGCCATCGTTATCTCCAGCCCCAGTCCCCAAGCCGCGAAGCTCAATGCCGCAGCGGTCACAGCAATCTGTGAGCCGCGGTAACTCGCCTTCGCAATTCGAACAAATACTGTAGTCGGCGAGCGCGGCTCGACCGCAGACGATACATCCTGCAGGAAGATGGCTGCGTAGAACCCGCGTGATTGTTCTGAGCATGTACTTTATCCATCGCGAGTTATGGCTTGTTCATAGACTAAGTGTAGTCAGGATTCGACGAATCACCGCACCAGTTGCCCTATGTAAGGTACCTGTTACGTTCTCCATCCCCTATAATCACTCCCTCGCTATTTGTAGTTGTTGGGGGACAAAGCAATGGCTGAATACAAGGCTCCATTAAAAGACATTCAATTTCTGCTGAAGAACGTATTCGAAGCGGGGGAACTCTTCGCATCCATGCCAGACACGGCGGAGGTCAGTGACGACCTGATAGCCGCTATCGTCGAAGAAGCGGGCAAGATAGCAGAAGGCTTGCTGCACCCCGTGAATCGCAGTGGCGATGAAGAAGGCTGTCAGTTCGATGACGGCGTGGTGACTACACCGAAAGGCTTTAAAGAGGCGTATGCGGCCTATGCCGAAGGCGGCTGGGCTAGTCTCACTGGCGATGTAAACTACGGCGGCCAGGGCATGCCCAAGATGCTGTCCGCCGTAATAGAGGAGATGTGCTTCGCAGCGAACTCCTCGTTCGCCCTGTATACGATACTGAATACTGGCGCCACCCTGATGCTCAGCCAGCACGGCACCGATGAGTTGAAGCAGCGCTATCTGCCGCCGATGTATGCCGGCAAGTGGTCGGGCACCATGTGTCTCACGGAGCCGCACGCCGGCACTGATCTCGGCATGATTAAAACCAAGGCCGAACCGCAGGCCGATGGCAGCTACCTGCTAAGTGGCACGAAGATATTCATAACCGCTGGGGAGCATGATCTCACCGAGAATATTATTCACCTGGTACTGGCGAAACTGCCCGATGCGCCAGCCGGTCCGCACGGTATTTCCCTGTTTCTGGTGCCCAAGTTTCGCGTCAGCGATGCAGGTGTTCTGAGCGGGGAGCGCAACGCTGTCAGCTGTGGCTCGATCGAACACAAGATGGGTATAAAGGGCTCAGCAACCTGTGTCATGAATTTCGACGATGCCGTGGGCTATCTGGTCGGCGAGACGAACAAGGGGCTTTCCCATATGTTCACTATGATGAACTACGAACGTCTGTCGATGGGGTTGCAGGGCAATGGTCTGGCGGATAGCTCCTATCAGACCGCATCCGAATACGCGAAGGAGAGAGTGCAGGGAAGAGCGGCTGGCGGAGCCCAAGAGCCAGAGAAAAACGCAGACCCAATACTCGTTCATCCCGATGTAAGAAGAATGCTCTTGACGATGCGTGCAAATGTTTTGGCGGGCCGCGCTCTCTCTCTGTATGCGGCGAGCCAGTTAGATATATCGCGCTTCCATCCCGATGCGGCCGCCCGCGAGAAGGCTGAAAAACTTGTCGCTCTATTAATTCCGGTGCAGAAGGCCTATTGCTCGGACAGGGGCTTTGAGGCCTGCATTCTGGGACAGCAGGTGCTCGGTGGTCACGGCTATGTGGCGGAATGGGGCTTGGAGCAGAATGTGCGTGACGCGCGCATCGCGCAGATCTACGAGGGAGCCAATGGCGTGCAGGCGCTAGACCTCATGGGACGCAAGACCGTGCGCAGCAAAGGCGAGTTGCAGGAGTTGTTAGCCGCCGAGATCGATGAGTTCATTGCTGGCCAAAAAGAGAATGCCCAGCTGCAGCCGTATCTGGCCGAGCTCGCGACATGCCGCGAGCGAATCGCTGAGGCAACAGAGCTGGTGATTCAACGCAGCGGTAATGATGCCAACGAGATTGGTGCGGCATCCTACAGCTATATGGAACTCATGGGGCTGACTCTTTACTGCTTCATGTGGCAGAAGATGCTTGCTGCGGCATTCCAACTGCAGGCATCCAATTCTGGTGAGTCAGGCTATGCCAATTCACTTATCTTGACGGGCAATTTTTTCATGCAGAGATTGCTGCCAAGGTCGAGCTCCCTATTGGCAGAGATTGCCAGTGGTGCCGATTCGCTTATGGCGATGGAGGCGGAGCAATTTTAGTGGGATTTAGATCTAGATAGTCCATTCGACGTTTTCGGCGAACAACGAGGCGTATTGGCTCAGATCCTCGTTCTGCTCACCCACGAGGATCATATTACCGCTCGCCATTGGTAGTATGATGCCTTCGAAGCGGTCGTCGCGAATAGAGAATTGAACGTCTACCGGGCTATTGTTCACTAGAATAACGCTCACTGCACCCTCTGCACCCTGTAGTACGAGATGAGTACTCTGGAAGGCGGGTATAATCTCGCAGGGCTTGGCGGAGCGTACCTCGATATTCGGGTTGGCGAGACGGGCGCCGGCATCGACCATGTTGGAGTTGACCTCGTCGAGACCTAAGACTGCGTAGACCTCTCCCCCAGTGATGTCATTTATCTCAGAGATGTCGTGGTGCAGGTGATCGAGTACCGCTTCCCCAAATACGACATCGGCGGAAGATGGTCCTGCATTGAAGTTCAGTGAGAAGACGATGCCTACCGCGAGAACGAGACTGGCTGCGATGGCGTAGTATTGATAGAAGCTCTGCTTCTTGGCGCGTAGAGTAGAAACAGTCGCCCTTATATCGGCTGCTGCGGATTCGTTTGCGAGCGAACGAAGCTTTTCATCCAGGCCAGCGGGAATCTCGATGCCGGCTATCGATGCGGCAAGAGAGTCTTCGAATGCTACTGACTCATCCAATATCCGCTGCAAATCCGGATTGGCCGTTGCCGCATCTAAGACCTCTTTCTCGAGATCTCCAGGGTTCGCATAAACGCGTCTGCGAAATTCTAATTCATCCATTTTTCAAAGCCTCTTCGGCATCAATCATCTGGTTTTGGGTCTGACTTTATTCCGGGCCTTCGGCATCGATGCCGAACTCCACTTTGAGCTTGCTGCGAGCCCTAAACAATCTGGTCATCACCGTGTTGTTGTTCAGGTCCAGTATTTCGGCAATCTCCTTGCCGCTAAAGCCGCCTACGACCTGCAACAGGAGCGGTTCGCGGTATTCGCTTTCCAGCCTGTTAATAGCATTGTGCAGCAACTCTCTGTCCATCTTGCTATCGGGCTCGGCGTCATCGCGTTCCGCAATACTCTGGCCATCGATATCGACCAACTCGGGCCGATAGCGCTCGTACTGTCTCGCATTCTCCCGCCTAAGAATGGTGAATAGCCAGGCTTTGGCTGCCTTGTCGTTCTGCAGACTCTCTAGAGACCGCCATGCGCGCAAGAATGTTTCCTGCACGAGGTCCTCGGCCATATGTTTGTTCTTGCAGATCCAGAAGGCGTAGCGAAACACGTCCTGATAGAGCGCGGCCACTAGGGATTCATAGCGCTGTCGCTTTGTATTTCCCTCTAAGACCGGCGTATCACTCATTACTTTTCGCTAAATCGGGTTTTTGTTGGTATGGGCCGGATTTGCCGGCTTCTATACAGCCGGGTGGGAGTACTGCGCCCCCGAATTGGCGATGCCGGCAGGCGATCCCTCGCGCAGTGAGTGTGCCTAATTAAGCGGCTATGCTCAAGTATTTTACTCCCTCGGCGGCACGGCCCGCACCGTGCGCGCCGTGGTCATTCGGCGTTCGCCGAGGTTTAGCTTGTGCTGGAGCCACTGTATACTGCACCCCGTTTCGAATTTTCCGGGTCCAGCCATGATAAGAGTAGCAATAGTCGGTGCCGCAGGGCGCATGGGTAGAACCCTTGTGGAGGCCATACACCAGAATCGCAGTGCTATGTGTGTCTCCGTAGCGACCGTGCTCGCAGATGATCCGGCACTAGGCGTCGACATCGGGCTGTTGGCAGTGGGCGCCGCCATAGGCGTGCAGACGACTGCCGAATTGAGTGCGCAGCAGGCCGACTTCGATGTGCTGATCGACTTCACCTCCCCCGCGGCGACTATGGCGCATCTGACGCTGTGCCGTGAAATGGGCAAGGCGATGGTGATCGGCACTACGGGCCTGAGCGGCGAGCAGCAGCAGTCTGTGCAGGCCGCGGCGGCAGATATCCCCATCGTCTTCGCACCCAATATGAGCGTCGGGGTCAATCTCTGCCTCAAGCTGCTGGAAGAGGCAGCAAGGGTACTCGGTGATTCTGTGGATATCGAAATCACAGAGGCACACCACCGCCACAAGAAAGACGCGCCCTCTGGCACGGCGCTGAAGATGGGATCGGTGATCGCCGACACGTTAGGCCGAGATCTTGACGAGTGTGCGGTCTATGGTCGCGAGGGCATCAGCGGCGAGAGAGATCGCGCCACCATCGGCTTCGCCACCGTTCGAGCCGGCGACATCGTCGGCGATCATACGGTGACATTCGCTGGGCTAGGCGAGCGTGTGGAGATAACCCACAAGGCGAGCAGCCGGATGACGTTCGCTAGCGGAGCGGTTCGAGCGGCGCAGTGGATCTCGGGCAAGGGAAATGGCCTCTATTCCATGCAGGATGTGCTAGAGCTCTAGCTCTGAGCTAGCGGTCGGCAGGTCAGGCCCGCGGCTAGCGAAGATTAGTCTGCGTTTTTTCGCTCTGGACGCGTATTTACCCAGTTCGTCATAGACAAGTAGGGCCATGTATCTATAAAATACTCGCTCAGTATGTTGGATGCTGAAACCTTTGCGAAATTTCATAAAAGCGGAGTGGAGAGATTCTTCATTCCGCTTTTTTTCGCCTGCAATTCATAGAACGATTAGAACTATTTAGGAGCAAAAGTGGCTGGGTCAGCTGTACTCGCATTAGAAGACGGTAGCGTATTTCATGGTGTCGCGATTGGAGCCGAAGGCAGTTCCAGTGGCGAGGTGGTATTCAATACTTCGATGACAGGCTATCAGGAGATCCTCACCGATCCTTCCTACGCTAAACAGATCGTTACACTCACCTATCCACATATAGGCAATACCGGCACCAATTCTGAGGACAATGAGTCCCGCCAGGTTTGGGCCTCGGGTCTGGTCATTCGCGACCTCCCGCTACTGGCAAGTAACTGGCGCAGTGAACAATCCCTCGATGATTATCTGAAAGAGCGTAATGTGGTTGCGATCGCCGAGATCGATACCCGCCGCCTGACGCGGCTGCTGCGCGACAAGGGTGCCCTCAATGGCTGCCTACTCACAGGCGCGGCGCTGGAGAAGGGCGGTGAGCAAGAGGCGCTAAAGCTCGCCAAAGAATTTCCAGGGTTGAAGGGCATGGATCTAGCCAAAGTGGTCAGCGTCGATGAGGCCTATGCCTGGCAGGGAGGCGTCTGGGACCTCGAGTCGGGCTTTGGTGTCGATTCCGACAATCGCTTCAAGGTGGTCGCCTACGACTTCGGTGTGAAGCACAATATCCTGCGTATGTTGGTCGATCGCGACTGTGAGGTGACAGTCGTGCCGGCTCAGACTCCCGCCGCCGAAGTGCTGGCCATGAAGCCACATGGCATATTCCTCTCCAACGGGCCGGGTGACCCCGAGCCATGTGACTATGCCATCGCCGCGATAGCCGAGTTCCTCGAGCAGGGTATTCCCCTGTTTGGCATCTGCCTCGGCTGCCAACTGATGGCATTGGCCTGTGGCGCCAGCACGGTGAAGATGCCACTGGGCCATCACGGCGCCAACCATCCCGTACAGGACTTGAAGGACGGCACCGTGTTGATCACCAGCCAGAACCATGGCTTCGCCGTCGATGAGAAGACGCTTCCCGAGAATCTGGCGGCAACGCACAAGTCGCTTTTCGATGGTTCGCTGCAGGGCATAGAGCGCACGGATAAGCCAGCATTCGGCTTCCAGGGTCACCCGGAGGCGAGCCCCGGCCCGCACGATGTTGCCGGACTATTCGACCATTTCATCGAGCTGATGGCCAACAAGAACTAGCCGTCGGGCGGTTCGATAGAGAGCAGTGACGAAAGCCGGTCAGTGACCAAAGAGCAGAATTAACCAGCAAGGTACAGACAACTCAACATGCCACTTAGAAAAGACATACAAAGCGTACTCATCATCGGGGCTGGGCCAATCGTTATCGGGCAGGCCTGCGAATTCGACTACTCCGGAGCTCAGGCCTGTCAGGCGTTGAAGGAAGAGGGTCTCAGAGTCATCTTGGTAAACTCCAATCCGGCAACGATCATGACCGATCCCGTGATGGCCGATGCGACCTATATAGAACCTATCAATTGGCGTATGGTCGAAAAAATAATCCAGAAGGAAAAGCCCGACGCCATCTTGCCCACGATGGGCGGACAGACGGCGCTTAACTGCGCGCTCGATCTGAATAGGCACGGCATCCTGGACAAATATGGCGTGGAGCTCATTGGCGCCAACTGCGAGGCGATAGACAAGGCCGAAGACCGCGAGTTATTCGATCAGGCGATGGAGAAGATTGGCCTGGAGACGCCGCAGCATGGCATGGCGCACAATATGGCGCAGGCCCACGAGGCCTTGGAGAAGGTAGGCTTCCCCTGCATTATTCGCCCCTCATTCACCATGGGTGGTACCGGCGGTGGCATCGCCTATAACAAGGAAGAATTCGACGAGATCTGTGCCCGAGGCTTGGAGCTCTCACCCACGAACGAGCTGCTGATCGATGAGTCGCTGATTGGCTGGAAGGAATTCGAGCTCGAGGTCGTGCGCGACAAGAACGACAACTGCATCATCGTCTGCTCGATAGAAAACTTCGATGCCATGGGCGTGCACACGGGAGACTCCATTACGGTAGCGCCGGCACAGACTCTTACCGATAAGGAATACCAGATACTTCGCAACGCCTCGCTCGCGGTGCTGCGTGAGATTGGCGTCGAGACCGGTGGCTCGAACGTGCAGTTCGGCATTAACCCTGACAATGGGCGCCTGGTAATCATCGAGATGAATCCACGCGTTTCCCGTTCCTCGGCGCTAGCCTCCAAGGCTACAGGCTTCCCGATAGCGCGCGTCGCCGCCAAACTCGCCATCGGCTTTACCCTTGATGAGCTAAGAAACGAGATTACGGGCGGGGTGACACCTGCGTCCTTCGAGCCTTCGATCGACTATGTCGTAACCAAGATCCCCCGCTTCACCTTCGAAAAGTTCCCGGAGGCGAACGACCGCATCACCACACAGATGAAATCGGTGGGCGAGGTCATGGCCATCGGTCGCACATTCCAGGAGTCTATGCACAAGGCGCTACGTGGATTGGAAGTCGGCATGTGTGGCTTCGATCCGGTTCTGAATCTGAAGCTTAGCGATGCCAAGGCGATATTGACGCGGGAGCTAACCGAGGCTGGCCCGGATCGCATCTGGTATATAGCCGATGCCTTCCGCGCAGGTTGGCCAATCGAGACGGTCCACGACCTCACCGGCGTCGACAACTGGTTCCTGGTGCAGATCGAAGACCTGATCAAAGAAGAAACGGCGCTGGCACAAATCAAGCTGGACGATATCGACTACGCCCTGATGCGCAGGCTCAAGAGGAAGGGCTTCTCAGACAGCCGCATGAGCCAGATCCTCAACGTGCCCGAGCTGGACGTGCAGTCGAAGCGGCACGAGCTTGGCGTGCGCCCAGTCTACAAGCGCGTGGATACCTGCGCCGCCGAATTCGTCTCGTCCACGGCCTATATGTACTCGACCTATGAGGAAGAGTGTGAAGCGGCGCCATCGGACAGAGACAAGATCATGGTATTGGGCGGTGGTCCGAACCGCATCGGGCAGGGCATCGAGTTCGATTACTGCTGCGTGCATGCCGCCTTAGCGATGCGCGAGGATGGCTACGAGACCATCATGGTCAACTGCAACCCGGAGACTGTGTCTACCGACTACAATATTTCCGATCGCCTGTTCTTCGAGCCACTCACTTTCGAGGATGTGATCGAGATCGTACAGCTCGAAAAGCCCAAGGGTGTCATCGTTCAGTTTGGCGGGCAGACTCCGCTCAATCTCGTCAAGCGATTGGAAGATGCCGGCGTGCCCGTGATCGGTACCAGCCCGGATGCGATCGACCGCGCCGAGGATAGAGAACGCTTCCAGCAACTTATCGAGAAGCTTGACCTGAAGCAGCCTCCGAATAGCACGGTGCGAAGCGTCGCTGAGGCGATCGAGGCGGCGAAGGCAATCTCCTATCCGCTGGTGGTGCGGCCCTCGTACGTGCTGGGTGGGCGCGCGATGGAGATCGTCTACAACGAGGAAGAGCTGGACAGATACATGCACGATGCGGTGAAGGTCTCGAATGAGAGTCCGGTACTGCTCGACTATTTCCTGAATGCCGCTATCGAGGTTGACGTCGACCTGGTCTGCGATGGGAAACGGGTCGTCGTTGGCGCCATCATGCAACATATCGAACAGGCCGGCATCCACTCAGGCGACTCGGCCTGCTCGCTACCTCCCTACAACCTGCCGATGGATGTGCAGGACAAGATTCGTCAACAGGTAAGCGCGCTGGCATTGGAGCTGGGCGTAGTGGGCCTGATGAATACACAGCTCGCCTACCAGGATGGCGAGATCTACATCATCGAGGTCAATCCACGGGCTTCGCGTACGGTACCATTCGTTTCAAAATGCATCGGTCGCTCGCTGGCGAAAGTGGCCGCGCGTTGCATGGTAGGCACTTCGCTCGAGGAACAGGGATTCACCCGCGAGGTGATACCTTCTACCTATGCAGTCAAAGAGGCGATCTTCCCCTTCAATAAGTTCCAGGGCGTAGATCCTATCCTAGGGCCAGAGATGAAATCGACGGGCGAGGTAATGGGCGTGGGTAAGACCTTCGCCGAGGCCTATGGCAAGGCGCAGATGGGTGCGGGTGAGTTCTTCGAGAAGAAGGGCAATGCCTTCCTTAGTGTGCGCGATGTCGACAAGCCTTACATCGCGGAGGTCGCGCAGAAGCTCATCGAACTCGGCTATTCGATTGTTGCCACCCACGGCACCGCCGCGGTGCTGGAGGAAGCCGGCATCGAGGTTGCCGGCGTCAACAAGGTCGCCGAGGGTAGACCGCATATAGTCGATATGCTAAAAAATGACGAGATTCAGTTGATCGTCAATACCACCGAAGGAAAGCAGGCCATCGCAGACTCGTCCATCATCAGACGAACCGCGCTCAGGCACGACGTTTTCTGTACAACGACTGTGGCGGGGGCTCTGGCGGTTTGCGAAGCACTGGCGTTCAGTGGCAATATGTCGGTGTATACAATTCAAGATCTTCACGCTGCACTGAATTAGACCTATATACGCTGTAACACGGCGGTTCGCTGAACTGCTGTGCTGGTGTATTTCAGTCTAATGCTCGTGTGGCGGCGAAGCTGAAAATGGAAAAGCTATGTCCAGAGTACCAATGACAGTCGAAGGTGCCGAGCGCCTGCGCGAAGAGCTCAACGAATTGAAGGCCGTCCAGCGCCCGAAGATTAGCAAGGCTATCGCCGAGGCGAGAGAGCATGGCGATCTGAAAGAGAATGCCGAGTATCATGCCGCGCGCGAGCAGCAGAGTTTCTGCGAGGGCAGGATTGCCGAGATCGAAGGGAAACTAGCCGACGCTCAGGTGATCGATGTAACGAAGATCGATGCCACCGGTCGCGTGATCTTCGGCACCACGGTGACCCTGATCAATATCGAGACGGATGCCACCGTGGTCTATCAGATCGTAGGCGAAGATGAGGCGGATGTGCCGAAGGGCAAGATCTCAGTCAGCTCTCCCATTGCGCGCGCCATCATGGGCAAGGAAGAGGGAGACGAGATCGTAGTGAATGCGCCCGCGGGTGATGTCGAATACGAGATCGAGAAGGTAGAACACAAGTAGGTGGCTGATTGGGCCTGGCTAGCGTTTTATGTTCGACAGCCGGCCTTCGTTCTTCTTGGCTCTTCTATAGAGCAGCGCCGTATGTCCGATGCTCTGCACACACTCCGCTTTAAATTCCTGACAGATGACAGCTAAGAGCTCGCCCTTGGCATCGCGATCGGCGGCGAGCAGCTTGATCTTGATGAGCTCGTGGTCACTCAGGGCGCGTTCGAGTTCCAGCTTGATGTTCTCGCTCAGGCCTTTCTGTGCGATCGATACGATAGGATTGAGCTTGTGTCCGATCGAGCGGTACTGCTTCTTGTGTGCGTTACTTAGTGCCATCTGTATGCCATGCTCTTTGCGTTGTAGCCAATTGCGGCTGTGCTGCTTGCGGAAGCGGATTCTAGCCGAACTGAATAAAATTAACTACGTCGTGAGGCTTTTCAAGCCCATCGACCCTATACCCTAGACTAATGCCACGATCGAAGACCAGCAAGCAGTGGTTGAAAGAACATTTCGATGATGTCTATGTGCGGCGCGCTCAGGAAGAGGGTTACCGCTCCCGGGCAAGTTTCAAGCTGCTTGAGATTCAGGAGCAGGACAGGATATTCCAGCGCGGCATGACGGTGGTCGATCTCGGCGCGGCTCCAGGCGGCTGGTCTCAGGTGGCAGCGCGACTCGTGGGCAGCAAGGGGCAGGTTATTGCGAGCGACATCCTGCCGATCGACGCCCTGCCGGATGTCCAGTTTCTGCAGGGTGACTTCACCGAAGACAGCGTGCTGCAAGAACTGCTGGGGCTGCTCAGGCAGCAGCAGGCTGACCTTGTAATTTCCGACATGGCACCCAATATGAGTGGTATGAGAGACATCGATATCCCACGGGTGATGTATCTTGCTGAACTGGCTCTAGACCTCGCCAGGACTGTCTTGAGGCCCGATGGCGCATTCCTTGTCAAAGTATTCCATGGTGAGGGCTATGAGGACTTATCGAAAGAGCTAAAACGCAGCTTCAAGAGCGTGAAAGTCAGGAAACCCAAGGCCTCCAGGGCAAGATCGAGCGAAATCTATCTGCTGGCCGCCGGTTTTCGGGGCGAAGGGCACCTCTAATGACTGCAAACTCGCCTGAACGCCCCGAAGGGCGCAGCCTGATAGACGTTGGCGCGGCGTTGGCTCGCTTGAAAAGGGCAACCAGCCTTTTGCTGCGCAAGCCGCCTAGCGCCAACGTCTATCAGGCCGCGCAGAGGCCACTCGCAGTTATTAGAGGTGCCCTAAGCTGAATTTACGTGCAAAAATCTCTGTGTTCATTAGAATTGGGCCTATAGATAAGCTCTCTTCGCCGTTCGCCGACAGGCGCTTCACCACTTATTACACTAACCGCTGGGGGATAAACCCTTGAATGATATGGCAAAAAACCTGATTTTGTGGATGATTATCGCCGGAGTCCTACTCACGGTGTTCCAGAACATCAATCAGGAACCTCAAGAAGACAGTATTAACTACTCCGAATTCATCCGGGAAGTGCGCGCGGGTCGGGTTCAGCGGGTTGAACTCGCGGGTATCAATATCACGGGTGTCCGCAACGACAACACGCAGTTCCGCTCGATCATGCCCCTGATCGGCGACGACCAGTTGTTGGATGACCTGTTTGAGAACGGTGTGGAGGTTACGGCGAACGAGCCAGAGCAGCGCAGCATCTGGACCGATCTTCTGCTCTCCATCTTCCCGATCCTGATTATCGTCGCGCTATTCCTGTTCTTCATGCGCCAGATGCAAGGCGGTGGCGCGGGCGGCAAGGGCGGCCCCATGTCGTTCGGCAAGAGCAAGGCCAAGCTACTGGGCGAAGACCAGATCAAAATAACATTCGCCGACGTGGCGGGTGTCGACGAGGCGAAAGAAGATGTGCAGGAGCTGGTGGAATTCCTGCGCGAGCCTGACAAGTTTCAGCGGCTCGGTGGCCGCATACCACGCGGCATTCTCATGGTGGGTCAGCCAGGTACGGGTAAGACCCTATTGGCCAAGGCTATCGCAGGTGAGGCCAAGGTGCCTTTCTTCTCTATCTCTGGTTCCGACTTCGTCGAGATGTTCGTCGGCGTCGGTGCATCCCGCGTGCGCGATATGTTCGACCAGGCGAAGAAGCAGGCGCCCTGTATTATCTTCATCGACGAGATCGATGCGGTAGGCCGTCATCGTGGAGCCGGACTAGGCGGCGGACACGACGAGCGCGAGCAGACCCTGAATCAGTTGCTAGTTGAGATGGACGGCTTCGAGGTTAACGACGGCGTGATAGTTGTAGCCGCGACCAACAGGCCTGATGTATTAGACCCGGCACTATTGCGCCCCGGCCGATTCGACCGTCAGGTAGTCGTCGGACTGCCAGACATACGCGGCCGCGAGCAGATCCTCAAGGTACATATGCGCAAGGTGCCTATCGACGACCGAGTGAAGGCGAGCGTGATCGCGCGCGGCACACCCGGCTTCTCGGGTGCAGATCTGGCCAACCTCGTGAACGAGGCGGCGCTGTTCTCCGCCAGAGCGGGCAAGCGTCTGGTCACGATGGAGGAATTCGAGAAGGCGAAGGACAAGATCATGATGGGCGCCGAGCGCAAGTCTATGGTGATGTCCGAGAAGGAACGCATGAATACGGCCTATCACGAGTCGGGCCACGCGATCGTCGGTCGTCTGGTGCCCGATCACGATCCGGTTTATAAGGTCAGCATCATTCCGCGGGGACGCGCACTGGGTGTGACAATGTTCCTGCCAGAGGAAGATCGCTACAGCCTGAGTCGGCAGTCGATCCTTAGCCAGATTTGTAGCCTCTACGGCGGGCGCATCGCGGAAGAGATGACGCTCGGCAAAGAGGGAGTCACCACCGGTGCCTCGAACGATATTCAGCGTGCTACCGAGATGGCGCGCAATATGGTGACCAAGTGGGGTCTATCGGACGAACTGGGACCGCTACTCTACTCCGAGGACGAGGGCGAGGTATTCCTGGGTCGCTCGGCTGCCTCGCAGTCGAAGTCGTTCTCCGGAGACACGGCAATATCAATCGATGTAGAAGTGCGCAAGATTATCGATGAATGCTATGGCCGCGCAGAGAAGATTCTCGAGGACAACCGCGACAAGCTGGAACTGATGATGGAAGCTCTGATGGAGTACGAAACGATCGACTCCGATCAGATCGACGACATCATGAAGGGCGAGAAGCCCAGGCCTCCGGCGGATTGGTCCGATACCGACTCTAGCAATTCAGACGGCGGCCCTAGTGCCAAAGAGACGAAGAGCGAAGATGTCGACAAGTCTGGCAAGATCGGTGGCCCCGCCAGCGAACACTGAACGACGCAGTAATTTCCCCCTGTGACCGCAAGCCTTACAGCAGGAGAGCGACAGATCGATCTGTCCTCTCCTGTCTGCATGGGAATCATAAACGCTACACCTGACTCCTTCTCCGATGGCGCACAGCTAGAGCAGGCCGGCTCTGCTTCGTTTCGTCTCGACCTCGACAAGGCGCTATCCCGCGCTGAGGCCATGGTGAATGAGGGAGCGATCTTTATCGATGTCGGCGGCGAGTCCACGCGGCCCGGTGCCGCTGAAGTCTCTGAGCAAGAAGAACTCAACCGCGTAATTCCCCTGATCGCAGCGATACACTCGAGACTGGATGTCTGCATCTCCGTGGACACGAGTACGCCAGCGGTAATGCGTGAGGCGATAAGTCAGGGCGCCGTATTGATAAACGATGTGCGCGCACTGAAGGCTCCTGGCGCACTCGAGGCGGCGGCGGATAGCTCGGCGGCGATCTGTCTGATGCATATGCGCGGGAAGCCAAGCACGATGCAACAGTCAATTGCCTACGAGAGTGTGGTGACCGAGGTATTCGACTTCCTCTCCGAGCGAATGGAAGCGTGTCAGAACGCCGGTATAGCCCGCAGTCGTATCCTGATCGACCCAGGCTTTGGATTCGGCAAGACGGTCGCACACAACTATAGCTTATTGAAAAATCTACCTCGCTTTGCCGAACTAGAAGCGCCGCTTCTGATCGGAGTCTCCCGCAAATCCATGATCGGTGAGGTCGTTCAGCGTACAGTCGATCAACGTCTCGCCGGTTCGATTGCGGCGACTGTCCTGGCGCTTCGCGGCGGCGCGAGAATAATCAGGACCCACGATGTAGCTGCCACGATGGATGCAATTAGAGTAAACTCAGCGTATTCAGACGCCGAGCAGAATTCGATATGACAACAAGAACGAAGCAGTATTTTGGTACAGACGGTATTCGGGGCGCAGTCGGCACCGCACCCATTACGCCGGATTTTATGCTCAAGCTCGGCTGGGCTGCCGGTACTGTGTTCGCGCAGAAGAGCGGGGCGCGGAATAAGATTCTAATCGGCAAGGACACGCGCATCTCCGGCTATATGTTCGAGGCGGCTCTCGAGGCAGGAGTGACGGCGGCAGGTGTCGACATCAACCTGCTCGGGCCCATGCCCACTCCGGCAATCGCCTACCTGACGCGCACGCTGCGCGCGCAGGCGGGCATCGTAATCAGCGCCTCACATAATTCCTATCAAGACAATGGCATCAAGTTCTTCGCGGGTGATGGCAGCAAACTACCCGACGATATCGAATTCGCAATCGAGGCACAGCTCGCCAAATCAATCTCAACGGTGTCGCCCAAATCGCTGGGTAAGGCGTCACGTGTAACGGATGCGGCGGGCAGATATATCGAGTTCTGTAAGAGCCGAGTCGACTCAGACCTGCAGTTTAATGGATTGAAAATAGTAGTCGACTGCGCCCACGGCTCCACCTACCACATCGCGCCGAGTGTGTTTCAGGAGCTGGGCGCTTCGGTGAAGGCGATCGGCGTGAGTCCAGACGGATTGAATATCAATGAGCATAGCGGCTCGACGTCTCCCGAGACACTTGCCAAGACTGTGTTGGAGGAGAAGGCGGATATCGGCATCGCCTTCGATGGCGATGGCGACCGCGTCGTCATGGTCGATCACCTCGGCAACATCGTCGATGGCGACGAAATACTCTACGTCATCGCGCGCGACAGGCGGCGCCAGAATATCGATTTCGGCGGCGTGGTCGGCACGTCGATGAGCAATCTCGGCCTGGAGCAGGCTCTGGAGTCGTTGGATATTCCCTTCGCACGCAGTGCCGTGGGGGATCGCTACGTAATGCAGGAGTTGGTAGCGCGTGGCTGGAGTCTGGGCGGAGAATCCTCTGGTCATATTATCTGTCTCGACAAGACAACCACGGGAGATGGCATAGTCTCCGCGTTGCAGGCCCTGTCGGCGATATCCAGCAGTCAGAGCTCCCTGGCAGAACTGACCAGTAAGTTGAACAAGTATCCGCAATCCATGATAAATGTCCGCATATCCGACTCTGCAGATGTATCGGGCAGCAAGAAGGTGCAGGACGCCGTTTCCGATGTCGAGGCGCAGCTCGGCAGCAAGGGTCGCGTGCTGCTTCGGCCTTCAGGCACCGAACCCGTAGTGCGGGTCATGGTAGAAGGGCAGGATACGGCGAAAGTGAAGGGGCTTGCCGAGGAGCTGGCGGCGGTAGTCGAGAAAGAGGTAGGCGCGCTGGCCGGATAGACGCGCTATCGTGTTGCAAGACCCTGATATCTTGGGTAGTATTGGCGCCCGTTTTGGCCGGCAGTTTTAAGACAGTACGAATTCGGTACTAAAGGGCTTTCACAGCCAGGCCCGACCCTCTGGATTAGTTCGCATGCGTCAGACATTGGTAGTCGGAAACTGGAAGATGCATGGCTCCCGCACACAGGTGCGGCAGCTTATAGAAGAGGTAGCGACTGGCACGGCAGGCCTTGGCGTTGAGATCGCCGTGGCGCCGACACTGCTACACCTTGGCCTCGCGGCTGAAGTCTGTGCCAGCGCGGCCAATATCGAGATCCGGCTCGCCGCACAGAATCTGTACAGCGAGACCGAGGGGGCCTTTACCGGCGAGGTTTCGGCACCTATGCTGGCGGACTACGGGGTTTATTATGCTCTAGTGGGCCACTCGGAGAGACGCGAGCTATTTCACGAGTCCGATGCCGTAGTCGCCGCGAAGTTTCAGGCGGCACAGGCGCATGGATTAACGCCGATTCTGTGTCTCGGCGAGACTCTAGCGCAGAGAGAACGCGGCAGTAGCATCGAGGTGGTTTTAGCCCAGCTTGATGCGGTTGTCGAGGCTGCGGGCATAGACGCACTGCGTTCGGCAGTCGTGGCCTACGAGCCCATTTGGGCAATCGGCACGGGTCAGACGGCGAGCCCGGAACAGGCGCAGGCGATGCATGGGGCGCTACGAGCCCACATCGCGAAGTCGGACCCATTGATCGCCGCGGGTATAAGAATTTTGTACGGCGGTAGCGTAAAAGCTGCCAATGCGAGAGAGTTGTTTAGCCAGGCCGATATCGATGGCGGCTTGGTAGGTGGGGCCTCCCTGCAGGCCGAAGAATTTGTAGCCATTTGTAAAAGCACGGATTAAGTATCATGGAAACCATAGTTGTTGTAGTTCACGTAATAGTAGCCATCGCGATAGTAGCCCTGGTTCTGCTACAGCAGGGCAAGGGTGCCGATGCCGGAGCCTCATTCGGCGCGGGCGCTTCGCAGACGGTCTTTGGTTCCTCCGGCAGCGGTAATTTTCTGGTGCGAGCCACAACCATTGGTGCGACGATCTTCTTCATCACTAGCCTGTCCCTGGCTGTGTTCGCGAAGAATCAGTCGTCCGTAGGTGGGGCGGCGAACTCGCCGCTGGCGAACGAGGCCCTGCTAGAGGAAGCTTCAGCCCCGGTCGCTTCTGATGTACCCCAGCTAGACGCAGCGCCGGCTCCCGCCTCAGACGAGGAAGACGTTCCCAGCCTGCCTGGCAGCGATAATTAGGACTTAGAGAATAGAATTAGCCGAAGTGGTGAAATTGGTAGACACGCTATCTTGAGGGGGTAGTGGCCTATGGTCGTGCCGGTTCAAGTCCGGCCTTCGGCACCAAATCTCGAAATTGGCCCCTCAAGCCAATTTCGACTCCACTTTCGCGGGAATTGTCGAATTCCCGCGAAAGCCGCGTAAAACCTTGACCTCAGCCCCAACTAGTCCTTATAATTCGCTCCCCTTGTAAAAGAGGCCCGTGGCGCGGTTGCCACAGAAAAAGTTCTTTTTAAACAAGAATTTATTGCTCGAGCAGTTTGGTACTGAGCAAGTTGTTTTACAGAATAGATTAGGGTTCTGATCTGAGTCAGGTCGGAGCCAGCCAGAATCGAAGTTTTAACGATTTGATGCG
>Ga0055584_100000828_pt1 | contig 29709 bp, 27 predicted proteins | sample OSDHelmetaG_FD_58716 | JGI IMG/M metagenome (GOLD analysis project Ga0055584, IMG submission 58716) | Pelagic marine sediment microbial communities from the LTER site Helgoland, North Sea, for post-phytoplankton bloom and carbon turnover... | ecosystem: Environmental > Aquatic > Marine >... | reverse complement strand
TGGCGGTGGCGGTGCGCCTCGCCGCGTAACGCCTGCGACGCATTGGCGCAGACGAGACGCAAGCAATGATCAAGGACTTAAGACTTTATGCCGGTAGAGCTAATTGGTTGGATCGCGCCGCAAGTCGCCTCGGAGATAGTGCCGGCGAGCGGGCCGGTTTTTAGCCCGGATGTCATTTCGCACACTGCGCGCGTGCACGAGGCGGCAGGATTTGACCGAGTTCTTATCGGTTATTTCTCGAATGCACCGGACGGATTCATCGTTGCGGCACATGCCGGTGCTGTGACTTCGCGGTTGGGCTTTTTGCTCGCGCATCGCCCAGGCTTTGTCGCACCTACGGTCGCTGCGCGCAAATTAGCAACACTGGACCAATTGGTCAGCGGTCGCTTAGCCGTGCATATCATTTCTGGCGGCAGTGATGTCGATCAGGCCAAAGATGGGGATTATGTCGATCACGCTGGCCGCTATCGCCGCAGTCGTGAGTATATCCAGGTGCTGAAACGTACTTGGGCGGGCGGGCAGCCGTTCGACCACCAGGGCGAGTTTTATCAAGTTGCCGGCGCGCACTCCGATATCCTCTGTTATCAGCAGCCGCGCATGGCTGTCTATGGTGGCGGCGGCTCGCAATCAGCAATAGACGCCTTAGCGCCTGAGCTGGATGTGTTCATGTTATGGGGCGAACCATTAGCTGCCTCGAGCGCTTTCATGCAAAACGTGACTGCGGTGGCAAGCGCAAACAGTAACAAACTCACGTTCAGCCTTTCGACGCGGCCAATCCTTGCTGATACCGAGGCCGAGGCGTGGGACCGAGCGCGGGCGATTCTTGCGCAGATTGAAGCTCGCCGTGCGAGCGCGCCAGCGGCACCACAAAATGTCGGCTCGTTGCGTTTGCTCGACGCGGCCGCCGAGCAGGAGGTGCATGACTCTTGCCTATACATGGCGCTCGCCGCGGCGACCGGTGCAAAGGGTAATTCAACCGCTTTGGTGGGCACTCCTGACACGGTCGCGGAAGCGCTCGCGCGGTATTACGATCTGGGCGCAAGCAGCTTGCTCATCCGCGGTTACGATCCGCTGCCTGATGCTGAGCGCTACGGCGTTGAACTCATTCCCAAGCTGCGCGAGCTAATTGCGCAACGCGATGCGCGCGCTGATCGCTAAACAGTGATAGTGGGCTTGATCGTGTCTATGCTCACTAGCCTGAATACGCCAAAGGCATGCACGATAACCGAAACGATAATGATGGCCGCGGCCATTGGCGCGGCTCTCAGATGACAACAGACCTTAAGGAACTTTACGATGAAGCGCGTACTCGTTACGGGTGGGCTTGGATATATCGGCTCACATACTGCGGTTGAGCTTATCGCTAAAGGCTACGAGGTCATCCTCGCCGACAATCTGTTTAACACTCGCGCAGGCGTGCTCGATAGCATTGAAAAGATTAGCGGCGTAAGACCGCAATGGGTCAATGTGGATTTGGCTGAGCCAAGTGCTTGCCGTGACTTCCTTGCTGATCGAAATCTCGATGGGATCATCCACTTCGCCGCGCACAAGGCTGTTGGAGAATCGGTGGATCAGCCACTGAAGTACTACCAGAATAACCTCGGATCACTTATTAATCTGCTCGGCTACTTACAAAATCATCGGGATTGCGCATTTATCTTCAGCTCTTCGTGCACCGTCTATGGCCAAGCTGATGAATTGCCAATTGTGGAGCGGGCGCCGGTCAAAGCGGCTGAATCCCCTTACGGCAACACCAAACAGATTGGCGAAGAGATTCTGCGTGAGACTGCCAACGCAGATGGTTTGCGCACGGTTGCGTTGCGCTACTTCAATCCTATTGGTGCGCACAAGTCCGCGCTGATCGGTGAGTTGCCATTGGGTGTACCGCAGAATCTGGTGCCGTTCATTACCCAAAGTGCGGCAGGCTTGCGTGGCCCCTTGCAAGTCTATGGGAATGACTATCCGACCCGCGACGGCACTGCTATTCGTGATTACATCCACGTCGTGGATCTCGCCAAAGCGCACATTGCGGCAATGGAGCGACTACTCAGTTCTCAAGGTAAGACTGGAATGGAGATATTTAATCTCGGCACCGGTACGGGTTCGACCGTGCTCGAGGTCATTACTGCGTTTGAGCGCGCGACTAACGCAAATTTGGATTGGGCGTATGCGCCGCGGCGTGCAGGCGACATAATTGCGGCGTTCGCGGATACCTCCTTGGCAACGGCAGAACTCGGTTGGACGGCAGAAAGAACCCTTGATGAAGCGATGGCGGATTCGTGGCGTTGGCAGCAACAACTTACCGACTAAAGCGGCCTAATACGACTACGGCTTCCATATTCCAGCTCGTGCTGCGGTGCGATTCGACTAGGGCTCACACAATTCATGAATGTTAGTGACCAAGGTGCATCTGAGATCTTGTCCGATCTTATGGTGTTGGATCTCACGCGGGTTCTAGCCGGGCCTCAGTGCACTCGCCTACTGGCGGACCTGGGCGCCCGGGTGCTCAAGATTGAGCGTCCGGGAGAAGGCGACGAAATGCGCCGTTCGCCCGCACCATTGCCTGGTGTGGGAGATCAAAGTACCTATTTTTCCAGGCGTAATGCCGGTAAGCAAAGCGTTGCGGTAGATCTCAGCAAGCCCGCTGGATTGGCCGTATTACTCGACCTTGCGCGCCACGCAGACGTAATGGTTGAGAACTTCATGCCTGGCGTCGCAACCAAACTAGGTTGTGATTACGCCGCCGTCGCTGCGATCAAGCCAGACATCGTTTACTGCTCGATTTCCGGCTATGGTCAGACTGGGCCGATGGCGAAACGCGGCGCGTTTGCACATGTAGTCGCGGCAGCATCTGGGATCATGCATCTGGATGCTGGCGACACGGCGCCGCGAACTACGCACTTGCAGGCTGCTGATGTACTGGCTGGGACCAATGGCTTTGGCGCCATCCTGGCCGCGCTTTGGCGCCGCGAACGCACCGGGCAGGGCGCGCATGTCGATGTGTCAATGTTGGAGTCGTTGATCGCAAGCGAAGATATTTCTTACGGTACGGTGCCTAACGGCGTTGGCGCTGTAACGGGTCCACGTCCCGGCATGGGTCTATCGCCAGTCGCTGGTCGCTGGGTTGCGTGGCAAAGTGGTGGTGCGCCGAGTTTATGGCCGCGATTGTGCGCGGCAATGCAGCGCCTCGATCTTGAGCACGACCCGCGCTTTTCGACAGCGCCGAGTCGGCGTGACAACTGGCCAGAAATTGAGCTTGTGGTCGGCAGTTGGCTGGCGACATTTGCGGATGCGGATGCGGCCTTGCAGGCACTACAGCTTGCGCGTGTTCCGAGCGCACTGGTGGCAACGGCTGAGGAGGTTGTACACAGCGAACAGCTGGCGTTCAGAGGCGCGTTTCATCCGATGGCGCACCCCGGTGGTGGCGAAGTCACGGTGACTGCAAGTCCGTATTGGATCGATGGCCAGCCGGTTCTGCCCAAGGGCCCAGCACCCTACAGAATCGGTGAACACACGCGCGAGGTGCTGCACGAGCTGCTGGGTTACGACGCTGGCCAAGTCCAACAATTGTTGGACAACGAAGCGGTTTCGAGCCCTCGGTAGTGTCGTTGCGTTCGTTGGCCATGAAGGTGTGGAAGTTCTTTGCTACCAATGCAGGGATCTGAGGTGGGACTTGGGAGCCCGGTGTTGGTCGCAATGTGCAGTTCGCTGGCGAGATGAATGTTTCGAAATGTCTAACTATGTTGATGCAAAGAGGTGAACTATGTCTGCTTACGTGCTTGTTGGTTTCTCGGTTAGAGACGCCGAAAAGTTGCAGCAATATGCTGCGGCTGCTGGCCCAACTGTAAAGCAACACTCAGGTGAGTTTCTGGCGCGCGGACCCTTGACTGTTTTGGCTGGCGACACGACTCATAAGGTGCAGGTCGTGATCGAGTTTCCGTCGCGCGAAGCGGCTGAAGCTTGGTATCAGTGCGACGAATACCAGGCGCTTATTGCACTGCGTAACGAAGGGATGACGGACGCGCTGTTTACGCTCCTCGGGTAGTGAGCAGCAATAGTTGGCGTCACTGGGCAATTGCTTAGTGTAGTTTTACTAATTGAATTACGCGGATACCAACACGACGAACTCGCCGAATCGTACTGTTTGACCCGCAACAATTTTGCATCGGCGGCGTAACTCCGGATGTCCATCGACACTGACTTCGCCGGCGTCGATACGATGTTTAGCGACGCCGCCACTTTCACACCAACCTTCCAGTTGCAGCAGGTTGTGTAAGGCTACATGTGGACGCCCATCAAGACTGAAGGTAGGCACAGTGACCTTGGGCGCGTTCGCCCAAGGAGTAGGCGGTTTTCGGGAGGTATTCATGCCGATGTAAGGTCCTGGGTTTCTAGCTCAATAGCGAAACTGCTACGATCGTACGATTCTCACAACCTTCATGATTTCCATTTCTAAGCCAGCGACGTGCTGACTTGCTGCATAGTACGTCACATTCACACGCCCGCCTTTGAGGCTGACATATTGTTTCTTGCGCTTATAGCGAAATGGGACGTCGTAACCTTCCAGTAGTATCGTATTGATAAACCACTCGCCTTGCTTTCGTTGCACGTGGGAGGTCACACGCTGTAGATCGGAATGCACTAGAGGTGCATGGCGCTCAACTAGGCGTTCTGGTTCTGATTTCATTGTCGTAGCCCGTCAACTGGGGTCGAAACGATGGTACACGTGAGCGCTATGGGGCCTTTGCGCAGCATGACAGGTCGCCATCATGCATTGTCTTAAGTGTCATCTCGACGCTTAGCTGAAAGCTATCGGCGCTCGTTTTGCTATCCTGCTTTGCGATTTTGATGAAATTGCTCAAGCTGAACGTTGGCGTTGACGATCACTGCTAGTTTTTCGCCTAGCGCGCCAAGCTGCGAACCAGCAACAACGAAGTACAGTTCTTCGTCGCCCAGGCCGGTGTAGACCCGGTTGCCGATGCAACCCAAATTCGTCGCGCTGAGGCCAGTGCGCATGACTGCTGGAATTGCCGAACAGGTCGGTCGGCCCACCATTGAAGAGTCGCAGGCTATACCGCTTGCGTGAGCCGCTTCCGCCAATAGCATCATCTGACGAGCGCTACCACTAAAGAGCACTGCATCGGGCGACTCTTCGAATGTCTCTAGCGGGCCATAGATTGCTACACCGAAGTTGCCATTCCGAGTGGGTATTGATGGTACTTCTGCGTTCTCAATGTATTGCAATTCGACCATCGTACCGATCATGCCTTGTAGTTCGGCAGCGACTGAAGCTGGCATCTCAACGCCGTGGGTATGCGCACCAATAGCGCAACCGAAGTGATCGGCGGCTTCGGTATAAAATTTGCGGCCTTGCGCAGCTATATGCCAATAGGTGCAACCCGATACTGCGGCTTTTTCTATGCGTTCGATTCCATCAGGCGCTGCGTCTTTGAACTGCATGGCAACGGGGGGGCGCCGTAGCGTTAGGAGTTCGGTAAAATTCACTGCGGGGTTCATAATGCGGATATCTTAAGGCTTCGTTGTAAATTCGCGATATTGTAACGTGCTTGACGCGACGTTTTGTCGAATTTCGAACGACATTGTCGTTGGAATCACGGGGACTGTACTTCGAGACCTGCACTCCAATGAGTCCAAGGCATGTGCTTCGGCTGGTACTTAGACTTCGCGCTGGGCAAAAGCCGGTGTACGCCGCTCTTGGAAGGCATTAAGCCCTTCGTCAGCGTCCGCAGTACGTAGGCCTTCAACCGCCAGTCGGACTTCAAGCGCCAAACCTTCAGGCAGCGCTAGATCCAAACCCTCATCTGTCATCTGCTTGATCATCGCAAGGCCACTTGAGCTGCGCGATGCAAGTTTCGCTGCATATTCGCTGGCCGCGCTGAGCAGTGTGTCATCGTCTACCACGTAGTTGACGAGTCCCCAATCCAGTGAGTCATCTGCCGTTAGCCATTTAGCGGAAAACATTAGATCCAGCGCGCGCCTGCGACCCAGTACGCGCGCCAGGCGCTGCGAATTTCCGCCGCCGGGAATGAGTCCGTATTGCGAGTGTTGGTCACCAAGTTTGGCTGACTTTGCGGCAAATACAATGTCGCAGGCCATTACGATTTCTAATCCGCCAGCCAGTGCTAGGCCATGCACGGCTGCAATGACCGGAAGCGGGCTTGTCTCGAATCTGCGCAGTGCGCGAAATAGATCATCCAGCAGTTGATGTAGCTCACCTTCGTCTTTACGTGTCTCCAAAATCTCTTTCAGATCAGCGCCAGTACAAAAGACTTTGCCAGCCCCGTGCACCACGACTGCACGCACCTGTGGATTCGTCTCTAGCGCGTCCATGCCGTCGTTCAAGCATTTTACAAGTGCCTTAGAAATACAGTTGAATTTATCTGGGCGATTCAGCTCCAGAAAACCAACGTTGCCCTCAACTCGGACCAAGATTTCTTCCGACATGGTGAACTCCTAAAAAGATTCGAATACGGGCTTAAGCTCGTTCATTGTTACTTAGCGCAATGCACTTTGGAGCAATGCGGTGGCCGCGCGTTCTAAATCGCGCACGGAACTCGTTGGCCGCGCGAAATGCGTATAAGGCATGTAGCGCAGCATTTCGGAGTCTCCGGTTCCCCAGAATGTGCGCGGTTCCGGATTTAGCCACATTATGAATTTGGCCCGGTCGTGTAGTTTTTGCATCAAGTCGACGCGCGGGTTAGTTTCGTTACTGCGGGCATCACCCAGTATGATAATGCTTGTTCGCCGACTCACATCGCTGAGCGCAATATTGTCAAAATCAACCAGCGCTTGGCCGTAGTCGGTAGAGCCCAGCATCACGCGTTTGAGGGCTTGGTCGATAGCCTCGTCGAGCGAATTTTGATCAAACAGGTCGGTGCTCTCGACTAGGTCTGAGCAGAGCATGAATGAGCGCAGTTTTGGAATTATTTCGCCGAGACTGTGCACGAAATACAACAGAAATCGGGACAGCGCTGACACCGAGCGGCTAACATCGCAAATCACCATCACGTCAGGTTCTTTGATGCGCTTTCGGCGCCAATGCAACTCGAACAAGTGACCGTCGTTCGGATAGTTTTTACGCAGCGTCTTACGGACATCCAAGACTCCGCGCATGGGTTTAGAGCGGCGTCGAGAATATAGTGAGATTAGACGTTTAGCGATGCGCCGTAGAATCCTGCGCACGCGCTCCTGGTCACGTTGATCGATCGACTGCAAGCGAATGTCACGCAAGCGCTCCTCACGCAGTTTTTCGCCATTATCAGCCGCAAATATGTCGAACTCTCGCTCAACGAACTCACGCGTCATCGCAAATGCTCGCTCGCGTGCATTTTGCATGCCGTCGAGTTCGTCTCCAGCATCCGTATCGCGCATGCGGCGCTCGAATTCGGCCAGCCCCATTTCATCGAGCATGCGCCGTGTGTAGAGATTCTTCTGTGTGAAAATCCACATCCGCTCGAGTCCCACCTCGCGCGCGGCGCGACTCATTGACGCGAGCATATTGAGTTCGTTACCGCTGGCTGCGAAGTCATCAAGCGGGCTGGTTTGCGCCGCATCGTCAGGCGTGCCCTGGCCACCAGAACTTGCAGCATCGCCGGCTGACGAATCTGAGGTGTTCGATTCGTCTTCGCTTGGGTCGGGCTCGTTAGCATCAGCCAACATATCCGACATATCGACATTGATGTGTGCGAAGAACTGATCGAAGGTTGCGTCGAAGCGCTCCTGCTCGTCAGAACTCTTGGCGACACTCAGCGCGAGCGCATCCTTGAGCAGACTTCGGTCATTGATACCAACAATGTCTACCGTACGGTATGCGTCGAGAATCTCAGCCGTCGAGATGCGAAGATCGGAATGTCGAAGCGCTTCCAGAAAGCGACTAAGCGTCTCGTTCACGCAGGCCTCAACGCGTTGGGATCCCTAGCGGCGCGCACTAAGGCCGCGACTTCACGTTCTGCTACCTCAATATCTTCCTCAAACTTGAGCAGTACGTTGAGCGTGTTGCGTACCACATCCGGACCCAGCTCATCGGTGTGCATAAGCAATAAAGTGCGTGCCCAATCTATGGTCTCCGCGACTGATGGTAATTTACGCAGATCCAGGCCGCGTAAACCCTGCACGAAGTTCACCAGCTGATTGCGCAGCCGCTCAGGTACTTGCGGAACGCGCTGCTCGACGATAAGCGTTTCTAGCTTTCGATCCGGGAACGGGATGTGCAGATGCAGGCAGCGTCGTTTCAGCGCATCACTCATTTCGCGGGTGTTGTTACTTGTCAGGAACACCAATGGCGGGTGAATCGCACTTATAGTCCCAAGCTCCGGCACTGTAATTTGATAGTCCGATAAAATCTCAAGCAGAAACGCTTCAAATTCTTCGTCGGCTTTATCGATTTCATCAATTAACAACACGCATCCGTGCGGCTCGCGCAGCGCTCGCAACAGTGGGCGCGGCTCAAGAAACTGTTCCGAGAAGAAGATATCGTCGAGATCTTCTAACTTCGCTAAGGCTTGCCCAAGATTTGTAGAATCACCCGTGAGTGCGTGTAGATGCTCTTTTAGAATCTGTGTGTATAAGAGCTGTTTAGCGTATTTCCACTCGTACAGCGCCTTGCTTTCATCGAGCCCTTCGTAACACTGCATTCGAATAAGCGGGAGATCCAGGTAAGTGGCAGCCGTCTTGGCGAGTTCGGTTTTACCGACACCGGCCGGGCCCTCGACTAGGACTGGTTTTTCGAGTTGTTGTGATAAGAACACGGCGGTGGAAATTCGCGGACTCGAAATATATCCATGCCCTGCGAACCCAGTGCTAATGCGCTCCACTGACTCCAGCTTTGCAATGCGATCAGTAGACACGCTCTTCGATTCTCCCATTAAGATTTCACCCAGCCAGCTTTAAACGGATAGTTGGACGAGTTGTAACCCGCCTCTTCAGGAATGGAGACAGTACGCGTGCCGTCAGCGGCCTCGTGTACCTCTGGTTGTACGGTAACGACGGTTGCAGTGCGAGCTTGCGCTATCGCATCGGCAACAGTTTCGCTACGCGATACCTTTTCAAGATTCATTAATGTCGGCGACATCGCTGAGTAGCCTGCTGCGCTAATGTCTGCGGCTGCGCTACGAGTTGCGATCCAGCATGAGCTAGTGGATTCGTCGCCGTCGTGCTCGGCGTTTTGACCCGGCGGTAATAGCGCCAGATAAAAATGCGTATCGAAGCGTGTCGGGCGAATATTTGGCGTGATCCAGTGCGCAAAGTAGATCAACTCTTGGGTGAGTAATTCCAAATCTTCTTGCTCTACCAACGCTTGTATGGTGATTTCGCCGGCGAGCAACTTCGCACGATAGCGCGACCCAATCGTGTCCGCTTCGTTTTTGCTGAGCGCTAGTTGAGCGCCACGTTTGCGGGCTAGCAAGACACCACTTTCTTCGAACACCTCGCGAATCGCTCCGACCCGCAAGGCGCGCGCATCGCTAGTCATTTCCGCCGCGCCTTGGAGGTGTGCAAGTAACGCCGGATCTGCGTCCGCCGCATCAACCTTGCCGCCAGGGAAAACCAACGCTCCAGACGCGAACTTAATTGCCTTGTTACGTTCGAGCATGAACGCTTGGATGCCCACGTCGCTGTCGCGCACTAATAGCACCGTTGAGGCTTGGCGCGGCTTGGCTAGGGGTTTGGAGGAAGTCTCGCTCATTACTCGGCCTTGGATTTCTTCGTCATTGGAATACTATTGTTGTGGCTTGAAATAATCGGGGATGCCAGCCGGCCACAAGTCGCCGTATAAATCTTGGCCTCCGGCAATGGTCAAAGTTTGGCCCGTCACGAAGTTACCGCTCGCACCGCTCAAATAAGCGCATGCTTCGGCGATGTCCATGACATGTCCGGGGCGGCGCATTGGGCCTACTGAGAAAAAATGCTTCAGATGGTCTTCCTGGTAGTTATTGAATCCGGAGCTGGCAATGACGCCCGGTGCGACCGTATTGACGCGAATATTGTGCGGCGCCCATTCCACCGCTAAGGCGCGGGCCAGGTAGATGACGCCAGCGCGCGAAGCAATGGTGTGCGCCATTTGGTGAATGCCGCGCTCAACAACCGCGGTTATGCTGATGACGTTGCCACCTACGCCGCGGTCGCGCCAGCGCTGCGCGGCGTTCTGTGTCATGTACCAGCTGCCGTTCAGATTGGTATCTACGACTGCCTGCCAGCCCTTGTACGGGATGTCCATCGCATCTTTCGCGAACTGACCCCCAGCATTATTAACAAGGTGGTCAAGGCGCCCGAACTCGGAGAAAGTTCGGTCCATTAAGGATTCCACCGCTTGTGGATCGCGAATTGACATGGCCTCGGCTTCAACCCGGGTACCGAATTGCGAGAGAAATTGCTGTGCCTCGGCGAGCCGCTCGGCATTGCGTCCACAGATCATTAGATCGGCACCAAGGCGCGCAAACAAGGTAGCGATGCCCTTGCCGATGCCAGTGGCTGCGCCAGAGACCAATACTAGCTGGCCGCGAAATAGATCGGGGCGATATACGCTTTCGTAGCTAACGAGCTGTTCGTCGCTGAGACCAAACTGTTTAGTGTATTCAACCATGCAATGAGTGCGATCTATCGGGCCGCTCGTGCGGCTGGGCAGCCGCGCATTCTACCTGTAGCGCGTCGCATTGACCTCAGCAAAGTAGATTTGGCTACCATCTGGCAAGCGACGAGTCGCTGATGACGGGGCAACTGCTATCTGAATGCGGCTAAGCGTTTGGCGGCGCCTGTGCGCGGCTTAGCTCTCGGTTGAAGATCTGGTGGCTAAGAAGTGCTGCGAATGCGCCGGCTAAGTCGTTGAAATTGCCAAGGACGTCATACCACAGAGGTAAACCGGTACTGATCACGCCAGGTAAGCCGCCGAGCTCAATTGCGCGCACCGCAATCAAGCTGATGCCGAAGAACAGTGCCGTTAAAGAGCCTCTCAAGCGACTGAGTTGGATGGCCCAATAAGTACCGAGCGCCACAAACACAGCGTCAATCAGCAAGTCCATGCCGAGTGTTAGTCGCAAGCGCGTCTCCACATCGGGCGCGATTGACGCGACCATGCCTTCAGTTATGGCAGGAGTTACGAAATAGAGACAAACGACTGTCATGAGCCACGGAACTATCAGCGCAGCAGTGGTGACAACCCAGTGTGTGGAGTCGTCATTGCCAATGTCTACATTGACTTGAGGTGGATCGTAGAGACCCATTTGAATCCCATTGCGTGGGCGCTCGTTAGGGGCGTAATAAAGCCGCCCAAGATTGGGCGACTGGATTTATGCCGGACATTAATCCAGCACTGTCGCTCAGCTCAGCGACTCGCGAACAGCCGCTCGGTAACGGTAACATGCACGAAACGTGGTGCTTCTGACCCGAGGGCCAGCAATACCGCAATCAACGACCTCGTTGATTCGCCTCATTCACCCGGAGAGGACGTGAGTCTATCTCCAACCCGTTCACTTCACGCATACACACTTCGGCAACGTCATCGTCTACTTCGACGAAACCGAATCCGCGTGAGCGGCCGGTTTCGCGATCAGTGATAACACGTGCGGAATGCACTTTGCCGTATTCATCGAACATCTTTTCGAGGTCTTCGTCGGAAACTCGCCATGGAAGGTTACCGACGAACAGGGTCTTGGTAGCCATTAAAATCCCTCAACTGCCTGTAGGTCGGCCTGGAACCGCTTGAGCCTTGGCTCCAAATTGGAGACAGGACTTTGCACGAAAGATCCAGTGCCGTCTTACATTGTAGCGCAGTCTGAGCACGATCTATTACCATCACACGGCAGATCGAAAAAAAACTCGCCGGGCTAGGACCCAGATGTCGCCGACTTGGCTTGGGGTTTAACCGCAATTTGGCCGATTGTGTGGCGCACGGCGAATCGGCGTCTAGATCACTCCTTGTTGGCTTAATGCCGCGAGTTTGGCGGAATCTAAACCAAGATCACCGCCGTAAATTTCCTCATTATGCTGGCCGTAAGTCGGTGGCATTATCCAGGCCGGTGGCGGCTGGCCAACAAACTTGAGCGGGCTACGACAAATTGTGACCTCGCCGAAGGTTGGATGCGCCACTTTCATCAGCATTCCGCGCTCATGCATGTGCGGATCGTCTAGAGTCTCCGCTAACTCTCTGACCGGGGCACATGGCACGCGCTCGGCGATCAGTCGGTCAAAGACTTCAGATCGGTCGAGGGTCCGGGTCCAGGCATCGATTAAGGCGTCCACCTGCGCCATCTGTTCGACGCGCCCACGCATCGAGCTGTACTGGGGATGCTCGGCCAGATCGCTGCGCTGCATTGCGCGCAGTAGCGCTTGCCAGTGCTTTTCGTGGTTACACAAGACTGCGATGTAGCCATCACGCGCTTGATAAATGTTGTACGGACAAAGCGACAAGCCGCCATGTTGGTTGCCAGTGCGGGGCGGTAAATCGTCGCTCTCGCCATAGGCGCCGCCAATACTTGACGCGAGTGATGGGTATACAGCGTCCAACATTGACACGTCGAGTTGCGCGCCGATCCCTGTGCGCTCACGTTGAAACAGCGCGGTAACCACGGCGCCATATAGATGTACACCACCGAAAAAATCGCAGATAGCGGCCCCTGCTTTCACCGGCGGATGCTCGCTAAATCCGGTGCTGCTCACAACCCCAGACATCGCTTGGACGGTCAGGTCCATGGCTGGGTAATCCCGGTACGGGCCGGTCTGCCCATAGCCGCTACCGGATGCGAAAACGACGCGTGGATTGATCGCGCTCAGCGTTTCGTAGTCTATTTTGAGTCGCGCCATTACGCCTGGGGCAAAGTTCTCGAGCACGACATCGGCGTCCGGCACCAGCTTGAGAAATAAATCACGGCCCGCTTCGGTTTTGAGATTGAGAGAAACCGAGCGCTTATTACCATTTAGCATCGTAAACGGAATAGACGAGCCAGGGCGGGCGTCGCGTTGGCGCAGGAACTCGCCGCCGGGTGGTTCGATCTTGATGACATCCGCACCAGCGGTGGCCATCAAATAGGTAGCGTATGGGCCGTTGTAGACCTGCGACAGATCTAAGACGCGAATTCCTGACAATGGATGATTCATGCGTTGCGGCGCTCCTGGCACTGGGCATTGTCAATTGTGACGGATGCAGAAAATACCACGCCGACACTGTGTGCAGGGGCATGCTTGCCAGACTAGCTGAGACTGAAAGTCAGCTGAAACCGGCTTCCGTCACGAGCTGTTCAGCCGCGCCCTTATGGCGCGGCTGAACGAACATGTTCAAGCAACAGCTGCGCGCTCTACCTTGGCTGCGCAGAATTTGAACTCCGGGATCTTGCCAAATGGATCCAGTGCCGGATTAGTGAGCGTGTTGGCTGCCGCTTCAGCGTAGCAAAAAGGTATAAAAATCATGCCTTCCGGGACTGCGCCATCGACTCGCGCTTTCAGTTCAATGACGCCGCGCCGGGTGGTCACGCGGATGTCGTCGCCAGGGCTGATGCCTAGCTTGCGCAGGTCTATAGATGACAACGTGGCTATCGCTTCTGGCTCAAGCGTATCAAGCACGTTTGAGCGACGTGTCATTTGCCCCGTGTGCCAATGTTCGAGCTGACGACCGGTGGTCAAAACCATCGGATACTCGTCGTCTGGTTGTTCGTCTGGCGCGATGATACTCGCTGGGACTAGCCGCGCGCGGCCACTTTGAGTTGGGAAGCCGTCGCCAAATACGATGTCATGACCTGCTTGATCAGGTGCATCGCACGGATAGGTCACCGCGCTTTCCGCTTCAAGGCGATCCCAAGAGATATTGTTAAACGAAGGCATCAAGCCGGCCATCTCCGCAAACACGTCCGAGGCGTGCGCGTAGTTCCAGTCCAAACCTATACGACGAGCGATTTCTTGGATAATCCACCAATCTTGGCGCGCTTCACCGGGCATTGCTAAAGCTTTACGCCCCATCTGCACTTGCCGATTGGAATTAGTCACGGTGCCGTCTTTTTCTGGCCAAGCGGAGGCTGGCAGCACCACGTCCGCATGAAACGCCGTTTCCGTTAGGAAAATGTCTTGCACGATCAGATGCTCGAGCTTAGCTAAACCTGCGCGCGCGTGTTGCACGTCTGGGTCAGACATCGCCGGATTTTCGCCCATGATGTAAATGCCGCGAATCTCGTCAGCGTGGACTGCGTCCATGATCTCGACCACAGTCAGGCCTTTGTTCGGATCTAAAGTTGTACCCCAGGCATCTTCAAAGCGCTGGCGAATATTGGGCTCACCCACCGCTTGGTAGTCGGGATACATCATCGGTATCAGGCCAGCATCTGATGCGCCTTGGACATTGTTCTGGCCACGCAACGGATGCAGACCGGTGCCGGGCCGACCCACTTGGCCGGTGATCATCGATAAGGCGATCAGGCAACGCGCATTGTCGGTGCCATGGATATGCTGGGAAACGCCCATGCCCCAAAAGATGATTGAGGCTTCAGCGGTCGCATAAGTACGCGCGACTGTTCGAATGGTGTCAGCGTCAATACCACAGATAGGTGCCATTTCTTCTGGCGTGAAGTCTTTCACGTGCTGTTTGAGGCTTTCAAAGCCCTCCACGTGCGCTTGCACGTACTGCGTGTCGTACAAACCTTCGTCGCAGATGACGTTCAACATTGCATTTAGCAGTGCGACATCCGCGCCGGGTTTAAACGCCAACATATGTGTTGCGTGACGCTTAAGCGCGTGTCCGCGCGGGTCGAGAACGATGAGTTTCTTGCCTGCCTTGGCGGCGTTTTTGAAGAATGTCGCGGCCACCGGATGATTTTCCGTGGGGTTGGCGCCGATCACGATGATGCATTCTGCGTCACGCGCGGCGGTAAATGGTGCGGTTACCGCGCCAGAGCCAATACCTTCTAGTAGCGCCGCAACTGAAGAGGCGTGACAGAGCCTGGTGCAATGGTCGACATTGTTGGTGCCAAATCCTGCGCGTACCAGTTTTTGTACTAAATACGCTTCTTCGTTCGAGCCTTTTGCAGAACCGAAGCCAGCCAGTCCGGCGCCGCCGTGTGCTTCGCGTATTTTTATGATGCCGGCGGCTGCGCGATCGAGCGCTTCGTCCCAGGTCGCTTCGCGGAAATGTGTGAACGGATTACCTGGGTCGACTTCATCATCTGCGCGCTTCGGCACATCGTCGCGCCTGACGAGCGGCACGTTCAAGCGATGTGCATGGGATGCGTAGTCGAAGCCGAATCGACCTTTGACGCATAACCGTTGTTCGTTACCAGGGCCGTTTCGGCCTTGTACGGAGATGATTTGGTTGTCGTTAGTCTCGTATGTGATCTGACAACCAACGCCACAGTATGGGCAGACACTGTCAGTACGCTCTAGCGCGAGCTTACGGTCCACTCCGTGTTCGTCTACGCGTGTTACTTCCATCAACGCACCGGTTGGGCAAGCTTGCACACATTCGCCACATGCGACGCAGGTACTCGCGCCCATCGGGTCGTCCATATCGAACACAATTTTCGCATGGCTGCCGCGATAGGCCATGCCAATAACGTCGTTTACCTGCACTTCGCGACAAGCGCGTACGCACAAATTGCACTGGATGCAGGCGTCTAATTGCACCCGCATAGCAGGATGGCTAGCATCCCCGCTGGGCGCTTGCGCGCGCGCGGGTAAACGGCTGTCTTTTAGGTTTAGTCGGTCGCTCCACTGCCAGAAGGTCGAATCGTGCGAGCGCGCGATATCGCGTGCAGGCTGGTCGGCCAGCAACATTTCGAACACCATCTTACGCGCGCTGTCTGCGCGCTCCGATGCAGAGCTGACTTTCATGCCAGCGCTCGGAGCGCGGATGCACGAAGCCGCAAGCGCCCCCTCGCCGTCGATCTCTACCATGCAAGCACGACAGTTGCCATCGCCTCTGTAACCGGGCTCGTCAGCGTAACAAAGGTGCGGAATCGATGTCCCGACACGCTTAGCGACCTGCCAGATAGTCTCCCCAGGCGCGGCCGTTACTGCTTGTCCGTTCAGTTCAAACTCGATCGATTGGCTCATCGGAGATCCTCCGGGAAGTGCTTCAATACGCTCAACAGTGGGTTAGCCGCAGCTTGGCCAAGCCCGCAAATTGATGCGTCTGACATCGTCTGAGATAGTTCGCGTAATAGCGGCTGATCCCAATTGTCTTGTTCCATCAGGCTGACAGACTTTTCCGTGCCGACCCGACATGGCGTGCATTGACCGCAGCTCTCATCTTCAAAAAATCGCATCAAATTCAGCGCGACATCTTTCATATTATCCGCATCACTAAGCACAACTACCGCGTGTGACCCGATGAAACAGCCATGCGGCTGCAGTGTGCTGAAGTCGAGCGGTATGTCGTTCATTGCTGCTGGTAAAATTCCTCCTGAGGCACCGCCGGGTAGGTAGGCCTTGAAGGTGTGCCCGGGCGCCATACCGCCGCAGAATTCATCCACGAGCTCCTGAATGGTGACGCCAGCAGGGGCAAGTTTGACCCCAGGAGACTTGACTCGACCAGACACTGAATAGCTGCGTAAACCTTTGCCACCATTGCGGCCATGGCTAGTGAACCAGTCAGCACCCTTTTCGAGGATCTCGCGCAGCCAGAATAGCGTCTCTACGTTTTGAACGAGCGTTGGGCGGCCAAAAATCCCGACCTCAGCGACATACGGTGGGCGATGTCGGGGCAAACCCCGCTTGCCTTCGATTGACTCGATCATCGAAGATTCTTCGCCGCATATGTAGGCGCCAGCGCCACGCCGTAGCTCTACTTCACGCCCGCCGAACAGGCCCGCTGCTTCCACGCTGGCGAGCTCCTTGTCCAGCAAGCTGTGGATGAAGGGGTACTCGTCGCGCAGATAAATGAATACGGTCTCAGCTTCCACCACCCAGGCTGCAATCAGCATGCCTTCTAAGAAGCGATGTGGCTCCGTTTCCAGGTAATGACGGTCCTTGAATGTGCCAGGCTCGCCTTCGTCGGCGTTTACGGCCATCAGTCGCGGGCCAGCGTAACCGCGCACAAAACCCCACTTGCGCCCGGTCGGGAAGCCTGCACCACCGAGGCCACGTAGATTGGAGTCAAGTACCCGTTGGGTAATTTCTTCCGGCGAGTGTTTACCGTCTAAACACTCGCGCAGCAGCGTATAACCGCCGGTGGCGCAATAGTCGTCAAAGCTTTGATAGTCCGGAATCACTGGATGGATGTGACCGGACTCGATCGCCGCACTGATATTTTCAGTGCTAGCGTGGTCGACGTGATGATGGCCAACTTCGGCGACCGGTGCTGTGTGGCAGCGACCCATGCACGGTGCGCGCACGACACGTACATCGGGTCCTAAGGCATCAGGCAGTTGCTCGAGTAAGACTTTTGCACCGGCCATTTCGCACGACAAACTGTCGCACACGCGCACAGTAAGGGCGGCTGGCGGCGTGTCGTCTTCGCGCACCAGATCGAAATGGGCGTAAAAGCTCGCAACCTCGTAAACCTCGGTTTGCGCCAATTTGAGTTCTTCGGCGAGTGCGGCCATGTGCCGTGCTGCAAGATGACCAAACTCATCTTGAATGAGATGCAAATACTCGATCAGATGGTCGCGGCGGCGCTCGCGATCACCCAGCAGCGCCAATACTTCGGCGCGTGCGCTAGGATCGACTTGGCGTCCTTTGGTGGTAAAGCGCGACCCGCGACGACGTTTGCCGGGGTGATTGCTGATAGAAACCGGTTGGGACGCGGCGACCATGCTTGCTTCTCCGATAGAGGCGTCCGTGGGCGGACGTTGTTCAACCTGAACTGAAGTGAGTGCGTACTATATTGCGCTGATTTAGTCCGCACGTACGTCATGCTAGGTGTTTTTGTGGTTATTAGGAGGAGACTATCAGGATTTGGTATTTTGTATACCAGATCTGTTTCCACAATCCGCCACTTGCAGCGAACAATAGGTGGTCTCTCGCTAGATTGATTGGGCAAATGCGCGGTCGCCCGACCTGCCTGCGACGAGTGGCGTGCACTTGTGCTCGCAAGCGCTCCCGAACGTGCGCGCGCTGTGCCAGACATTGCCGAATTGCGTGTGAATCGGCGGGCTATGCATATCCGGGCGGGCAGGCGCGCAAGGCCAGGCACAATTTCCGACCAGACGCGCACTAAGCGTGAGCCTTAAAGCTGCACCCGGCTTGTTTCTAAACCCCATATGCTGGGGCGTTACGCTATTAGCCCAGAGCTTTAACCAGTTTGGTGCCAAGCGCCGCCGGGGATTCGGTAACGTGAATGCCAGCGCTGCGCATTGCTTCCATCTTGTCACCGGCGCCGCCTTTGCCACCCGCAATAATCGCGCCTGCGTGGCCCATGCGTCGCCCGGGCGGTGCCGTAGCGCCAGCGATGAAGCCGACAACTGGCTTAGTGTTTTTGGACTGCTTCAAGAATTCAGCCGCTTCTTCTTCGGCGCTACCACCAATTTCACCGATCATGATGATCGACTCGGTGCCGGGGTCACCAAGGAACATTTCCAGGCAGTCGATGAAGTTGGTGCCGTTGACTGGGTCGCCGCCGATGCCGATGCAGGTGGATTGGCCTAGGCCAACGGCGGTCGTTTGCGCAACAGCTTCGTAAGTCAAAGTGCCGGAGCGTGATACTACGCCGACTGAGCCAGGCAGATGAATATGTCCCGGCATGATCCCTATCTTGCACTGCCCAGGCGTGATTACACCGGGACAATTAGGCCCTACCAGGCGCGTGTTGCTGCCTTCAAGCGCACGTTTGACGCGCACCATGTCAAGCACTGGAATGCCTTCTGTTATACAGATCACCAGTTCAACGCCGGCATCAATAGCCTCGAGGATAGCGTCTGCGGCAAATGGTGGTGGCACGTAAATCGACGATGCGTTAGCGCCAGTAGCGCTAACAGCGGCGGCAACGGTATTGAAAACCGGGCGATCTAAATGACGCTCTCCACCACGACCCGGCGTAACACCACCGACGACTTGCGTACCATAAGCAATCGCTTGTTCGGAGTGAAATGTGCCTTGCGAGCCGGTAAATCCCTGACAAATGACTTTCGTGTCTTTTCCAATTAAAACTGCCATTGCCTTAGGCTCCCTTGCTCGCCGCGACGGCTTTTTCGGCGGCATCGGCCAGATTGCTCGCCGAAATGATATCGAGGCCGGAATCGGCCATGATGCGTTTACCTTCTTCGACGTTAGTGCCCTCTAAGCGTACGACTAGCGGGACGCTTAGGCTTAGTTCGCGAGCCGCAGCGACAACACCTTCGGCAATGATGTCGCAGCGCATGATGCCGCCAAAGATATTGACCAGGATGCATTTGACTGCGGGGTCCGCAGTGATGATTTTGAATGCGGCGATCACCTGCTCTTTTTGTGCGCTACCGCCAACATCGAGAAAATTGGCCGGCTCGCTGCCGTATAGCTTGATGATGTCCATCGTTGCCATGGCCAAGCCCGCACCGTTGACCAAGCAACCGATTTCTCCATCGAGATTGACAAAATTGAGGTGGTATTTATCTGCCTCAACTTCCGCAGGATCCTCTTCGTCCAGGTCGCGTAGGGCCGCGATGTCTTGGTGCTTGTAGAGCGCGTTGTCGTCGAAGTTAATCTTCGCGTCCAACGCCATCACCTCGCCAGCACCGGTCACGACTAAGGGGTTAATCTCAACCACGCTCGCGTCCAACTCGATGAACGCTTTGTACATCGCGAGCATGAATTTGACCCCGGAACTGACCTGCTTGCCCTCCAATCCAAGCCCGAACGCCAACTGGCGCGCGTGAAACGGCATCATGCCGATAGCCGGATCGATAGTGGCTTTCAGAATTTTCTCTGGCGTTTTCTCCGCGACCTCTTCGATGTCCATGCCACCTTCGGTGGATGCCATCATCACAATCCGCGAAGATTGTCGGTCCAACAACATGCCCAGATAGAGCTCGCGCGCGATGTCGCAACCCTCTTCTATGTAGAGTCGCTTGACCTCTTTGCCTGCCGGGCCAGTTTGCTTGGTGACCAGCGTGTGACCGAGCATTTGCTCAGCACTGGTGCGCACGTCGTCTACAGATTTCACGACCCGCACACCACCCGCGCCTTGTGGCGCATCGGCGAAACGACCGGCACCGCGGCCACCTGCGTGGATTTGTGACTTGACCACCCAAACCGGGCCACCCAGCGCTTGCGCGCCAGCAACGGCCTCATCGACACTCATCGCTGCGTGTCCGCTCGGCGTAGCAACTCCATACTGTTTGAGCAGTTGCTTGGCCTGGTACTCGTGAATGTTCATGCTGGTGGGGATTCCTTTAACGGACCTCGGGTCTACCGGTTCGATAGGGCCCCAATTTTACATAACAGCGTCAACACCGAGATCGCCAAATCCCTTGTTGTCGAAGTTTGCGCGGAACAGGTCCCGCAATTTGTTGGCCGATGCGTCGTATGCGCTCTTATCCGCCCACACATTGCGTGGGTTCAATACCGCTGAATCGACCCCAGGACAAGTCTTCGGCACGCGCAGATTAAACACCGGATGCATCTCGGTTTCTGTGCCGTTATGCAGTTCGCCACTTAACCCGGCGCTCAGCAGTGCGCGCGTATCTTTGATTGAAATACGCGGCGATGATGAGGCTGGTCCACCGCTCCAGCCGGTGTTGAGCAAGATGCACCGCGCATTGGTTTTTTCCATCTTCTCTTTTAGTAATTTCGCGTACACAGATGGGAAATGTGACATGAACGGGGCACCAAAACAGGCGCTGAACGTCGCTTGTGCCTCGGTCAATCCAACTTCGGTGCCAGCCAGCTTGGCGGTGAAGCCCTGCACGAAGTGATACATCACGTCTTTGCTTTCCAAGATCGAAACTGGTGGCAACACCCCGAATGCGTCAGCTGTTAGCAGCACTATCGTCTCTGGATGACCGCCGCGCGCACCATCGGCAACGTTTGGATTTGCTGAAAGTGGGTACGAAAAGCGCGTGTTTTCAGTTATTGAGCTGTCGGTGAGGTCCAGATCTTGCGGATCTGTATCTTCAATCGGCTTGCCAGGCAGCGGTGGTACGTTTTCTATAATCGTTCCGGCTTGCGACAGCGCCGCGGCAATTACCGGCTCGGCTTGTTTATCCAGATCAATAAGTTTTGCGTAGCAGCCGTCTTCTAAGTTCGAGATGCCGTCATCGGTCCAACCAGTTTCATCGTCGCCGATAAGCTGGCGGTCAGGGTCTGCAGATAAGGTGGTTTTACCAGTTCCAGACAAACCGAATAGGATCGCCGAGTCATTGCGTCCGCCAATGTTGGCTGAGCAATGCATAGACAGATGTCCCTGCAGCGGCAGCAAATAGTTCATCACAGTGAAAATGGTTTTCTTGACGCAACCGCAGTAGTCCGCGCGACCCGCCACCAGCACAACCTTGTTGCGCATGTCGACGATAACCGCGCGGTCCGACTTGGAACCGTCGCGCTCGGGCTCGCAGCGAAACGACGGCACATTGAGCATGGTCCAGCGCTTAGCTTCTACATCAGCGACACCGGCGACCGCTTTCGGAAACATGTTATGCGCGAACATTGCATGGGTTGCGTATTCGCCCACAAAGCGATACGGCACGGCGTAGCTTGGATCCGTGCCGGCAAATACGTCTTGTACGTATAGCGTACCCGCACGTTGATTTAGGTATTCGACTACGCGGCGCAGCAGGCCTTCGAACTTGTCGGGGCGGTATTTCTGCAGATTGTCCTTCCACCATACTGTGTCTTCGACTTCTGGCCACGCAACCATAAAGGTGTCGTTGACCGGGCGTCCTGTGCAGGTCGGGTCCGTGTAGAAAACCAACGGGCCGTTCACACCGAGCTTGGTCGGGAACGCCTTTTGCGCGTCATCGGGCCCATCGAGCGTGACGCGGCCACGGTCGTTGGCGATGGCTTCGCCAAAAAGCTGGTCTTTCGCCAAGTTGTGTTTGAACTTTACGGAGGTGAGACCGAGCTTATCGCTCAGTGCGGTTTTCAGGTCCATGCTGGTCCTCGAAGGTATCGACAGAGATGGCAGTGCTGAATTGCGGATCCACTTGGTGTTTGGGTCAGATCGTTTCGGTATTGTTACGGGCAATAACAAAGCCGCAATTTATGGCCGCAAAAGCGCGTGTTCAGAAATTAGTTCGCTACCATAACGTTTCACTTATCGACGCCGCAACAACTGTGCTCAAAACTTGTGCGCTAGGCCCCGTAAATTGCGCAATTTTTTGCTGCGTCGGCCGCCACGTGAGCCGCTGTAGCGCTGGCTATCGTTGTGTCTTGCGCGGTTCTAACTGCTAGATACGCAATCCGCGTAGTAGCGCTTTGAATGCGCCCGCAACGCTCGGCGCTAACAGCGCCGTCCGGCGGATGGTGGCACGGCGGAATCAATTGGGTTAGGGTCCTAGAATGCAGTCGCACGACCGGCAGCTACAATACTAATCATGCACGTCCGAATTGGGCGCCGGGTATAAGAAAAAAGTTGAGCATTTTCGGCTTTCGAGCTGCGTATCAACCGTTTTGGAGAGGCAGATATGTATATGAAGCGTAGAAATTTAGCCGCGGCACTCGTCGCACTAACAGCGTCCACAGTCATGGTTTCTACCAATGCGCTGGCCGCATGGACGCCAAAGAAGCCAATTGACTTTGTCATCATGGCCGGCAAGGGCGGTGGTGCAGATAAAATGGCGCGTTTGCTGCAGAGCATTGTTGAGAAGAACAAGTGGTCACCGCGCCCGCTTGTACCGGTGAACAAGCCCGGTGGCTCTGGCGCGGAAGCGCTGGTACATCTGAAGCAGAAGACTGGCGACAATCACACCATCATGGTGACGTTGAACAGTTTCTACACTACGCCGATGCGTCAACCCAAGTTGGGCGTTGACTCGATGACCTTCACGCCGATTGGGCGTATGGCAGAAGATACTTTCTTGCTGTGGGTGAATAAGACCAGTGGCATTACCAACGTCGAGCAGTTTGTTGCGGCCGCTAAAGCTGCTGGCAACAAATGGATCATGGCGGGCACCGGTAAAGGTTCGGAAGATCAACTCCTAACGACCTTCTTGAACTCTGCTTACGATTTGAAGATGAAATACGTGCCCTTTAAAGGGGGTGGACGTGTGGCCAAGGAATTAGCTGGTGAGCACGCTAATTCGACCGTCAACAACCCTTCTGAGCAACTCGGCTTCTATGAAGCTGGCAACACGCGTCCAATTGCCGCGTTCACACCAGAGCGTCTGCCGTTGTTCAAGGATGCGCCAACCTTCCGTGAACTCGGTCAGGATTTTGTCTACTTCATGCAGCGCTCTGTTGTCGGCGCACCAGGCATGAGTGCGGACGCAGAAGCTTTCTATCGTGACTTGTTTAAGAAAGTTTACGATTCACCTGAATGGCAGACTTACATGCAAAAGAAGAGTCTCCAGGGCGGATTCTTGACCGGTGCTGAGCTGAAGGCTTATTGGAAACGCGAGCGTGACATCCACGAAGTGATGCTGCGCAATATCGGCGAAGTTAAGTAACTCATCGAGGCATAGTCTGAGCGGGCTGTTTGCCGCTCTTTAACTCGGTAATAGAAATGGGCCCAAATGGGCCCATTTTTTATTCGGTTTCAAAGTTCTGCAGGCATTGTTTGTAATACTCTTATGGCGTATTCGTTGTTTGTGCCGAAGTTGCTTTGGCCCACTAGGATTTTCGCCGAAATTAGCCGCACTTTGCGATTCGTTGGCGCTAATGCACCTTACAGTTCGCGCACCCGCCGCACTCCAGGGCTCGCTTACCTTAGCAGACGCGGGTGGTCGCGCTGGCCGCTTGGGCTGGCCGCGACCGTGTTTGTCGGTGCTGCTTGTGCACATCAATCGGGTACCTCTCAGATTGACGTAAAGGTGCGTAGCGAAGCGGCGCAAACGGTGGTGAGCGTGATTGTTTCCGCCGGCCAACACGATCTAATGCTGGCGCTGGGTGTGCCGGTTAGTATGGATGAGCCTATGTCCGCACGTGTGTTAGAGGCGCGTATGCCAGCCGTTGAGCGTTACATTAAGCGACACTTCGGCATTGCTGGGCGGGCCGGGCAGTGCCGGCCTGAGGACATGCGCTACGTTGTGGCTAACAATCCAGAGTACATCGACCTGCACCTGGAGTTTCACTGTGCCGCACCGATGCGCTGGTTACTGATGGGGTACGGATTATTTTTTAACCTCGACCCAGAACATATTGCAGTTGGGCGTTTGCTGGCGCCGGCTGCTGCAACCCAAGATCTCTACTTCGACGCAACAGTGCAGAAACTGGTGTTTGAATGGTGATCGAGGTGAGGTCGTAGTACCTTGGCTCTAGCTAGCTGTTCGCGCTTGCGCTTTGGATTCAAACACCCCCGCAAGCGCCCAGCATCGTGCACGCGCTGGCTGGCGCACAGAATTATTTGTTTTCTCAAACCCTTCGTAGTTGGTGAATTATGCTCAAAAAACAGTGCACTTTAACGTCCCACAGCTCGTTTACACGCCTCTGTGCCGCGCGCTTCCCGAGGCTTGTCAAAGCCGCCACTGTGTTGTTGGCATTGAGTGTTTTAGGTAGTGCCCAGAGCGTGCTTGCGGCAGATGCCAAGGGTCGTTTCAACGTCAAAGGCGCGGGCTTGGCCACCTGTGAGCGTTTTTTGAATGGGTACAAAAAAGCCGATAAAGAGTTCTATCTGTTCGCGGGCTACGTGCACGGTTACCTGAGCGCTGCTAATGCCTTGTCAGCTAGCACTTATGATTTGTTGCCTTGGCAAAGCGATGGAGCGCTCATGGGCGCGGTCGCAGGTGCGTGTAAAATCAACCCTAAGGAGCGTTTCGGCAACGTATTGATACAGTTGGTGCGGTCGCTCGGTCGGCAGCGCCTTACTGAATACAGCGATGCGGTCGAAGTGTCTAAAACGCCACCGCAGCGGCTCTATCGCGAGATCATATTCAGGATGCAAACGCAGCTGAAGGCGTATGGCCATTACGATGCAGAACCAACATCGTTGTTTGACGATAAGACCGAGACGGCTCTGCGCGCGTTCCAGGCCGCCAACGCACTGGAGCAATCTGGTAAGCCTGATCAGCGCACGTTAATTGCCCTGTTTAAGCCCAAGTGAATCGACGGCTAGCTAGGCCATTGTGCTTCGCGTAAAAAGGGCTACGCGATGCACTCAACGCAACTGAGCACGCGCCCTTAGTTTTTCTTCACTATCAAACTCTCGCACTTAAGGAGCCCATAAAAAATGTTCTACGAACTTCGTCAATACACTATCTTGCCTGGGCAGATGCAGGCATGGATCGACTACATGGAGGGGACCATAATTCCCTTCCAAGTGTCTCAAGGGATGGTCATCACTGGAAGCTATCGCGGCGAACAAGACGACAGCGTCTATGTTTGGATGCGCCGTTTCGAATCTGAGTCGCATCGTGAGGCTCTGTACAAAGCAGTTTACGAAAGTGATCGTTGGAAAAATGAGATTTCGCCCATTGTTGCGACACTTATCGACCGAAGCGTAATCAAGGTAACCCGCATTGTGCCAACGCCGCTGTCAGTCGCGCAGTAGCGGCGGCGCCAGCTATCGTTCAGTCATACATCGAGTGATTGCGCGCGTCGTACGTTCGCGCCAACACTCATCACCTGTAGCGAGAACTGCGCAGGTTCGAAGTTGAACATTGCTTGAACGCCAGACCTTGCGCCTGAGTTGAGGCAAGGTCTAGCTGTTGTGCACGAAATCATCCAAGCAAGCTGGAACGTGCGCCGAATCAACTTCTATTAGCTGGCGCCGCGTAGCTCATGCGCGCGCGTAAGCCAATACATCTGTAATCGTACTTTGGCTTTCGAGTCCTGCAATGGCACTCACCATGTTCTCGGTTTGTTGCTCACCTAGAACCGGAGTTGCGAGTGCGCGAAACTTCTTGGCGAGCTTGGCTTCTTGTTCGCTTAGGTCCTGCATCGGTTTGGATATGTCGAAGTCTTGTGTCAGGACTTGCCCGTTCTTCTGGTGTACCACCACTTGCGAGAAGAATGAATCGAACTCTGGCCGGCCAGTGACACTCGATTTGCTGCGCAATGCCGCAACGTCACTCATCTCGAAGGTTTCGTCCTGATACAGCGATAAACTGCCGTCGGCTTTGTCCAGCAAGCCGAGTGCGACATTGTGCGTAAGGCTAAATTTGGCCTCAAGACCACTGCTCGGTTCGGCGATGTCGCACATGCCAATACAATTTTGCGGGACGCTAATTTCGATCTTATCAATTGAGCTTGGGTCAAAGCCTTCTTGCAAAGCTAAACGCAGCGCTGCCTCGGTCGGTGCGTGCACACCGTAACAAGCTGGATGGTATTTAAAGAGTGTGTCATGGGTATGGAATAACTCGCCTATGCCTTCTAAGGCCTGCTCAATGTCATGGTCGCCCTCGGCCATGGTGTCGCCAAATCCTTGACCAATATCAAGCGTATTCTCGCGCGCGGTGAAGCCGCGTGCGGCGAGCGACGCTGCTAATAGGCCGTTAGACGCGGCTTTGCCGGCGTGCAGCGGCTTCGACATTGTGCCGAAATTGCTCTTCAGGCCTGCCGCTTGGGTCGCTGCGATGCCCATAGCGCGGTTCGTTGCTTCGGCATCGAGGCCAAGCAGGTTGGCGCAGCCCGCGGCCGCACCAATTGCACCAATCGTGCCAGTCGCATGCCAACCACGGGCGTAGTGACCTTTGCTCATCATGGCGCCGATCCGCGCTAAAACTTCTACGCCCGCGACGAACGCAGTGACGACCGCGGCACCATCTTTGCCATGGCGCTCAGCTAAGGCAAGGACTGCAGGCATTACCGCAACAGTGGGATGGCCAGTGAAGACCCCCAGCACGTCGTCATAATCCAGCGCATGCGCGGCAGAACCGTTGTAGAGCGCGGCTTGCGACGCCGAGGTGCGTTCGTGCGTGCCGATCAAAGATGCGTGTGGCGCGCCACCTTCGTCTTCGATCTGGGCGAGTAACATTTCAGACAATGGTTCACTCTTGCCTGCGAGGGTGACGCCAACCATGTCCATCAAACAGTGTCGTGCAACCGCGCGGGTGCGCTCGGGAATTTGCTCTAGGGTCAGGGCAGACGCGAACTCGGCGAGCGCTTCGGTAATACTCGGTTCATTAGTGCGTTGGTCAGCCAAGGTGGTCACTCCTAAGTGTTATGCCGCAGCGATATGGTGGAGATTAGGTGACGCGCGGTGCCATGGTGTCAAGCCTTATAGTGTTTGCACGGCGCTGCGCACTAGTAATTTTAATCCAGCAGCGAAGCCTTCGTGGACCTCGCGTGAGCGGGTACCGACTTCATGTCGTCAGCCCGCGGGCGCACGCAGCAGCGCATGATTAGAGTCGTATAGCCCAACCAGGACTGCCGTGCCGCTACTGCTCACTTTGATTGCACCGTAGCGCGCTTGTTCGTAATAGTGCGCGTGACCTTCCTGGAAAAAGTATGCGCTTGACGCAATGCGTACGTGCAGGCTGCGCTTGCGAAACTTCAACAGTCGCTCGCCGGCAGCCAATTTCTCACCTTCGCGCCAGACCCGCACAAACGTGGCCGCGCCGGCCGGGTCGACAGAAACGACGGCGAGACCGTCCCGACTGTCTGCGACCTTTGCTGCAATCGAATCCGCCATTCGATAGCGCAAAACCATGTAGTCGCCTTGTAGCAAAGAGCGCGGGTCCACCGGGCGAAGCTGCAGCAATACGGTGTGACCCTGCGCCAGGATCTGCTCTTTGTGCCATGTATTGCTCGCGACAACTGCAATTGCGAGTAAGCATCCGGCCCACATCAATTTAATCCGCATGTGCAATTTCCTTGCGCAGCACGTGGCTGACCCAAACGCGCAAGCCCAATAGCAACAGGCCGGCCGAGCATAGGCTCAGGGATTTGTTGAGCAAGGTTGTATCCAGTTGGTAGTAATACGCTGACAAGTAGATGGCAAGACCCGTGCAGGCAATATTGCGGGCTAGGCGCTCTGCGCGCATGAACGCGAAAGACAGCGCAAGTATTGCCGCCAGTACGCCGGGGGCAGCACTGAGCGCGGCTACCAGCGCGATGCAAGGCAGCACCAGATAAAGTCGTTCGAGGCTGCCTGCTGCCGGGTTGAGCCGGTTGTGAATGCCCAAGCTACTCACCAAGAAAACAACGCCAATACCAACCGAGGCCAGCCACGGACGCGCCTGCCAGGCGAATTCCTCAGCTGCGAGCGTTGGTGCGCAAACAGCCAGCAACGACGCCAATAAACCGTAAGCGAGTGGCATTGCAATTTTGTGCCAATGCGACCCCGCCAGCGCGTCCAAGTAATGCCAAACCACCGCAGTACTTGTTGCGATAGCAATAACCACCGCTTCGCTTGCGTACGACAGCGTTCCTGAATGCGTGATAATCAGCGCGCCGGCGGTGGCAACACAGACCGCCAGGAAGCGATGCAGGGCATCTGGGTACAGCCAGAATAGCCCGGCGGAAAGCGCAATCATGATGGCGCCGGCACCTAGTTCATCCGCCTCACTACCGGCACTGAGCGTCATCAAGGCTTGCCCGGTCATGCTGAGCGCTAACAAAAACTGCCTGGCGAAATCTCCGGGCCTAATGGAGCGGCGCACCGCCACGGCGATGCACAGCACCAGTGCGCCTGCCACCAGCGCTTGCGTTGCGTTGTTGACGATGTCCGCTGCGACCAAGAAAACCGTCAGCGGTATCATCGCAAGCCATGCCCCTACCGCAGTCAGCGCCTTGATTAGCCACGGTGAATCTTCGTGTTCCTCGGCGAGCGCTGCAGTTGCCGCCGCGCGTGCTTCGGCGCTCGCGAGTTGCGCGTTGAGCAACTCACCAACAGTGCTGTTGGCGGGTGTTGGGTTCATTTCACACCTCGCCATGAACTATCGTGATAGCGCAGCAATTTCGCCGCCCCGGCACTCATTGCGACAACCATAAGGCCCATGCATAGAAATGTTCCGGCAGCGTCAAAGTCAAGCTGTCCAATGATGGCGAAGCTCACCACGATGATGAGACTGGCATACCAGATCAGCATCACGAACAGATCGCGATCGTGTATTTGACCAAACCAGATGTTGCCAGCAAACGCCAAACAGTAAACGCCGAGGACCCACATTTGCTCTTCGTTGAATCGCAACTCGATTAGCAATGCGCAACACGGCACGCTTATGGCGACCACCGCAAAACCGGCCGCGGTACGCGCCAGCCAACGATGTGCCAGCCAATTGGACTGCCGGCGCTCCGCGCTGATGGCGATAAACTGCGCAATCTGGTTCAGCAATAGCACTGTGGTGGCAAGCCGTGCATCGTCCATGATCGCTACAAAGCCCGCCCATGGCGCTAGCCCGCTGCCCGCCCGCCATTGCCAGCCCAAGCTTGGGTTGACGTGCTCTACCCAAAACAGCGACCAACCAAAGTTGACGAGGATGAGTAACAACACCCAAAGCGCAGTATTGCGGCTGATCCAAACCCACGGTGCAATCACCAGGGCCCATCCCAGGAACAGCGAGTATGGGTCCGCGCCTGTTTGGTAGGCTTGGCCATACACTGCAAGCAACACGCCGGGCGTGACGGCGGCGCCTAGCAATGACGCGCGACCAAGGTGCGTGTCTAAGCCGTGCCAATGAGCGTTGCCCAGCGCGACGAACATTAACGCAAAGAGCAAGCCAAATTTGGCGAAGTGGTGCAATTCAGCCCAGTTGTAGGCGAAGAGGA
>Ga0055584_100000827_pt1 | contig 29711 bp, 24 predicted proteins | sample OSDHelmetaG_FD_58716 | JGI IMG/M metagenome (GOLD analysis project Ga0055584, IMG submission 58716) | Pelagic marine sediment microbial communities from the LTER site Helgoland, North Sea, for post-phytoplankton bloom and carbon turnover... | ecosystem: Environmental > Aquatic > Marine >... | reverse complement strand
ATATATAGAAAAAATAGTGCCAACAGATACATTTACATCAATGTTTGAAGAACCATCTAATGGATCAATGAGCACAACATATTTTCCATTTTTACTTTTCTCGGAATCGAAGGCAATGAAGGAATCTTCTTCTTCTGATGCAACACCACACACCACCTCTCTCATTTCAAGGGCTTCAATGAAAATCCGATGTGCATAAATGTCAAGCTTTTGCTGATCTTCTCCTTGTACGTTTTGATTACCTACACTACCCATGATGTCTTCAACAAGGCCAGCTTTATTGATTTCAGCATTTACAACTTTAGCCGAAAGTCGAAGCGCACTAAGCAATGCACTGAGTTCTCCTGTAGCATATTTGTGTTCAGTTTGAGTCTGAATGATATGTTCTCCGAGAGTAATTATTCTATTCAATAAAGATAATTTTGGATATTATCATGCAAAAATAGAAAACATACTATTATCTACTTCTATAGAAAGAACATTATTCAGTGGTTAGTATATCTAAACTTTTGAATTTGAATTATGAGATAATCACTTCTTCACCTTCATAAGGAATTGCCACATTATCGAACCCTCTGTTGCCCAAATACTCTTGAAATTTTTGCTGGGTATCATGTTCACCATGGACCAAGAACAATTTTTTTAGATTTTCTTTTTGATTTTGAATGTTATTAAGCATTTCATTTCTGTCTCCATGTGCAGAAAATGAGGACATTGTCTCTATACTGGCCTTTACTTCTAGCACATCACCAAATAACTTAAGCTCTGTAGCTCCATTCTTAAGTATAGAACCTGCCGTCTCAGGAGAGCAATAGCCCACAATAAGAAATGTGTTTTTTTCATCTTCTAAATTGTGGTACATATGGTGCCTTATTCTTCCAGCATTCATCATCCCAGAAGCACTAATAATAACACAAGGGTCCTTAGATTCATTGAGCCATTTCGACTCATCTACAGTTCTAACATATTTCAAATTATTAAACCCAAAAGGATTCTTATCTATCAACATATATTCATTCAGAGCATCATCATAACACTCAGAATGTATACCATAAATATCCGTTGCATTAACAGCTAGAGGGCTATCCACAAAGACCGGAACAGGGGGCAATCTCCCAGCAGTTGTTAATTTATCCATCAGATAGACCAGCTCCTGAGTCCGACCAATACTGAAAGCAGGAATAATTAGTTTTCCTCTTTTTTCAATACATGTCTCCGTTAAAATTTTTAAAAATTTCTCAACTTGCTCTGGTTTGTCCTCATGATCTTTATCTCCATACGTAGATTCACAAATGAGGTAATCTACTTCAGGTTGTGACTTTGGATCCCTCAAAATAGGTCTATCAGGTCTCCCTATATCTCCAGTAAACCCAATAGTTCTTTTCCTATTTCCTTCTGTAATGCGAAGTGTTATGCTAGCAGACCCCAAAATATGTCCCTGATCTCGATAAAATATTTCTACATCATCATGAATTTTATGCCATTGCTCGTAAGGATAACTCTTAAACAATTTCATTGTCTCTGCTACATCTTTACTTTCATAAAGTGGGACTCTATTCTTGAGAATTTTTCCTTTATTCTTTTTCTTTTTAGCCCGTTTCTTGATCATTCTTTTATTATACCATTCTACATCTCTCTCCTGTATTTTGGCACTATCCAAAAGCATGATATTACACAAACTCCGTGTAGCATGGGTGGCATGGATACATCCATTAAATCCATCCCTTACGAGTTTTGGAACTCGTCCTGTATGATCAATATGTGCATGTGATAATAAAAGGCAATCCACAGATGCGGGATCAAAATGCCAGTTGTTATTTCTTTCCCAATTATCTCTACCTCCTTGAAACAACCCACAATCTAAGAGCATTCTGAATCCATTGTCCAGAGTGATCAAATGAGCACTTCCTGTTACATTCCTTGCCGCTCCACAAAACTTAATATTCATAATTTATTTTTCTTGTCAATTGTCTGATGGGAGATAGATCAATTCATTTAACCTCTCTTCAACAAGTATTTCATTTGCGACATTGATCACATCGTCCTTGCTTATTTTGCTATACATCTCTATTTGTTCATTGACTAAGTCTACATCGCCTAAAGCCTCAAAATAAGACAAAATCATAGCCTTATTAAGAATGTCCAAATTAGAAAGAATAATCTCAGTAGTGAGCTTGTTCTTAAGTTTAATAAGTTCTCTTTCTGTGACCTCTCCGTTCTTAATAATATCAATTTGTTGCCAAATTAGATTTTTAGCCTTTTCCATATCTACATCGGGCATTGGTTTACCTTCTATGATGAACAATCCAGGGTCAAATGTCCCAGAGATATATGCATTTATACTAGAAAAGAATTGAGATTTTTTAACTAGGTTTTGATAAAGTTTACTGGATTTACCTGAAGCTAATAAATCTGAGAGAAGATCACATATATAAAACTTAGGGTCTAATCTATCCGGCATAGGGAATGCTAGATATACAGATCTAACTGGCACATCTGCACTAACTTCTTTTTGCCTTTTTTCTTTTTGGACAGGTTCCGGAGAAAGGCTATCCCATTTTGATGAAGAGCTATCTATTTCTGCAAACCACTTATTTGCAAGCACTTTCATTTCGTCATGACCTAGTGGGGATGCAATTGAAAGAACTGCATTATGAGGAGTATAATACTTTTGATAAAATTGACTCACATCTTCTATTTTGGCCTGATCTATATGTTCTGGCACTTTTCCAATTGTAGGCCAATTGTATGGGTGATTTTGGTAGCACATAGAAGATATATGATGCCATGCATCACCATATGGAGTATTCAAACACACCTCCTTGAACTCTTCAACTACCACTTTTCTTTGTACATCAAGGCTTTTTTTACTGATAATAAGATTTGCCATTCTATCAGCTTCTACCCAAAGTGCAGATTCGATATTCTCTACTGGTAACACTTCATAATAATTGGTGTAATCACTGTTAGTAAAGGCATTGTTCTCCCCTCCAGCTATTTGGATTATTTCGTCAAAATCACCTACATTTTCTGACCCTCCAAACATTAAATGTTCAAAAAGGTGAGCAAATCCTGTGTTATCTGAAGATTCGTTTCGTGAGCCTACTTTGTAAAGTACATTTACGGCCGCCATAGGCGTGGTAGTATCCTGATGAGTGAGAACTGTAAGGCCATTCTTTAATACAATTTTTTCAAAATCTATCATTCACTTTCTATTGTCATACATGACATTCAATCAATCAATATGCGAAAATGACAATTTTATAATTATTATTTATTGTCCACTAAGAAAGAGAGTGGAAATGGTGGGAATTTTTAGTTTAGGGCATAAAAAAAGCACCTTATATTGGTATTAATGAGGTGCTTTTACTTGGTATAGTAGGGTAAAACTAATTTTAAATCATCTCGACTTTTCGAGAATTTAAACTTGGTATATTTTAAGATAATAATTTTCTTTTGTACCTAAGTACACCCATAAGACAATCATCTTTCCATTTACCCCTATAACATCTTGAATTTTTTGAAAAAAGTTTCTTTTTCTATAAGCCTTTCGGATTTTATATCTCTTATCACTAACTATCCGAATTCAAATAAAGGCTACCACTTTCTGTTTTCATAAAAGTATCAAAGGCAATCTCCTCTTGTTTTATAAATCCTTTGTTTGGAAGACTTCCATTATTGACCATTTCAACTACAGCTGCAATAGAGGCAGCAGTGGTCCATGAGATAGCCCTCCATTCTTTACCACCAATTTGCAATGGAGAAAAAGCTTTGAAATATTCACTCCTCAAAAGTTTTTTGTCTTGCCAACCCTCTACCACAGCATAAACGTATACTACATCCTCTTTCACTGGTGGTTTCGCGTTTTCTAAAATTTTGGTGAGCTGTTCTTTATTTTCTTTTAATATTAACTCTTGAATTAAGAATTTCATGAGTTTACCATGTCCTGGATATCTTATAGTCTTATAGTTGAGTGTATCCACCTTTCCTTCATATGTCTCACACATAGTTCCTAATCCTCCAGATGTAGTAAATGCTTCAAACTCACGACCGCCAATGTTGATATATTCAAAACCATCCAACGAGCTTACCATCTTCCGCTTACCATTTTGAATTGCTTCAGCATCATTAATATATTCATTAATTACACCAGCAGGAGACCAGGTGAATGAATAAGCTAATAATCCATTGGGATATTTAGGCAATGCACCAACTCTTAACTCAATATCCCTCACTTTCGTAAATTCATTGGCAAGATGTGCTCCTATGATACCAATGAATCCTGGAGCAAGACCACATTGAGGAGCCATTACAGTTCGGGACGTTTTACTCAATTCCCGAATATAATTTGTGGTTTCGACATCTTCTGTAAGGTCAAAATAATGCAGCCCTTCGTCATGAGCTATTTTTGCAATAGGCTTATTTAAAAAGTATGGTAATGCGGAAACGACAGAATCATACTTAGACATCAAGTCTTTCATAAATTCTATGTCGCTTACATCTCCTAATATTACTTCAAAAGGAAGGTCATAATTGTAATGTGGTTTTTTCTGATCTAGTCCTGTTACCATAAACTCTTTACTCAATAAAACACCAACTAGGCTACCTACTTTTCCTAGTCCTAATACGAGAATTTTTTTCATCAATTTATTTTGTAATTCAAGTTCAAGGTATGAAAAGAACCATGATCGTAGTTCATAATTCTGAATAAGATGAATCCAGTTTTTATATTGAGGCTTCATATAGAAAAAACTCATTGATCAAAAACGCAATCCACCAAATTCTTAAAGACAAATTCGGGTATGATAGATTTCGACCTCTTCAAGAAGAAGCCATTACTGCAGTATTAGAAGGACATGATACTTTACTTGTATTGCCAACAGGTGGCGGCAAATCTATTTGCTTTCAAGTCCCCGCATTAGTCAAAGAAGGCATTAGCATTGTAGTCTCCCCTCTTATTGCCTTGATGGATGATCAGGTTATAAGTCTTCGAGAAAATGGAATAAATGCTTATGCCATCCATAGTAATGTTTCATCTCATGAGCAAAATTTGATTTATTCAAAGATCTCATCTGACAGCGCATCTATCCTTTACATGGCCCCTGAGCGTCTTTTGACTGAAAATATGCTTCGATATCTAGATACAATGAATGTAAGTCTAATTGCAATTGACGAAGCACATTGTGTGTCCGTATGGGGGAATGACTTTAGGCCAGAATATGAGAAATTGAGAATCTTAAAAGAAAGGTTTCCTAAAGTTCCAACAATCGCTCTTACTGCAACAGCGGATAGTGCTACTCAAAAGGATATAATAGAGAAACTAGCACTTAGTGAACCTAAGCATCTGTTAGGAAGTTTTGAAAGAAAAAACATAACAATTTCAGCTCGCCCGGGAACTGATAGAATTAAAGAAATAAGGAAGTTCATCTATAATTATGAAGACGAAGCAGGTATCATATATTGTCTGAGTCGCAAAGCATGTGAATCAGTAGCAGATAGCCTACAAAGTTTTGGATTAGAAGCAGCTTATTATCATGCAGGTATGACTGGTGATGAAAGAAAATTTGTACATAACAATTTCCTCTATGACAAAATTAAAATAGTATGTGCGACTATTGCTTTTGGCATGGGCATCGATAAATCGAACATCAGATGGGTGATACATTATAATATGCCTAAAAACTTAGAAGGATATTATCAAGAGATAGGAAGATCAGGGCGCGATGGAGAACCGGCAGAATCTTTACTCTTCAGCAGCTATGCTGACGTTGTAAAATTGAGATCATTCATAGATGGCAGCGAAGCAAGTGAACAATTTAAGATAGTTCAATCCCAAAAACTCAATAGAATGTGGGAGTTTGCGAATGCCTCTAATTGTCGGACAAACATGATATTAAATTATTTTGGAGAGTTCAGATCTGAAGCTTGTGGACATTGTGACAACTGTCTTAATCCTGCTGAGATGATTGATGGAAAAGTTATAGCTCAAAAAGCTATGTCTGCCATTTATAGATCTCAGGAAAGATTGACAGTACGTAATCTTATCGATGTTTTGAGAGGTTCAGATAGATCAGAAATCAAGAAATGGGGGTGGGATAGAATAAAAACCTTTGGTGCAGGAAAGGATTTGTCCCCCGAAGACTGGAAAGCATACATAACCCAGCTAGTCAATATGGGTTACATAGAGATAGATTATTTGAATTATTCTAAACTTAAACTAACCAACCTTTCAAAGGGAGTACTTTTTGGAGATGATGGTCTTTCTTTAGCAAAGTTTATTTGGCAAGAAAAAAAGAGAACTAACAAAAAAGAACCTGTTCAAAAAATTACGGAATACGATATATACTTATTCAGAGAATTGAAAAAAGTAAGAGCAGAAATCGCATCTAGTCGAGGTGTTCCTGCATATATAATATTTGGAGATGCGAGTCTCAGAGAAATGGCTCATTATAAACCAAAGTCACTTGTCGAATTCTCAAATATCAAAGGTGTAGGAGAGTATAAATTAACTGAATTTGGGAGCTATTTTGTAGATAAGATTAAGGAAAATGATAATCAATAACACTCTACTCCTTTTACAATAACTTTGAAACCATAATCTATTATCCTCAATAGCTAAAACTGGATATACAGATCTTCCTTTACATTACGGCAGAGTTCCTCCATGGTTAGCCGAGCGAATGAAAAAACTGGGAGGAGCTATAGTTCAGGAATATGGGAACTCTGAAGTGCTCAGGAGGAAAAGATGGACACCCATTCCCAGTTCCGACAAAAGTCTATGACGAAGTAATTGATTTCATGAATAAAACAGTCGACAAATCGAAGATTGACCATAAGGATAAGCAAAAAGTATTCAAAAAGCTTCATGAATTAGTAAAGAGAGCCGAAGAGAAATTTATTCCTGATCAGCACAAATATCAAGAATGGATTGTTGAAGAAAAAAAACTCTCCGCAATATGGTGGCCGCACTGTCTTTGACGGTAAAAATAAAAAACCCAAAATCTCACCTTTTAAATCAAATGGACAATTGAAACTGTTCTAACAAAAGAAACCGTAATCTTATAAAGATGAAAAATTCAATACTTTTTGCATTAATGCTTTTTATTTCTTCTTCTACTGTATGCCAAACATCATTGTCAGGAATAGAAGTAGTAGAGAAGAGTATAAAATATCATGATCCTAAAGGAAAGTTGGCCTCCAGCTCATGGATAATGAATTATAAAGATAATTCTCATTTCAAGTTCAATCCTAATTCATTTGACTTCGAAGTGAAAAGGGTAATAAAAGATCAAGATGTCATTCTGCAAATGAATGGTGACGAATTCTCAGCAAAAGTCAATGGTTCTACCGATCTAAAAAAGAGTGCCATTGAAGAAAAGTATACCTCTGAGGAAAGGGGAATTATGATGAGAGACTATTATCACTATCTCTGGACTCTTCCTATGAAACTTAAAGACGAAGGGACCATCATTCATGATAAAGTAAAAACCAAAGATTTCTTTGGTAAAGCATCTATAGAAGTAAGAGTAACATATATGCCGGAAGTCGGAGAAGACATCTGGTATTTCTATTTTCACCCTGAAACCATGGCACTTCATGGATATCGGTTTTATCATGATGAATCCGTGAATGATGGGGAATATATTCTTCTAGATGGAGAGGTTTCAATTAAGGATGTCAAAATTCCCCAAACCAGAAAATGGTACACTCACAAGGAGAAAAAATTCTTAGGAGAAGACATTCTTTTGAATTTGGCATTCAAATAAAAGCTATTCTTTGCTGTCTTTTATGAGTAAGATTGATCCATATAGTTAAAAATACCTCTTTACTATTTTATCCATTTTAAGTAGCATATAAATAATAATAGCACTTTATTGGATTAACTCTTGGTGTATCGTCCTAGCGCCCGAATCCTACTTTCATTTTTCCTTATCTTTGAAAGTCCTGCATCAAGGATCATTTATAAAATATTTTAACCTGTCTCTTTTATGAAAGATGCCAAACAGCATACTGGACTTTATGTGCCTCAATTGGAAAAAGATTCATGTGGTACTGGTCTTATTGCAAACCTAGATAGTAAAGCCTCTCATGAGTTGGTTTCAAACGCTCTGACCATTTTGGAAAACATGGAGCATAGAGGGGCATGTGGTTGTGATCCAGAAAGTGGAGATGGCGCGGGAATTCTGACTCATATTCCTCATTCTTTCTTCAAGAAACAAGATCTTGGGTTTGTGCTTCCTGAAGCAGGAAAATATGGTGTAGGCATGTGTTTTTTTCCTACCGATGGAGATTTGATAAGTGCTCTAATGGAGTATGTCGAAGGTTGCGCAGCTAGAGAAGATTTAGAATATTTAGGCTACAGAGAGGTACCAGTTGACAGTTCTGTATTAGGCGAATCCTCCGCCGCTACCCAGCCTGAAATAAGACAGTTGTTTTTTAAGTCAAATCAGGCTTTGAGCAGAAAAGAATTTGATAAAAAACTTCTTGTCCTTAGAAAATCAGTACATCATAAAGCTCATAAAGGATTACCAGATTTAATTGATGACTTTTATTTTCCATCAATATCTAGTCGCACGATGGTCCTAAAAGGCCAATTGACTTCATGGCAAGTGAGACTTTTTTACAAAGATTTACAAAACCCGGATTATGAGTCTGCCATTGCGATGGTACATTCTAGATTTTCAACGAATACAGTTCCAAAGTGGAAATTAGCACAACCTTTTAGAATGATCTCTCATAATGGAGAAATCAATACAATAAAGGGAAATGCTAATTGGTGGAGAGCTAAAGAAAAGTTTCTGAAGACCGATGCTTTTAGCGATAAGGAACTTGAAAGAGTTACCCCACTATTTTATAAAAGAAGTTCAGACTCATCCATTTTTGATACGGTCTTCGAATTTTTATTTTTTAGCGGCCGATCGATTCCGCATTCTTTGATGATGATGATACCTGAGGCTTGGCAAAACTCTGATCACATCGAAGATTATAAAAAAGCTTTTTACGAATATCATGAGGCGCATATAGAACCATGGGACGGCCCTGCATCTATTTGCTTTACAGATGGCACCGTGATTGGAGCTACCTTAGATAGGAATGGATTGAGACCATCGAGATATATGCTCACAGAAGATAATGAGCTGATCATGGCTTCTGAAACAGGAGTGCTTCCTGTAGACCCAGCAAAAGTGATCTATAAAAGTAGATTAGAGCCTGGAAAAATACTTATTGCAGATTTAGATGAAGGTAAAATAATAGGCGATGAAAAACTCAAAGAAATCATTTGCAATAAATTCCCATATCAAAAATGGGTAGATAAATCGAAAGTGCACATCAATGATGTAGATAGTGAAGATCGAGAACATGAGGTTGATGAATTTTCCTTGATTCAACATAAATTGGCTCATGGTTTTACTACTGAGGATGAAGAGCTGATCATCACAGCTATGAGTGCAAATGCAAAAGAGCCAATTGGCTCTATGGGGGCTGATATTCCTCCAGCAGTTCTCTCTAGATATGCCCAACATATAGCAAATTACTTTAAACAACAATTTGCTCAGGTTACCAATCCTCCTATTGACCCATTGAGAGAAGCAGAGTTTATGACTCTTAAATGTGCATTAGGTGGTGCGGAAGATATATGTAACATAAAAGAAAACACCGCGAAATTTATACGATTGGATAGCCCAATTCTAAATACAGCAACATTCCAAAAAGTTAATGGTATCAAACATGACTATTTCAATTCGGAAGAAATAGATTGCACGTTTAAAAGTGATTACAAAAACAGAGACCTATTTAAAACAATCACTCTTATTAAAAATAAGATATCAGCATTGGCTGATCAGGGTGTGAATCTTTTTATCCTATCTAATAGAAAAATTAGTCCTGGTCGAGTTCCTATTCCTTCACTTCTGATCGCGGGAGCTGTCCATCAGCATCTGATAAATGAAGGATTAAGGCATAAAGCTTCAATCATTGTGGATGGAGGTGATATATTAGAAACTCATCATTGTGCTACTTGTATTAGTTACGGAGCAGATGCAGTATATCCTCGATTAGCCTTGAGAACAATTGATGAATTGTGTGAATATGGAAAATTAAAGGAATTTTCTTCAGATGAATATCAATCTAAATACATCAAAGCCATCAATAAAGGTCTGCTTAAAGTGATGTCCAAGCTTGGAGTTTCCACGATTCAATCCTACAAAGGAGCCCAGACTTTTGAAGCCTTAGGAATTTCAACTGAAGTGGTAGACGTGTGCTTTACGGGTACAATTAGCAGAATACAAGGAATGAAATTTGACGATTTGGCTAAAGAGGCTTTAGTCAAACACAAATTGGCTTTTGAAGATCAAGAGACGAACGAGCTTATAGATCTTGGAATTTATCAATGGAAAAGAAGAGGTGAATACCACTTATTCAATCCTCAATCTGTTCACTTACTGCAGCACAGTACTAAAACTGATGACTATAATGTCTATAAAAAGTATACAGAAGTCATTAACAATCAAGAACGCATAGCTGTAACATTGAGAAGCCTTCTGGATTTCACAGATCATTCACCAATTCCTCTTTCTGAAGTGGAATCTGCTGAAAATATCATGAAGCGGTTTGCAACAGGGGCGATGTCATTTGGGTCCATCTCTCATGAAGCGCATTCCACGTTGGCAAAAGCAATGAACAGAATAGGAGGTAAAAGCAATAGTGGTGAAGGTGGTGAAGATGAAATCCGCTACAAAAAACTAGAAAATGGTGATTGGGAACGATCGGCAATAAAGCAAGTTGCATCAGGAAGGTTTGGAGTTACTATTAATTATCTCACCAATTGTACTGAGATTCAAATCAAAATGGCTCAGGGAGCTAAACCTGGAGAAGGAGGTCAATTACCTGGACATAAAGTTAATGATTGGATAGCGAAAGTAAGACACTCTACACCTGGTGTGGGATTGATTTCTCCCCCACCACATCATGATATATACTCTATAGAGGATTTGGCACAATTGATTTTTGATCTTAAAAATGCCAACCGAAAAGCAAGAATAAGTGTAAAACTGGTATCCAAAGCAGGAGTAGGAATTATTGCTTCAGGTGTTGCTAAAGGCCATGCAGATCATATCCTCATTGCTGGTGCAGATGGTGGCACAGGTGCTTCTCCATTAAGTTCGATAAGGCATGCAGGTTTGCCTTGGGAACTAGGCTTAGCCGAGACACATCAGACACTTGTTCAAAATAAAATTAGAGATAGAGTAACTATTCAGACAGATGGTCAGATTAGAACAGGAAGGGATATGGCTATTGCCACCTTGCTTGGAGCTGAAGAGTGGGGCATTGCCACTGCAGCACTTGTAGTAGAAGGGTGTATCCTCATGAGGAAGTGCCACCTTAATACTTGCCCTGTAGGAATTGCTACTCAAGATGAAGGATTGAGAAAGAAATTTACAGGTGAGGTGGATCATGTAGTCAATTTCTTCAAATTTTTAGCTGAAGACATGAGAGAGATCATGGCTGAATTAGGATTTAGAACCATCAATGAAATGGTAGGGAAGACGCAAAAGTTAAAAATCAAAGAAGATGTAAATCATTGGAAACTCAAGAATTTAGACTTGTCACCACTATTATATAGATCAGAATTTGCGGGAAAAGTCGGTGAATATAAATCCGTGGAACAAGATCATGAAATTGATGATGTTTTGGATACACGACTCATTGCTTACGCAGATCTTGCAATAGAAGATAAGATTGCCATTCAAAGCACATTTGATATTAAAAATACAGATAGAGCGGTAGGCGCTATGCTCTCTAATGAGATTGCCAAAAAGTACGGGAGCAATGGTCTAGAAGATGATTCCATTAGATTTCGATTTAGAGGGTATGCAGGTCAAAGTTTTGGGGCATTTGCAGCTAAAGGAATCACTTTCACTGTTGAAGGTGACACTAACGATTATTTTGGAAAAGGTCTAAGTGGTGCTAAACTGATCGTAGTTACAGATAGAGAGGCAAAATTTGAGCCATCAGAAAATATTATCATTGGAAATGTAGCCCTTTATGGTGCTACCTCAGGTGAAGCATACATCAAAGGTATGGCTGGAGAACGATTCTGTGTTAGGAATAGTGGAGCTACTGCAGTAGTAGAAGGAATAGGAGCACATGGGTGTGAATACATGACTGGTGGATTAGCAATTATTCTAGGTCAAATAGGAAGAAATTTCGGTGCAGGTATGAGCGGTGGTATAGCTTACATTCACAATCCAAATGATGATCAAGACCAATATTGTAACACTGAAATGATACATCTTGAAAATCTGAATCATGAAGACTTCGAGACTTTGCGTGAGTATATAAGAAATCATTTCAAATATACTGGCAGTCAAAAAGCTTTAGAAATACTTCAAAATTGGGAAAAAAAGAAAAATCAATTCCTTAAGATTATGCCGAAAGAATATAAGGCTGTATTAGAAATGAGAATGAAAATAGGGAAACAAGAAAATGTGATTGCTTAACCTAATTGGCAACAACATTAAAAAAGGAAATATGGGAGATTTAAAAGGATTCATAAAGCACGACAGAGAACTTCCTTCTAAAAGAGTAGTTAATGAAAGGGTAAATGATTATAAAGAAATTTACATAGAATATCCTGAGGAAAAGACGAATAAACAAGCTGCAAGATGCATGGATTGTGGAATTCCCTTTTGTCATAGTGGTTGTCCATTGGGAAATATCATTCCTGATTTTAATGATGCAGTCTATAATGAAGATTGGGAGAAAGCATTCCAAATACTAAGTGAGACTAATAATTTTCCGGAATTCACAGGAAGAATATGTCCTGCACCATGCGAATCTGCATGTGTTTTAGGTATCAATAATGATCCTGTTGCTATTGAGCATATTGAAAAGTCTATTGCAGAAAAAGCTTATGATCTAGGACTAGTAAAACCGGATCATGTAGAAAAAAGTACAGGAAAGAAAGTCGCTATTGTTGGGTCAGGACCGGCAGGATTAGCCGCTGCGGATCAATTGAACAAAGCCGGTCATGATGTTACCGTTTTTGAAAGAAATGACAGAATCGGAGGGTTGTTACGTTATGGAATTCCAGATTTTAAATTAGAAAAATGGGTAGTTGAAAGGCGAGTAGGCATAATGGAGCAGTCAGGCATTCAATTTCGTACTGGAGTAAATGTGGGCGTAGATATCAGTGCGGGTACTCTTAAAGCTCAATTTGATGCAATAGTCCTTACTGGAGGAAGTACCATACCTAGAGATTTACCAATACCAGGTAGAGAACTTAAGGGAGTTCATTTTGCTATGGAATTTTTAGAACAAAAAAACAGGCAAGTAGAAGGTCAAAATCTGGAAGAATGGAACACTTTCTCTAAAATAGATCTTTCAAAAGGTCCAATCACAGCCGAAAAGAAAAATGTCATGGTAATAGGTGGCGGTGATACAGGATCCGATTGTGTAGGTACATCAAACAGAGAAAAAGCCAAATCAATTACACAAATTGAGTTGCTCAGCAAACCACCGAACAACCGGGCAGAAACTACACCATGGCCAAATTGGCCTATGAAACTTCGTACATCTACCTCCCACGAAGAAGGATGTGAAAGAGAATGGTCCATTCTTACAAAAGAGTTTGTAGGAAACGAAAAAGGAGAATTGACTCATTTGAAACTAGTGGATATAGAGTGGGTCTTAGAAAAAGAAACAGGTACGTCAAAACTTAAAGAAATAGAGACATCAGAAAGGCTGTTACCTTGTGAGTTAGCACTATTAGCTGTAGGGTTCGTACATCCTCAAAAAGAAGGTTTACTTGACCAACTAGGTGTAGAACTTGATAATAGAGGTAATGTTAAAACTAATGACTACGCCACTTCTATTGATAAAGTTTTTGCTGCAGGAGATATGAACAGAGGACAATCTCTAGTGGTTTGGGCAATATCCGAAGGTAGAGAAGCCGCAATATCTGTGGACAAATATTTATCTGGAGGTACAACAATTCTCAAAAGTAAAGAGTATTCTAAATTGATCGTATAAGCATTAATCTTTACTCTCCATTTGTAATTCAAATAGGTTATCTCTTATAAAGCTGAGTAAAACCCTATAAATACATTAACAATTATTGTACCCGTATTTTAATCTAACTGGTTGAAAATCAATGCTGTAAAAATATCTCCTCGAGATTTAACGGAAATCCCATTTCTTTTTTTGAGTACATTTCTTAGACTCTTTGCTTATCCTATCAAACAATAAGAAATCACATTCATATATGACAAAACTGTACATAAATAATTTTTTAAACCGACTAAATACTAAAAGTTATGACAAAGACAGTTTCATTATGGATAATCATTCTAGCCGCCTTCATTGTATCTACAACTTCATGCAGTAGCGACGATTCTTTTACTGATGAAATAGGATTTGAAGCACCACCTCTTCAAAATACTAATGGTACTAACAACAATACTCAGGGGACAATGCCAAATGGGTCGAATGGAACGAGCACAGGCAACACAAACACTGGTGAAACTACTGAGACCAATACTGACAACAACACCAATTCATCTTCAGATTGTACTAATGATAACGAAATTAATACAGACAGGACAGCGTGTAATACTTCCCTGAGTTATAGCAATAGTGTCTCAATAACAGTATCAGGAAACACAAGAACCATTACGGCAAATAACATTCCTGATCACAACATCGGAGTTGCTGGTCCAAATACCGTTTCGCCTCAAAACAACACATATAGCATAAATACAAACCCACAAGTAGGAACAAACACGACAGCCCTCTTATCGAATTCCGGTCCTGCATATTCCTTCGGTATCTTACTGAATGGTGTAGAAGTAGATCCAGAAGCTGCTGAACCTTGGCCACACACTGGTTCAATAGCATCAGCTAATTGGACATGGAACCTAGAGGCAATGCATGTAAGGATCGGTTTAGATTGTAATAATGCTCATGTCCAACCTAACGGACAATATCATTATCATGGCAATCCCACCCTTCTAATTGAAAGCATGAATATCAGCAATAATGATATGACCCTTATAGGATATGCAGCAGATGGTTTTCCTATTTATTTTAAATACGGATACAACAATGCCACTACAAGTAGTGGTGGTGTAAAAACCTTAGAGTCTAGTTATAGATTAAAATCTGGGTCTAGACCTGGAGATGGCGACACGGCTCCTTGCGGAACGTATGATGGCGTTTATTCTAATGACTTTGAATATATAGAAGGACTAGGAGATCTGGATCAATGCAATGGAAGAGTAGGTGTGACTCCGGACTATCCTGAAGGAACATACTATTATGTGATTACTGATGACTTTCCTTATATCCCAAGATGCTTTGTAGGAAGTCCTTCCAATGACTTTAGAATAGGAGGATAAAATAATAATCAACAATGAATCTGACCGAGGAAGGACACCTGAGAATAGACCAATCTTCCTCAGTCCTTTCATAATTTTTCAACTCACAATACTTATTAAAATGAAAAAGCTAATCATCATCTTCATTACAATTATCTTTTCTCAAAATACAAAAGCCCATAACCCGGCTATGGCTACCTATTATCTTTTTCAACAAGAGGATGGGTGGCAAATGCGAACTGAATTTGCATGGTCACTTAGGAATGCTCTGGTCAAAACCTTTCCATATTTAGATGAGCAAAAATCACAGATTTCTGATTCTGATTATACAGATTGCGTTTTGGACTACTTAGAAATAAACTTAGAAATCACCTTGGACGGAAAAGCGTTTGATTATAATACAATCACACAAATTCCAGGAACTCATGGGCATAGTTTCGTATTCCTTTTAGATATAAGTGGTCCATTAAAAGGTCTTCATCTTAAGATTCAAAATGATTGTCTGACGGAACTATATAGAAAACAGAAAAACCTCGTAACCATCAAAACTAAAAGAGGTTCTTTTGATCGGTTATTCACAAACAAAATTCGACAATATAGCTTTGAGATAAGTTAGAGTATTCCCACAAATACCTCAATCTCCAATTCTATGCACTTTCGAAAGTCTTTCCGTGCGAGAGACTTTTTTATTTCAGATACGATTTAAGTCCTCCCTCAAGGCTCAGCAAATTATCAAAGTCATGTTCTTTTTTTAGAAAATTTAGAACACTCATACTTCGTTTACCTGTTTGACACACTAATACAACTGGAATGTCATCTTCAATTTGGTGCGTTTCTGTTTTGATTTTGGACACAGGAATATTTTGACCTTCGATATTTATAGAAGCATATTCTTCTTTTTCTCTTACGTCTATCAGTTGAAAAACTTTGTCTTCTTCAATCCATTTTTTCAAATCAGCAGTATTGATTATGTCTCCTAACTCATAAGACCCTTCATTTAAACCACAGAAGACTTCATAATTGATTAGCTCAGTGATTGTAGGAGAATCTCCACTAAGTGGATTGTCTTTTCTCTTCTTGAATTTGATAATTTGACTTTGACAACTTTTGGCATCATACACTAGAAGCTTGTTACTTAATACTTCTCCAATACCAGAAAGTATTTTGATGCATTCATTAGCCATCATGCTTCCTATGATACCTGGCAAAACGCCAATAACGCCCCCTTCTTCACAATTGGGCACTTCTCCAGGAAGTGGAGGATTAGGAAAAAGGTCTCTATAGTTAGCACTTCCTTTATAATTAAAAACGCTTACTTGGCCTTCCCACCTGTAAATCGCTCCATAGACCAAAGGCTTGCCTTCCAAATAACAGGCATCATTAGCTAAATATCGAGTAGGAAAGTTATCAGTACAATCTATGATTAGGTCATATGATTTTATAATCTCTAGCGCATTCTCAGTTTTCAGGTCGGTTTGAATTCCTTCAATCTTTATATCAGCATTTAAAGCTTGCATCTTTTTATGCGCTAAAGACGCCTTACTTTGACCTATTTCGGCTTCTGTATAAATAACTTGCCTATGCAAATTTGTCTTAGTTACCACATCATTATCGATAATACAAATATGTCCAATACCCGCAGCTGTGAGATACTGCATCACTGGCACTCCTAGTCCTCCTGCACCAATGATCAATACCTTTGCATCAGAAAGGTTTCTCTGCCCCTCTACACCAAAATCTGGTAATATGACCTGTCTGTGATATCTCATTCAAGCTATTTACTCAATTGGTAAATCATTATTTCTTCTGATTTTCCTTTCAATTCTAGTTTGCCTATTTCTTTTATAACAATTTGATTCGATTTATCACTTTGCTCCATTATCCAATGAGATACTAATAGGTCTGCATCATATGTATTGCACAATGCCTGAATTCTTGCTGCTGTGTTAAGCACATCTCCAGAAAAAACTATTTCTTTTTTGACAGTGCCTATTTGTCCAGTACTGACTTTACCACCATGGATACCTGCTTTAAAGTCAGGTATTATTCCGTATTTCTTTTGATAAAAATTCTCTCTAGTCCTAAAAAGTGATTTTGCATCAAAGAATGCAGCAATTGCAATGTCACAATTATTTACACTATCTGTTTTCCATGTTGCAACAATTTCATCCCCAACAAATTGATATATCTCTCCATCATAAGCTACAATTGGCTCTGTCAAGTCAGCAAAATAATCATTGAGAAAACTAAAGTATTCTTCATGTCCTAATCGTTCGGCTATACTTGTAGACGACTTCATATCAAGAAACATAAAAATTCGAGATTCTACTCTTGGTTTGTGGTATTTACCTGATAAAAAATTAACAAGGACATTAGGCCCCAAATAATTAGTAATTTCAGATATAAATACAGCTCCCATTGTTCCAATGCCTGCAAAAATGATTACACTCCAGAATGCCAGATTATTCACGAAAACACCCAATTTTTCCATAACCTCTGTGTCAAGTATTGAAAGGTTTAATTGGTATGCATTGCTAAATATTGTCATTGTGATTAAAAAGAGAATAAGTATTCCTAGATAGATAAGGGATTTGATAATAAGCTTTACTAAAAATGGTTTATGTCTAAAAAGTGTGTTTATTACCAATACTTCAAGAACTCCAAACAAGCTACCCATTAATATTGCTCCTGGAACAATAGATATAAGTGCTCCTTTGAAATCATATGGATTGCCAGTAGCGGGATAAGTTTCAGAGTCTCCAAGTATACCTCTTTCTATAATGACATATACCAACCCTAAAGTGAGCCAAAGGATGATGAAAATGGCTATCCGTCTAAGTGCTATTTTGATTTTAGGTGACAATATTGAAAAGGTACGATATTAAATGTGATTCGTCTTTTATTCTTCATTATCGGAAAAAATTCAATATTAAAGAAAATAAAAAATATGCCTACGATTCTTTGACCATTGCAGGGTTTATGCTTTTTCTAGGCATCTTGGATGCTTTTGGAGGTTTGTATCATCACTCCAAGCGCACAAAAGATGACTGGTGGATAGAGTTATTAAGTTTTGTTCACTCATCTACTGTTTCTAAACCGCTCATAGTTGTCGTTTCAGCTTTTATTCTTGGGGTTTTTCTACCTCAATATGAAGGCATTTTTCAGAAACTTCAATGTGGATTAGTCTTCCTATTGTACTTCTTATTTATGATCTTATTCAATACTGGTATCACAGAAAGGCTCATGAGTGGAAATGGTTATGGAATCTTCATCGCCCACATCACTCGGGATCCGAAATGGGAGTATTAGTCACTTTCAGGGAAAATATATTCTATGTGATGCTTATTCCTAGTTTTTAGGAAAAATAACTTACCTCGGAATTGGTGCTGCAATAATTATCGCTTTAGTTGCAAAATTTATTGTAGTCGTAGATGCTCATATTGAAGTCAGATAGGATCAGTGGCTTTATAAATATAATTGTCTTCATCCTTTAGCCTGGATTATAGAACGCACCATTTCTACACCTGCAACTCATTTTTCACATCTTGGGAAGGCCTCAAAAGATGGTATCAGTAATCCCACAGGAAATTTTAGCAATATGTTTTTCTTTTGGGATATTATGTTTGGTACAGCATTGATTACAAGAAAATACCCAGTAGAATTTGGAATTGAAAATGTCCCTAAAGGTCATTGGGGAGCTCATTTGTATTGGCCAATTATAAAATCTGATAAAGACGGTAGTGAGATTGGCAATGGTTATGAAAGGAAAAAACTACATTAAAATCACCTTTAAGAGAAGAGGTAAATTCTAATATAGTTTATTAGCACTGTACATGTGGATATAGCAGTGATCAGCCATTTTGTACTGGATCTCATAATGGAACTGAGCACAAGCCACTCAAAGTGTCTTTTGATACTGACAAAAAAGTATCTTGGTGTACCTACAAAATGACAAAAACACCTCCATTCTGAGATGGCTCACACAAAAAATTTTGATATATCTGACTTAAACGTCTTGGTGGATTTGAATATAGTTGCCACATGAATCTTCAAAGACCGCTGAAGTTCCCCACTCATTTGTTTTAGGTTCTTGCTTAAATTTCACACCTTTTTCTGAAAGTCTTTGAAATTCAGCTTTTACATCTTCGGACCCTAGTATTAAGATAGGTAGTCCTTGCCTATATGCTTCTTCCTGAAAAGTTTGATAAAAAGTACTTCCTATTGGCTCCAAAAGCAAAGTGGTACCCTTAGGGTCTTCTGAAGAAACTACAATTGCTAATTGAGCTTCAGGCATAAACATGAAAGACTGAAACCCTAAAACTTCGGTATAATATTGGTGTGCTTCAATAGGGTTTTTTACAGGAATACTTGTCATTTTAATCGTCATGGTCGTTCATTTTGATGTACCGTTTTACAAAGTCAGGTATAAAAGTATAACTCTATATTCCTTGTATAGCATTAAGTAGAGGGCCCTGAATAGTGACTACAGATGGTGATGGTAGACTATCTCCTCCATCTGGCCAATGACTTGTCAATTCATTTAATGAGTTAGACTGACCTCCAGGATGCTGCACACTTAAGAATAAGGTTTTACCATCAGGAGTAAAGAATGGCCCCGTCAACTCCGCATCTACAGGAGCACTCGCAATTTGCACTACTTCTCCGGCATTTTCGCCACTTCTCAGTAGGACAAATAGACCATTATTTTTGAAGCTTACATATGGCCCTTTATTCATTGCTCCACCTGAGATATCACTCGTAAACCATAAATTGCCTCCATTATCAAAAGCCAAATTATCTGGACAGGCAAAACCAGTCTCTTCTCCTCCTGATAAAAATGTATCGGCTCTAAATGACAAACTATCATACTTCCCTCCTGACTCTTCTATTTTTAAAATCTCCCCGTAATAATTCTTTTTTGTCACATCGTTGGTCAAGGCTATTAAAACATGGCCAGTCACTGGATCGATTTCTATATCTTCCGGTCTTGCTAATGGTGTACCGCCTACTAGTTTTGCCGCCTCTCGCAATCTTATTAGAACCTCTGTTTGATCATTAAAATTTTCTTTTAATATTTCTTGATCGTCTATATTTAAGGACTCCCATTTTCCTTTTTCTATGTTGGCAACATAAAGTTTACCTGATTGAAGCGACCCAGGTTTATCTGAAATAAACTTGTAAACGCATTGATCAATTTTATCATCACCACTATATACAACTACTCTTTTGTCGGATAATTCTACACAAGTGGCACATTCATGTGCACATCGTCCAAGGGCAACATGTTTTTGACATTCCCCGGTCTGAGGGTCCACTTCCACAACCCAGCCATAATGTTCAGGAGGATTATCATAATACTCTCCCCAATCATACATGGAACTTGGCTTTATTATTTCACCGGTTTCAAAATCTCTTTCGCCATAACAGCTATGATAATTTTCCTCACAAGTCAGAACTGTTCCCCAAGGTGTCACTCCTCCTGCACAATTCTGAAGGGTTCCCATTGCATTTGATTTGCCCTTTATCTTTTCGGGCCAATTAAAAGGAATCATGGTATGAGCAGTAATCCTCTTATTAAGAGAAGATGATGGATCATGTTTCCATTGGGCACCTGACTTTTTCAGTTTTAATATACTTCCACCAATATTATACATCTCTTTATCGGCTCTCTCTTTTGACTTGGACATTCCATTGGAGACAAACATAGGGTCTACGTATTCATGATTGACCCAAAGCACTCCTTCTTCTGAAGTTTTGCCCGGTATAAATGCAGTATAATCACAGTTAAACCCAAATGTGTCCCTTTTGCTTATCTTATCTCCAAATCTCAATAGCACCTTATAGTCTAGGCCCTCAGATAAAAGTAATTTATCACTGTCAGAAGGTAATATCCCTTTTATTGCAGATTCCAAATTAAAAGCTCTTCTACTGGCTTCTTTGTTACAAGCACTTATAAAGGGAGGCAGAAGCGATGTAGCTACTACACCTTTTCCCAAAAATTGGATAAAACTTCTTCTTTGAAATTGCTTGTTTTCTGTTGACATGATACTTCATTTATACATTGGCAAGATAACAAAGCGATATCTATATAGTTTAATATTTAAAACAAATTAAAAATCATGTATTGACCAACATTGAACCTCCAAGGACTAAAAGACTTCCAACAACAATACTGATTAAAATGTAGGATAAAGCCATCAATACCATTCCTGTTTTTACCAAATGAAAAACCTCTGCACCAAATGCCGAAAAGGTGCTAAATCCACCACAAAATCCAGTTATTAGAAGTAACTTTTGGTGTTCTGTAAGACTATTTTTAGTGAATAAGCCTATCAAAACACCTATAATAAAGCAACTAATAAGATTTGCAGTAAGTGTGGCCCATGGAAATGAATTTGATTGAGGTTTGATCCACAGTGAAAATGCATATCTAATACAACTCCCTAAGCCTCCTCCAATAAAGACAAGTAAAAAATTCATTGGATTACCTTAGGAGAAAATGACTTTTTAGTAATAGTGGCTCGTTTCAAAAATAGGGTAAGTATAAAAGAGATGCATACTAAGACACCTATTATCAGTAAGGTGTTAAAATGTTGAATATTTACAACCAAAAGAAAGGCACTTATATTAAATGCCAGAAGAACAGTCACAGCTTGAGAATGATTCAAACCAGCATCAAGTAATAAATGATGTACATGGTTTCTGTCAGGAGTGAATGGAGAACTCCCTTTTAACACTCTGATAGCAAAAACTCTTAATGTGTCAAATAGTGGTAATACCAATAAACTAAATGCCACAGCTGGTGCAGATGCAAATGCATATACAGAATGAGCAATGACATTGTGCTGCTCGATAAATGAAACGGCTAATATTGACATGATAGCTCCGGTCATCAACGAACCTGTGTCGCCCATATATATTTTTGCAGGAGTAACATTGTACTTTAAAAAAGCAATCATGGATCCAGCGAGACTCAATGAAATTATTGCCAATTCTATTCTTCCTACAAGCATAAACCATACTCCAAAAAATCCTGCGACAAGTGTACTCACACTTCCTGATAGCCCATTAATTCCATCAATAAGATTGAAAGCATTAATGATAACGACCATTGTAAACAGAGTCAATAGGACACTATTTATATAGCTTAAATCTGCAATGCCAAATACACCATACATGCTGGTCAATCTAATGTCAGCCATCACAATTAATAATGAGCACGCAAAGATTTCTCCCAAGAGTTTTTTGTAGGGGGTCATTGGCACTAAGTCGTCTTTCGCACCAATTAGTAAGATTATTAGAAGAGCACTAAGGATGTATTGATAGTTTTCAGAATAATGATAAGGTGTCCATAAAAGAATTGAGAAAAATGCTCCTATAAAGATACCCAACCCTCCAAAAGTGGGAATAGGCACTGCATGAATACGATGATCAACAGCCTCTTCTAATAACCCTCGAGTTCTACTAGCTTTAATAATAGCAGGTATAACCAAAAATGTCAATAAGAATGCATTGATAAAGGCACAAACAATTTCGATCATCGCGTATGTCAATAAGCTCTGGTAATAGAGTCACAAGTTAATATATAAATTATTAAAATATGTTAAATGGCTAATGTGTTGCCAAGATGGAGGGAGAAGGATTTTTAATCCTCCAAAATGTGGACAAATACATAATTAATTGACTAATATTTTTTCCATATCCAATTGATTAAAACAGTCTTGGTTGCCAAATCCTAAATAAAATCCACCTCCACCTGCACCACATAATTTTATGCTAAATGTATTGGATTCTAGCCCCTCTTCCCACAACGGTTTTATTGATCCAACTATCGTATAATTCAACAGATCATACTGATATTGGCTAATCAATCTAACTAGAGAAAGAAGATTATGATAATTTCCATTTGAAATGTCCTTTATCAGTTTATCGCTTACTCTTACTAATTCCTTTTTCTCCTCTTCATGGGATTCCTCCTTGACAAACTTACTTATTAGGTCTTTTGAATTTCTTGATTGGCCTGAGTCAATAAGGTATAAGTTGAGAGGCATGGCTCTTATATCTATATCAATATGTTTTGGAATACCACCCTTTAAAATGATTGGTCTATTCATTAGAATCACATAAGCATCAAGGCCAGAACTTTTGCCATGAAAATAATCTTCTATTATAGATAATTCTCTAATAACTACAGAAGGTAGTTTTTTTGAGTTGTGATCAACTGTGAATTCGTATACAGCGGCACAAAGAGCTCCGGAACTGCCCAGCCCATATCCCCTTGGAATATTTGACTCCAAATAATATCCACTGCTCTTTAGAATCTTAAGTTTTCCTTGATTTACAAATGGTAAAGAGGACAAGTAGATATAGAAATCATCTAAACTTTCTGAACTTTTACCTTTTGTCCAATAAGCGGAATATCTATGAAATGGAATTGCCAAACTTGACGCACCATTCAAAACTAAATGCTCGCCAAAAAGCAAAAGCTTTGCTGGATATTTCTTTTTTAATAGGTCCGCTCTATTTCCCACTTCCATGCTGTTGACATAATATCCTCTATATTGTATTGAGGTCTCCAGTTCAATAACTTATAAGCTTTTGAAGAGTCCGCATAGATAGCGACAATGTCTCCTAATCTTCTTGGACCAATTTCATAATTCAGCTTAATTCCCGATGTTCTTTCAAAGGCTTTGATGGCTTCTAAAACGCTGACTCCTTTTCCAATCCCCAAGTTAAAGATCTCATATTTGCTTTCATTTTTTCCCTCGAGAACATGAGACAATGCTTTTTCATGTGCATCAGCAAGGTCCATCACATGCACATAGTCTCTGATACAACTCCCATCCCTTGTATTATAGTCATCTCCATACACGAAGCATTTTTGCCTTTTGCCTCGGGCGGTTTCCGTTATCACAGGCACCAAGTTCATTGCAACTACTTTAGGTGACTCTCCTAACTTACCACTTATATGTGCACCTGCTGGATTAAAATACCTTAAAGAAACAATATTAAGATTTCCACTTTGATGGCTATCTTTCAAAATGTTTTCTCCTATTTGCTTAGTACGGCCATAAGGAGATTCCGCTTCTTGCATAGGAGTAGTCTCGGATACTGGAAGTTCCTCAGCAGTTCCATAAACAGTGCAAGAAGACGAAAAGATAAAGGCCTTCACGTTATACTTGTAAGCGCAATGGAGAACATTTAGTTGTGACTTAATATTATTATTAAAATATAGCATAGGCTGTTCAACTGATTCTCCAACAGCTTTTAATGCAGCAAAATGAATAATTCCCACAATATCAGAATGACTTTGAAAAACCTTTTCAGTAGCATTCATATCACACAAATCGACTTCATAATGATGCACCTTTTTGCCTGTAAAGTCTTGTACAGCATCTATAGAAGCAGGGAAAGAATTAATATGATTATCAATACTAACCACTTCAAACCCTTTCTCCAGGAGGTCCACAATTGTATGGCTTCCAATATATCCAGCTCCTCCGGTGACTAATATTTTATGCATTTATTTAAGTTACACTAAGTTTGGCGAAAATAGAAAATTTGAAGGATCATCCTAGACTAAAAACATTGAGGGTATTACACATTTCTTCAGCCAGAACATGGCGCGGTGGTGAAAATCAAATTCAGCTTTTACTCAATGGTCTTTCCTCAGAATGTCGAAATCATCTACTGTGCCCTCATGAGAGTCCATTATCTAAAAACATTGATATTAAAAGGGTTTCTCTTCATACATATAAAAAAAGCTCAGGAATAAGTATTTCCATCTCTCAAAAAGTTCGAAAAACTTGCTCTATTGAAGCCATTGATATAATTCATGCACATGACAGTCATGCTCACAATTTTGCATTAGGAGCGGCTCTTTTAGGTTGTAAACTACCAATTGTTGTTACGAGGAGAGTTGACTTCAAACCTAGCATTATAGCATTATATAAATACAATCACCACTCAATCAAAAAGGTGGTCTGTGTATCAAATGCCATAGAAAACATATTGAAAAAAAGAGGCATCCATTTGGAAAAGCTAACTACTATCCATAGCGGAATAGATCTTGTGTCCAAAATCCAAGGTAGAAATCTCAGAAATGAGCTTAACATTTCGAAAGAAAAAATAATCATAGGATTTGTCGGTGCATTTGTAGATCATAAAGATCCAATGACATTTCTCCAAATGGCCACTTCCGTGCTAAATGAAAGAAAAAACTATCATTTTATAATGATTGGAAATAATGGAGAGTGCATTTCCAAAATGAACAGATATATTGAAGAAAATATGATTCAAAAATCGGTTACTGTTCTAGGGTTTACTAATAAGATAAACAATATCTGGACAACCATTGATACTCTGGTTATTTCCTCTTTTAAGGAAGGATTAGGCACTGTCGCATTAGAGGCATTTCATAATAAAATATCGGTTGTATGCACAAATGCTGGGGGATTAAAAGAAATTGTGCAAAATGAAGTTAATGGATTAGTAGTTGAACCAAGAGATTATAATGGGCTTAAAAACAAATTATTTCGAATGTCAGATGAAATTCATCTCAAAGAAAAATTGGTGACTCAAGCTAAATTTGATGTTTCACATTTTGACCATAAAAAGATGTCCGAATCTTATTTAAAAATCTATCAAAATCTGAGTTGAAATAATTTCATCATCCACGTACTATATTGCATTTTGTGCAAGGAAAAATGTAAATCCAATGGCAAGAATAGGGTTACAGGGCATGAAGTTTTATGCATTTCATGGTTATTATGATTTCGAAAGAAGGATTGGCAATGAGTTTATTATAGATGTAATGGTAGACATCCCTATGCAAAACAGTCCAGAAGAAAAAATCTCAAATACTTATAATTATGAAGAAATCCACTCCATAGTCAAGATATATATGGGAAAGCGATACTTATTACTTGAGACTCTAGCCCATGATATAGCCAAAGATGTGAAAAATAGTCATGAAGAAATTACAAAAGTACATATCAAAATACAAAAGCTAAATCCTCCTTTAGGAGGGAAAACAAGAGCTGCCGTAGTAGAAATCTCTTTTTGATCTATCATCTGTCTAAATAGGACTAAATGTTAAAATCTCTTTTGCTAATTCCCTTTCTATTTAAGGTTTGTTCCTATTTTGAGGAAGTCAAAAAAATATATAGATGTCCGCTGATCTCAGCTCTATAAAGTTACCTATTAAAAAAGATCTCAAAACTTTTCATGAGCATTTTAGCAAGTCTATGAAAAGTTCTGTCCCTCTATTGGATAGAATCACCTATTACATCGTTCAGCGTAAAGGAAAGCAAATTCGACCCATATTTGTTTTTTTGAGTGCAGGAATTACCGGCACAATTTCTATAAGGACTCATACAGCAGCATCACTAATAGAAATTCTTCATACCGCGACTTTGGTACATGACGACGTGGTAGATGATTCAAATATGCGTCGTGGTTTTTTCTCAATAAATGCCTTATGGAAAAACAAAATAGCTGTTTTAGTAGGAGATTATATGTTCATGAGAGGGTTCTTATTAGCAATAAAACAAAAAGAGTATATGCTATTAGAACTGGTTTCTGATGCCGTAGAAAAAATGAGTGTTGGAGAGTTATTGCAAATTGAAAAAGCGCGTAAACTGGATATAACTGAGAAAATCTATTTTGATATCATTCGACAAAAGACTGCTTCCCTAATCTCAGCAGCATTTGCCGTTGGTGCTGCAAGTGTCTCAAAAGATGAAAAGGTAATTAACGACCTGAAACTTATGGGAGAATATGCCGGCATTGCATATCAAATCAAAGATGACCTTTTTGATTACGGGACTAGTGATATTGGTAAGCCTAAAGGAATTGACATTAAAGAAAAGAAAATGACACTTCCTCTTATTCACGCTTTTACTAAATGTGAAAAGTCAGAAAAAAGACAAATTATTAATGCCATTAGAAACCGAAGTCAGAAAAAAGAAACAATAAAAATTGTGGTAAATTTTGTCCACAAATACGGCGGATTAGATTATGCAGCAGTAAAAATGGAAGACTATAAATCTAAAGCCCTAAACATATTGAATACTTTTGAAGACTCTCCATACAAATCCAGTATGTACGACTTAATTCAATTTATCCTAAACAGAGATAAATAGTTAAGCATTGAACCGTTCAATTTGGGCACCAAGATTACTGAGTCTTGTTTCAATATCCTGATATCCTCGATCTATCTGATTCACATTATGAATGATGCTTGTACCTTCAGCTGATAGTGCTGCTATCAAGAGTGAGACTCCAGCCCTTATATCTGGAGATGTCATCTCTATTGCTTTAAGTTGTTGTGTCCTTGCTAAGCCTATAACTGTAGCTCTATGGGGGTCACATAGAATTATCTGTGCACCCATATCGATTAACTTGTCCACAAAAAACAATCTGCTTTCAAACATCTTCTGATGAATCAAGACACTTCCCTTAGCTTGAGTCGCCATAACCAAAATGATACTCAACAGATCTGGTGTAAATCCTGGCCAAGGTGCATCATAAATAGTCATAATAGAACCATCAATAAAACTCTGGATCTCATAAAGATTTATGGCAGGAACAATAATATTACCTTCGTTAAAAGTAATCGATACACCCATTTTCTCGAAAACAGAAGGAATAATACCTAAATGCTTTCTTTCTACTCCTGTGATTGTCAATTCAGACTGAGTCATAGCAGCTAGCCCTATAAAACTTCCGATCTCAATAAAGTCCGGAAGAATAGTGTGAGTCGTCTCTTTCAAAGAACCAACTCCTTGGATTTTCAACATATTAGACCCTATTCCTTCAATTTTGGCTCCCATTCTATTGAGCATCTTACAAAGCTGTTGGAGATAAGGCTCACAAGCAGCATTATAAATAGTGGTTTCGCCTTTTACAAGAGACGCAGCCATGACTAAGTTAGCTGTCCCTGTGACCGAAATTTCTTCCATCAGGATAAAGTCACCTTTTAAGTTCTTCCCATCAAGAAAGAAAGTGTCGTCTTTCTCTTCATATTTGAATTCCGCTCCTAGTTTTAGGAAACCGTTGAAATGGGTATCTAACCTTCTTCTTCCTATTTTATCTCCTCCTGGTTTAGGAAGAAATGCTTTTCCAAAACGTGCCATAAGAGGTCCCATTAGCATCACTGAGCCTCTTATTTTTTTTGCCGTTTCTAAATATTCTTTTGAAGAGAAATAATCTAAATCAATATTGTTGGCTTGAAAAGTATAGCTAGACTTTGACAACCTGTTAGTTTTTACACCTAACCCTTCAAGTAAGCTAATTAATCTTTGCACATCCAGAATGTCTGGAATATTGTGTATAGTTATTTCTTCTGATGTCAGCAGTACTGCTGACAGTATTTGTAGAGCTTCATTTTTTGCACCTTGAGGTTGTATGGATCCCGAAAGACGTGCAGAGCCCTGTACTTTAAAGGAAGTGCCAATCATATTTTGAATACGTTGTGTTATTACTCACTTTACAGTAAAGTGAAAATATTCTTTTGATACTGCATGAGATAATTCTCAATACAAATTCAATAATAATATTATCAAGTCAAGTGGTCTACTAATTAAAACGTCATTTTAAAGAAAGCCTTATCTCCGCCTTCTATTATTTGACTTATTATGTCTTCTATTTCTTGAATTATTGCTGTGATGAGTCGGGCGTGCAGGTCGTTTTCTGATTTTTGATGTAAGGCTGTCTAAAGGTTTTTCTTCATCAAGAACTAGTACACCTTTTGATAGTTTCTTAATATCTTCTCTAATGATTTCGTCACTTACATAATGCTCTCTGCTCCAAGTGCGATAAGCCAATTTCATATATGCACCGATAGTCTCTGCAAATTCTATACGCTTCTCTTCATCCTCCATCGCAATCGCTTTTGTAATCATAGACTTTACATTGTTTCCATAATGTCTATAATTATAATCTCTATTAGGATAAGGTACTACTTCAGGGCTGAGTTTGGATGATTCGGGATTAGGAATTTCTCCGTCTGGTGGAACTACTTTAATGTCAAAATCTGCTATTCTAAAAAAATGCCTCCAAAGTTTTTCCCTATACTCTTGGTTATTCCTATGCATAGGATTCATTTGGTGCATCAAATTTATAATGGCCTCTGCAAAATGCTGTCTTTCTTCATCGTTTTCAATAGCCTTGGCATGTGTTACTAAGTTTTGAACATTTCTACCATATTCTGAAATAGTAAGTAGTTCTTTTTGAGAGTTATACTCTATATTATTTATCATAGTATTTTATTCTACTGTTACTGATTTTGCCAAGTTTCTAGGTTGATCTACATGGCACCCTCTCATCACCGCTATA
>Ga0055584_100000826_pt1 | contig 29716 bp, 27 predicted proteins | sample OSDHelmetaG_FD_58716 | JGI IMG/M metagenome (GOLD analysis project Ga0055584, IMG submission 58716) | Pelagic marine sediment microbial communities from the LTER site Helgoland, North Sea, for post-phytoplankton bloom and carbon turnover... | ecosystem: Environmental > Aquatic > Marine >... | reverse complement strand
AGGGGCACCGGATCGACGCGCGGGGATGTCTGTCCGCTTGCCGTAGGTCTACGTGTGGATTGACGTTTCGCTCATGCGATAACGGACCGGGTGATACCCGCCGTTCACGTGAAAGACAAGGGCTTTCTCGCCGCAGGTCAGGGTTTCTTGTATTCGATCTCCAGAGCCACCAGCGCGCTGTCACCTTTCACAGTCACATTGTGCTCAAAGCCATCACCAACATCATAGAATGTGGCAACCCCTTCCTGCGAACGCATGGTGCCTTCCTTGCCGTCTGTACGGTCGATTTCGACCTCGCTCGACTGGAAGTGATAACCGACATAGTTGTACTCATGGCGGTGCCAGCCCGAGTTTTCACCCGGTTCTATGCGGTGAAACGTGATCCGTGTGGTGGCATTATCAATGAGGACTTCGTAATGCCCAAGCTTGTCAGTCGGGATTTCGGCTTCGGTCTTCTCATCCAGCTTGCGGGACACAGGGACCTCACTTTCAGGTTTTGTATTCGATTTCCGTCACGACGATATCAACATCACCGATATTCATCGCATTGTGCTCAACCGGCGCGCTGATCGATGCTGCGGTGCCGGGCACGTACTCGATCGTGCGCTCAGTCCCGTCGGCGTGCTCCAGAAAGAGCGTACCTTCGGACTGCTGAAGCGTCACATAATCGAAATCGTGCAAATGCCAGCCAGTCTGTTGCCCGGGCTTGAGCACCCAGTGGGTGATACGGGTGCGCTCATTGTCGATCAGCGTGGTGAAGGCCCCGACCTCGCGGTCCGCGGCCTGAGAGGCGGTTTTTTCGGCTAGTTTCGTGGACATTGTAATCTCTCTCCTAATTCGAGGGCCGAGTTTACACGAAACTCTGTCGAAGCACTTAGAGTTCGCGCACTTCCGCGATACCCGGAATGGCCGCCATGGCCGCGCGGATTTGTGGGGTGCAGCGATATCTCCCGCTCAGGCGCACAATCACTTCCCGGCTGCCATCGGGAATCACCAGACTGATGCGCCCATTGACGTTGTCATGTTCTTTCGGGGTCGCCTCGCTTTCGATCAAGGCCTTGAGCGACGGCAGAGGCTCCATATCCTCGAGCCAGATGCGGATCGCGACCGGCGCACCGGCCGCAGTCGCCTCGAGCGGACGGACGCTTTGCCCCGACAGGCGCAGTTGGCCCTGATCGATCCGCGCACCGGTCTGAATCAGGACCGGTTTTCCACTGTTCAGGATGTCGCGGGAGGCATCGAGAACTTCGGAGAACATCATTACCTCGAAGGTTCCCTTCGCATCGGAAAGTTGCACAAACGCGTATTTGCTACCCCGCTGCGAGGTACGCTGTTGCACGGAGATAACCGATCCCGCAAGCGCCAGTGCCGCCGCGCCACCCTGAGCGTTGACCGTGTCCTCGATTTCATTGCTGGCAACGATGCCCAGCTTCTGCAGTAACTTACCGTACTCATCAAGCGGATGCGCAGACATATAGAATCCAACCGCATCGAGCTCACGCTGCAGGCGCTCAGACTGTAACCAGTCCATGCGGTCGGGCAATTTCGGCTTGATCGCCGGATCTCCGCTCATATCGCCCAGCAGATTGAACTGACCGCTCTCCCGCTCCCGCTGGGTCGCCTGAGCATGCCCGAGTATGTGGTCGATTCCATCGAATACCCGCGCCCGGTTGACGTCGAGAGCGTCGAACCCGCCCGCCTCAATGAGATGCTCAAGCTGGCGGCGGTTCATCACGTGGGCATTCAGCCGACTGGCGACCTCAAAAACATCCGTGAACAATCCATTGGCGTCACGTTCGGCGACAAGTTCCGCCATGGCCGCCCGACCGACCCCCTTGATCGCGGCGAGCGCGTAGCGGATTCCACCGATCGGCGGAACCACCTCGTCTTCGCCCTCTGCAACCGGCGCTGCATCTGATGGGTCGAGGGTGGCCACACCGAATTCGACCCCAGATTCGTTCATGTCCGGCGGCAGCAACACGATATTCTGTCGTTCGAGCTCCTGCTTGTAGATCGCCAGCTTGTCGGTGTTGCCCATATCGAGCGTCATCGAGGCGGCAAAGAACTCAACCGGGTGGTTCGCCTTCAGCCAGGCCGTCTGATAGGCGATCAGCGCATAAGCTGCCGCATGGGCTTTGTTGAAGCCGTAGCCAGCGAATTTGGCGATGGTCGCAAAAATACGCCGCGAGGTGTCTTCCGGGACATCGCGTTCCTTGGCGCCCGCCACGAACAACTCCTCTTGAGCGTCCATTTCCGCCTTGATCTTCTTACCCATGGCGCGCCGCAGCAGATCGGCACTGCCCAGCGTATAACCAGCAAGTTGCTGGGCCATCTGCATGACCTGTTCCTGATAGATCGGAATGCCATAGGTCTCACCAAGGCACTCCTCGAGATCCTCGTGCAGATAGTCAACGTCCTCGCGGCCGTGCTTACGCGCAATATAACTGGGGATATTGTCCATGGGTCCCGGGCGATAGAGCGCCACAACGGCGATAATGTCTTCGAACCGATCGGGTTGCAGTTTCTTGAGCACGTCCCGCACACCGGATGATTCACACTGAAAAACGCCGGTGGTGTCGCCGCGGGCCAGCATTTCAAAGGTTTTGGCGTCATCAAAGGGCAATCGTGCGAGATCGACATGCACGTCCCGATCGGCGAGCAGTTCAACGGCTTTCTGGAGTACATCAAGCGTCTTGAGGCCCAGAAAATCAAACTTCACAAGCCCGGCCGCCTCCACATATTTCATGCTGAACTGGGTCGCCAGCGTGGATGCGCGCGGGTCGCGATAAAGTGGAACAATGCCCGACAGGGCACGGTCGCCGATCACCACACCCGCCGCATGGGTCGAGGAGTTCCGGTACAGCCCCTCCAGTTTCAGGGCCAGATCGAGCAGCTGTGCAACCGCCTCGTCTTCATCGCGCATGGCCTGTAGCGGTGCTTCGCTGTCGATGGCCTGCTGCAGGGTCGTCGGATTGGCCGGATTGTTGGGCACCAGCTTGGCAATGCGGTCAACCTGACCATAAGGCATCTCCAGAACACGCCCCACATCGCGCACCACGGCGCGGGCCTGCAGCTTTCCGAAGGTGATGATCTGGGCAACCCGGTCATTGCCGTATTTTCGCTGCACGTACTGAATGACCTCGTCCCGCCGCTCCTGGCAGAAATCGATGTCGAAATCAGGCATCGACACACGTTCCGGGTTGAGGAAACGTTCAAAAAACAGCCCGAACCGCAGCGGATCGAGATCGGTGATGGTCAGCACCCACGCCACCACGGACCCGGCCCCTGAGCCACGTCCCGGGCCGACCGCAATATTGTTGGCCTTGGACCATTTGATGAAGTCGGAAACAATAAGAAAGTATCCCGGAAATCCCATATTAACAATGGTTTCCAGTTCATACCTCAACCTATCTCTATATGGCTTCGCTGCCTCTTCCCGAGCTGCAGCATCCATGTCGTAGGTATAGACATGAGCTTCCAGACGCGCTTCCAGTCCGGCCTCGGATTCCGCACGCAGGGCGTCTTCCTCGCTGCTCCCATCCGCCGTCGGGAACGGTGGCAACATCGGCGCAGCCTCGGTGGGCATAAACGCGCACCGCCGGGCAATTACCAGCGTGTTGTCGATCGCTTCGGGCAAATCTGCAAACAATGCCCGCATTTCCGCAGCAGATTTGAACCGATGCTCCGGTGTGACCCGGCGACGCTCCGTCTGCGAGACATAGGCGCTCTGGGAAATGCACAACAACGCGTCATGGGCCTCGTACATGTCCTCACCCGCGAACATCGACTCATTGGTGGCCACCAGCGGCAGATCATGTTTGTAAGCAAGGTCCAGAAAGGCCGTTTCAAGCCGGTCTTCGCTGTCGATGTTATGGCGCTGTATCTCCACGTAGAAACGGCCGGGAAACAAGCCTGCAAGCCGGAGCGTGGCGGCTTCTGCCGCGTCAGCCTGTCCTTCAGACAACAATCGTCCTGGAAGACCGGCAACACCACCTGACAGCGCAATTAGCCCATCCGTCATGCCATCAAGGTTTTCCAGCGACACCATCGCCGTGCCGTCATCCGCCATTTCGATGAAGGACCTGCTGACGATGTTCAGAAGGTTTCGGTACCCAACGTCCGATTGCGCCAGCAGGACGAGTTGATCTACGTCATGCAAATGGCTCGCTGTATTTCCGCCCTTACGCGCGGAATCCGGGTTCTCGTCAACAGCCAGGGCAATCTGGCAACCCACAATCGGCTGAATTCCGGCTTTTGCCGCCGCGAGCGAAAATTCCAGCGCCCCGAAAAGATTCCCGGTGTCGGTGATAGCCACGGCGGGCATCTGCTTGTCCAGACACAACTGCACGAGTTGCGGGATGCGCAGGGCACCTTCGGCAAGCGAATAGGCGGAATGGACGCGAAGATGGACGAAATCGGCGTGTGACATGGCGTCAGACTAAACCGATTCTCCGATCCCTTCGCGGCCGAACAGCGCGAAAGGCGGGGACAACTCAGGCCGTTTCGACCTTGCCGTCACGCATTTGCAGCACGCGGTCCATCTTGGACGCCAGTTCCAGATTGTGGGTCGCCACCAGAGCCCCCAAACCAGCCCCGCGCACAAGGTTGAGCATTTGCCCGAAGACGGCCCCGGCTGTTTCCGGATCAAGATTTCCGGTGGGTTCATCGGCCAGCAAAACCGCGGGCGCATTGGCCACGCTGCGGGCGATGGCAATGCGTTGCTGCTCTCCCCCGCTCAATTGCCCCGGTCGGTGTGTTGCCCGGTCACTCAAACCGACCATTTCGAGCAGTTCACCGGCCCGGTCTCGCGCCATCGACTTGCCGACACCGGCGATCATCTGGGGCAACATCACGTTTTCGAGCGCCGAGAACTCCGGCAGCAGGTGATGGAACTGATAGACAAAGCCCAGTGCCCCCCGTCGCAGCCGTGTGCGGTCCGCCTCGGGCAAACTTGCACAACTCTCTCCGGCGACGATCACATCGCCGGCGTCCGGGCGCTCCAGCAGCCCTGCAATATGCAGCAGCGTGGATTTCCCCGCCCCTGAAGGCCCTACCAGCGCAACGATCTCTCCCCGCGCCAGGCCGAGTTCCGCCTCGCGCAGGACAGACAGGTCGCGACCACCCTGCTCAAACGTCCGGGTCACGCCTTTGAGTTCAAGCGCGAGATCACTCATTGCGCAACGCCTCCACCGGATCCAGCCGTGACGCGCGCCAGCTCGGATACAGCGTCGCAAGGACCGACAAGCCCAGCGCCATGCAGACGACCATCACCACTTCCCCAGAATCGACTTCGGCAGGAAGTTGGCTGAGGAAATAGATTTCAGCAGCGAACAGGTCGGTTCCCGTCAGGGTTTCCAGCGCCCGTCGCAGCGTTTCGATGTTCCGCGCGAACAACAGCCCAAGAATGGTTCCTGACAGGGTCCCCACGACGCCGATACTGGCACCCACGATGAAGAACACACGCATGATGGTACCCCGCGAGGCGCCTACGGTCCGCAGGATGGCAATGGCCGAGCCCTTGTCCTTCACCAGCATGATCAGGCTGGAAATAATGTTGAAGGCCGCCACCAGAATAATCAGCGTCAAGATCAGGAACATGACATTGCGCTCGACCTGCAAAGCATTGAAAAAGCTGCGATTGGCCTGCTGCCAGTCGAACAATCGATGTTCGCCATCAATCGCGGCACCGATCGCCAGCCTCTGACGCAACAGATTGTCGGGATTTTCCACAAAAACTTCGAGCTGACTAACCGTGTCACCCAGCCGGAAATACTGCTGCGCGGCCTTGAGCGGCATAAAGATAAAGCTGCTGTCGAATTCGAACATGCCGACTTTAAAAGTCGCGACCACACGATAGGCTTGCATGCGCGGCACTGTGCCAAATGCAGTGACCGTGCCCTTTGGTGATACCAGCGTGACCTTATCCCCGGCGATTACGCCCAGTGTACGGGCCAGGCGGGACCCCAGCACAATGGCATCGGCCCCGCTGAAGTTGTCGAGGCTTCCGGATCGTATATTCCCCGCAATAGACGGTCGGCTCGACAGATCCTCCGGTGTCAGTCCGCGCACCAGCGCCCCGGCGGCCCGGCCACCACTTGTCGCCAGAATTTGTCCCTCGACCAGCGGCGTGACCGACAAAACGCCATCCACCACCCGAACCCGCTCGGCGAGCGGATTGTAGTCAGACACCGCACCGGCCGAACTGACCACCGCGATATGGCCGTTCAGGCCCAAAATCCGGTCCAGCAGTTCGATCCGGAAGCCATTCATGACCGAGAGCACAATGATCAGGGTCGCCACACCAAGCGCGATGCCCAACAGAGAAAATCCTGCGATCACCGAAATGAAGCCTTCTGCACGGCGGGCGCGCATGTAGCGCCAGGCAATCATCCATTCAACGGCAGAGAACATCAGGGACAAATCCTGTCAAATCGTATCGCAGGCAAGATCTTTTGCACCATTGTGGCCACGCTATGACCCTGCCCGCTCGGCGATCCAGTCGTCCAATGCGTCGATCGCGAGTTCCACCTTTTCGTCCGCACCCCGACGCTTGACGTCAACCTTGCCATCCTTGATCCCGCGCGGCCCGATTGTGAGCTGCCAGGGGATCCCCACCAAGTCCATATCAGCGAATTTGGTGCCCGCGCGCTCATCACGGTCGTCATAGAGCGCTTCGATGCCAGCCGCGCGCAGATCCGCGTAGATCTTTTCGCTCGCCGCGTCGCACTCGCTGTCACCCGCCTTCAGGTTGATCAACCCGACCAGCCAGGGTGCAACGGATCCCGGCCAGATAATTCCGGCATCGTCATGGGATGCCTCGATGATTGCGCCCACCAGACGCGAGACGCCAATGCCGTAGCTGCCCATTTCCAAGGTGATTTTCTGTCCGTCAGGGCCCTGCACCGTGGCGCCCAGCGGTTCTGAATATTTGGTTCCGAAATAGAAGATATGCCCGACCTCGATCCCGCGCGCGGTGACCAGCTGATCGCCGGAAATCGGGCAATTGTCCGGATCGTGCTTCTCATCCGTGGCGGCGTAGTGGCTGGCCCAGGTCTCTACCGTACTCCCGAGGTCGCTGTCATAGTCGACGTCATCGCCCGGTGCCGACAATTCCAGAAGTGCCTTGTCACAGAAGACGGCACTTTCACCGGTGTCGGCGAGCACAATGAACTCGTGGCTCAGATCACCACCGATCGGCCCGGTATCCGCAGCCATCGGGATCGCTGTCAGCCCCATTCGGGCATAGGTCCGCAAATAGGCGACGAACATCTTGTTGTAAGAATGCCGGGCGCTTTCGTAGTCCAGATCGAAAGAATAATTGTCCTTCATCAGGAATTCCCGACCGCGCATCACCCCAAATCGCGGACGCACCTCATCGCGAAACTTCCACTGGATGTTGTAGAGATTCTTGGGCAGATCACGGTAGCTGGTGATCTCATTGGCAACGATATCGGTGATGACCTCTTCAGCTGTCGGGCCAAAGAGCATTTCCCGGTCATGTCGGTCCACGATCCGCAGCATCTCTTTGCCGTAGTCATCGTAACGCCCGGATTTCCGCCAAACTTCAGCAGACTGAATCGTCGGCATCAGAACTTCCTGTGCCCCTGCCCGATCCTGCTCCTCGCGCACAATCTGTTCGATCTTTCGCAACACCCGATAACCCGCCGGCAGCCAGGTGTAGATCCCGGCGGCGGACTGGCGAACCAGACCGGCGCGCAACATCAGGCGATGCGAAACAATCTTCGCTTCGGATGGGGTTTCTTTGAGAGTGGGCAGGAATAACTGACTGCGCCGCATAGATTTGTCTCCGGTCAGGCGTGGCGCGGCGGAGAGTAAGGAAAATCAGCCGCGCCTGTCCATGGCATTTGCCGACTATTCTATGCGCCCATAGGTCCAGACATTTATGGCCTGATCGCGCCCGCGTAGCTCGAGGTTCTCATAGGGCGTGAATCCGACCAGCAATCCCTCTGCATCTTCCGGGGTATCCCGGGTCGCCGCGTCCACCAGATCGTTGCTCACCACCATTCTGCTGCCCACGGCGCGGGTCGACTCCTCCAGCCGTGAGGCGACGTTGACGGTGTCTCCGATCACCGCAAACTCAAGCCGTCGCTCGGTTCCGAAATCCCCGACCACGACCGGGCCATAATGCACCCCAATCGACAGTCGAACGGCAGGGAAACCCGCTTCAACCCGGCGTTCGTTCCATTCATCGGTCAGATCGAAGATGTGTTTGGCACATCGCAAGGCGTTTGCCGGGTCTGCCGTTCCGGGCTCGGGTGTTCCGAATGTCGCCAGCACCACATCCCCAAAAAACTTGTCGAGCGTACCGGCATGCTCGAAGACGGCCGCCTCGACCCGCCGGTGGAATGCCCGCAGCATATCGATGAGTTCTTCCGGCGAAACTGTCTCTGCCATATGCGCGAACCCGACCATATCCACAAACATCACAGCGACATTCTGACTGCGCACCTTGCCCAGCACGCTGTCATGTACGGCAATTTCATCAGCAATGCTCGGTGGAAAATAGCGCGCCAGATTGGAGCGTTCTCGCGCCATGTAAACCTGTTCCCGGATCAGCCGGCGACCACGGGCCACGGCTGTGGCCAGAATGGCCGTGGTGAGAAGCAGAACCAGTATTTCCATGATCCGTACATCCATAGACACATAGTAAGGATCGAGAAATCGGCTTAAACGCCCTTCGGAATAATCAAAACCGGGAATATCAAAGACTGTTGCCGGAAACGTTGAGACCCAGACGAGACCGGCGCCCCACGCAATGACATACGCAAATCCCGCAAACATCATCGCCCGGGCGGAATAACTGACGAGCGCGAACAGCGCGATGATGACCAGCACCACATCAACCACAAAGAACAGAAACGCATGCCCATCGCCGCGGAATCCGCGCAATGAGAACAGATAGTGAGCATAACCGCTGATCACGAACAGGATGATCACCGGCAGGTAGAACCAGAATGCCGAGCCCAGCAGTACAAAAATCCAGATCGTGATCGCAGCCATGGCAAAGGCGCGCAAATGCGCTGCCAGCTTCAGTCCGGTTCGTTCCTGTTGCTGAAATGCGAACCCCAAACGAGCTTCGAGTGTACGGGGCTTCGGGTCAAAACCTGTTGTTGTCGGGTCAGCCATGTCACCGCTCAATTGGATGGAAGCGGTTTACGCCAACCAACTGGTTAAGGAAAACGGGACGAAAGCAACACGATGAATACAAATAGATATTTCATGTTCTGAGGGTCGCATATGGGGCTTAACAAAGCTGTAACGGGGATTTGAAGAATCACGGTAACGTTTTCCTCCACATGAGGGGGTGTGGCCGATTTCGGCTGCGGTGTACGAAGTTCGCGTGTTTTTACGCACCGTAAGTCCTCGCGTGGACGTTCTAGGGGAAACCACGGGAGATACTCCGCAATGTTCGAAAATCTTTTCAAGCTGTCGGAAAATGGAACGACAGTCCGCATCGAGGTGATGGCGGGCCTGACGACGTTCCTGACGATGGCCTATATCATCATCGTCAATCCAGACATCATGTCGACCACCGGCATGGACAAAGGCGCGTTGTTCGTCGCGACCTGCCTTGCGGCAGCCGTTGGCTGTCTGATCATGGGTCTCTGGGCCAATTACCCGATCGCTCTTGCTCCGGGTCTCGGCCTGAACGCCTTTTTCGCCTTTGGTGTCGTCGGCGGCATGGGTGTGCCCTGGCAAACGGCCCTGGGTGTGATCTTCCTGTCAGGTGTGTTTTTCCTGATTATCACAATCCTGCCAATCAGAGCCTGGATCATAAACGCCATACCAAAATCGCTGAAAATGTCGATTTCGGCGGGTATTGGCTTGTTCATCGGTGTCATCGCACTGAAGATCGCCGGAGTTACCGTCGATCACCCGGCAACTCTGGTAACCCTCGGTGAAGTCACGTCGATTGAGGTGATCCTTGTCGCGGTTGGCTTTGTGGGAATCATCGCACTTGATCGGATCGGGATGAAAGGCGCGATTGTCATCGGCATCATCGGGACAACGATACTGGCCCATATATTCGGGGCTGCCAGCGGAACCGAGATGAACTTCGCGATCCCATCTCTGGCGCCGACATTCCTGCAGCTGGACATCATGGGCGCTCTACAGATCAGCATGATCTCCGTGATCATTGCCTTTCTGTTTGTCGACATGTTTGACACCGCCGGCACGCTGATCGGCGTGTCGCATCGTGCCGGATTGCTGGATGAAGACGGTAAATTGCCCCGCATGGGCAAAGCACTGTCCGCTGACAGTATCGCAACCATCACAGGTTCGATGGTCGGTAGTTCAACGGTGACCAGTTACATCGAAAGCGCTTCGGGCGTTCGCGAGGGCGGACGGACGGGCCTGACGGCTGTCACGGTCGGTGTTCTGTTCATCCTGGCGCTGATCCTGGCCCCAATCATTGGTCTGGTACCGCGCTTTGCAACTGCTCCGGCGCTGCTCTTCGTGGCAGTCCTGATGGTGCGTGGCCTGACGGAGCTCGATTGGGACGATGTTACGGAATATGGCCCGGCGGTTCTCGCCGCGGTGATCATGCCGTTCACCTTCTCGATTGCACACGGTATCGCATTTGGATTCATCACCTATGCGGCGGCCAAGATCCTGTCAGGGCGTTTCAGCGAAGCCAGCCCTGCGGTTTACATCCTCGCAGTGGGCTTTGGCCTGCTGTACGGATTCAACCTGATCGGCTGATCAACAACCAATTTTATGTGAAGCGGGCCGGGAATTTCCCCGGCCCGTTTTCATTTCATACTGTGCGCAACCAAGGCGGATTATGGGCCCTGATCTGCTCGAAGATCGGGCAGCTTTCCCGATGCGCGCTGGGCAAATACCCCGCCCCCATCAAGAACGAGCTGGTGATTTCTCCACCCGTAAAACGAAACGTTTTCTTGAACAACTTGACCCAGTCTTCCTTGCTCAAAGGATGATGGGCATCCAGCCAATTGGCAAAACCGCCATGGGTCTCGCGCATCTCACGAATGCGCGCGGCGTTTGAGATCGCTGCATCCACCTTGAGCTTGTTTCGGATAATGCCCGCATCATTGAGCAGACGCTCTCGATCCTTCGCGCCGTAATCCGCTACGATATCCACGTCAAACCCGTCATAGGCCCGGGAGAATCCCTCACGTTTCTTCAGGATCGTCAGCCAGCTCAGACCCGCCTGATTGATCTCCAGTATCAGACGCTCGAACAGTTCGGATTCGTCGCGAACCGGGAACCCGTATTCGTTATCATGGTACGGGCCATGCCATTCGTGACCCGGTGAAATATCACAGTATCCCGACACCGTTTTCGCCCCTTATAGTCGATGAAATTTACGTTTCGGAGAGCATAACCATTTCCAGCGATACGCAAACCGAAGCGCGTCCCGGCGTCGCGAAAATATTTCTGACATTCCTCGTCCTGGGTGCAACCGCCTTTGGCGGGCCCGTCGCACATTTCGGCTATTTCCGGACCGAGTTCGTGGATCGGCGACGCTGGATCGACGAACGAGGTTTCGCCGATCTTGTCTCCCTTTGCCAGTTCCTGCCCGGCCCAGCCTCCAGCCAGACCGGCATCGCCATCGGCATGCTTCAGCGCGGCTGGCTGGGCGGTTTTGCGGCGTGGGTCGGCTTCACGACCCCCGCAGCCATCATCATGATCGGACTGGGATTCGGGCTGTCCTTTGCCGAAACGTCATCCGGACAGGGAGTAATCCACGGTCTCAAACTCGCCGCTGTCGCCGTTATCGCCAATGCACTCTGGGGTATGGCCCGGAGTGCCTGCGGCAGCCCGACCAAGGCCAGTTTTGCCGCTCTGGCCTGCGTGGCCATTCTGTTCGCCGGTTCCGCATGGCTGCAGATACTGGTGATCGCCGTCGCCGCATGTGCCGGTGCGCTGCTCATTCGCGAGGCGCCGGCAAACATCAACGTCCCGCCTGTACGACCATCCGGGCGGGCCATGGGCCTTGTCCTGCTGTTGGTTTTCCTGTTGTTGCTGTTCGGGCTACCGATCCTGACGGAGACAGTCAAATCAGGGAATCTGGATGCCGTTGCAAGCTTTTACCGGGTCGGTTCACTGGTCTTTGGCGGCGGCCATGTCGTTCTTCCCCTTCTGGAAGCGGAGCTTGTCCCCACAGGCTGGACAAATACCGATACCTTTCTGGCCGGATACGGCGCAGCGCAAGCTATCCCCGGACCCATGTTTGCCCTGACCGGGTATCTGGGCAATGTCATCAATCCCGGAGACGAATATCTTGGGGGTTGGGTCGGCGGATTGCTGGCGATTGGGGCGGTCTTCTTGCCCTCTTTCCTGTTGCTGGGTGCTGCCCTGCCCTACTGGGATGCCTTGCGCTCGCGCGAACGTATTCGCTCAGCCCTAAGCGGAGTCAATGCCGCAGTTGTCGGCTTGTTGCTGGCCGTCCTCTATACGCCGGTCTGGACCTCGAGCGTGCGGGACGCATCAGACTTTGCAGCCGTGGTGATCGCAGCGGTGCTCCTCGCCATGTGGCGGGCGCCGTCATGGCTCGTTGTATTGCTGGCTGCGATTGCGGGGTTCTTCGGCGTCTAGCGGCCTATTTTGGCTGCAAGGTCCTGAAGTAAAAGAATCTCGGCATCGATCACCGCATACAGAATACCGAACAGCATGATGGTGATGCCCGTGGTGATCAACAGCTTGCGCACCAGCATGGGACGCGCCGGCGCGCCGTGATCATGGCCAGCTTCCGGGTTCTCGGTGCGGCTCACCCCCCAGGGCAGGACCATGAACAGCATAATCCACCAGATGATGATGAAAACGACGGTGGCGGTGACAGGGTTCATGGTTGATCAGACCTGCTCAAGTTCGACCAGGGTCCCGGCAAAATCCTTCGGGTGAAGAAACAACACCGGCTTGTCATGCGCGCCCGGCTTGGGTTCGCCGTCACCCAGCACCCGCGCGCCCTGAGCCTTGAGCTGATCACGCGCGGAGTAGATATCATCTACCTCATAGCAAATGTGATGCATACCCCCGGACGGGTTCTTCTCCAGGAAGCCCGCAATCGGGGAGTTTTCACCCAGCGGGTACAGCAACTCGATCTTGGTGTTGGGAAGTTCGACGAACACGGTGGTCACACCGTGAGATGGCAAATCGTGAGGTTCGGTGACCGTTGCGCCAAGTGTTTCCGCGTAAACGGTCGCTGCCGCTGCCAGATCGGGCACAACAATCGCCACATGGTTCAAACGTCCAATCACCGGTTCTGCCTCTCAGTCTTCCAGTCGCACAAGATGCACATCGGTCGTGGGTCTTTTGCCACGGCGCATCCGGAAACTCTTGCGGACGGCACGGCGCAACTGCTCGATCGTGGCATCGTCGTCATTCCGCTTCTTGCCCTTGATCTTTGACAAGGTGTCGATCACGTCATCGATCACATCATCCATCAGATCATAGTCATCGTCATTATCACCAAGAAGGCCAGGCGCCGAAAGCTGTGGTTCGGCCACGAGATGGTTCTTGTTGTCCATGACAATGGTCAGCACAGCAGACCCGTTCCAGAGCATATGCGCGCGCTCACGCAAGCTCGGATCCGTAATCCGGATCAGATCCGTGCCATCCACGGCCAGCCGTCCGGACTGCACCTGACCGCAGATCTCTGCTCCATCCGCATTCAGACGCAACACATCACCATTGGAAATAATCGGCGTGTGCGCAACACCGCTCTCACGCGCGATATCCGCATGCGCCCGCAGATGCGGTCCCTCACCATGCACCGGAACCGCGATTTTCGGTCTGATCCAGTCATACATCTGGCGCAACTCTTCGCTGGCCGGATGCCCCGAAACATGCACGAAATGATCGCGCTCGGTGATCACATTGATACCCTGTGAGGACAGCATACTCTGCATCTGACCGATCGGACGCTCGTTGCCGGGAATGATCCGGGATGAAAACACAACCGAATCCCCTGCTTCGAACGAGATATGCGGATGATCGCCCCGTGCAATCCGCGGCAAGGCGGCACGCGGCTCACCCTGACTTCCAGTACAGATCATCAGGACCTTGTCCCGCGGCAACTGCATAGCCTCTTCTTCCCGCAGAAAAGGCGGCAGATCCCTCAGATATCCGGTTTCGCGTGCGGCCTCCGTCATCGTCCACAGGGATCGACCAACAAGACCCACGGCGCGCCCATGGGCATGCGCAACCTCCGCCAGTGTCTGCACCCGCGCGACGTTGCTCGCAAAACATGCAAACACGACCCGATTTTCCATGGTCCCCACAAAATCCATGATACTCGCATGCACAGCGGCTTCCGAGCCGCTATGGCCTTCGACCATGGCGTTTGTGGAATCACCAATCATGGCCAGAACACCGTCATCGCCGACGGCGCGCAACGCGTCCGTATCCGGTGCCCCGCCCACCATGGGGCCATCATCGAGTTTCCAATCACCGGTGTGATAGATCGTCCCTGCACCAGTTCGCATGATCACGCCACTGGGCTCGGGAATCGAATGAGTCATATTCACGAGCGTCAGATCGAACGGATCGAGCGGAATATTACCGGACAACGGAACTTCGTGAACCTTTACCTTGCCCGCTATCCCAGCCTCTTCCAGCTTGCGGCGCAGAATTCTCGCCGTGAACGCCGTCGCATAAACCGGACAGCGCAGCCGCGGCCAGAGATGAGCCACCGCCCCGACATGATCTTCATGGGCATGGGTGATCAGAATACCGACCAGATCCTTGCGACGTTCTTCAATGAAGGTCGGATCGGCCATCATCACATCGACCCCGAGTAGGCTCGGGTCACCGAAGGTGACACCGCAATCGATGATCAGCCATTTGCCGTCATGTCCGTAGACATTGAGGTTCATTCCGATTTCGCCCGTACCACCGAGGGGCACGAACAGAATTTCGTCTGAACCGGGAACAAGAGACATGTTTGAAAACCTTATCTTCAGGCGATGCCGTTGAGGCGAGCTATTTCCCGAAGACCAATCAGGGTGATGTCGGGTTCAGTGGCATCGATGACATCGGTCACGTCAGCAAACAGAGCTGCCAGGCCACCGGTTGCAACCACCGTGACCGGCTTATCATATTCTGCAGCGATGCGGGGGATCATGCCTTCGATCATCGAGACATAGCCCCAGAAAATTCCCGATTGCATCGCCGGGACGGTCGCCCCGCCAATGACCTTCTCGGGCTTTTCTATGTTTACGCGGGGCAGCAGGGCACCGGCCGTGTACAGCGCTTCGACCGAGAGATTGATCCCCGGTGCTATGACTCCGCCACGGAAATTGCCATCTGGATCAATGATGTCGAACGTCGTGGCGGTCCCGAAATCGATGACAATCAGGTCTCCGGGATAGCGCAGATGTGCGCCCACGGCGGCCACCAAGCGGTCCGCGCCGGCCTGTTCTGGCCGTTCGATCAGCACTTCGATCCCCAGATCGACATTCGGGTCCCGTACGACCAGCGGCGTCACACCAAAATGGGATTCAAGAAGATTGGTCAGGTTGCGCCGCGTGCCCGGTACAACGGTGGTGACAATCGCCTGACTGATATCCTCAACCGACAGGCCACGCAGGGACATCAGCTGTGTGAGCCAGACTGCGTATTCATCGGATGTTCGCTGCGCATGGGTCGCAATGCGCCACTGGCCGTACTGCGTGTCACCGTCATAGACAGCAAACACGGTATTTGTATTTCCACAATCAATGGCTAGCAGCATCACGACACTCCTGTTGCGGAGTTGCTTACCGGGAAAACATCCCCTGCTGCAACGTAGATCAGACGACCATCATGACGAAGGATCAGGTTTCCCGACGCATCAATGCCCTCGAAATCGCCGGTGACCGTGCGGTCCGGGAGTTTCACGCTGATCCGGGAGGCAAATGCCATGGCCAGTTCATTCCATTGATAACGGATCGGGGCAAAACCGTCCCGTTGCCATTCATCGAGCCGGACAAACAGCTTCGGCAGAAACGCCTCGATCAGGTCCTCGACAGAAAACGTGGCACCTGCGGCTCGCAGATCGGTGGCATCCGGCAGGTCTTCGGGATGGTTTTCGATGTTCACACCGATACCCGCGATCACCCAGGCAACGCCCCCGGCCCCGTCATCGGCGCTGTCGAGCAGAATTCCTGCAACCTTTTTCTCGTCGATGAGCAGGTCGTTGGGCCATTTCAGGACCACGGGAATATCCGACAGGGCACGGATCGCGCTGGCCATCGCAACACCGACGACAAAGCCAAGCTGAGCCGCTTCGGCAACAGGACAATCGGGACGAAAGATGATCGAGTGATAGAGATTGCCCGGAGGAGACGTCCATTGCCGCCCGTGGCGTCCGCGGCCCGAGGTCTGCTCACCCGCCCAGATCACAATACGGTCCGGCGCGCCTTCTTCAGCGAGACGCCGGGCTTCCTCGCTCGTGCTGCCGATGCTTTTATGGGCGAACAACTGGCACCCCTGCGGCACCTGGGGGTGTCGCATCATGCGGCGAACAGAACCGCCGCCGCAGTTTCCGCACCGGTCAGGACCGGGCCAAGACCCACGAAGAAAAAGGCCGTGATCACAGCCGTCACCGTCACCAGGACCGTGATTTCGCGCCCCAAATTCTTATCGAAGGGTTCAGAGCTCTCGTCGAAATACATCAGCTTGACGATCCGCAAGTAATAGAACGCACCAACGACACTGGTCAGCAGGCCTGCAACCGCAAGAACGTAAAGTTCAGCATCGATGGCAGCCTTGAAGACAAAGAACTTGGCAAAGAAGCCACCGAGTGGGGGAATTCCGGCCATCGAAAACATGAAGATCGCTAGCGCCAGCGCCATCAGCGGATTCGTCTTGCTCAACCCGGCGAGAGAATCGATGTCCTCGACCATGCGTCCGGCCCGTTTCATCGCCAGAATGCAGCCGAACGTACCTATCGTCATGAACAGGTAAATCGTCAGATAGACAAGGATGCCCACGACGCCCTGCTCGTTCCCCGCAGCCAGACCGACCAGAACAAATCCCATATGACCGATGGAGCTATAAGCCATCAAGCGCTTGATGTTGGTCTGCGGAATGGCGGCAAAGGACCCCAGAACCATCGAGGCCAGCGAGACGAACCAGATGACCTGCTGCCATTCGAGAACGAGATCTCCGAAGGGCTCCAGCATGACTCGCACGAACAGGGCCATGGCCGCAATCTTCGGTGCAACGGCGAAAAACGCCGTAACCGGCGTTGGCGCGCCTTCATACACGTCGGGCGTCCACATATGGAACGGAACCGCCGAAACCTTGAAGGCCAGCCCGGCAGCGATAAACACGATCCCGACGATCACGCCAATGGAAGCATTTTCATCGGCCACGAAGATGTTGGCTAGAACTTCGAAATTCGTCGTCCCCGCGAAGCCATATACCAGCGACACGCCGTAAAGCAGGATGCCCGAGCTCAATGCGCCCAGAACGAAGTATTTCAGGCCCGCTTCGGACGAGCGCAGCGTGTCCCGTCGGATCGCTGCAACCACATACAGTGCCAGACTTTGCAGCTCGATCCCCAGATAGAGCGAAATCAGGTCATTGGCCGAAACCATCATCATCATGCCGAGAACGGCGAAGACAATCAGGATCGGATATTCGAACTGGTCGATACCCTCGCGCAGGTTGTAGGGAACGGCCAGAATCAGAGACAGCGCTGCGCCGTATATCAGCAATATCTTGGCGAAAACGGCGAAGTCATCAACGATGAACTGGTTTCCGAATGCCATGGCCGTGTCGGCCGAACCGGCAAATACCAGAACACCTGCGACCACGAATACACCCACGCCCAGCCAGGACACAAACCGTGCGGAGTTTTCCTTGCGGAACGCCCCGAACATCAGCATCCCCATCGCGGCGACTGCGACGAATAGCTCGGGCCGGATGACGGCAAGATCTGCTGTGATGTTCATATTCGCTCCCTGACCTATCGTCCGGCCAAGTTCAACGGCTCGGCAATCGCGAGCGCGGACTGGTAGTTCTGCAGCAGGTTCGAAACCGTAGCGTCAAACACGCTGAGGAACGGATCGGGCCAAATCCCCATCCAGAAGACCAGGATCACCAGTGGCGTAAAGATCGCAATCTCCCGCGGCTCCAGATCCAGAATCTGCTTGAGGTGCTCCTTATCGAGCTTGCCGAATATCACCCGTCGATACAGGTACAGCATATAGGCAGCCCCCAGAATAACGCCTGTCGACGCCAGCGCGGCCACCCAGGTGTTGTCCTGGAAAGCTCCCACCAGGATCAGGAACTCCCCGACAAATCCACCGGTTCCGGGTAGTCCCACCGATCCCAGCATGAATATCATGAAAACGAAGGCATAACGCGGCATGCGTTCCACCAGACCGCCATAATGTGCGATCTCACGACTGTGTTCCCGGTCGTAAACGACACCGACGCACAGGAAGAGCGCAGCTGAAATGATCCCGTGGCTGAGCATCTGGAACATCGCGCCATCAATACCCTGCTGGGTGGCTGTGAAAATTCCGATTGTGACAAAGCCCATATGCGCGACCGAGGAATAGGCGATCAGCTTCTTCATGTCTTCCTGCGCCAGCGCAACCAGCGAGGTGTAGATAATCGCGATCACTGACAGGGTATAGATCAGTGGTACAAACTGTTCCGACGCGATCGGCAGCATCGGCAGGGAGAACCGCAGGAACCCGTAACCACCCATTTTCAGCAGGACACCAGCCAGGATCACCGAACCGGCCGTCGGAGCCTCGACATGCGCGTCGGGCAACCAGGTGTGGACCGGCCACATCGGCATCTTGACGGCGAAGGAGGCAAAAAAAGCCAGCCACAGCCAGGTCTGCATCTCCGGCGGTACCGCATAGGCAATGAGCGTCGGAATATCCGTCGTGCCGACCTCGAAATAGAGGGTCAGCAAGGCCGCCAGCAGCAGCACAGAGCCAGCCAGCGTGTAGAGGAAAAACTTGAAGGCCGCATAAACACGCCGCGGGCCACCCCAGACACCGATAATGATGAACATCGGAATCAGGACCGCCTCGAAGAAGATGTAGAACATCATGAAATCGAGGGCTGCGAAGGTTCCGATCATCATCGTCTCGAGGACGAGGAACGCGATCATGTACTCCTTCACGCGCGTGGTGACGGCCTTCCAGGAGGCAAGCACACAGATCGGCGTGAGGAATGTCGACAAGATCACGAAGAAGAGTGAAATCCCATCAATGCCCATGTGATAGGCAATATTGAAACTCGGCAACCATTCGAACTTCTCGACAAACTGGAATTCCGCCGTCGATTTATCGAAATTAAGCCATAGCAGCAGGCTGATCACGAAGGTCGCAAGTGACGTCCACAGCGCTGCCCAGCGGGCGTTACGCGCGACATTATGCTCATCACCCCGGATCAGCATAATGAAGGCAACTCCCACCAGTGGCAGGAAGGTTGTCAGGGAAAGAATGGGAAATGAGTCCATAATGCCCGGCCCTTACCGGTAGAACCCGAACAGGAACCAGGTCGCCAGAACGACCAGCCCGATCAGCATCGCAAAGGCATAGTGATACACAAAGCCCGACTGGAGACGGCTTGCACGGCCGGCGATATCACGGGTCGCAGCGGCAACCCCGTCCGGTCCGACACCGTCTATCACCGCGCCATCGCCGGATTTCCAGAACCCACGTCCCAACACAAAGGACGGGCGGACGCAAATACGGTCATACAACTCATCGAAGAACCACTTGTTGTAGACGAATGTATGCAGGGGGCGTATCCGCGCTACGAACACGGCTGGCCAGCCTGGCTTGAGGATATACATCACAAACGCGCCGAGAATACCGGTCACGGCCACAACCAGGGGCAAGGCAATAACCCAGGCAGGAGCATGATGCGCATCCTCGATGATGTTGTGCAGCATCAGAATCGAGGAACCCCAGAATTCATCCATTTGATGGCCGACGAAATACTCTTTGGCCAGGAAACCGGAGAAGATGGCGCCCAGTGCCAGCACCAGCAACGGCGCGATCATGACCGGCGGTGGATCATGCGCATGATCAAAGGTGTGGTCATCGGCGCGGGTGCGGCCATGGAAGGTCAGGAAGAGCAGGCGCCAGGAGTAGAAGGCCGTCATCAATGCAGCGGCAATACCCGCCCAGAAGGCATACAGACCCAGACCGGTATGCGCGGCAAAGGCTGATTCCAGAATGATGTCCTTGGAATAAAAGCCAGCAAAAATGGGGACTCCGGCCAGAGCCAGACTGCCTATCCACATCAGGACGGCTGTCACCTTCATCTTCGAGAACAACCCGCCCATCATGCGCATGTCCTGTTCATCATCCATGCCATGGATGACGCTGCCAGCGCCCAAGAAGAGCAAGGCCTTGAAGAAGGCGTGAGTCATCAGATGAAAGATCGCGGCCGGATAGGCCCCGACGCCCAGAGCAAAGAACATGTAACCGAGCTGGGAACAGGTCGAATAGGCGATCACTCGCTTGATGTCGTACTGGGTCAGGCCAATTGTAGCCGCGAAGAACGCCGTCGTACCGCCGACAAAGACCACGACCGACAATGCGATCGGCGCGAACTCGAATATCGGTGACAGGCGCGCCACCATGAACACACCCGCCGTCACCATCGTCGCTGCATGGATTAGCGCTGAGACCGGCGTCGGGCCTTCCATCGCATCGGGCAACCAGGTGTGCAATCCGATCTGCGCGGACTTGCCCATCGCGCCGATAAACAGCAGCAGGCAAAGTGTGGTCAGGATATCGACATCCATGCTCAGGAAGCCAAAGGACTGGCCGGCAATCTCTGGCACCGCCTTGAACACGGCATCAAAATCCAGTGTTCCGAACACAAAGAACACGCCGAGAATTCCGAGCATGAACCCGAAATCACCTACCCGGTTCACGACAAAGGCCTTGATCGCAGCCGCATTGGCCGCCGGACGATGGAACCAGAACCCGATCAGCAGATAGGACATCAGTCCCACGCCCTCCCAGCCGAAGAACATCTGTACAAAATTGTCGGCGGTCACGAGCGTCAGCATGAAGAAGGTGAAAAGGCTCAGATAGGCCATGAACCGCGGCTTGTGCGGATCGTGAGACATGTAGCCAATCGAATAGACATGCACCATCGACGACACGACATTGACCACGAAAACCATGACCGCGGTCAGTGTGTCAAAACGCAGTGCCCAGCTCAGCTCTAGGGTTCCGGAGTCGATCCAGGTGAACAGCTGGATCGTCTGTTCATTGCCCTGAATGCCGACATCCCAGAACAGGTAACAGGAAATCGCTGCGGCCAGGAACATCGGCAGAACCGTGACCAGCTGCGATGCACGGTCGCCCATCCGGTTGCCGAAAAGCCCGGCCAGAACACCGCCCACAAGGGGCAAGAAGATCGCGAGTTGAATCATGTCGCGGTCAGCCCTTCATCATGTTGATGTCTTCCACCGCAATCGAACCACGGTTGCGGAAATAGACAACGAGGATCGCCAGACCAATTGCCGCTTCCGCAGCAGCAACCGTCAGAACGAAGAGGGCGAATATCTGACCGACGAGATCGTTCAGATGTGCCGAAAACGCGATGAAATTGATATTGACGGCGAGCAGCATCAGTTCGACCGACATCAGGATGATGATGACATTCTTCCGGTTCAGGAAGATGCCGAAAATCCCGAGCGTGAACAGGATGGCACCGACGGTCAGATAATGGGAAAGGCCGATTTCAAGCATCACACGCCACTCCCCGAGTTGATGTCACGGATTTCGATAACGTCTTCGCGCCGGCGTTCGATCTGATCGCTGATTTTCTGGCGCCGGACATCCGGGCGATGGCGCAGGGTCAGAACAATCGCACCAATCATCGCAACCAGCAGGATCAGGCCGGCTGATTGGAACAGATAGATATAGTCGGTGTAGATCAGCTGGCCGAGGGCCTGGGTGTTGGTCACGCCATCTGCCGGCAATGTCGGCGCCGTCAGGGTTTGTGCCGCCTCAGGCGAGACCACCCAACTGCCGAATACCAGAATGAGTTCAGCTGCCAGAATGATGCCGATCAGCGCGCCGATGGGCAGATACTGCAGAAAGCCCTCGCGAAGTTCGGTGAAGTTGATGTCCAGCATCATGACCACAAACAGGAAGAGCACTGCCACCGCGCCGACATAAACAACCACGAGGATCATCGCCAGGAACTCGGCGCCGATCAGCACGAAGAGACCGGCCGAATTGAAGAATGCCAGAATCAGAAACAGAACGGAGTGCACCGGATTGCGGGCTGAAATCACCATCACGCCGGAGGCAACAGCCGTGGCGGCGAAGAGGTAGAAGGCAAGTGCATGAACAATCATCTCAATTCCCCCTGCCTGGCCTAACGATATGGCGCATCGGCAGCGAGTGCCGTTGCGATTTCCGATTCCCAGCGATCACCGTTTAACAGGAGTTTCTCCTTGTCGTACATCAGCTCTTCGCGGGTCTCTGTTGCGAACTCAAAGTTCGGTCCTTCGACAATGGCGTCCACCGGGCAGGCTTCCTGACAGAAGCCGCAATAGATGCACTTGGTCATGTCGATGTCATAGCGCGTCGTGCGACGTGAATTGTCCTCACGAGGCTCGGCTTCGATCGTGATCGCCTGTGCCGGGCAGATGGCCTCACACAGTTTACAGGCGATACAACGCTCTTCGCCGTTCGGATAACGACGCAATGCGTGTTCTCCACGAAAACGCGGGCTGATCGGCCCTTTCTCATAGGGATAGTTGATCGTGACCTTCGCCTTGAAGAAGTACTTCAGGGTCAGCCACATACCCGCGACAATTTCTGTCAGCAGAAGTGAGCGTACGGTGCGGTCGAGCATGGCCATTTGCGTATCCTCTCCGCGCCTAGTTCACGATGCCGGGATACCAGCCGAACACGACAATGGCACCTGCGGTCAGAACAACCCAACCCAGCGACAACGGCAGGAAAACCTTCCAGCCCAGTCGCATCAGTTGGTCATAACGATAACGCGGCAAGGTCGCGCGCACCCAGAGGAACACGAACAACATTGCCGACACCTTGAGCGCAAACCAGAAAATACCCGGCACCCAGTTGAGGATCGCAATATCGAATGGGGGCAGCCAGCCACCCAGGAACAGAATGACCGTCATCCCGCTCATCAGGACCATATTGGCGTATTCGCCCAGGAAGAAGAGCGCGAAGGCCATCGCCGAATACTCGACATTGTAACCTGTCACCAGTTCCGCTTCGGCTTCCGGCAGATCGAAGGGCGCGCGGTTGGTCTCCGCAAGCGTGGAAATCACGAACACAATGAACATCGGGAAGAGCGGAATGAAGAACCAGACGTTCTTCTGTGCCAGCACGATATCGGAAAGGTTGAGAGATCCGACAGCCAGCAACACCGTGATGATCACGAAGCCGATCGAGACTTCGTAGGAAACCATCTGCGCGGCCGACCGCAAGGCGCCCAGGAACGGATATTTCGAGTTCGAGGCCCAGCCCGCCATGATGATGCCGTAGACACCGAGAGAACTGATCGCAAACAAGTACAGCACACCGACATTGATATTCGACAGCACCCAGCCTTCGCTGACCGGAATCACCGCCCAGCCGACCATCGCCAGAATGAAAGTCAGCATCGGGGCCATCAGGAACACGACACGGTTCGCACCAGTGGGAATGATGAGTTCCTTGGTCATGAGCTTGAGCGCATCGGCGAAGGGCTGCAGCAGGCCAAATGGCCCAACCACATTCGGCCCCATACGCAGCTGCATCAGGCCAATCACCTTGCGCTCGGCATAAGTGAGATACGCCACGACGATCAACAGCGGGACAACAAGGAAGAGGATCTGGATCACGATCCAGAGCGTCGGCCACGCGTAATTCCACCAGAAATCAACCATCGGTGCCGGTCCTCTCGCCGTTTGCATTCACAAACTCACGGGTGCATTCGGCCATGGTTTCCGATGCGCGGCTGATCGGGTCGGTCATGTAGTAATTCGAGATCGGGCTTTCAAACGGCGCAGAATCCATGTTCCCTGCCGCTTCGACAGATCCCATGTCGGACGCGCTCAGCTCGTCAATCCGATTGAAAACATCATTGGCTTCCACCAACGCATTGCGCACATCGCCAAGGGTCACATAATCGAGGCCAGCACCCAGCACATCGGACATGGCGCGAATGATCGCCCAGTCTTCACGCGCATCCCCCGGGGGCTGAACCGCCTTACGTCCCAGCTGAACACGACCTTCGGTGTTCACATAGGTGCCATTTTTCTCGGTATAGGCCGAACCCGGCAGGACGACGTCGGCGCAATGCGCGCCCACATCACCGTGGTGGCCCTGGTAGACGACAAATGTCTTCTCCAGCTTCGCGGTGTCGATCTCATCGGCGCCCAGAAGGAACACCACATCGATGTCTCCGGCTTCCGCACCCGCCAGAATACCCGCCGTATCCCGACCGCCCTCACCCGGTACAAAGCCGATATCCAGGCCGCCCACACGTGCGGCCGCGCTGTGCAGGACGTTGAAACCGTTCCAGTCATCCCGGATCACATTGCAGGTGTCGGCGAGTTTCCGGACAGTTGCCATCACAGCCTCACCATCGGCGCGGGTCAGTGCACCCATCCCCAGAATGATGACAGGTCGTTCCGCATTCTTCAGAACATCGGCGAATGCATGGCTGCCTTCCGCTATCGCGGTCAGTGTTTCCGGACCAGCTCCGAGATACTCGCTTGGATAACTCAGATCGAGCTGCGGACCCGCAATGCCAATTCGGGCTTCGCCCTGCAGCCACGCCTTGCGAAGACGGGTGTTGACCAGGGGGGCTTCCCAGCGCGGGTTGGTCCCCACAAGAAGCACCGCATCAGCATTCTCCAGCGCCGCGATGCCGGTGTTCATGACATAGGCGCCACGCGCACTAGTCGATAATTTCGCGCCATCCTGCCGGCAGTCCAGATTCTTCGAACCAAGAGCGCTCATCACCTGCTTGAGGGCGAACATCGATTCCGTATCACACAGATCACCTGCGAGAGCGGCAATCCTGTCTCCGGAACTTGCCTTGACCCTGGCCGCAATGGCGCCGAAGGCCTCATCCCAGCTGGCTTCGCGCAGTTTCCCATCTTCGCGGATATATGGACGGTCAAGACGCTGACGCATCAACCCGTCACAGGCATAGCGCGACTTGTCGGCCAGCCATTCCTCGTTGACATCCTCGTTGAGCCGCGGCAACACGCGCAGCACTTCGGTCTGACGTGAATCCACCCGAATGGCAGCACCAACCGCATCGAGCACGTCGATGGATTCGGTTTTGCTCAACTCCCAGGGCCGCGAAACGAAGGCATAGGGTTTCGACGTCAGCGCGCCAACCGGGCAAAGATCTATCACATTGGCGCTGAGCTCGGAATCCAAGGATTTCTCAAGATAAGTCGTGATTTCCGCATGTTCACCACGTCCGAGCATGCCCAGTTCCGGGACACCGGCAACTTCGGTGGCAAACCGCACACAGCGGGTGCAATGGATACAGCGGGTCATGATCGTCTTGACCAGCGGCCCCATATGTTTGTCCTTGACCGCGCGCTTGTTTTCTTCGAACCGCGAACCGTCTCGGCCATAGGCCATCGCCTGATCCTGAAGATCACATTCACCGCCCTGATCACAGATCGGACAATCCAGCGGGTGATTGATCAGCAGGAATTCCATGACGCCATTGCGCGCCTTCTGCACCATCTCGGAATCGGTCTTGATCGTCATCCCGTCAGCCACCGGCAGCGCACAGGACGCGGCAGGCTTGGGTGGACCGGGCGCGACTTCAACCAGACACATGCGACAATTGCCAGCCACGGACAAACGCTCGTGATAGCAGAAGCGCGGAATCTCAACGCCGGCCATCTCGCAGGCCTGCAGGACCGTGATTCCGGCGGGGACTTCGATCTCGGTGCCGTCAATCGTTACGTTGGGCATCGTTCGCTCCCCTACTCGGCGGCCTGCGCGGGCGTCATGCCCTTGCGTTCATGAATCCGGCGCTCAAGCTCCGGACGAAAATGCCGGATCAAGCCCTGAACGGGCCAGACACCACCGTCGGCAAGCGCACAGATCGTGTGACCTTCGATCTGCTTGGTGACATCCCACAGCATGTCGATTTCCTCGATCTCGGCATCACCGGTCACCATGCGCGTCATCACGCGGTAGACCCAGCCCATACCCTCGCGGCACGGCGTGCACTGACCGCAACTTTCATGTCGGTAGAAATGGCTCAGCCGTGCGATCGCCTCGACGACATCCGTCGACTTGTCCATGACGATCACAGCCGCAGTGCCCAGACCGGTGTTGTGCTCACGCAGGGAGTCGAAATCCATCAGGATCGTGTCGCAGATATTCTTCGACAGACAGGGCGTGGATGACCCACCCGGGATCACCGCCAGCAGATTGTCCCAGCCACCCCGAACACCGCCGGCATGTTTCTCGATGAGCTCCTTCAGGGGGATGCTCATTTCCTCTTCGACATTGCACGGATTGTTCACATGACCGGAGATGGAAAATATTTTCGTCCCGGTGTTGTTCTCGCGACCAAAACCGGCAAACCATGATGACCCACGGCGCAGGATCGTCGGCACGACGGCGACGGTTTCCACATTGTTGACGGTTGTCGGACAGCCATAAAGACCACATGCAGCCGGGAAAGGCGGCTTCAGGCGCGGCTGGCCCTTCTTGCCTTCCAGGCTTTCCAGCAAGGCGGTTTCTTCACCACAGATATAAGCCCCGGCACCACGGTGCAGGTAGACATCAAAGTCCCAGCCCGATCCGCAGGCATTCTTGCCGATCAGCCCTGCTTCGTAGGCCTCGTCGATGGCCACCTGCAGGTTGGAAGCCTCCGAGAAGAACTCCCCACGCACGTAGATATAGGCTGCATTTGCTCCCATCGCAAAGCCGCCGACCAGACAACCCTCCACGAGAGTGTGCGGGTCGTAACGCAGAATTTCGCGATCCTTGCAGGTGCCCGGTTCGGACTCGTCAGCATTGACCACGAGGTAATGTGGCCGGCCATCGCGCCGTTCTTCCGGTGGCATGAAGGACCATTTGACCCCGGTCGGGAACCCCGCACCGCCGCGTCCGCGCAGACCGGATGCCTTGACTTCCTCGACCAGTTTCTCGCGGCCGAGTTCCAGCAAAGCCTTGGTGTTATCCCAGATGCCTCGCCTGCGTGCGCCTTTCAGGCCCCAGTCATCTCTGCCATACAGATTCTTGAAGATGCGGTCTTCGTCACGCAACATCACGCACCCTCCGCCGTCAGTGAGGTCGGGCCGCCCTCGGGCTCGGAGCCGGACCGTCCTGTTCTGGACCCTGTCTCCGGTTTCTCACCCCGCTTGAGGGATTCGAGAACCTCCTTGAAACTTTCAGCCGTCAGATCTTCGTAGTAGTCGTCGTTGATCTGCACCATCGGCGCGTTGCAACACGCTCCGAGACACTCAACCTCGACCACAGTGAACTTCCCGTCTGCACTGGTTTCACCCAGACCGCAGCCCGTGACGTCCTTGGCGGCGGCGCGCAGATCGTCCGATCCCCGCAACCAGCATGGCGTGGTGCGGCAAAGCTGAACAAAATTCTCGCCGACCGGCTCGAGATTGAACATCGAGTAGAAGCTCGCAACCTCCAGAACACGAATTCGGGGCATTCCGAGATATTCGGCGACATACTCGATCACGTCAGCCGGCAGCCAGCCACCCGCCTGACGCTGCGCCAGATCGAGCAGCGGGATCACCGCGCTTTGCTGACGTCCCTCGGGATAGCGGGCAATGATTGTCTGCGCGCGTGCTTCGAATACGTCTTTGAATGCGAAGGAATCGCTCACCGGTCCACCTCTCCGAACACGATATCCATACTGCCGATCACGGCCGGTACGTCAGCCAGCATGTGGCCTTTGCTGAGCGGTGCCAGTGCCTGCATGAATGCAAACCCCGGCGCTCTGATCTTGCACTTGTAAGGACGGTTTGTGCCGTCCGCGACCACATAGACGCCGAACTCACCCTTGGGGGCCTCGACCGCAGTGTAGGTCTCGCCAGCCGGCACATGATAGCCCTCGGTGTACAGCTTGAAATGATGGATCAGTGCTTCCATCGACTGCTTCATGTCGCCCCGGCGCGGCGGCGTCAGTTTGTGGTTCTGGGTCATCACCGGGCCGTCAGGCATGTCGTTGATGCACTGCTTGATGATCCGCAGGCTTTGCCGCATTTCTTCGACGCGAATGAGATAACGGGCATAGCAATCACCGGTCTTGCCCACCGGCACATCGAATTCCACCCGGTCATAGACATCATAGGGCTGCGACTTGCGCAGATCCCAAGCCACTCCCGACGCCCGCAGCATCGGACCGGACATTCCCCAATCCATCGCTTCCTCAGCGGTGAACACACCGATATCAACCGTGCGCTGCTTGAAAATCCGGTTCTCGGTCAGCAGCGTTTCCATATCGTCGAGGAACGTCGGATAGGTCTCGCAAAAATCCAGAATGTCATCAGCCAGTCCCGCAGGCATATCCTGATGCACACCGCCGGGGCGGAAATATGCAGCATGCAGACGTGCGCCGGAGACACGCTCGTAGAACTCCATCAAACGTTCGCGCTCTTCGAATCCCCACAGCAGCGGCGTCATCGCACCAACATCAAGCGCATAAGTGGTCAGGTTCATGATGTGGTTCAGAATTCGGGTAATCTCTGAAAAGAGCACCCGGATGTACTGACCGCGCTCAGGCACTTCGATGCCCAGCATCTTTTCGACCGCCAGGGCATAGGCATGCTCCTGACACATCGGCGAGACATAATCGAGGCGATCAAAATACGGTACCGCCTGCAGGTAGGTCTTGTATTCGATCAGCTTTTCGGTTCCGCGATGGAGCAGCCCGACATGGGGGTCAGCGCGCTCGACCACCTCCCCATCCATCTCCAGCACCAGACGCAGAACGCCGTGGGCCGCAGGATGTTGCGGTCCAAAGTTCAATGTGAGGTTCTTGATCGCGACTTCGGACATCAGGCGCCCTCGGCCTCCTCTTCCTCATCCGTGTTGGCCTTCTCATCTCCTGGCAGGACATCGGTCATGCCCTCCCATGGACTGAGGAAGTCAAAACTGCGGAAATCCTGGGTCAGTTTGACCGGATCATAGACAACGCGCTTCTGGGTCTCGTCGTAACGCACCTCGACCCGACCTGTCAGCGGGAAGTCCTTGCGCAGGGGATGCCCCTCAAACCCGTAATCGGTCAGAATGCGTCGCAGGTCCGGGTGATCGGAGAAATAGATTCCGTACATATCCCATGTCTCGCGCTCCGCCCAATTCGCAGAACTGAACACCGTGGATGCTGTCGGCACAGCCACGTCTTCCCCGACATTCAACTTCACCTTGATACGCTGGTTCTGGCTCAGTGAAAGCAGGATGTAGACGACCTCGAACCGTTCTTCGCGCTCCGGGTAGTCCACCGCAGTGATATCGAGCAGCACCTTGAACAGGCAATTGCTGTCATCACGCAGAAAGGCGAGAAGCTTCGTCAGCGTGGTCAATCGGGCGCGAACCACCAGTTCGCCACCGGCAACCTGTGTGTCGATCACATCCTGCGGCAACGCAGCGGCGATATAAGCCCCAAGATCGTTAAGCGCTTCGTCCATGCCTGTGTCCGTAACCTCTGCCCAGGGAACGCTTTAGCGCGCGATCGTTCCGGTACGCCGGATCTTGCGCTGCAACTGCATGATTCCATACAG